>Ga0209066_10005825_pt1 | contig 12813 bp, 7 predicted proteins | sample All_14_2_FD_187198 | JGI IMG/M metagenome (GOLD analysis project Ga0209066, IMG submission 187198) | Freshwater microbial communities in response to fracking from Pennsylvania, USA - Allegheny Zone_MetaG_DW_15 (SPAdes) (version 2) ...
CAGGAACCATCGCACCACATGTCACAAGCACCGCACCCCACAGGCGCTGTAGCCAACAGCCCAGCCGCCCTCACCAACGCCCTGCCCTCGTACCTCGACCCGAACAACCTGGGGCCTTGGGGGATTTACCTGCAACAGGTGGACCGCGTCACGCCCTACCTGGGTAACCTGGCGCGCTGGGTCGACACGCTCAAGCGCCCCAAGCGCACGCTGATCGTGGACGTGCCGATCCACCTGGACGACGGCTCGGTGGCCCACTTTGAGGGCTACCGCGTGCAGCACAACACCAGCCGCGGCCCGGGCAAAGGTGGTGTGCGCTTTCACCAGAATGTGACACTGTCCGAAGTGATGGCGCTGTCAGCCTGGATGTCGATCAAAAACGCAGCGGTCAACGTGCCCTACGGCGGCGCCAAAGGCGGCATACGCGTGGACCCGCGCCAACTCACCATCGGCGAACTGGAGCGCGTAACACGCCGCTACACCAGCGAAATAGGCATCATCATCGGCCCGACCAAAGACATTCCGGCGCCCGATGTGAACACCAACGAGCAGATCATGGCGTGGATGATGGACACCTATTCCATGAACGAGGGTTCCACCGCCACAGGTGTCGTGACCGGCAAGCCAGTGGACCTGGGCGGCTCGCTGGGCCGGCGCGAAGCCACTGGGCGCGGCGTGTTCACGGTGGGCGTAGAAGCGGCCAAACACACCGGCATGGACATCAGCACCGCACGGGTGGCCGTACAGGGCTTTGGCAACGTGGGTGGTGTGGCGGGCAAGTTGTTTGCCGAGGCTGGCGCCAAGGTGGTGGCAGTACAAGACCACGGCGGCACCATCTACCGTGAAGCGGGCCTGGACGTGCCCGGTTTGCTGGCGCATGTGGCGCGCACCGGTTCGGTGGCCGGTTTCGAGCAGGCCGAGGCGATGGCCGACGATGCCTTTTGGGACGTGCCCTGCGACATCCTCATTCCGGCCGCGCTGGAACAACAGATCACACATGCCAACGCGGGTCGCATTCAGGCGAAGATGGTGATTGAAGGCGCCAATGGCCCGACCACCCCACAGGCCGACGACATCCTGCACGATCGCGGCGTTCTGGTGGTACCCGATGTGATAGCCAACGCGGGCGGCGTGACTGTGAGCTACTTTGAATGGGTACAAGACTTCTCCAGCTTTTTCTGGAGCGAGGACGAGATCAACGCCCGTTTGGTGAAGATCATGCAAGACGCGTTTGCGGCTGTCTGGCAAGTGGCCGACGCGAACAAAGTGAGCCTGCGCACGGCCACCTTCATCGTGGCCTGCAAGCGCATCCTGCATGCGCGGGATCTGCGCGGCCTGTACCCCTGATCAATCGCCCTGGCCTTGGCGCCAGGTGCTGATGCTCACAGGCCGACGACGGTGCGCCAATAGGTCAACACCCCTGTGCGGCGCAGGGCACATCCTGCGCCGACACAGCGGTCAACCTGCAACGCGCAGCGGGCGCAAGTGTGCGCGGCTCTGATCGATTGAACGAGCCCATCGAACGCGTTCAGGGACGAGGATCACATCTACATGTCAATGCAAATGGCGGGGTTTGCGTGGTCCACCATGGCCGGACGCCCCACCAAACCCACGGGGAGGACGGCCGAGCTGCATGGAGTTCACCAGTGCGTCAAAACGTTCAGTGAACAGCTTGTCAATGGCCACGACCACGTCACCGAGTTCCGCGGCATCAAAGTGGCGCTCCATGATATGGACCACGTCCTGCACGAGCAAATCTCGCTGAACCTGCATGATGGCAGCAGGCGTCGGGCCCACAAAGCACATCATGAAGTCATCACGAGCATCCTCTTCAGACGATCCGTCTTCTTCATCGTATTCGGTATCGTAGAAAGACACCTCAAGAGGTGCTCCAGCAGAGGCAATTTCGTTGAGGCCCATACACGCCTCTTCGATCACCTGCCGAAAATCTTCGTCTCCTGGAACGGTCCAGCACATCTGCAACACATGTGCCGTGGCATCGAAGCGTATACCAGGCTCGTCTTCATACGCGCTCTCAGCCGCTGCAGCCAGCGAGCGAGCGCCAGCATAGTGCCACAGGGGCTTCAAAGCATCCTGAATCTGGCTGAAGACCACATCGTCACGCAGTGGCACATCTCCATGCACATGGATTTCGAAAGGTGCGTTGTATCGTGTCATGGAAAACTCACTGTACCGGTGAAACCAGAAAAACTAGCGTTGGTGCCTCGAACCGGGGTCGAACCGGTACAGCCGATTAAAGCCGGCGGATTTTAAGTCCGCTGTGTCTACCTATTTCACCATCGAGGCCGGCCTGCCATTGTCGCAGGTTCAACGCTTAAATTTCGCAGAGGCACGAGCCAGACACAGGGCAAAAATCCTGAACATCCCACATGCATTCCTATAAGAGGAACGCGTAGATTTCTCAAGGAATCGCCTGTATATGGTTGGAACCGGATGGGGAGGCACCACCGACTGATTCCGATCAGCCAACAAAAAAGGAAGCATAGCTTCCTTTTTTGAACTGGAGCGGGATAAGAGACTCGAACTCTCGACCTATACCTTGGCAAGGTATCGCTCTACCAACTGAGCTAATCCCGCAAAACTGTGACATGCTCCAATGACTGGAGGCGCGACCCGGAGTCGAACCGGGCTAGACGGATTTGCAATCCGTTGCATAACCGATTTGCTATCGCGCCATCTGCACTATGTAAGTACACTCAATGCATCATTTGCCGACGAAAAGGGGAAGCTGTGCTTCCCCTTTTCTAAGATGGAGCGGGATAAGAGACTCGAACTCTCGACCTATACCTTGGCAAGGTATCGCTCTACCAACTGAGCTAATCCCGCATGTTTCTTTAAAACCTGTCAGAAGCTGGTATTCTAGTGCAAAAAACCGCCAGTTTTCACGCCTCTGCAATTTTTTGATCAGTGTTTGACCGCATCTGGAGCCACCGCAGCCGGCCGTACCGACGCAGCCGCCACCTGAGCCGCCACCTCTTCGTCGGTCAGCGGCACCGGCAGACGCTCCAGCGCAATAGCCAACACTTTGTCAATCCACTTCACCGGCACGATCTCCAAGCCCTGCTTCACGTTGTCTGGAATTTCAGCCAGATCCTTGACATTGTCTTCCGGGATGATGACGGTCTTGATCCCCCCGCGCAGGGCCGCCAACAGCTTCTCTTTCAAACCACCAATCGCAGTGACTTCACCGCGCAGGGTAATCTCACCTGTCATGGCCACATCCGCACGGACGGGAATGCCCGTAAGCGATGACACCAGTGCCGTGGTCATGGCCGCACCAGCGCTAGGGCCGTCCTTGGGTGTAGCACCGTCTGGCACGTGAATGTGGATATCGCGCTTGTCGAACTGCTCATCTTTGATACCCAAAGAGCGGGAACGGCTGCGCACCACGGTACGCGCCGCCTCAACCGACTCTTTCATCACATCGCCCAGGGATCCAGTACGGGTGATGACCCCCTTGCCCGGCATGATCGCCACTTCGATGGTGAGCAGGTCACCACCGACCTCGGTCCATGCCAAGCCAACCACCTGACCCACTTGGTTCTGCGCTTCCGCACGGCCATAGCTGTACTTGCGAACACCCAGAAATTCATTGAGATTTTCCGAACTCACAACCACGGTAGGCATGTATTTCTTCAGCAACAGCCCTTTGACCACCTTGCGGCAGATTTTGCCAAGTTCACGCTCAAGCGAGCGCACACCAGCTTCGCGGGTGTAATAGCGCACGATGTCGCGTACTGCGGCTTCCTGCACATCCATTTCACCGTCTCGGATGCCGTTGTTTTTCAGTTGCTTGGGCAGAAGGTAACGTATGGCAATGTTGGTCTTCTCGTCCTCGGTGTAACCAGACAGGCGGATCACCTCCATACGGTCCAGCAACGCCGGCGGGATATTCATCGAGTTTGACGTCGCCACAAACATCACGTCGGACAGATCGAAATCCACTTCGACATAGTGATCACCAAAAGTGTGGTTTTGCTCGGGATCCAACACCTCCAACAAAGCGCTGGATGGATCGCCACGGAAATCCGTGCCCAGTTTGTCAATTTCATCCAGCAGGAACAGCGGGTTGCGCGTACCCACTTTGCTCAGGCTCTGCAGCACCTTGCCGGGCATCGCACCGATATAGGTACGGCGGTGACCACGGATCTCGGCTTCGTCGCGCATGCCACCCAAGGCCATGCGCACGTACTTGCGGCCTGTTGCCTTGGCCACCGACTGCCCCAAAGAGGTCTTGCCAACACCGGGAGGGCCCACCAAGCACAGGATCGGCGCCTTGACCTTGTCGACACGCTGCTGCACAGCAAGGTACTCAAGAATACGGTCTTTGACCTTGTCGAGGCCGTAGTGGTCTTCATTCAGGACCGCTTCGGCGTGCGCCAGGTCGTGCTTGATCTTGGTCTTCTTGCTCCAAGGCAAGGCCACCAGTGCATCAATGTAATTGCGCACCACCGTGGCTTCGGCCGACATAGGCGACATCAACTTGAGCTTTTTGAACTCTGCATCAGCTTTCTTGCGCGCTTCGGCAGGCATTTTGGCCAGTTTGATCTTCTTTTCGATTTCCTCGATGTCAGCGCCTTCTTCACCTTCGCCAAGCTCTTTTTGAATCGCCTTGACCTGCTCATTGAGGTAGAAGTCGCGTTGGTTCTTTTCCATCTGCCGCTTGACACGGCCACGGATTTTTTTGTCCACATTCAGGATATCGACTTCGCGTTCAAGCTGCTCAAACAGATTTTCCAGCCGCTTGTTCACCGGGTCCAGATCCAGTACCACCTGCTTGGACTCCAGCTTGAGCGGCAAATGGGCTGCAATGGTGTCGGCCAATCGGCCAGCATCATCGATGCTGGCGATTGAGGTCAGGATTTCAGACGGGATTTTTTTGTTCAGCTTGACGTACTGATCAAACTGCTGCATCACCGCACGACGCAAAGCCTCCAGTTCGGTGGACTGCATGTCAGCACGCTCCAAAGCCGGGTCGACGGGAGCGACATGGGCCACAAAGTGCGTATCACTATCTCGAATGTCGAGCACCTTGGCGCGCTGCAACCCTTCAACCAGCACCTTGACGGTACCGTCGGGCAATTTGAGCATTTGCAATATGGTGGCCACGCAGCCCATCTCGAACATGTCGTCGGTGGACGGTTCGTCTTTCGCTGCGGCTTTTTGTGCCACCAACATGATGCGGCGCTCGGCCTCCATGGCCGCTTCAAGCGCTTTGATACTTTTCGGGCGACCCACGAACAATGGAATCACCATATGAGGGAAGACCACCACATCGCGCAGAGGCAAAAGGGGCAGGTCAACCGGTGAACTGGGCAAAGGGGTATGTCCGGACATTTCAACCTCAACAAAACAATCAGGTGGGGTTCATGCGGGCGATATCAACCAAACGCATCGGTAATTTCAGGCCTCAGGAAGCGTGCATCTTCTACTGGGAATGGCATTCAGGCTTGCTTAGCTGCTTCGCGGTACACCAACAACGGTGGCTTGTTCTCGTCAATGGTGGCCTCATCAACCACCACTTTCTCAACATTGCTCATGCCAGGCAACTCAAACATGGTGTCGATCAACGCACTTTCCAGGATGGAGCGCAACCCCCGAGCGCCCGTCTTGCGGGCCAACGCCTTGCGGGCAATCGCCTTGAGGGCTGCAGGACGCACCTCCAGATCGGCGCCCTCCATGGACAATAAACGGGCAAACTGCTTCACCACAGCATTCTTGGGCTCGGTCAATATTTCAACCAAAGCATCTTCACTGAGTTCTGTGAGTGCGGCAATAACGGGCACGCGGCCAACCAGCTCGGGAATCAGGCCGAACTTGATCAGGTCTTCTGGTTCGATCTCTTTGAAGGATTCGGTCAGGCTGCGCTGCTGCTTGCTCTTGACTAGCGCACCAAAGCCCATGCCCGAAGCTTCAGTTCGGTTTTCAATGATCTTTTCAAGTCCGGCAAATGCACCGCCGCAGATGAACAGGATGTTGGTGGTATCGACCTGCAAGAAGTCCTGGTTGGGATGTTTGCGACCACCTTGCGGAGGCACCGAGGCCATGGTGCCCTCGATGAGCTTTAGCAAAGCCTGCTGAACACCCTCACCTGAGACGTCACGGGTGATGGAAGGATTGTCGGACTTGCGGGTAATTTTGTCGATTTCGTCGATGTAGACAATGCCCTGCTGCGCGCGTTCCACATCGTAGTTGCAGCTCTGCAAGAGCTTGGCAACAATATTTTCCACATCTTCACCCACATAACCGGCTTCGGTCAGGGTGGTCGCGTCGGCCATGACGAAGGGCACATTGAGCATGCGCGCCATGGTTTGGGCCAGCAGCGTTTTGCCTGAACCTGTTGGACCGATCAACAGAATGTTGCTCTTGGCCAACTCCACATCGTCCTTGCGAGCCGTGAGCTTGTGGCGAAGGCGCTTGTAATGGTTGTACACCGCAACCGCCAAAGCGCGTTTGGCCGAGTTTTGACCGATCACGTAATTGTCCAAATTGGACTTGAGCTCGGCGGGTGTGGGGACTTCATCTCCTGCAGCCTTTACCGATTCCAACCCGGGCAACTCGTCACGGATGATGTCGTTGCAAAGATCAATGCACTCATCGCAGATGAAGACCGAAGGGCCAGCGATCAGCTTCTTGACCTCGTGCTGGCTCTTGCCACAAAACGAGCAGTAGAGCGCTTTTTCGCTGGAGGTGGCTTTTTTGTCGGCCATATGTCTTTAAGGTCGTTTGAAACGGTAAGTACAGTCAACAACGATGATAATTCAAGGCTGCCAAGGGGATAAAGAAGGAAGAGTGCTGGATTGAGCACATCCCCTTCCGTGCGGCGCGTGCCAAGTTGGCGACAACGCCAATAAAAATCAGACGGCGCCAGGGCGCTTGTCGATCACCTTGTCGATCAGACCGTATTCAGCAGATTCGGCAGCTGACAGGTAATAGTCACGCTCGGTGTCTCGCTCAATTTTTTCCAGCGGCTGACCGGTGCGTTCGGCCAGGATTTTGTTCAGCTGGTCGCGCGTCTTTAAAATTTCACGGGCGTGTATCTCGATTTCGGTAGCCTGGCCCTGGGTTCCGCCCAGCGGCTGGTGAATCATGATCTTGGAGTTGGGCAGAGCAAAGCGCTTGCCCTTGGCTCCTGCCGCCAGCAAGAACGCGCCCATGCTCGCAGCCATGCCGATACACAGCGTCGACACATCGGACTTGATGAAATTCATGGTGTCAAAAATCGCCATGCCAGCGCTCACCGAGCCACCGGGTGAGTTGATGTAGAACGAAATGTCCTTGTCCGGATTTTCGCTTTCCAAAAACAACAGCTGTGCTACCACCAAATTGGCGGACTGGTCATTCACTGGGCCCACCAGGAAAATCACGCGTTCCTTGAGCAAGCGTGAGTAGATGTCGTAGGCACGCTCACCGCGGCCCGACTGCTCGATCACCATGGGCACCATGCCCAAGCCTTGAATATCCATTGTGCTCATGCGTTTCTCCGTGTATTGATTGGTCGCGATGCCACTACTGTAACCAACCTGCGAAGGTCGTTACCCGGTCACGGTCTTGACCAGACGTTGCATATGGCATGCAGATTACAAAAGGCAAGCGGGGGTCGAAAAAAAGGGCGGAAAACTCCGCCCTAGGCATTCCCGGCACAGGAACCACATCGCCTTGCTGCGCATCGCTCACGCGCTGGCAGCAAAGCCACCCGATCAGGCCTGGCCCATCAGCTCTTCAAAGCTGACCGACTTGTCGATGACCTTGGCTTGGGACAGAACGAATTCGGTCACGTTGTTTTCGATCACGATGGACTCGACCTCGGCCATGCGGCGGTTGTCGCTGGTGTACCAGCGCACGACGTCGGCGGGCTTTTCGTAAGAAGCCGCCAGCTCTTCGATGTGGGCTTTGATCTGCTCGGGCTTGGCATGCAGGCCGTTGGCACGCACCAGTTCGCTCACCACCAGGCCCAGGCGCACACGGCGCTCGGCTTGGGGACGGACCAGGTCATCAGGAATCGGTGCCTTGTCGGCGTCCTTCACACCACGCTGCTTGAGGTCGGCGCGTGCGCCTTCGACCAGACGGTCCAGCTCGGCCTGCACGACGGACTTGGGCAGGTCCAGCTCGGCCTTGGCGGCCAGAGCGTCCATGGCTGCTTGTTTGTTGCGCGCCTGCAGGCGGAACTTCACTTCGCGCTCCAGGTTTTTCTTGATGTCGGCGCGCAGGCCATCCACCGTACCGTCGGCAATACCCAGCGAAGCCGCCAAGGCGTCGTCCACCTCAGGGAGATGAGCGGCCTCAATCGTGTTGACTGTCACCAAAAAATCGGCAGTTTTGCCAGCGACGTCTTTGCCATGATAGTCCTCGGGAAAAGCCAGGGGGAAGGTTTTGGACTCGCCCGACTTCATGCCGCGCACAGCGTCTTCGAATTCCTTGAGCATCTGACCATCGCCCACGATGAACTGGAATGCTTCGGCCTTGCCGCCTTCAAACGGCTCGCCGTCGATCTTGCCGGCGAAATCGATGGTGACGCGGTCGCCGTCTTGGGCGGCCTGGTCTTGTGCACGCTGGGCAAAGGTGCGGCGCTGCTTGCGCAGGATATCCAGGGTGCGGTCGATGGCTGCGTCGTTGACGTCGGCACTGACTTTTTCCACTTCAGCGGTGCTCAGATCGTCGATTTTGACTTCTGGGTACACCTCGAAAACCGCGTCAAAAGCCAGCTGGCCTTCGGGCGCTTCTTCTTTTTCGGTGATCTTGGGCTGACCAGCCACACGCAACTGGGCTTCGTTGGCCGCGGTGGCGAAGGCTTCCCCCACTTTGTCGTTCATGACTTCGTAGTGCACCGAATAGCCGTAGCGCTGTGCCACGACGTTCATGGGCACTTTGCCGGGACGGAAACCGTCCATCTTGACGTCGCGTGCCAGACGCTTGAGGCGCTTGGCTACTTCGCTCTGGATCACTTCGGCCGGCAGCGTCAGCGTGATCTTGCGCTCGAGCTTCTCAAGGGTTTCAACGTTCACGGTCATGGTTTTCTCCAAAAGGGTGTCGGTCAACCAGCCTGCCTGGCCAACCCGGGATGTCTGTTCGTCTGTGAGGTGGTGCGCGGGGGGGGACTCGAACCCCCACATCCTTGCGGACGTCAGGACCTAAACCTGGTGCGTCTACCAATTTCGCCACCCGCGCGTCCTGTGAGCGGTGTTACTTGCATGGCCCTCATGGCCGCAGTGTGCGAGTTACCCGCTTTACGGTAACCCTAGATTGTAGCCTCTGCAAATGATCAAACTTGGCTTAGACCAACAGCCGTTGGCGCAGAGCTCGAACAGCACTGCCTGGCGTGGTGAATACCGGCAAACCCACCGCCTGCTGCACGGCCACTTGCGCCCGAGCCATGCTGAACTGGGCCAGTGCGATGACCTGGCAACCCTGGCTGGCGAGCACTTGGGCAACCTGCACCACCAGCGCATCGTGGCGCGCCGTGTTGCCTTCGTTCAGAGCGTGCATGGCGCCTTCGGCCAACGCGGTGCGCAAGTCGGTGCCAGTGGGAAACTCGGATGGCATGGAAGCCAGTGTGGGCGCGAAAGAAGCGATCAGACCCACACGAGCGCCCTGCCCCGCTACTTCGGCCACCATGGCCTCGTTGGGCTTGAGCACCGGCATGTGGGGCCGGCGCGCGGCCACCGCTTCAATACAAGACCCGAAGGCCGAGCAGGTGAACAGAATGGCCTGTGCGCCCGTGCCCTCGGCGTAGGCTGCCAGCGCTTCGAAGCGCTGGTGCATGGCGGCGTCCAGACCTTGCCCTGAGCGCGCAAGGTCGGCGGACAGGCTGTCGTCCAGCAGATTCATGCGCTGCGCCTGCGGCCATTCGCGCTCCAGTTCGTCGTTGATGGGCGCCACCGAATGCGCCAAGGCATGAATGAGCGCGATGCGTGTCATACCGTGACGCCTTCACGGGTTCGGCGGGCGCGCTGCAGTCCGATCACCAGCAGCAGCAAGGCCAACGCCGGGATAAACAGCCACTCTTTGGCCGGTCGGTCTGAAGGCACTTCGGCCGACACAATGCGGTAGCCCTGCTCGATACCCAGCTTGGCTGCGGGGCTACCGAACTTCACCGCCGCAATCAGCAGGTCGTCGCCCTGGGCCATCACGGTCAGACCCGAACTGGCCAGGCGCTCGCGGGCGGTACCCGGCTCGCCCAAGGGCAGCAGCACCCCCTTGCGGATGTCTTTGCCGTCCATGTTCATGCCTTCGATCCAGATGCGCTTGCCGGAGCGGGCGGGGGCCTGCTCGATGAGCGCGGTCATCTGGGCGGCTGGCACTTCGTCAAATGGCGGGTAAAGCATGTCCCACCAGAAACCGGGGCGAAACAAGGTGAAGGTGATGAGCAACAAGGCCAGGGTTTCGTACCAACGAGACTTCACCAGGAAAAAGCCTTGCGTGGCCGCTGCAAACACCAGCATGGCCACGGTGGCGCTGACCACGGTGAGCACGAGATGCAGCGGACCGGTCAACCCCATCAGCAACAACTGGGTGTTGAAGATGAAGAGAAACGGCAGGATGGCCGTGCGCATGCTGTAGTAGAAGGCGGTGATGCCGGTCTTGATGGGGTCGGCACGCGCAATGGCGGCTGCGGCAAACGAGGCCAGGCCCACCGGGGGCGTCACGTCGGCCATGAGACCAAAATAGAACACGAACAGGTGTACCGCAATCAGGGGCACGATGAGGCCGCTTTGCGCCCCCAGCTCCACCACCACCGGCGCCATCAGGGTGGAGACCACGATGTAGTTGGCCGTGGTGGGCAGGCCCATGCCCAGAATCAGGCTGATGAGGGCCACGAGCACCAGCATGAGCATGAGGTTACCGCCCGAAAGCAACTCCACCAGTTCGGTCATGACCAAACCCACGCCGGTGAGCGACACCGTGCCCACGATGATGCCGGCCGCCGCCGTGGCCACACCAATGCCGATCATGTTGCGCGCACCGGTGGCCAGGCCATCAATCAGATCGGCAAAACCTTGGCGGGTGGCGACACCCAGACCGCCCTGCCCGCGAAACGTGGCAATGATGGGCTTTTGCGTGACCATGACGAAAATCATGAACAGCGTGGCCCAAAAAGCCGACAGGCCGGGCGACATCTGTTCGACCATCAGGCACCAGATGAGCACCACCACGGCCAGCAGGTAATGCAAGCCCGACTTCACGGTGGGCCCGGTTTCGGGCAGTTCAAACACCGGTGCATTCGGATCGTCCAGCTCCAGCGCAGGCTGACGGGCACCGAACCACAACAGACCCACATACGCGGCCAGCAAGCCGGCACCGACCACCCAGACGGCGGCGTCGCCCATGACAGTCTTGATCCAGCCAATACCCCAGTACACCGCGCCCGACAGCACAATGAAACCGGCCACCGTCATGGCAAACGACATCAGGCGTGAGCCCGCCGTGGCGTTGCCTCGGCGCGGCAGGCCGACCATGTTGGCCTTGAGCGCCTCCAGGTGCACGATGTAGAGCAGCGCAATGTAGGAAATGATGGCTGGCAAAAAGGCGTGCTTCATCACCTCGATGTAGGGAATGCCCACGTATTCCACCATCAGGAAAGCGGCAGCGCCCATCACGGGCGGCATGATCTGGCCATTCACCGAACTCGACACCTCCACCGCACCGGCCTGGTCGGGCCGGTAGCCCACGCGCTTCATGAGGGGAATGGTGAAGGTACCGGTGGTCACCACGTTGGCGATGGACGAACCGGAAATGATGCCGGTGGCCGCCGACGACAGCACCGCCGCCTTGGCCGGGCCGCCGCGCATGTGGCCCAGCAGCGCAAAGGCCGATTTGATGAAATAGTTACCGGCGCCGGCTTTGTCCAGCAGCGAGCCGAACAGCACAAACAGAAAGATGAAGCCGCTGGACACGCCCAGCGCCACGCCGAACACGCCTTCGGTGGTCAGCCACTGGTGGCTCATGGCGCGGTTGAGCGAGAAACCGCGGTGGGCGATCATGTCGGGCATGTAGGCGCCGCCAAAGGTGTACCCCAGAAACACCAGCGCCACGATCACCATGGGCAGGCCCAGTACGCGCCGGGTGGCTTCCAGCAACAGAACGATACCCACCGCACCGGTGTACACGTCCATGGGCGTGGGCTGGCCCGGGCGGGTGGCCAACTCGGTGTAGAAAAAGAAAAGGTACGTGGCGCAGAAGGTGCCCACCAGCGCAAAGATCCAGTCGGTGATGGGCACATAGGCGCGCGGCGAGCGCCTGAACGCCGGGTATGCCATGTAGGACAAAAACACCGCAAAGCCCAGGTGGATGGCGCGGGTTTCGGTGTCGTTGAACACCAGAATGCCGAGGCTGAACGGCAGCGGTGAAGCGATCCAGAGCTGGAACACGGACCATGCCAGGGCCACGGCGAGCAGCATGCGGCTCATCCAGGGGCCGGGTGCGCGGCCACCGGTGTCGTTGTCGGCAACCAGTTGGTTGACGTCAACCTCGGGTGCGGTATGGGTTTTCATGCAGACCTGTGCGTTGTGTTTTTGTGAGGTGCCAACAAAAAAGCCCTGACGGGTCAGAGCTTTTTTGCGGCATCAGCCCGTTGGGACCTGTGCGGTCAGCGGGACCTTACATCCAGCCTTTTTCCTTGTAATACTTCACGGCACCAGGGTGCAGCGGAGCCGACAGACCGTCCTTGATCATGTTCTTGGGATCGAGGCCGACAAACGCAGGGTGCAGCTTCTTGAACTCGTCGAAGTTCTCAAAGACGGCCTTGACCAGCTCGTACACCGCCGCATCAGACACCTTGGCCGAGGTCACAAA
>Ga0209066_10005828_pt1 | contig 12805 bp, 6 predicted proteins | sample All_14_2_FD_187198 | JGI IMG/M metagenome (GOLD analysis project Ga0209066, IMG submission 187198) | Freshwater microbial communities in response to fracking from Pennsylvania, USA - Allegheny Zone_MetaG_DW_15 (SPAdes) (version 2) ...
GCGATGGACCGAGGGCACGGGGATGACCGAGAACGCGGTCATCGTCGACGGCGTCGTCGATCCGATCCCCGTCGAGGTCGCGTGGTCGTACGACCGCGACGAGCCCACCGCCGCCTGGCGGATCCGCAGCGATCGCGTCGACGCGACGCTCACGCCCTTCCATGTGCGGCGTGCCCGCACGAACGCCCTCGTGATCGCCTCGGACACGGTGCAGGCCTTCGGCGTCTGGACCGGCTGGGCGGCCACGTCCGACGGCACCAGGCATCGCATCGACGGGCTCGTCGGATGGGCCGAGGAGGCGCGCAACCGCTGGTGAGCCGACGCCGCGCTCACCCGCGGCGCCCTCGTCCCCCGCGGCGCCCTCGTCCCCCGCGGCGCGCGGCCGAGGCGATGAGTCCCGCCCCGACGAGCGCGAGCGCCACCGCGAGCCCGGAGGTGCCGCCGAGCCCGCCGAGGAGCCCGACCGGGGCGCCGGTGAGCGCGAGCGCTCTGGGGACGGCGACCGTCGTCGTCTCCTCGGGCCGTCCGCACTCGCCCTCGGCGATGAGCGCGCCGCCGTCGTCGGTCGCCCGCTCGACCCAGAGGACCGTGCCGAGGTGCTCGGACCCGACCGCGAACGGCTCGGACGGCCACGTCCCTGACGCGGTGGCGAGCACCGGCGCGCTCGAGGCGAACACGAGGGTCTCCTCGGTGCAGGTCGGCGCGTCGGCGTCCGGCGGCTGCAGGTAGCCGCGGAACTCGAGGTGCACCCCGCCGGCGGGCACCGGCCCGTCGATGATGGCCGTGTCGCGCACGCTCCCGCCCGGCCGCGCCGCCGCGTCGGCCCGCGTCGTCACCGTCGGCGGTGTGACGACGGCGACCTCGCCCGGCGCCGCCCAGTCGTCACAGCTCGCCACGACGAGATCGCGCTCCACGACGCACCACTGCGCGACGACCCAGCCGGCCTCGCGCGGGACCGGGACCGCCTCGGCCGCGACCGTGCCCTCCTCCGTCGCCACGATCCGACGCTCCGCGAGGAGGACGGCCTCGGCCGGCGCCGTGGCCGCCCGCACCGGCGCGCTCGTGACGAACGTGAAGCGACCGAGCAGCTCGACCGCGGCGGGGCTCCCGTCGGCCTCGGCCAGCCACGGCCCCGCGGCGAGCGCGACGGTGACGCGGTCGACGACGTCGGCGCCGAGCCCGACCGACGATGGCACGAGCTCGGTCGAGATCGCCGGACGGAACGGGACGATGGAGGTCTCCGGCACGAGACCGAACCCGTCCTGGAACCGATAGCCCTCCGGCAGGAACGCACGCGCCGACGGCAACTGCGATCCGGCGTCGATCGAGCACGTCGCCGTGTAGTAGCCGGGGTCGTCGAGCGGCTGCTCGGATCTCGCCGGGTACACGGCATCCGGTCCGTCGCCCGAGGTCGTCACCGTGAAGACCGCGGCGACGGGCGCCGCTCTTGGCGGTGCCGCCGCGGGCGGCGGCGGGGCGGCGAACGGCCCGAAGACCCGGCACGTCGCCGTGATCGTCAGCGGCGTGCCGGCCTGGTCGCGATACCAGCGGTTCGTGCGGCCGGTCTCGTCGGCCGCGATGCCGAAGGTGAGCACGTCCGCGAAGCGCTCGCCGGCCTCGACGCGCACCGCCGGCGCCGCGGTGCTGACGACCGGCCGGAACGTCGAGGTGCGGTCCTCGTCGTCGCCCGCATCGAGTCGGAACGCGACCGGCGCCTCGCGGCCGGGGCCGGCGAGCGTCTGCGCGCCGGCGGTGCGGAAGATCCCGAGCTCGCCGGCGTTGCCCGCCGAAGCAGTGAAATCGCCGACCGCGGACACGCGGTACGGCGCGCCGTCCGTCGGCGGGATGCCGACGATCGGGATCGTCGCGCCCGCGTTCACCCCCGTGATCGTCGGCGAGCCCGTCGCCGCCCCGACGGCACCGGTGAGCGTGACCGTGCCGACGGCGGTCGACGGCGCGAGCGCCCCGACGACGAGGGTGCCGAGCGTCGCGTCCACCGGGTCGATCACGAGCCGCATCGAGCCGCCCGCGACCGCGGGGCTCGCCGTGACGCCGGCGACGGCGGCGCGGATGCCGGCGAGCTCCGCCTCGACCGCACCGCGGTACGCGTCTGGCACGCGCGGGAGGTACCAGTCCTCGCCGGCCATGCCGTGCGAGGCGAACCCGCCGGGATCGGCGACCGACCAGACGTAGAGCTGCACGGCCGCCGCGACGACGGGCGAGTCGGTCTGCCCGTGGGCGATGGCCCAGTGCAGGCGCGCGAGCGTGTCGGCGTCGAGGCCGGCCCAGCCCCCGTACTCCGGCCCGCTCGTCGCGCCGAGGGCGAACGGCTGCGCGCTCTCGAGGCAGTAGAGGGTGGTGCCGCCGACCCGGAAGGCGCCGAGCCAGCCCAGGCCGCCGTTGTCGGCGTCGGAGAAGCCGGGGCCCCAGTCCGCGGCCGTCGCGCGGTCGGCGGCGATCGGCGCGACCCCGACCGCGATGGCGGTGAACGCCGCGGCGACGCCGGCGACGAGGCGGGCGAGTCGCAGCCGTCGGCGACGACGACGCTCGCGCATCGCGCGACCCGGTCGGATCGCGCCGCGCTCGTCGCCTGCGTCATGCGGCGGGGAGGTCGGGTCGGGCTCCGGAATCATGCGGGGAGGCTATGAACCGGCACCCTCGGATGGATCGAGTTCTCCACAGCGGCCGCCTCCGGCCGGGCGCTCAGCCCCCGAGGCCGAGCATGACGCAGGCGACGAGCGCGGCGACGACGCCGACGAGCTGGATGCGCGAGAGCCGCTCGCCGAGCACGATCCTCGCGAGCAGGATCGTCGCGACCGGGTAGAGCCCGATGAGCACCGCGACGACGGCGAGGTCGCCGGCGTGGAGCGCGATCATGAGGCAGACGTTCGCGACCCCGAGCAGCAGGCCGGCGGCGACCGCCGCACGGATGGCGGACCGCGCCGCCCGGCCCACCTGCTGACCCGCGACGTCGTCCGTCGCCGCGGCGGGAGCGGCGCTCCCGCCGTCCGCCGCCGGCGCATCGATCCCGGCGAGCAACGCCCGCACGACCCGATGGCGGCGCGCGGCGAAGAGCACCGGGAGCACGGCGGCCCCGACGGCGACCTCGAGGAGGATCGGGATGACCCCGGAGTCGACGGGGCCGCGTCGAGGATCACCGTGGAGACGCCGAGGCACCCGCTCGCGACGATCGCGAGCACGATGCCGCGGAGGTCGAGCCGGCCGCCGTCGGCGCCGCGCGCCATGGCGAGCAGCGGCGTCGCGACGACCGCGAGCACGAGGCCGCCCACCCCGATCGGGCCGAGGCGCTCACCGCCGATCGTGAGGCCGACGACGACCGGCACGACCGACTGGAGCACCGCGATCCCCGGCGAGAGCACGGCGATCGGCCCCGCGGCGAGCGCGGCGTAGAAGGCGAGGAAGCCGACGAGCGCGAACGCCCCGGAGAGCAGCCCGGCGCCGGTCGCGGCCGGCGACCAGGCGCCGGGCACGAGCACGGTCGCGACGCCGACGACGGGCAGCGCCGCCACATAGCTCAGCGCCGTGACGCCGAGGATCGGGATGCGGCGCCCCGCCGACCCGGCGAGGAAGTCCGAGACGCCGTAGGACAGGCCCGCGGCAAGCGCGACGACGACGGCGATCACGTCCCGACGATACCGAGTCGCGGCCGACCCCGCGCGGCGCGGGCCTCAGGAGGCCACGCCTCGGTGCCTCAGCCCTCGGAGCCTCAGCCCTCGAGGCCCGCCTCGCCGTCGAGCACCGGCTCGAGCACGAACACGGGGATGCGGCGCTGCGTCTTCGCCTGGTACGCGTCGTAGTCCGGCCAGACCTCGTTGGCCCTCGCCCACCACTGGTCGTACTCGGTGCCGTCGACGAGGCGGGCGGTGTAGTCGCGCTTCACCGCGCCGTCCTGCAGCTCGACGAGCGGGTGCGCGATGAGGTTGTAGTACCAGACCGGGTGGGTGGGCGCACCGCCGCGCGAGGCGACGACGGCGTAGGCGCCGTCGTGCTCGACCCGCATGAGCGCGGTCTTGCGCAGCCTGCCCGTCCTCGCGCCGAGGCTCGTGAGCACGATGATCGGGCGACCCTGCATCTCGTTCGCCTCGGTCCCGCCGGAGGCCTCGAAGGTCTCGGCCTGGACGCGGGCCCACTCGGACGTGCTCGGCTCGTACTCTCCCTGCAGCGGCATGCGTCCCATTCTGAGGGATGCCGCGCGGGTGTGGGCAGTCCGCGCCCGACTCGACCCGGTCGTCGCGAGGTCAGCGCAGCGGCACCGAGACGTCGGATCGCCCTCGCGCGTGGCGCGCGTGGCCATCTGCACGACCTGAGGCTCGTCGGTGAAGGCACCGGCGAAGAGGGCCTGCCCCTTCGCGAACTCCGGCGAGCGCGCGACGAGCGCCTCGGGGGCGAAGCCGAGGACCGCCCCGAGCTCGGCGAGGTCGCGGGCGGAGCTCATGCGCATGAGCGCGAGGTTGTCGCACTGCGAGAGCACGTTGACGTGCACCTTCGAGGGGCGCTGCGTCGACAGCAGCAGCCAGAGCCCGTACTTGCGCCCCTCGGCCGCGATCTGGATGATCCGCTCGAGCAGGAGCCGCTCGAGCGGCGTCGTCGGATCCGGCGGGCAGAGGTTGTGCGCCTCGTCGATGACGATGAGTCGCCCGACCCGGTCGTGCCGGCGCTCCCAGAGGTGGTCGAGCAGGGCGAGCGCCGCGGCCCGCGGCTGCTCCGGCGTCTCGAAGCGGCCGAGGTCGACGACGGTCGCGTCGGCGCGGCCGTCGATCACATCGGTCACGGCCTCGTCACCCCAGGCCCAGAGATCCCAGGCGACGACGCCGAGGTTCTCCAGGCGCGTCGCGATGCGACGGCGCAGCGGGTCGCCGGTCGCGCGGAGCGACTCGATGAGCGCCTCCGGCGACCTCGCCGCGCCGGCGGCGATGTCCTCGCGCAGCTGCGACTCGAGGCGCAGGAGCGCGCCGAACTCCTCGGCGTCGGCGATCGGGTCGATCCGCAGCACCGCCGCCCTGGAGCGCATCGGCATGTCGAGGAACCGCGCCGCGAGCCGGCTCGCCCCCTCGCCACCTGGCCGGAGCACGCGCACGGTCCGCTCGGCGAGAGGCGAGGCGAGCTCCGCCGGCGCGTCGGGCACGATCTCGCCGAGGTGCACGAAGTCCGAGTTCGGATCGAGGATCACGATCGGCACGCCCGTCTCGACGAGCACCCGCTCGAGCAGCACGCCGAGCGCGTAGGTCTTGCCCGAGCCGCTCTGCCCGCACCAGAAGGTGTGCCGATTCAGGCGCCGGGCGTCGAGGATGGCCGGGGCGCCGTCGTCCAGGCGGGTGCCGACCGTGAGGCTGTGCGACATGCCGACGAGCCTAGGGCGTCGGGGGTCGCACGTGGGGCTGCGGCAGGGCCGCGCCGACGACCCTGGCCGAGCGGCCTCGGCAGCGCTAGCCTTCGGATCGAGCCGACCGCAGCGAGGCGCCGCCGAGCCGACCCAGGAGCACCGTATGTCCATCGATCTGCCCTTCGACGACACTCGAGACTTCGAGGACGCCAAGCGCGGCTTCGTCGGCCGCCTCGACCCGAACGTCATCCGCGACGCCGACGGCCACGTCGTGTGGGACAACGACGCCTACGCCGAGTTCCTCGTCGGCGAGGCGCCGGCGACGGTGCATCCGAGCCTCTGGCGGCAGTCGATCCTCACCGCCATCGACGGGCTCTTCGAGGTGACCGACGGCATCTACCAGGCGCGCGGCTACGACCTCTCGAACGTCACCTTCGTCGAGGGCGACACGGGCGTCATCGTCATCGACCCGCTCCTGTCCGTCGAGACGGCGGCGGCGGCGCTCGCCCTCTACCGCGAGCACCGCGGCGACCGGCCGGTCACCGCGGTCATCTACACCCACAGCCACGCCGACCACTTCGGCGGCGTCAAGGGCGTCACGACGCAGGCGGATGTCGACGCCGGCCTCGTGCCCGTCATCGCCCCGGAGGGCTTCCTCGAGCACGCGGTCTCGGAGAACGTCGCCGCGGGCACCGCGATGACGCGACGCGCCGGCTACATGTATGGCGCGGCCCTCGCGCGCGGCCCCCGCGGCAGCGTCGGCACCGGCCTCGGCCAGACCACCTCACGTGGCACGGTGTCGCTCATCGCCCCCACCGACCTCATCACGGCGACCGGCGAGGAGCGCGTGGTCGACGGCGTGCGCATCGTCTTCCAGCTCGCACCGGGCACGGAGGCGCCGGCCGAGATGCACTTCGCCTTCCCCGAGCGCCACGCCCTCTGCATGGCCGAGAACGCGACACACGTGATGCACAACATCCTCACGATCCGCGGTGCGCTCGTGCGCGACCCGAAGTCGTGGTCGGAGTATCTGAGCGAGGCGATCGAGACCTTCGCCGACGACGTCGACGTCGTCTTCGCCTCCCACCACTGGCCGACCTGGGGGCGCGAGCGCATCCTCGAGTACCTCGGCCTGCAGCGCGACCTCTACGCCTACCTGCACGACCAGACCCTCCGCCTGCTGAACCAGGGGCTCACGGGTCCGGAGATCGCCGAGCAGTTCGTGCTCCCGCCCGCGCTCGAGCGCGCGTGGCACGCGCGGGGGTACTACGGCTCGGTGAGCCACAACGTCAAGGCCGTGTACCAGCGCTACCTCGGCTGGTACGACGGCAACCCGGCTCGCCTCTGGCAGCACCCGCCCGAGGCGGCGGCGGCGCGCTACGTCGAGTTCATGGGCGGCGCGGACGCGGTCGTCGAGAAGGCGCGCGGCAGCATCGCCGACGGCGACCTGCGCTGGGCGACCCAGGTGCTCGACCACGTGATCTTCGCCGACCCGACCCATGCCGAGGCCAGGGCGCTGCAGGCGGATGTGCTCGAGCAGCTCGGCTTCCAGGTGGAGAACGGGACGTGGCGCTCGGCCTACCTCTCCGGTGCCACGGAGCTGCGCGACGGCATCTTCGGCACGCCGACGACGGTCGCCCCCGACCTCCTCGCCGCCCTGAGCCCGACGCTGCTGCTCGACGCGATCGCCGTCCAGGTCGATGGGCCGCGGGCGTGGGACCTCGACCTCGCCACCCGGTGGGTGTTCCCGGACCGCGACGAGTCCTTCCGCGTGACGCTGCGCAACGGGGTGCTCGTCAGAGTGCCGAACGGACGCGGCGAGGTCGCGCTCACGATCACCGTGCCGCAGCGGGCGATCGTGCCGCTCGTGGCCGGGGACGTCGCGGGCGCGCTCGCCGCGGGGCTCGCCCTCGACGGCGACACGGGCGTGCTGCAGCAGCTCCTCGGCGTGCTGCAGCCGGGCGACCCGGACTTCGCCATCGTGGAGCCGTGACCGACGGGGCTCCTCCTCCGGCGCCCGAGCTGCGCGAGGTCGCCGCGCTGCCGGTCGGCGAGGCCATCGCACGGCTCGGGTCGCGACCCCAGGGGCTCAGCGCCGTCGAGGCGGCGCAGCGCCTGGCGAGGGTCGGCCCGAACGCGCTGCGGGCGCACCGCGCGCGGCCGTGGCGAGTGCTCGGCCGGCAGCTGAAGAGCCCGATCCTCCTGCTGCTCTTCGTCACGGCGGGCGTCTCGGTGTTCCTCGGCGAGGCCTCGAACGCGGTGATCATCGGCGTCATCCTCGCCGCGAGCATCGGGCTCGGCTTCGTCAACGAGTTCCGCGCCGAGCGCGCCGCGGACGCGCTCCACGATCAGGTGCGGCACTCCGTCGTCGTGCTCCGCGACGGCGCCGCGGTCGAGATCGACGTGACCGAGATCGTGCCTGGCGACGTCGTGCAGCTCACGATGGGCGCGGTCGTGCCGGCCGACGTGCGGATCATCGGCGGCCACGACCTCGCCTGCGACGAGGGCATCGTCACGGGCGAGTCGCTCGCGGCGGCGAAGTCGGCGGACCCCGTCGCGGCCGGCGCGGGCGTCGGCGACCTCACCTCGTGCGCCCTCATGGGCACCGTGGTCCAGTCGGGGTCCGCGACGGCGGTCGTCGTCGCGACCGGGCCGCGCACCGAGTTCGGCAGGATCGCGGGCGGCCTCGCGACGCAGCTGCCGCAGACCGAGTTCCAGCGGGGCCTCGGCCGCTTCTCGGTGCTGCTGCTCGAGGTCGCCGTCGTGCTCACCACGCTCATCTTCGTCGGCAACGTGCTGCTGCAGCGGCCGGTGCTCGACGCGCTGCTCTTCTCGCTCGCGATCGCCGTCGGGATCACGCCGCAGCTGCTGCCGGCCGTCGTGAGCGCGAGCCTCGCGGCCTGGTCGCGTGCGCTCGCCTCGCGGCAGGTGCTCGTGAAGCGCCTCGTCTGCATCGAAGATCTCGGCGACATGGACATCCTCGTCACCGACAAGACCGGCACGCTCACGGAGGGCCGCATCGGCTTCACCGCCGCCCTGCCCGCGGACGGGACGACCGCGCCGGACCGGCTCATGCTCCTCGGCCTTCTCGCGACGGAGACGGACCTCACGGCGGCGCCGAGCGAGGTGCTCGGACTCAATGCCCTCGACGCGGCGCTCTGGTCGGCGCCGAGGCCCGCCGACGTCGAGCCGGCCGACGCGCGCCGGATCGGGCTGCTCCCCTTCGACCACGAGCGACGGATGACGACGGCGCTCGTCGAGATGCCCGGCCGCGGCGAGCGACTCGTCGTCACCAAGGGCTCCCCGGAAGACGTCATCCGCGTGTGCCGCTCCGTGCCGCCGGGCGCCCAAGCGCTCCTCGACGCGCAGTATCGCGCCGGTGCCCGAGTCGTCGCGGTCGCGACGAGGCCCGCAGACGACCTCGAGACCCTCGGCCACGCCGACGAGACCGGTCTCGACCTCGTCGGCCTCCTCACCTTCGTCGACCGGCCCAAGTCCGACGCCCGCGCATCCCTCGAGCAGCTCGCCGGCCTCGGCATCGCGGTGAAGATCGCCACCGGCGACAGCGCGGTCGTCGCCGAGACGGTGCTCGCCGAGCTCGGGCTCGACTCCGGCGGCACCATCACCGGCACGCAGATCGACGGCATGGACGACGAGGCGCTGCGCACGGCGGCGGCCGGGGCGACGATCTTCGCCAGGGTCTCCCCCGAGCAGAAGGCTCGGATCATCGGCATGCTGCGGCACTCGGGCCGCGCCGTCGGCTTCCTCGGCGACGGCGTCAACGACGCGCTCGCCCTGCACCAGGCCGACATCGGCATCTCGGTCGAGACCGCCGCCGACGTCGCCAAGGACGCCGCCGACGTGCTCCTGCTCGACAAGGACCTCGGCGTCCTCGCCGACGGCGTCACCGAGGGGCGCCGCATCTTCGCGAACACGATCAAGTACGTGCTCATGGGCACCTCGAGCAACTTCGGCAACATGTTCAGCGCATCCGTCGCGAGCGTGGTCCTGCCGTTCCTGCCGATGCTGCCCGGCCAGATCCTCCTCAACAACCTCCTCTACGACACCGGCCAGCTCGCGATCCCCGGCGACCGCGTCGACCCGGAGCAGCTGCGCGCGCCCTCGCACTGGGACATCGGCTACATCCGCCGCTTCATGCTCCTCTTCGGCTCGATCAGCTCGATCTTCGACTTCGCGACGTTCGCGCTCATGCTCCTCGTCTTCGGCGCGGCGCAGAGCGAGTTCCAGGCCGGGTGGTTCATCGAGTCGATCGCGACGCAGACGCTCATCATCTTCGCGATCCGCACCAGGCGGGTGCCGTTCCTACGCAGTCGACCCTCGCTCGGGCTGCTCCTCGCCTCGCTCGGCGTCGTCGCGGCGGGCGTGTGGCTGCCATACTCCCCGCTCGCCGGCGCCCTCGGCTTCAGCCCGCTGCCCGCGCCGTTCTTCCTCGCCCTCGTCGGGATGGTCGTGCTCTACCTCGTGTTCGTCGAGCTCGCGAAGACGTGGTTCTTCCGGCGCGCGGCGCAGCGCGTGGGTGCGCCGCCGACGATGCCCCACGATCGGCGGGACCGGCGACGGATCCACCGGCGGTCGTCGGTGTTCCGGGAGCGGGCGGGATGAGGGTGACGGCGATGTGAGCGGAGGTTTCCGCACCGCGTCGAACGGTCGGCCCAAGAATGCCGAAGGCCCCGCCTCGACCGAGACAGGGCCTTCGTGATCTCCTCGAGGAGACCCTTGGTTGCGGGGGCAGGATTTGAACCTACGACCTCTGGGTTATGAGCCCAGCGAGCTACCGAGCTGCTCCACCCCGCGTCGCGGAGATCGAGTCTAGCACGGGTTCGCGCAGGGGCGGCGCGGCCCCGGATCCGCTCAGCCGGCGTCCGGCTCGCCCTCGTAGTAGCCGACGGCGTCGCCGTCGCGGAAGGCGATGATCTCGCCGTCGTCGCGGGAGGTCGCGGTCTTCCCGGCATCCGGATAGTGCACGACGTCGATCCGCGACGAGGTGTCGACGTCGACGTAGCGCAGCGGCTCCGTCGCCGACGGGTTGTGCAGCCGATGGGCGCCGGCCGGCCCGGCGGGCATGACGACGACCTGGCCGGCGGCGATCTCGCGCTCCCCCTCGGGGGTGCGCAGCACGCCGCGCCCGCTGAGCACGACGTAGACCTCCGTCGAGACCTCGTGCCAGTGGTAGGGGTAGGCGCTGCGGCCCGGCGGGATCTCCATGACCGCGACCTGCACGGGGTTGCCGGCCTTCGGGACGACGACGCGCTTGGCGTAGCCGAACCCGCCCGCGGATTCGACGCGGGCCGGGAGGTCGGCGCCGTCGGTGACGATCACGTGCTCGATGGGCATGGACCCATCGTCGCACGGGGTCGGCTCAGCCTGCCGCCGCGATCGCCCGCTCCACCGCGTCCTGCATGCGCTGGTCGGCCTCGGCGGCCGCGACGAGGTCGCCGGAGGCGTAGGCGGCCTGCCGGTCGGCGAGCGCCTGCTGGTAGTCGGCGAGCGCCTGCCGGAGCGCGGTGCCACTGGCCTCGGTGTCCGTGCCCGTCTCGGTGCCACTCTCGGTGTCCGTGCCGGTCTCCGTGCCCGTCTCGGCGCCGCCGGTCGCCTCGCCATCGCCGGCCGTCGCGCCGGAGTCGCCGCCGAAGAGCACGTCGAGCGCCTGGTCGAGGGTGTCCTCGAAGGCGACCGCGTCACCGAAGCTCACGAGCACCTTGCGCAGCAGCGGGAAGCTCGTGCCGGTCGACGCCTGGACGTAGACGGGCTGCACATAGAGCAGGCCGCCGCCGACGGGCAACGTCAGGAGGTTGCCGAGCTTCACCTCGGTGTCGCCGCGTTGGAGCAGCGCGAGCTGGTTGGCGACCTCGGTGTCGGTGTTGAAGCTGTTCTGCACCTGACCCGGTCCTGGGACGTTCTGGGTGGTGAGGGTGAGCAGGGTGAGCTTGCCGTAGTCGGGGCCGGCGTCGCCGGTCGCCGCGAGGTAGCCGGTGAGCACCTCACGGGTCGAGGCCTGCGTGGCCTTGGGGATATACGTCGAGTAGAGCGTGAACGCCGGCGACGACGTGCCCGGCACCTGCATCGTGAGGTAGTACGGCGGCTGGAGGGCCGTCGTCGAGCCCACCGGGTCGGCCGGCGTGACCCACTGGTCGTCGCCCGAGTAGAACGACCCCGCGTTCGTCACGTGGTAGGAGCCGAGGATCTGTCGCTGCACCTTGAAGAGGTCCGACGGGTAGCGCACGTGGTCGAGGAGCTGCTCGCTCATCTCCGACGCGTCCTTGATCGTCGAGGGGAAGATCTTCTGCCACGTCTGGAGCACCGGGTCGGACGGGTCCCACGCATAGAGCGTCACGGTGCCGTCGTAGGCGTCGACCGTGGCCTTCACCGAGTTGCGGATGTAGTTGATGTCCTGGAAGGCGAGCGAGTTCGTCGTCGTGTTCGCGTCGGCGATCGCGTCGACCATGTCGATGGTCTCGGAGTACGGGTAATCGGCGGTCGTCGTGTAGCCGTCGACGATCCAGACGATGCGGCCGTCGACGATCGCCGGGTAGACGTCGCTGTCGAGCGTGAGGTAGGGCGCGACCTTCTGCACGCGCTCGGCGGGGTGCCGATCGTAGAGGATCTGCGAGGCGTCGCCGACCGCGTCGGAGAAGATGATCTGCTCCGACTGGAACTTCAGCGCGTAGACGAGCCGCACGAAGAAGTTGTCGAGCAGCGGGCCGCCGTCGCCGGAGAACGTCGTGGTCGCGTTCTGCGTGCTGTCGGCACCACCGGCCGGATAGTCGAGCTCGACGTCGTCCGCGCCCTCGGGGGCACCGACGATCGAGTACTCCGGCGAGCCCTCGCCGAAGTACACGCGCGGCTCGAAGTCGCCGAGCGAGCCGGAGGAGGGGATGCCCGACTCGAGGAAGAGCGGCTGGCCGTCGGCGGTGCGCTGGTTGCCGTATGCGGCGACGACGCCGTAGCCGTGCGTGTAGACGATCGTGTCGTTGTACCAGCTGCGCGCGTCGCCGAGGCCCTCCTGATTGAGCTCCCGCACGGCGATGACGGTGTCCTGGGTCGCGCCGTCGATGTCGTAGCGATCGACGTCGAGATGGCTCGGGAATCGGTAGTACTGCTTGATCTGCTCGAGCTGGCTGAAGGTCGGCGAGACGATCGCGGGGTCGAGGATGCGGATGCTCGCGGTCGTCTGCGCGTCGGCGCGGAGCGCGCCGGCCTCGGCATCCGTGACCGCGCTGTATGGCACCTCCTCGACGTCCGCGACGCCGTAGGCCTCCCGCGTCGCCGTGATGGCACGGTCGATATAGGGCGCCTCGACGGTCTTCGCCGAGGGATCGACCTGGAAGCGCTGCACGACCCACGGGGTGACGGTGCCGACGACGAGGCCGACGACGAGCAGGAGCGCGACGCCGGCGACCGGCAGCCGCCAGCGGCCGACGATCGCGGTGATGATGAAGA
>Ga0209066_10005829_pt1 | contig 12804 bp, 6 predicted proteins | sample All_14_2_FD_187198 | JGI IMG/M metagenome (GOLD analysis project Ga0209066, IMG submission 187198) | Freshwater microbial communities in response to fracking from Pennsylvania, USA - Allegheny Zone_MetaG_DW_15 (SPAdes) (version 2) ...
TGGCCTTGTCCTGGATTTCCTTGTCGATGGAGTCAATGGCGATGAGCAGTTGACGGTCGCTAAGCATGGATTGGTGCGACTTGAACAGACTCTCGTCGGTGCGGTCCAGCTCGAATTGGTCGAGGTCGAACACCTTCGTCCAAGTGACGAAATTGGAGCGCATCATCGGGAAATTTCGCTGGTTTACTTTCGTGATGGGCTTTGGCTCGGACACCTGTTGCCCCCGAAATAACTGCATGACGAAATACTTGGAGTCTTCCGAGCCGTACATCCTGCCACTGTCCGCTGTCACCATCGAGAGGCGGGACTGATTGCCATCGGTATTGTCGTAGAGCATCACTTTTTCAATGGTGCTGTTGTCGGGGTGCTTGTGCCCAATTCGGATGGAAAAGCCCTGAAAATCCTGGTTGAAAAGGCTCTCCTCCAAGCTCAGCGCAGGCTTCTGTTGGCGGATGTCGTAGAGGCGGGATTTGAATTTTAGGTTGGAAACCGGAATGAAATAATTGCTGCAAAAAAAGGAAAACACGCCAATGCTGCCTGTGATGACCATCAGCGGCAACATGACCCGCCAAAGTGAAACCCCCGCCGATTTCATGCTCGACAGCTCGTAGCGCTCGGCCAAGTTGCCCAGCACCATCACCGAAGAAATGAGCACGGCCACCGGCAAGGACAGCGGAATCATGCTCACCGACAGGTAGCCGACCAACTCGGTGAGTATGAAAAAACCGATTCCCTTGCCCGCAATATCGTCAATGTACAGCCATAGCGTCTGCATCACAAACACGAAGAGTGCGATGAAAAACGTCACAATGAACGGCGGTATGAAAGACGTGATGAGGAGTTTATCGAGCTTTTTCATTGCTGGACTTACATTTTTTCCAAACAAACGCAAAGGTAAGGCTTGTGTGCAATGCATTTGCCAATTATTAAGAGGGTGTGCGAGTGAGCGAATGAGCGTGGGTTGAAGAAAATCAAATGCTTGAAACCCGTTCAAACCAATAAATTTGCGCCATGCGCCTACCCACCTACCAACGAATCGTCACGGCATTTGAGCAGCACCCTTGGGTGCAGGCAGTGCTGAATTGGGCGAAAACGCACTCGTTCCCCGGTTTTTTCGGGGTGCCGCTGTACGACGTTGTTGTGTTTTTGTACAATGAATCAAAGCGGGTCACGCTTTTTTCGAGGGCAAACGCAATGGCGTTCAGTTTCTTCCTGTCGCTGTTTCCGGCCATCATTTTCCTGTTCACGGTGGCTACTTACCTCCCGATTTACGAGAGTTTTGAGCATGAAATAAACGCCTACATCAACCTCATCATGCCCACCAATGCTGGGAAGGAATTGCAGGAAACCATCAAGGAAATGGTGAAGCCGAGTTCCAGCTTCTTGTCCATCGGTTTCGTGCTGGCCATGTACTTCTCCTCCAACGGCATGTTGGCGATGATGCAGGGTTTCGAAAAAACGCACGTCCCCGTTTTCACCCAACGGCCTGCCTGGAAAAAACGCATCATTGCATTTGGACTTACTTTTCAACTTGGATTGCTGCTGGCAGGCTCCGTGGTGCTGCTCGTCCTCGGCGACATCATCATCAAGTGGGTGGTGAATGTGCTGAAACTCGATGTGACCACGGAAACGACCATCGAAGTCTTCCGTTGGCTGGTGATTTTGACGCTTTTTTACTTCAGTATTGCCCTGATTTACCGCTACGGCGCTGCATTGCGCACCCGGTTCAAGTGGATAACACCGGGCGCTACCCTGGCCAGCCTCCTCAGCATCATCACCTCGGTGGCATTTTCGTTTTACGTAAATTCATTTGGCACATACAACAAAGTCTATGGCTCCATCGGAACTATCATTGTGCTCATGCTTTGGATTCAGTTGAACTGCCTCATCCTGCAAATCGGGTTTGAGCTGAACGCCAGCATCGCCGCCAACCGTGACCTTAAAGTCGAGGTTCAGGAAGAAGATGACGGAGCCTGAACCTCCCCATCAGGCAGTAGCAGTTTTTTCCCACCTAAATAAAAAAACCAGCAGCCGATGCCCATCGTCACATGCGCCACGTCCATGTGGTTAAACCAAACATGAGGAGCCCAAACACCCACGAAAATGATGGCCCCGAAGGAGGCCATGGCCACGCCCCAGAGGAATAATTTACTGCCGGGATGCCGTGTTTTCATAAAAACAAAAGCGTGGAAACCGCCCGTGACAATCAAAATCCCGTAGGCTGCGTGCGCCATCACGAACAAAAAATTCATCGTAACCACGGAAATCACCAGGAAAAACAACAGTTCTAGGATGTTGACGACCGAGAAAAACTTGGCGAGGCTGGGCCGGATGAGGGGAAATGCATGAAAAATCGCCGCCCGCTCCAAGAACATCACTGAAAACATGCTCACGTACCAGCCGGGGATTTTCCAGTGAATGCCCAGCGCATAATTGAAACTGTGGCCGACCAACCCGCCAGCCAGCGTTGCAAAACCCATCGTCAGAAAATAGCCCCGCAGCAGTTTGTGAATCGTCTTTTTCCCTTCGGGCAATGGGTGTTTCACCTGCCCTAAACGGAAATAGGCCACCCAACAAATCACCGTCACCAGCACATCGGTGAGCATGGTGATGGGTTCGTCCACTCGCAGGCCGTGGATTTCGATGGAAGGATTGTGGTAAAAAGCGGCTGGGTTCATGTTTTCGGTTTTGCAAGGAAAATTAAACAAAAAAGCCGTGCCCACCAATGGAGCGGACACGGCTTTTCATCAAAAAAGAAAAATCAAGGTGCAACCACCAATTTGACGGATTGGGATTGCCACCGCACGAAATAAACGCCCGCCGAAAGCCCATCCAACGACAATTTATAGTCGGAAGTACCAGCTTGCACCGAGGCTGATTTTCGCAGTTTGCCATCCACATCAACGATGTCAAGTTGGCCACCGTCCAAGTTTGGAAGGTGTATCTGAACCCAATCGCTTGCTGGGTTCGGTGTTATTTTCAGCAGTTTGCTGGAACTGATTTCACCCACTTTGGACGCTCCGCAATGCACGTCAGCAGCCCATCCGCTTCGGTGGGTGGTAGCGTCGGAAGTGAAATGCAGGGTCAGGCAGCCGCTCGCATCGGAAGAAGCTACAAGGCCCGGCAACGAATTGCCGGAGAATACCGCCAAAGAAGGCGAAGTAGGTAAGCCCCCGTTGAGGATTTCGAGGTGGTCGCAGCATTCCTGTGTCTCGAATTGCGTGAATTCCAGCCACACCACTTCGCCGTTTGTTTCTGGGCAAATGGTGGTGTAGTAGTCCTCGTTGGGGCCGTAATCACCGCTCGTGCCCCCTGTGTCGTAGCTTGTACTGGCGCAAGAAACAGGCGTTGAAAAACTCACAGGCCCAGCGAAATCACCGACAGAATTGCCGGAGCACACGCTCCGCACGTAGGCGTCGTATTCAAAGCCAGCCTGCAATTGGCTGATATTGACGGAACTGGTAGTCACATTGTCAGTTAAAATGGCCGTGCCGATGCCCGGCACAAATCCCTTTGCCCCAATTTCATAGTTGTAGGAAGTGGCCGATGGGCTGCCGTCCCAAGTGAGGCTGACACTGTTCGAGGTAACGTTGTCGGCGCTGAAATTCAGTGGCAAAAAGCAACCGTCGCAAGTAATATCGGCTTCCCAACCTGTGCCTTCCGAGGAACCATCCGATTGGAAAAACACGGAAAGGCAGCCCGTAGGGTTGGTAGCTGTGTAGCTGAACGGTACGGTAGGTGCCCCTGAAAACACGAAGGTTTGGCCATTGAAAATGACGGGGTCATCCGTGATGTTCAGTTGGTCGCAGCAGCCTTCCGTGTTGAAACTGGTGAATGTCAAAGTGACGGCCTGACCAGCTTGTTCCGGGCAGATGACCGAATTTATATGCTCGCCAGGGCTGTAATTGCCATTCGGCCCGCCCGAGTCATAAAATTTATCGCCACACGAAGGTGTCGTTGTGAAACTGATGCCATTGCCCCAGTTGCCCAGATCACTTGCTCCGCAAACGCCCTGCACATAAGCCTCATATTCTGTGTTTGGCGCAAGCCCCAAAAGATTGACGCTCGTGCCGGAAATGCTCCCACCAAGGACTTGCGTTCCAGTGCCGGGCGTGAAGCCAGGCAAGCCTACCTCCCAATTGTAGGTACTCACCAAACTGCTCGCAGCCCAGTTCAGGGAGCTTGGGGCGTTGGGATAAAAAGCGATGTTTGCGATGGTGGGACAAGTCACACAGTTAATATTGGCTTCCCAGCCTGCCCAAATGCCGCCTCCATTGAATAAGTACTGAAAAGTGAGGCACCCGCTGGGATTCGTGGCTGTAAATGGCCCTGGCAGAGGCATCACCATTCCGTTGAAATTGCTCAGTAGCGGTGCATTCAGGTCGGGCCCGTCATAAACATTGATGTAGTCCTCCCAAGGGTGGATATCCAGTGATAGAAATTCCACCTCCACCAATGTGCCTGGTTGGTTGGGGCAAATCGTGGTTGGCGCATAAGAAAATTGGGAGGAAGCATAGCTGCTATCGGGGCCTGCGGGGTCATAGAACATTTCGCCGCAAGAGGGCGTGGTAATGAATTTCAAGGGTTCGCTGTACGGGCTGAAATCACCGTTTCCACAATCGGAACGGACATAAACTTCATATTCCGTGCTGCTTTGCAAACCAGTCAGAATGGTGGTCAGTGAGTTCGAAGTGCCAGTTGCGACAGCTTGGCCGGTACCAGGGATGAAACCCGGCAAACCCACTTCCCACTCAAAATTGGCAATACCTTGCGCAGCAATCCAAGTAACGGAGGCACCATCGGTGGTCGTTGAATAATTTGTCAAGAACAGCTTAATCGGAGGGGGGCAGGTGATGCAGCTCACATTGGCCGACCAACCGGGTGCTGACTGGCCGCTGGAGTTGTTGAAAAAAACCTGAACGCAACCATCGGGACTGATGGAATGGAAGATGGTCGGTGGGTTCAGTACGTCATAAGTTTCATACTGGTTGATGTCTTGGATGGTCATGTAGGCATTGATGGGGGAAACTTCAAACTCGGTAAAATCCAAGGTCACATACGTATTGGGTTGGTCAGGGCAGATATTGTAGTTGAAAATGCCGTTGGCGGCATAATCGCCATTTGGGCCGCCATTGTCCGTGAAAACATCGCCGCAGGAGGGCATCGTTGTGAATGCAAGTGGTGCAGAAAAGCTGCTTGATTCATTTGCGTTGCAAATGGTTCTAACATAAACCTCATAGCTGGTCGCACTTTCCAAGCCACTGACATCTACGATCACATCGGAGGCCAAACCCGACACCACTGCGGTGCCCGTGCCTGGAACGAAGCCCGCCAGCCCTATTTCCCATTCATAACTTGAAGAAGCACCTACTGGATTCCACCAAAAAGAAGCCGAACTGCTTTGTGCCAAGTAGAGGGTCAAATTATTGGGGCTGGGACAGTCCACGCAATTCACATTTGCAAGCCAGCCCGGCGCAGGTAAGGTTGAATAAGACGCATTTACAGTCAGGCAACCTGAATTGTTATTGGCGGTAATAATGCTAGGGGAACTGGTGCCTTGGAACGGCCCAACTTGAGGGCTGCCGGGGCTGTTTGGCGTACCGTCAATGATGTAAACATAGCTGCAACATGCCCCCATATCGAACTCCGTAAAGTCCAATTGTGCAAACTGGCCGGGCATATCGGGACAGATGACAGTTGACTGGTAGTTTTGAACAGTGAAATCCGCATTTGGCCCGCCTGCATCCGCAAAAACGTCACCGCAGGTCGGAAAGGTCGTCAAAGATTTCGGCCCAGTGAATGTACTAAAATCGCTGGCACTGCACTTGGCCCGAACGTACACATCGTAGGCAGTGCCGCTCTCCAGGCCCAACACGCCAACGCTGACTTGCGAGGTGTTGCCGCTCAGTACAGCTTCACCATTGCCGGGCGTAAAACCGGGCAATCCAACCTCCCATTCGTACAAAATTGCATTCGCCAACGGCGACCATTCCAGCGTTGCGGCAAAGCCGGAATTGGCAGTTGCCGTGAGGCCAGACAGTTGGGGGCATGTGACACAATTAATCGTGGCCGCCCAACCTGCCATTGGCGGCGAGCCAGGAGCATACATATAAAACGTGAGGCAGCCGGATGGATTGGTAGCGGTGATGGGCTGAGGCAGTTGGTTGCCCGTTAAATTAGCAATGGGATTTCCGTTATAAACCTGGTCATCCATCACACTCAATTCAGTGCAGCAGCTTGCCAGCTCAAATTCGGTGAAAACGACCTGCACGTAGCTCCCCGGCACGTCCGGGCAAATGGTTGTGGTGGTAGAAAGGCTGGTTGGGTAATCACCCAGCGGCCCACCTGGGTCGAAGAACATGTCCCCACAGGTTGGCTGGGTGGAAAAGTAAGTGGGGCTTGAAAAATCGCTGAATTCGGTGGCGGTGCATTTTGATTGAATGTAAAAATCATAAAGCGTGCCCGGTTCGAGGCCGCTTACCACCATCGTATTCGATGCCACATTGCCGAAGGCAACTGCATTTCCAGCGCCCGGAGCGCTTCCCATCGGCACTATTTCGTAAAAATAGCCTTGCACGAAAGAAAGTGCCTCCCAACTTACATCCACTGTGGTGGGGGTGTTGGAAATCAAGCTGACACCATGCGGGTTGGGGCAAGTCACACAGGTTACAGCAGCTTCCCAGCCTGAGCCTATCTCATCGCCGGAATCGAGCACCAGGGTGATGCAGCCCGTGGAGTTGGTGGCGGTCACTGTTCCGGGATTACTGTCGCCAAAAAAGTTACCAAAATAGCTGCCCCAATTGGCGTTGTTGTCAAAAATCTGCAAGATGGAATTGCCCGTTCCCAAATCGAAATCACTGAAGCTCAGCGATATATAAGTACCTGGGGTTTCTGGACAAATCGTGTAGTAGGTGGTGGTGTTTGCGGGGATATTACCATTTGCGCCACCATCATCGTAGAAGGTATCGCCGCAGGTTGGCAGTGTAGTGAAACTGGCCTTGCGCCATTCGCCATATTGCCCATTCAGGCAATAAGCCCGGAGATAAGCGTCGTAATTGGTGCCACTTTCGAGGCCGTCAGCAATGACCATTCCAGCACTCAAAGACCCAAAACGGGTGGCCGTTCCCGTGCCGGGCATGAAGCCGCTTGGTCCCACTTCCCATTGATAATTGTTGGATGCCCCAAATATGCTCCAGTACAATTCTATGCTGTTCGCACCCGGATACATGGCGCTGAAGCTGTTTACGATTGGGCAATTCACACATTCGACGGCAGCTTTCCAGCCAGCACTTGGCTGAGGGTTGGTGCTGCCAGATGTGATGAAGGTCATGCAACCAGAGTTGGCGCTAGAAGTCAACTTGGTTGGAACGATTTGGTCACCATAATAACCAATAAGCAAAAATTCGTTCGGTGTGCCAGAATAAACGGTCATAATTTGACCTGTCACTTCAAATTCTTCAAAACTAACGGAAATATATTTCCCTGGGGCATCGGGGCAAATGGTGACGGTTGGTTCGTTGAAAAGGGATAAGTTGCCATTTGGGCCGCCCGAATCATAAAAATAACCACCGCATGTCAGAGCGGTTGTAAATGCTACCGGACCCACAAATTCGCCCGCCTCACCATTGGCGCACTGCAATCGGCCATACAACTCGTACTGCGTATTGGCTGACAGACCATTGAGGGTTATTTCATTTGCGCCAGAAGTGCCATGCGCCACAGCAGCACCTGTGCCCGGTGTGAAACCCGGCAGTCCCACCTCGTATTCAAAGGTGGCAGCCACCATTGAACTGCTCATAAATGAAGAAATCACAGCGTAATTGGTGCCGACCAGTTCGGCCTTCAAATTGTTCAGCTTGGGGCAGGTTACACACGTAGTTTGAGCCGCCCAGCCGCTGGCTGCAGTGCTGCCATTTGAGCTAAAAACGAAAGTCAGGCAACCGTCAAAATCGTTGGATGAAATGGTATGTGGAGCATTCAACCCTGAGTAGGACATAATGAGATTGTTCCAAGTATTTGTGCCAGAATAAACGGTTAACTGGTCATAATTCGCCTCAGTTTCAAAATCCGTGAAATTGACCTCGACAAACTCGCCTGGATTTTCAGGGCAAATGACGGTTGTAATTGACTCCCAATTGGAATAATTGCCATTTGGCCCACCCGAATCATAGAATGTTTCGCCGCAGTCAACCAAGGCCGCAGTATTCGATGCAACATCTTTAGCATTAGGAGCCGCTGTTTTTGCAGCTTCACTTGGTGCTTTACCGAGGTGCAGCAGTTGCCCAGATATCGCAAGCGCAAACAGCCAGGATTGCCAGTTTATCGAAAGCAGGTTGTACAAATTTCTCATTGTTTGAATTTTAAAGATGATAGTGAAAGCTAAATTTACTTGGCCCAAAAGCAGCGGCTATTTGTAAATTAAAAATTTGTAATTTCTTATAAAACAACAGATTGGAACCAAAACGGTGGTTATCCAATCCATGTTGCAATTTATGAACTACATTGTTTAACAACCAAAGAACATGTAAACTCCAACTTAAAAACAGGGTGAATGCCGTTTGTAATACAAAACTAATAAAAGTTTGCAACAGCCTTAATTTTGCAGGACAACTTTGCTTTGATGACCATTACCGACCAAATCGGCCACGCTATCCAGCTCGGTTCGCAGCCACGGCGAATCATATCGCTTGTCCCTTCGCAGACCGAGCTGCTTTTTGATTTGGGCCTCGATGAGGAGGTGGTCGGCATCACCAAATTCTGCGTTCACCCTGCGGAAAAATGGCGCAGCAAACCACGGGTCGGCGGCACGAAACAAGTCAATTTTGAAAAAATAGCCGCCCTGAATCCCGACCTCATTCTCGCCAACAAGGAGGAAAACGACCGCTCCCAAATCGAGCAGTTGCAAGCGCACTACCCTGTCTGGACAAGCGATGTCGTGCAAATTGACGATGCATTGGCGATGATAAAATCGGTCGGTGTGCTGACCGGGACCGCTGAAAAAGCTGCTGCATTGGCCACCCAATTATCCATCGCCATCCAATCGTCCATTGCCAGTCCCAAGCCGTCAATCCAAGTCGCCTACCTGATTTGGCGCAAGCCGTGGATGGCCGTTGCAAACGGCACTTTTATTGACAGCATGTTGGCGGTGGGCGGTTTCTCAAATATTTTCGCAGCCAAAACACGCTACCCCGAAATCACGTTGGAGGAACTGGCCGCCGCAAAGCCCCAAGCTATCCTGCTTTCCTCCGAGCCGTTTCCGTTCAGGGAAAAGCATTTCGAGGAAATTAAACAACTTTGTCCCACGGCAGTCGTAAAATTGGTGGACGGCGAGTTGTTCTCTTGGTACGGCAGCCGTATGTTGCAGGCAATTCCGTACCTCGTCCGTTTGTATAAAAATATTCAATTCGACTTAATTCAGCAGTTATGAAACTAATTTATCCCATTCTGGCGCTCCTTTGCTTCAGCCACGTGCTCTTTTCCCAAGCTACGGACAACCCAGCCGCTCCATTTGCACCCAATTCAAATCAGGTGAACGCCCAAAAGAACAATGAACTGATACTTCAGCTCCGACCAGGTGCGCAAGTGACAGAACTAATCCGTTTCGCCAATGCCGCATGCCCGTTTGCGAAGCAGATAAAACTCGAAAAAACGCTAGCCGAGCGCCAGCGGATTTATTTGTTGAGTGCTTCGCAAATCATTGACCGTCAAGGGTTTATTTATTTTTTTAAAAACAAGCCGGAAGTCGTCGCTGCACAGTGGAATGCTGCCATCAATTTCCGTGACACACTGCCCAACGACGAACTATTCAGCAATCAGTGGAGCATGGAGCGCATCGGCGCTACCAAGGTCTGGGACGTGAGCACGGGCGGCACTTCCCCGAACGGCCACGAAATCGTGGTGGCTGTGCTGGACAAGGGTTTTGAAATTACCCATCCCGATTTAGTGGAAAATGCTTGGCAAAACCCCGCAGAAACGCCCAACGATGGTATTGACAACGATGGAAACGGCTTCACAGACGATGTTTATGGCTGGAATTTTCGGGGCAACTCACCCATTTTTTCCGTGGAAAGGCACGGCACAGCCGTCAGCGGTATCATCGGGGGCAATGGCAACAACAACATCGGCGTTGCTGGCATCAACTGGAAGGTGAAGGTGATGTACCTCGCCATCGAGTACGTGGATGAGGTCATCGCTGCATTCAGCTACGCTTTGGACATGCGTGAACTTTTCAATGCCAGCAACGGCCAGCAGGGCGCTTACATCGTGGTTACGAACGGCTCCTTCGGCATTGACGGCGTGCAATGCACCGAGCAGCCCATCTGGGGCAGCATGTACGACCTGCTGGGCGAGGCTGGTGTGCTGAACGTGGCCGCCACCGCCAACGGCGATTGGGACGTGGACCAGGTCGGTGACATCCCCACGAGTTGCTCCAGCGAGTACCTCATCGCCGTCACGAACACCGACGAGAATGACCAGCGGGCTTCTGGCGCTGCCTTCGGCAAAACAACGATTGACCTCGGCGCACCCGGCCAGAGCATTACCACCCTGAGCACCAACGCAGGCTTCCGCCAGGATTTCAGTGGAACTTCGGCAGCCTGCCCGCATGTGGCTGGTGCTATTGCGCTGCTTTACAGCATGCCCTGCACGGAGCTTGATTCACTGGCCTTCGCCGCACCGGCTGACTGCGCCCGGCTCATGCGGGACGCCATTTTGAAGAACACGGACGCCGTTCCTAGCATGCTCAACGAGACGGTTTCGGGTGGCAGGCTCAATGTTTACGAAGCTATGAAATACCTCCATTCGTACTGCATCAGTCGAGAGTCGGAGCGGAAAACCGTTAATTTCAAAGAATTATACGTTGGGAAAAAGGGCCTTATCCGAGTCTTCCCCAGCCCTACCAGCGAGTTAATCAATATTGATTACGGTAATGTGGATTTCAAGGATGTGCGGGTCAGGGTGTACAATATGCTGGGGCAGGAGATGATTTTCAACCAGATTGGCATCAGTGAACCATTTCAGCCGCAAACCATCTCTATTGACGTAAGCGACTGGAGTTCAGGTGTTTATGTGATAAACATGTTTGACTTGAACAAAAAAATTTCTGTCGAATTTTTGAAAATTTAAAACACTAAGCCGTGAAAAATTTGCTACGTTCTTTCGCTTTTGCCATGCTGTTTCCAGCTTGGTTGCTTGCGCAATCACCATGCCTACACCAAGATATCATCGTTCAACTGAAACCCGGTGAAAAGCCGGAAGCGCTCCTCAGGGCAGTGGCTGGGAAATGGCCGAACGCCCATTTTTCCTTGAAAAAAAACCTTTCGGAGCGTTTCCACACCTATCTCTTTACCATTGCCTGTGGCCAATTTCCCGATTTGGATTTGCTGCGCAACGAACCTGCAGTCATCGCCGCCACATGGGATGCCCCGCTCGATTTTAGGCGGGACACCGTGCCCAACGACTCGCTTTTTCCCACGCAGTGGGGACTGGAAAAAATCAAGCTGCCAGCAGTTTGGCCAGTGTCGCAAGGTGGCCACACACCCGGCGGCAAGGAAATCGTGGTGGCTGTGATGGACAACGGCTTTGAGCTTTTTCACCCAGACCTACTTGCCAATATCTGGAAAAACCCGATCGAGACCCTCGACGGCCAAGACAATGACGGCAACCTGAAACCCGATGATGTTTACGGCTGGAACTTCACCGACAACAACCCGCTTTTCCCCATCACCAGCACGCACGGCACAAATGTATTGGGCGTCTTGGGTGCCCAAGGCAACAACCTGACGGGGGTGGCTGGCGTAAACTGGGAAGTGAAAATGATGCTTGTCCACTTGGAGCATCTCTCGGAAGTCACGCCAGCACTCGAATACGTTTTGGAAATGCGGGAGCGGTACAATGCCAGCGGCGGTGCGGAAGGTGCTTTCATCGTAGCAACGAATGGCTCTTGGGGTGCACCTGAACCCGCATTTTGCAGCGAGTTTCCGCTGTGGGGGGCACTTTACGACACGTTGGGTGCGACTGGAATCCTCAGCGTGGCCGCCACCGTGAACGAGGGCAACCTAGACATTGACGAAGTAGGCGACATGCCAACCTCCTGCCCCAGCGAGTACCTCATTACGGTCACGGCCAGCAACCCTCTCGACCGGAAGGTGGATGGGCTTGCCTTCGGCAAAACCACGATTGACTTGGCGGCACCCGGAGAAGGCATTGCTACCACGGACCCAGGCGGCGGTTTTCGGACTGCATTCAGCGGCGCATCGGCAGCTTGCCCACACGTGGCTGGCACGATTGCACTGCTTTACAGCTTGCCATGCACCGATTTGGAGGAATTGGTGGAAGCCGACCCTGCAGCCGCTGCCCGTTTGGTGCGAGATGCCATATTAAATGGTGTGGAAAAAATTTCAGGCATGAAGGACAAAACCGTGACAGGAGGCCGCTTGGATGCCTACGGCAGCATGAAATATTTGCACAGTTATTGCATTGCGGAGCCGAAAATCCGGGAGTCAGGTGAGTTCGTGGAAACGTATGTTGGGGGCAAGGGCTTCCTTTCGCTCTTTCCAAACCCTGTAACATATGAACTCAAAATCACGTATTCCATCAAGGATTTCACCAATTTGAAGTTCAATTTGTTCAATGCCCTGGGGCAGGAGGTGCGGGCCACGAAGCAAAAACAGGCGGAACCATTTGAAGCACAAACCTTTACGCTCGATGTGAGCCAACTGCCTGCTGGCATCTATTTTCTGAACTTTTTTGACTTGGGTCAGAAGATTTCGGCGAAGTTTGTCAAGCTGTGAGTGGGTCACGAAA
>Ga0209066_10005830_pt1 | contig 12804 bp, 10 predicted proteins | sample All_14_2_FD_187198 | JGI IMG/M metagenome (GOLD analysis project Ga0209066, IMG submission 187198) | Freshwater microbial communities in response to fracking from Pennsylvania, USA - Allegheny Zone_MetaG_DW_15 (SPAdes) (version 2) ...
ATGTCCTGGCTGGCCGATTCGATGGCCTCGTAGTAGCCGAGCAGGTTGCGGGAGAGTTGCTCGGTTTCGCGGGCGGTGATGAGGTCGGGGGCGTTCATGCTTGGATCCTCATGGCTGCGGTCGAGGCAGGGGCGTCGGAGGCGGGGGCGATTTGCAGCCAGGCTTCGCGAACGGGCTTGAGCAGGTTCACGCACTCGTCCAGCGCAGCGGGGTCGTTGCGCAGGTTGGCCTGGGTCAGGCGCAGGGTGATGTAGGCGTACAGATCGCTGAGGTTCTGGGCCACTTCGCCACCCTCGGCCAGGTTCAGGCTGGCTTTCAGACCTTCGTCGATGATGCGGATGGCCTTGCCAATGGCGGCGCCTTTGACCTCTACCTGCTTGTTCAGCATGGCGCCGCGTGCTTGCGCAATGCTGTCCAAGGCCCCGTTGAACAGCAAGGTGGTGAGCTGATGGGGGGATGCGCCGTTCACGCCGGTTTCGACGTCGATGCGGCGATAGGTGTTGCTCATGTTGCGTTGGCTGAACATGCTGGCAGTAGAACCTGTGGCTGTGGCGTACATCGTAGATCTCGTGCAGTGGATGCTGATAACAGCGTTGAATTGGTTATCGGCAGCACGGCCCGTAGCTTGACCCCTTTATGCCTGTTTGATGCCGTAGAAACAGGCCGCAAAAAAGCATCAGTTCCGGCTTATGCACGTGAGGCAACTGGCAGGATCGACGCTTCATTGTCTTCCATCCCGGTTTGGGATGGAAGGCCTTGGTACTGATCCAGCAAACGCTGGCGAAGCAAGGTGCCCGCCGTGCTGCTGGGTGAGTTCGCAGCCAGGTCGGTGTTGGGCTGGGCAAGCGCGCCAGCATCTGGCGAGGTTGCGGTCGGGTTGGCCGGAAGGTCGGTCAGCACCTGTTGCGCCAGCATGGTCTGGCTTTGGCGCACAGCGGCGGAATCCTGCTGCAAGGCAGTGGACAGCTGCTGTGTGTTGATCTGCAACTCACCCGCAGGGGTGCGGGTCATGCCCGTTTGTGCCAGGGTGCGAGCCAGCTCTGTGGGTTGATCGGGTGTGCCCAGCAGGCTCTCCGTGCCACGTTGCACCGCGCTGGCCACGCTGCCGCCCAGATTCTGCAGGGCGTTGTAAGCTTGGGTGAAGTTCTGGGCCGCTTGTTGCATGCCAGTGCGGTCAGGCCCCACGTTGATGGTGACCGGCGCATCGGTGGGGCTTTTCAGGATCAGGCTTAAGCCCGCCTGGCTTTCGATGGCATTCAGCGGGGACTCCACCGCTTCGTCGTTGATCTGCGCCTTGGCATTGCTTGCAGATTGCAGCAATTGCATCCCGGTCGTGCCCATTGACGAGGGGTCAAACCCCAGCGCGCTCAGGGCTGCGACGTCCGAGCCGCTCTCAGCGGGTGCTTGGGGGGCGTCAGCCTCTTCGGTCGTGATCTTGAAGCCGTTGTCTGCTCCGGTGCCGGTCGAACGCAGCACCAGCCTGGAACCGGTCGCGTCAGACACCACGGTGGCGACCACGCCAAGCCCTGCGGCATTGATCTTGTCGCGCACGCGGTCCAGCGTGTCGTTCTTGGGGCCGAGCACCACGTTGGCCTTGGGCCAGTTGGGGTTGGGGGCGAAGGTGGTGGGCGGCACGTCCCACGAACCCATTTCGATGTTCAGCGTACCCAGCCCGACGACGGTGGAGAGCGACGAAAACGTGGCGGTGCTGGTGACTTGGGCCGACGCCAGTTGGGTTACTTTGACCTGATAGGTTCCAGCGGGTGTCTGGGCATTGCTGCGTGCGGTGACAGCGGCGGGGGCGCCAGAGGATGCGACGGTGGATGACCACAGTGTTTTGCTGGTCAACTGCGATGCCGCTTCGGACAGGGCCGTGATGGCGCTTTGTTGCATGCCGCTAGATGAAATTTCAGCGACATCCTCCAACTGGGGCAGGCGCTGCGACCCTGCGTTCAGACGTGCCAAAGAGGCGTTGCTCATCACTTTCGTGAGATCAACGCCTTCTGTTGTGCCGGCTGATGAGATCGTTGCCATGATGAACCCCCGATACCGCAAGACACCTGACGGAGGAGCGATGACACCGTGCCATCAGAAAACTCCTTGTTGCTTACGCCTTCGACTGTTCGAGATGGAACTTTAGGTTTTATTGTGTTTTGTTACAAATGAGTGGGTGCCTGATGGGGTGAAGCGGGGCACCTCACATCTTCAGGTAGAAGCGTTCAGCTGATCACTTGTTGGAACTGTTGTTCCACTGCGTGGCTTGCTGGTTGATGTAGGTCGACAGGGTGTTGAGGGACGCCATGCGGCCATCCAGCGCCTGGTACTGCTTGTTCAGGCGTTCGGCCACTTTAGCCACCCGGTCTTCCACCTTCTCCTGGTCTTGCTGGTTCCGGGTGAGATTTTTGGTCAGGCCTTCTTTTCGAGCGGTCAGCAAACCGTCTGAGCGGGTAAGGCCCGCCGTGAAGTCGGCCACTTTTTGGGCCATGCCGGTGATGCCAGCGCCGCTGTCGCCTGCGAACAGCTTGGCGAGTTTGCTGGGGTCTGACAAGGTAGCATCCAGCTTGGCGGTGTCCAGGGTCAGGGAGCCGTCGCGCGGGGCCGTGCCGCTGCTGCTGGTCAGGGCCAAAATGCTGGAATCGGAGGCGCCGTTGTCTCCCAGCAGGCCCCTCAGGCGGCTGCGAAGATTCAAAACCGTGTTGTCGCCTTGCAAAGGGCCGCCGACCTTACTCGCCTCGTCATAGCTGGTTTGCTTGGCGAGAAACGTGTTCAAGGCGTTGTAGGCATTGGCAAAGCTTTGCACCGCCTTGCGTTGGGAGGCGTTGTCGTTGCCGATGCTCAGGGTGACGGGGGTTGTGGTGGTGGCCGCCACAGTGAAGTCCACGTTCTCAATCACGCCCGAGAACGTGTTGTTGCTGGACGAAACCGCCAGACCGTCGATGGTGGCGCGCGCATTGGCCGCAGCCACCGTTTGCGTCATGCCGGTACCGCCGATGGCCTGAGGTTGTTTGTAGTTGAAAGCGCCCAAGCCGCCAGTCAGCGGCGCGTCACTGAGGTCCGTGGCGCTTATGCGTATGGCATTTTCTTCGCCAGTGCTGTTGCTGCGGACGAGCAGGCGAGCACCGCTGGTGTCTTGCACGATGCTGGCGGTGACACCAGATTTGGCATTGTTGATCGCGTCTCGAACGTCGGCCAAAGTGGTCGTAGCGCTGGAGAACGTGAGATCCAGCTTCTTTGCATCAGCCTTGGGTGCGAAAGTGCTGGGGGCACTTTCGTTGATGACCTCCGTGAGCGGGTCATCGGCTGTTGCGCCGCCTGACCAGGTGCCTAGTTCAATGGTCAACTTGCCGCTGCCCAGCACACTGGTGGTGCCGCTGGCAAACGAGCCAGACGCCAAACTTTGAGAAGCCGCGAGTTGGTTGACCTGAATGCTGTAAGTGCCACTGGCTGCGCCGGCTTTGGCGACCGTCGTGAGGGTGGAGGCGTTGCTGCTGGTGGCTGTGTTTTGCGTCCACAGGCTGGTTTTGGTCAAGGCGGTGGCAGCGGCAGACAGATCCGACATCAGGCTTTGAACTTGCCCGTAGGTCGAGATTTGAGTCTGGATGCGGCTGGCAGCCGTTTGCAGGGTGGTCAGCGGTCTCTTTTCAAGCGCAACCAACTGCGAAACGATGCTGCTGACATCCAGCCCACTGCCGATGCCGGTTGAAGAAATATTCATGGCAATGCCCTCCGAGCTTTGAGCGTGTTATCGGTCAGTTGACAGAAAAACTTGAGGCCCGATACATGATCGAGCCTCCAGTGTGATCGGTAACCCCCGTCACGTCAAAAATATCAACCCTGCAGCAAGCTGAGCACCTGCTGTGGCAACTGGTTGGCCTGGGCTACCATGGCGGTACCGGCCTGCTGCAGGATCTGTGCGCGGCTCAGGTTGGCCGTTTCAGCGGCAAAGTCGGCGTCCATGATGCGGCTGCGGGATGCCGTCAGGTTTTCGCTGCTGGTTTGCAAGTTCTCGATCGTGGTGATGAATCGATTCTGAATGGCGCCCAAGTCCGCACGCGCACCGTTGACCGCATTGAGCGCAGCATCCATCGCCAAGATGGCGTTGTCAGCCTGCTCCGTTGTGGCCACACCCATGGAGGCGAAGCCCACCTGTGCGCTACCTGCCGCGTAGGCCGTGCTGCCAGTGAGGGCGCCGCCAGCGGTCGTGCCTGCCGTCAAGCCGGTCAGTGCCGTCAGGTCCGTAGAGGTGCCACCGATGGTGATGTCACCATTGGCTGAACGCAGTTGCACCTTACCGTCCACAAGCGAAGCCGAGACGCCGTTGGTCGCTGTGCTCTGATTGTTGATGGCCTTGACCAAATCGCTGGCACGTTGGGTGGCGTTGCCGGAGGCTGCTACTTCAATATTGATGCCATTGATCGTGAGCGCATCACCACTCAGTGCGCCGAAGCTGGCAGGTGTCCCGGCAACTGCTTCAGTGCCATTGGTTGCTGTACCAACAAAACCTGCTGTGGCAAAGGTGCCGCCAGAGGTCGTGCCTACCGCAGCAGCCGCAGAGCCGACGCCATTGGAGAACGACGTGGTGATTGCGAGGTCTGCGCCATCTGCCTTGCTGATGATCAGGTTGGAGGTGGCAACTGAACCTGTTTTGGTATATGCGCCGTTGCTTGCGGCAATGAATGCATCGATGTCCGTGTCCAGGTCTGCCGCCGCGGCACCAACCAAACGGTCGGAAACGGTTGTCCCGTCAATCTTGAACTGGAATGCATCCGTCGCAGTAGTGGAAGCTGCGGGCGTGTAAGCACCAGAAGATAGGGTGGTTGTGGCCACAGCAGGAGCAGCCGCCACATAACCCGTACCTGCAGCCACGGCGCCGGTGGTGCTGGAGGAGGTTGCCACGCTGGTCCAGTTGCCCAGATCGGTCGTGTTGGCGTTGGCAATCGTGGCAATGTTGATGACCTGACCTTGGTCAGCGCCCACTTGGAAGGCCTGGTTCATGAAGCTGCCATCCAGCAGCTTGGTGCCGTTGAAGCTGGTCTGCTCGGCCACGCGCTGGATTTCGGACTTGAGTTGCTGCACTTCGGCGTCCAGCGCTTGGCGGTCTTGGCTTGAGTTGGTGGCGTTGCGTGACTGCACCGCCAGCTCGCGGATGCGCTGCAAATTGTTGCCCACGCTGCTCAACGCGCCTTCAGCCGTCTGCGCCAGCGAAATGCCGTCGTTGGCGTTGCGAGCAGCCTGGTTCAGGCCGCGCACCTGGGTGCTCATGCGCTCAGAGATCGCCAAGCCAGCAGCGTCGTCCTTGGCGCTGTTGATGCGCAGGCCCGAAGACAGGCGCTGCATCGAGGTGGCCAGCGAGTTTTGCGACGAAGTCAGGTTGCGCTGAGCGTTCAGCGACTGAATGTTGGTGTTGATGATGGCTGCCATGGTGATAGCTCCTTGATAAAGCCCAAACTCAGCACACGGCCAGCAACCTTTGGGTCGCTTTCGGTGCCCACAACTTTGCGATGAAAGGCCTCAAGCCCTTCACCTCATGAACACAGATTTTGCTGAAATTCACTCGCACTTAATCCTGCATAAACACCGTGATTCCCGCCCTTTTCTCGTCCCCATCAAAAGAAAAAGCGCTGAAGCCCAAGCCACAGCGCTTTGCTAAAACGCCAACATCCTTGGATGCTGGCGTTAACTACTTCGTTTAACGCAGCAGCGACAGCACGCCCTGCGGCAACTGGTTGGCCTGGGCCACCATGGCGGTACCTGCCTGTTGCAGGATCTGCGCGCGGCTCAGGTTGGCTGTCTCGGCGGCGAAGTCGGCATCCAGAATGCGACTGCGCGAGGCGGAGATGTTCTCGCTGTTCACGTTCAGATTGGCGACCACCGATTCAAAACGGTTCTGGATGGCGCCCAAGTCCGCACGCGCACCGTTGACCGCATTGAGCGCAGCATCCATCGCCAAGATGGCGTTGTCAGCCTGCTCCGTTGTGGCCACACCCATGGAGGCGAAGCCCACCTGTGCGCTACCTGCCGCGTAGGCCGTGCTGCCAGTGAGGGCGCCGCCAGCGGTCGTGCCTGCCGTCAAGCCGGTCAGTGCCGTCAGGTCCGTAGAGGTGCCACCGATGGTGATGTCACCATTGGCTGAACGCAGTTGCACCTTACCGTCCACAAGCGAAGCCGAGACGCCGTTGGTCGCTGTGCTCTGATTGTTGATGGCCTTGACCAAATCGCTGGCACGTTGGGTGGCGTTGCCGGAGGCTGCTACTTCAATATTGATGCCATTGATCGTGAGCGCATCACCACTCAGTGCGCCGAAGCTGGCAGGTGTCCCGGCAACTGCTTCAGTGCCATTGGTTGCTGTACCAACAAAACCTGCTGTGGCAAAGGTGCCGCCAGAGGTCGTGCCTACCGCAGCAGCCGCAGAGCCGACGCCATTGGAGAACGACGTGGTGATTGCGAGGTCTGCGCCATCTGCCTTGCTGATGATCAGGTTGGAGGTGGCAACTGAACCTGTTTTGGTATATGCGCCGTTGCTTGCGGCAATGAATGCATCGATGTCCGTGTCCAGGTCTGCCGCCGCGGCACCAACCAAACGGTCGGAAACGGTTGTCCCGTCAATCTTGAACTGGAATGCATCCGTCGCAGTAGTGGAAGCTGCGGGCGTGTAAGCACCAGAAGATAGGGTGGTTGTGGCCACAGCAGGAGCAGCCGCCACATAACCCGTACCTGCAGCCACGGCGCCGGTGGTGCTGGAGGAGGTTGCCACGCTGGTCCAGTTGCCCAGATCGGTCGTGTTGGCGTTGGCAATCGTGGCAATGTTGATGACCTGACCTTGGTCAGCGCCCACTTGGAAGGCCTGGTTCATGAAGCTGCCATCCAGCAGCTTGGTGCCGTTGAAGCTGGTCTGCTCGGCCACGCGCTGGATTTCGGACTTGAGTTGCTGCACTTCGGCGTCCAGCGCTTGGCGGTCTTGGCTTGAGTTGGTGGCGTTGCGTGACTGCACTGCAAGTTCACGGATACGCTGCAAATTGTTGCCGACGCTGCTCAAAGCACCTTCAGCCGTCTGCGCCAGCGAAATGCCGTCGTTGGCGTTGCGCGCTGCCTGGTTCAGGCCGCGCACCTGTGTGCTCATGCGTTCGGAAATGGCCAAGCCGGCAGCATCGTCCTTGGCGCTGTTGATGCGCAAGCCCGAAGACAGGCGCTGCATCGAGGTGGCCAGCGAGTTTTGCGACGAAGTCAGGTTGCGCTGAGCGTTCAGCGACTGAATGTTGGTGTTGACGGACATAGCCATGATGATCTCCTAGTGTTTCAAAAGTCCCGGCGGGTGCCGCCGACAAACTGCAAGACCGTCGCTAGTCAACCGGATCATCTGCGTGGGTGAACCACCTGATGGATCGGCCGGCTAACCGGACCACGGGCCTCTTTGGAAGACCGTTGTTTTGTTTATCGGCGAGCCCCTGCCAGGACTTGAGATCTTTTTTATCGGCTACCTCAAAACACCTTCCGCCCCGTCAACCTCTCATGCTCCCGCACCGCAAACCGATCCGTCATCCCCGCGATGTAATCCGCCACAGCCCGATGCTGATCCTCGCGCTGTGCAAAGTCCTCAGGCATCCCTGACGGCTGCGCCACATACGCCGCAAACAGCTCTGACAGCACTTGCTTCGCCTTGGCGGTCGTGTCATTGACCTGCGGATGCCGGTACAACTCCTTGAACAAAAACCGCTTCAAGGCCGTGCTGTCTTCCCGCATGGCGGCGCTGAACCGCACCAACGGCGGACACAACCTGGCGTCATCCGCCGACCCTGGCATGTGCTCGGCCAACAAGGCCTGCGTCGCGCCAATCACGTCATACACCTGCTGCGACAGCATGCGCCGAATGGTGTCAAACAACAGCCGGCGCCCTTGCAGTTGCGGAAACTCCGCCAGCGTTTCATCCCGAAAGCGCACGAACAGCGGCACCGCCTCCAGCTGCGCCATCGTGATCAGCCCGGAACGCACACCATCGTCAATGTCGTGTGCGTTGTAGGCAATCTCATCGGCCAGGTTGCACAGTTGCGCCTCCAAGCTGGGCTGCGAGCCTTCCAGAAACCGCCGCCCCACGCCCCCTGGCTCTTGCGCTTCCAGCATTTCCGCATGCCGACGTGAGCAGTGCTTCAAGATGCCCTCGCGCGTTTCAAACGCCAGATTCAGCCCGTTGTACGCCGGGTAGCGCTCTTCCAGCTCATCGACCACCCGCAGGGACTGCAGGTTGTGCTCGAACCCGCCATGGCCTTGCATGCACTCATTGAGCACATCCTGGCCCGCATGGCCAAACGGCGTGTGCCCCAGGTCATGCGCCAGGGCAATCGCCTCCACCAGGTCTTCGTTCAGCCCCAGCGAGCGCGCAATCGAGCGGCCCAATTGCGCCACCTCCAGCGAGTGCGTCAGGCGGGTGCGAAACAGGTCGCCCTCGTGGTTCAGGAAGACCTGGGTTTTGTACACCAGGCGCCGAAACGCCGTGCTGTGGACGATGCGGTCGCGGTCGCGCTGAAAGTCGCTGCGGGTGGGGGCGGGCAACTCGGGGTGACGACGCCCCCTTGTCTGCTCAGGATGACTGGCGTAGGGGGCGAGGGTCATGTGGGCCTGGGCTCGTCAGCGGGTGTGGGCCGAGATCACGTCGCGAACGAGCGACTCGGGTGCGGGGCGCATCCCCGCTTGCCCCAGTGGTCCGATCACCACGAAGCGGATCTCGCCGCCTTCGGCCTTTTTGTCCACCTGCATCAGCTCCATATAGCGGTCGGCGCCCAGATCGGGAGCGGTCACGGGCAGGCCGGTGCGCTCAATGAGGGCACGGATGCGCTGCGAGGTGGCCTCGTCGATCAGGCCCAGGCGGGCCGACAGGTCGGCGGCCATCACCATGCCAGCACCCACAGCCTCGCCGTGCAGCCATTCGCCATAACCCAGGCCTGCCTCGATGGCGTGTCCGAAGGTGTGGCCGTAGTTCAGGATGGCGCGCAGGCCGGACTCTTTCTCGTCCTGCCCCACCACCCAGGCCTTGATCTCACACGAACGCTGGATGGCGTGCTTGAGCGCGGCACGGTCGCGGGCCAGCAACTGGTCCATGTGGGCTTCCAGCCAGCTCAGGAACTCGGCATCGGCAATCGGGCCGTATTTGATGACCTCGGCCAGCCCGGCCAGCAGTTCGCGCTGGGGCAGGGTGTCGAGCGTGGCCAGGTCGCAGATCACGCGCTGGGGCTGGTAGAAGGCCCCGATCATGTTCTTGCCGGCCGGGTGGTTGATGGCGGTTTTGCCACCCACGCTCGAGTCCACCTGGGCCAGCAGCGTGGTGGGCACTTGCACAAAGGGCACGCCGCGCATGTAGCAGGCGGCGGCAAAGCCGGTCATGTCGCCAATCACGCCGCCGCCCAGGGCGTACAGCACGGTCTTGCGGTCAGCGGCTTCTTCCAGCAGCTTGGTGAAAATCTGGTTCAGCGCCGGCCAGTCCTTGTACTGCTCGCCATCGGGCAACTCCACATCCAGCACGGCCTTGTGGTGCGGCGCAATCGCGGCGCGCAAGGCGGCGGTGTAGAGCGGGCCCACCGTGGTGTTGGTGACGATCAGGGCTTTGGACGACTTGGGCAGGCCCGCAAACGTGGCCGGGTCCTGCAACAGGCCTTCGCCAATCAGGATGTCGTAGCTGCGGTCACCCAGGTCAATGGCGACCGTGGAGGTGCCGGACGACGGGGTGGAGGCGGGCGGGAGGGAAGTCGATGCCATGAACGCAGGGGGTCGCAGGTGGAAACGTGGTGAGCACGCCCCGAACTTCGCGGAAGTTCGGTCCCAGCCGCGACGCATGGGGCATCAAACACAAAAATAAGGTGACGAGCCTGATCCTGGCACTGTTGGCTAACGGTTAGGGCTGCTTCGTTCCCGACCTGACCCGGTTGGCCGCGCCCCCATGCAGGGAGGCCCGTCACGGACGATTATAGGGGATCTTGACAGGTCAGGCCGTGGGCAGGCCGTGCTTCTCGCGGGCGCGCAGGCATTGCGCGTCACCCGCTTGCAGGGCATGGCAGGTGCTCGATCGCACGGGGTAGATGGTGCAACCTACCTGCTGGCCAATCTCGCCGCTCAGGGCCACACAGCGGGGCGCCCGGGAGGAGGTGCCGGCCATGCAGCGCTGGTAGTGGTCCAGTTTTTGGGTCAGGCCGACCGGGACGGTGCCTCCTGGGGCGTCATCGGCCTCCCCCCAATAGAAAGAGACCCGGAAATAGGCGCAACAGGCGCCACAGGTTTGGCAGTCAAAGGCGGCGCTCACAAAATCACTTGTGGAGGTACTGTTGCAGGAAGGTCACGGTGCGGTTCCAGGCCAGGGTGGCGCAGGCTTCGTTGTAGACCTCGGGGCGGGTCTTGTTGACGAAGGCGTGGTCGGCCTCGTAGTGGTGCAGGTCGGGCGACTGGCCGGCGGCCTGCATGGCCGATTCCAGTTGCGCCACGGCGGCGGGCGTGCACCAGCCGTCTTGCGTGGCGAAATGGCCCTGGAAGGGGATGCGGATCTGGGCCGGGTCGGCAAACTCGGCCGGCGGGATGCCGTAGAAGCACACCGCCGCAGAGATGCCCTTGAGGTGCACGGCGGCCGCCACGGTCAGGGCGCCGCCCATGCAAAAGCCGGTCACGCCCACGGGTTGGCCGCGTTGCGCCAGAAAGTCCACGGCGCCACGCAGGTCCTGGTGGGTGGCGTCGCCAAAGTCCAACCCGGTCATCAGGTGGTTGGCTTCGTCCGCATCGGTGGTCAGGCGACCGCGGTACAGGTCAGGTGCCAGCGTCGTCAGGCCGGCAGCGGCCAGGCGGTCGGCCAGGTCCTTGATGTGGTCGTTCAGGCCCCACCATTCCTGGATCAGGATCACGCCGGGTGAGCCGGCGCCGGCATCGGCCAGATAGCCACTGGTCTTGCCGCCATCGGGGCGGGTGAAGTCGATCATGTGTCCCATGGTTCGTGCTCCTTGTGCGGCCCGCAGCGGCCGGGGTCAACGCAGTTGCAGTTCTTCGGCGCCGTAAACGACGTTCAAAGGTTCGATCACCACCTGCTTGGGGCCGTCTTCGACGCGGCCAGCCACCCAGGCGTCAATGCCCAGCGACTTCGAGATGGCCACCACGCGCTCAGCCTGGTCAGCCGCCACGTACAGCGCAAAGCCGGCGCCCATGTTCAGCGTGCCGTAGGCCTCGTGGTCGTCCAGGCCGCACTCTTGCTGCATGAAGCCCAGCACCGCTGTCTTGGGCGGCACTTGGGTGATGCGGTAGGTCAGCTGCTTGGGGTGACGCAGCAGCTTGCGCCAGCCGTGGCCGGTGACGTTGGCGCAGTAGTGCGGGATGATGCCTTCCTTGGCCATCGCCTCGGTGACGGGCGAGTACAGCGTGGTGGGGGCCAGCAGGGCCTCACCATAAGTCTGGCCATTGCCGAGGTCGGTCAAATAGCCCTGGGGCAGGCGCTCGGCCAGCTTGCGTGCCAGCGACAGGCCGTTGGCGTGGATGCCGCTGGAGGCCAGGAAGACGATGGCGTCGCCCGCGCCCAGCTTGTCGCCCACCGACAGGCGGGTCTTGGGGCTGATGATGCCGGTGCACGAGGCGGCCAGGTCGACGCGGCCATCGGCCACGATGCCAGCCAGCGCGGGCGTTTCACCGCCGCCCCAGGCCACGTTGCACACCTCGCAGGCCTTCTTCCAGCCGGCCACCAGCGCGTTGGCGCGCACCTTGTCGCCAAACCAGTCAGAGCCGCCCGCAGCCCAGTAGGCTTGCACCACCAGGGGCGTGGCGCCCACGGTGATCAGGTCGTTCACCGCCATGGCGATGGTGTCCTGGGCGATGCCGTCGTAGTAGCTCTTGCCGGTCAGGGTGGCCATCTCGTCGGCCACCAGGGTCTTGGTGCCCAGGCATTCGACGATGGAGGCCAGGTACATCGGGCCCACATCGACCACATAGGCCGACTCGCCGCGCGAAGCCAGCACTTCGCTGAAGCCGTGGCTGGCCAGGTTGGCGCCGGTTTCGGCCGCAGCACGCTGGGCGGCGACCTTCAACGGGTCGATCAGGTCATAGTTGACACCGGCCTGGTCGTAGGTGAGGGGCGCGTTGGCGTTGTGATGCGGGTCGGTAGGCGTGGTCATGGCGCGTCGGGCAAAGAGCTGTGGGTCGCAAAAGCGAGATTATCCGGCAAGGCGGCCCCGCTTGCTCGCCAGCGGGTGCTCATTGACTGATCTGGCGCGCTGCCTCGACCTGGTATTCAAAGTAGCGCTGCCCGGTGAAGGCGATGGTCGACATCAGCACGGTGGCGCCCACCAGCAGGGCCGCGATCACCCCAAGGACGGCGCCCCAGCCACTGGGGCGGGCGGCGCGCGTGTCGAGCCCGGCGTTGTGGCGTGCGTGCCAGCGTTCGTCGGGCATCAGGCCGTAGACGATGGCCTGCAGCATGGTGCCCGCCACCATGAAACCCAGGATGGGGATCAGCAGCCAGGCCAGCTGATCGTCCTGCCCGAACTCGGCCACACGCCGCAGCCCCCAGGCGCCGATCAGGGTGGGAAGGGGGTGCAGCCAGCCCCAGACATCGCTCAAGCCATGGAGGTAAAAGCGGTGCACGCCCATGGGGCCGCCCAGCAGGGCCAGCCAGGTGGCCAGGGTCTTGGAGCGCAGGGTGGGGGTGGGGTGAGCGGTTTCTGGCATGGTGGGGTGTGCACGAGGCGTCAAGTCAGACTATAATTTGCGGTTTTCCAGCCCGAGTTGGGTGGTTTCCATGGCCAACGCCATGATGAACCCCTGGCGCGTATCTAAACGGGTCGGATG
>Ga0209066_10005831_pt1 | contig 12804 bp, 8 predicted proteins | sample All_14_2_FD_187198 | JGI IMG/M metagenome (GOLD analysis project Ga0209066, IMG submission 187198) | Freshwater microbial communities in response to fracking from Pennsylvania, USA - Allegheny Zone_MetaG_DW_15 (SPAdes) (version 2) ...
GATTTAGCCTGCCCACCACCCTGCTTTGATGGCCCACCTTGCCTGCGTTCCATGGTTTTCTTGAAGCTTGACCTTCTGGTTGGGGCGGTGCCTGTCCGGTGGCCGGGGCTGCGCCTGACGCTGACCTCAGGTCTGCTGGCGCCCGCGCTGGCCTTGGCGCAGGCGGCGGCAACGCCGGAGCTGCTGCAATTGCGCAACAGCCAGATGCTGGAGGAATCGATCAGCCCGCTCACCCGCAGTGTGCTGCCCATTTTTGTCTCGGGTGACACCATCACCGGGCGCACCGACCTCGAAACCGTGGTGCAGGGCCACGCCATGTTGCGCAAGGGTGACATGGTGGTTCGCGCCAACCGGCTCGAGTACAACCAGCCCACCGACCTCGCCCGTGCCACCGGCCAGGTGCGGGTGAACCGCGCGGGCAACGTCTATGAAGGCCCGCTGCTGGAGCTGCGGGTGGATGCGTTTGAAGGCTTTTTCAACCAGCCCACCTACCATTTCCTGAAAAACGATGCCCATGGCCAGGCCGACCGGGTGGATTTTCTGGACGAGCAGCGTGCCGTCATCCACAACGCCACCTTCACCACCTGCAAGCGCCAGGGCGGCCCGGACTGGATGCCCGCCTGGATTTTGAAAGCCACCCAGCTCAGCATGGACAATGCCGAAGACGTCGGCACCGCCGAGGGCGCCTTGCTCAGCTTCCAGGGTGTGCCGCTGCTGCCGATTCCGTACCTCAGCTTCCCACTCAGCGGACAACGCAAATCCGGCGTGTTGCCACCCACCCTGGGGCTGGACAACGTCAACGGGGTTGAAGTGGCGGTGCCCTATTACTGGAACATCGCGCCCAACCGGGACGCCACCCTCACCCCCACGCTGATGAGCAAACGCGGGCTGAACCTGGGCGCCGAGTTCCGCTACCTGGAGCCTGATTACTCGGGCACCACACAGTTGGATTGGATGTCGTCCGACAAATTGCGCGACGCCGATCGCTGGAGCGTCAACGCCACCCATCAAGGCAGCATCGACAGTGGCTGGACCGACAACGGCTTCGCCCTGAACCTGAGCCTGAACCGCGTCAGTGACGACAACTACTGGCGCGATTTCTCCCGCGCTGGCGGATCGGTCACACAGCTGTCTGCGACCGACACCGCCTTGTTTGCCGCCAACACCCTGCTCACCCAGCGCCTGCTGGCCAACGATGCCCAGCTGTCCTGGACCAACGGCCCGTTCAGCAGCATGGTGCGCACGCTCAAGTGGCAAACCCTGCAAGACCCCACCGCGCCGATCGTGCCACCCTATGACCGCATGCCGCAAATTGCCACACGCTACGCCAGCACCTCCGAGGCGGGACTGAACCTGTCGGCCGATGTGGACTACACCCAGTTTCATTCGGACAGCACACGGACCAATCAGGTCAATGGCCAACGGATGTTTTCCATGTTGCAGGCGAGCCGCACCTGGCGCGCGCCCGAGGGCTTCATCACCCCCAAGTTGCAGCTGCACGCCACCCAGTACCAGTTTGATGCGCCGTTGGGCAACGGTGCCACCCAGGTCAGCCGCGTGGTGCCCACCTTCAGCCTGGACAGTGGTCTGGTGTTTGAGCGCGACACCCAATTTTTTGGCCGCCATCTGAGTCAGACGCTGGAGCCGCGGGCGTTTTATGTGCACACACCCTACCGCGACCAGAACGCGCTGCCCAATTACGACTCGGGCGCCAACGATTTCAACATCTCCACCGTCTACACCGAAAACGCCTTCGTTGGCCATGACCGCATCTCCGACAGCCACTTGGTCACCCTGGGTGTGACCAGCCGCCTGCTGGACCCCGACACCGGCGCCGAAGCCGCGCGGTTTGGTGTCGCGCAGCGGGTGCTGTTTGACGACCAGCGGGTGACCCTGCCGGGTGGCGCTCCGTTAACCGACCGCATCAGCGACGTGTTGCTGGGCGGCTCGGTCAACTGGCATCCGCAATGGAACGTCAACGGCACTGTCCAGTACAACCCCGACATTTCGCGCACGGTGCGCTCCACGCTGGGCGCCAGTTACCGGCCAGGCAGCTACCGCACCGTGACGGCGGCCTACCGTTTCCAGCGAGACAGCAGCGAGCAGATCGACCTGGGCTGGCAATGGCCACTGAGCGACCTGTGGCGGGGTCGCAGCCAAGGTGCCACGGACCCGGGCGCGGGCCGCTGGTACAGCGTCGGGCGCCTGAACTACAGCCTCAACGAGGCCCAGATGGTCAACACCGTGCTGGGCTTTGAATACGACGCGGGCTGCTGGCTGGGGCGCATTGTGCTGGAGCGGGTGCAAACCAGCACCGCCAGCGCCACCCAAAGCATCATGTTCCAGCTGGAGCTGGTCGGCTTCTCGCGCCTGGGGGTCAATCCGCTCAAGACCCTCAGAGACAATGTTCCCGGCTACCAGATCTTGCGTCCGCCTGCGGACGATCCCAGCCGTTTCAGTAATTACGATTGACCCACCATGACCCATCGTCTGAGAACTTTCACCATGACCGTGCTGGCGCTCGCTGCCAGCTGGCAAGTCCATGCGCAGGGTTTGCGCGTGCCCGCCGCGCCGGTGTTGACGCCGCCGGTCGCGCCTGCATCGACGCAGGCCGACTACATCGTGGCGGTGGTGAACTCGGAGCCGGTCACCAACATGGAGGTGCGGCGTGAGGCGCAACGCGAGTTCCAGCAACTGGTCCAGCAGCGCCGGGCCCCGTCCGACGCCCGCGAGCTGCTGCCCGCGGTGCTGGAGGGCCTGATCAACCGCAAGGCCCAGTTGCAATTGGCGCGCGACACTGGTTTGCGGGTGGAAGAGTCCGCCATCGACCAGGCCGAACAGACCATTGCGCTGCAAAACCAGTTTGATGTGGCCGAACTGCGGCGGCGCGTCGTGCGCGATGGCATGTCGGTGAGCCAGTTTCGCGCCCAGTTGAGTGACCAGATCCTGTTGCAGCGCCTGCGTGAGCGCGATGTCGAAGGCCGGGTGCGGGTGAGCGAGCAGGACATTGACCAATTTTTGCGGGAACAACAAGCCCTGGATACCACCGGTGACACCCAGATCAACCTGGCACAGATTCTGGTGGCCGTGCCTGAAAGTGCCTCCGAGCAGCAGGTGGACGCGCTCAAGCTGCGCGCACAGCGTGCGCTGGAACGCGCCCGCAAAGGGGATGACTTTGCCGCGCTGGTGCGTGAGTTTTCGGATGCCACCGATCTGGGCAGCGGCGGCCAGCTGGGCCTGCGCAGCACCACCCGTTACCCGGAGCTGTTTGTCCAGGCCACCACGGCGTTGTCGGTCGGTGACGTGGCTGAACTGGTGCGCTCGCCGGCTGGTTTTCACATCTTGAAAGTGGTGGAGAAAGTTCGCCCTGGCCTGCCCACCCTGGCGGTCACGCAAAGCCGTGCCCGGCATATTTTGCTGGTGCCCGGCGCCAACCTTAGCGAAGCCGAGGCCCGGCGCAAGTTGACCGAGTTCAAAAAGCAGGTGGTGGCCAACCAGGCTGACTTTGCCGCCCTGGCCCGCGACCACTCGCAAGACGGCAGCGCCGCGCAAGGGGGCGACCTGGGCTGGGCCAGCCCGGGCATGTTTGTGCCCGAGTTTGAAGCTACCATGAACCGCCTCGCACCCGGCGAGGTGAGTGACCCGCTGCTGTCGCGTTTTGGCCTGCACCTGATCCAATTGCTGGAGCGCCGCAAGGCCAGCCTGACACCCGAGCAGCAGCGTGAGGCAGTGCGTGCCATGCTGCGCGAGAAAAAACTCGACGAGGCTTACCTGACCTGGGCGCAGGACGTGCGCGCCCGCGCCTATGTCGAACTGCGAGAGCCGCCGCTTTGAAGCCTGACCCGGCGCCGCGGCCCCATCACCTATGAAACACATTGCGCGCAAGCGATTTGGTCAGCATTTCCTGACTGACGGCGGCATCATCGATGCCATCGTCGATGCGATCGACCCGAAACCCGGCCAGGCCATGGTCGAGATCGGGCCCGGCCTGGCGGCGCTGACGCAGCCGCTGGTGGAGCGGCTCGGCACCCTCACGGTGATTGAGCTGGACCGTGACCTGGCCCAGCGCTTGCGCGCCCACGGCCAGCTCAAAGTGATCGAATCCGATGTGCTCAAAGTGGACTTTGCGGAGGTGGCACAAGGGCTGTCTGCTGCAAAAATCAGAGTGGTCGGCAACCTGCCTTACAACATCTCCACGCCGATCCTGTTTCATCTGTTGCAGCATGTCGCGGTCATTGAAGACCAACATTTCATGCTGCAAAAAGAGGTGATCGACCGTATGGTGGCGCGCCCGGCCACGGCGGCTTATGGGCGCCTGAGCGTCATGCTGCAGTGGCGCTACGCCATGGAGAACGTGTTGCTGGTGCCGCCAGAGAGTTTCGAGCCGCCACCGCGTGTCGACAGTGCCGTGGTGCGCATGGTGCCGCGTGACAACCCAGCGGCAGTGAACGTGGACCTGCTCAGTGAGCTGGTGCAAGTGGCGTTCAGCCAGCGCCGCAAACTGCTGCGCCATACCTTGGGCCAATGGCTGCAAGGCAAGAACTATGCGGGCGAGTTCAATGTGCAGCGCCGCGCCGAAGAGGTGCCGGTGGACGAGTACATCGCCCTGGCGCTGTCAGTCGGTCAACCTTGAGGCGAAAAAAAGCCCGCAGCGGCGGGCTTTTTTGGGGAGAGGACGCGCCTGCACCTTAGCTGGCCATCCAATACCCGGCGTTGAAAGGGCTGCTCATGCGCAACGCCTGGGGCGAAATGTCCAACAACTTGTCAGTGGGCATCTTCTCGCCGGTTTCGGTGTGAACTTCAATGGCTTCTCCACCTGGGAGGGCGGCGCCGTTGTTGCTGTTAGCCTCGTTGGCCCGGTCTGCTTGGCTGGTGTGTGCAGAACGGGCTACAGAAAAGAATAGAAGCACCTGAAGGGTATCTTTCGGTCCCCCCAATAGTCAGCGGTGTCGCGGAAGATGTCCAGCAGCTGCTCGCGCGCTTCCTTGTCAAACTTGGCGTTGGCAGGAATGTGCTCCAGCACCGCGATGAAGCCGGGCTGCGGGCCCGACTTGTGCACCGGGTCGGTCATGCTGTCGTACAGCGAATCAAAGTTCTTGCCAACCTGCACGGTCAGCATGAACTGCTGGCTGATCAGATCCAGCACATCCTGTTTGCTTTGGGCGCTGGCCAGGTTGGCGTACAGAAAATGATGGCCCAAACCCTGCGCTGCGGCCTGGAGGTCCGGCACACGAAACGCCCGGATCGACTGGACAATGTTGGGACGCACACCTCGCAGGGGCACATCGGCTAGCGCGGCCGATGGCTTGAGGGCTGCCTGGTCAAGTAACATATTCATCTTCTCTCTTCTGTTCAAAGTAACAATTCAGCTTCACGGCACGATCTTGCGAAAACTCGCATAGTGGTCGGCGGTGTAGTAACAAACGTCGGGCTTGGTAGGCGGCCCGCCGCACACAATTCGCCGGGTTCCCCGGTGTCTCAGACCTGGGGTCGGGACGGTGTATTCCCGATAAAACCCCCGCTTGTAAAGTGGCAGCAACCGCTCCCGATTGCCGAACACCGTGCCATCTTTTTCACTTGCAAACGGACCGCCCTGATGGATCAAGGCGTAGATTCGTTCACCCTGTCGGGGCAATTCAGTCACCCGGATGGTGGCCTGGATATCGGTCGGCGTGGGTGCCCTGGCTTGCGCCGGGCTGATCGCCAATATCGCGGTTAAAAATAAGCCAGTGAGCACCAACTTAAAGTTTTTAAATCGCGACATGTACTGGCTTTCCTTGTAAACCCCCGGGTAAACCCGAATCTGTAAGGACGCGAGTGTCCGCGATTTGCAAGAAAAATGCAAGCTATTGCTCAAACAATAGGCAACAGCCGTGTGGGATTGAGGCGCCGTTCAGGTGCTCAACCCACTTTTGTGCTCCAGTCGCTAACGGACGACGTTGGCGTCCGCCACGGTCAGCGCGGTCATGTTGACGATGCGTCGCACGGTGGTGCTCGGGGTCAACACATGCACCGGTTTGGCGGCACCCAGCAGCACGGGCCCAATGGCGATGTTGCCGCCCGCGGCGGTTTTCAGGAGGTTGTAGGAGATATTGGCGGCGTCCAGATTGGGCAACACCAGCAGGTTGGCATCACCTGTCAATGTGCTGTTGGGCATCAAGGACGCACGCGACTTGCCGTCCAGGGCCAGATCACCATGCATTTCACCGTCCACATCGAGCCACGGGGTGTTGGCGCGCAACAAATCCAGTGTGTCACGCATTTTGACGGCCGTGGGCTGGTTGCTGCTCCCAAAATTAGAGTGCGACAACAAGGCTGCTTTAGGGGTGATGCCAAAACGCTTCATTTCCTCGGCGGCCATGGTGGTGATTTCAGCCAGTTGGGCCGCGCTGGGGTCGTAGTTGATGTGGGTGTCGACCAGAAAGATCTGGCGGTCCGGCAGCAGCAGGCCGTTCATACAGGCGTAGGTGTTCACGCCGGCACGTTTGCCCAGCACCTGGTCAATGAACTGCAGATGCAAGGACAAACTGCCCCAGGTGCCGCAAATCATGCCGTCCACGTCGCCTTTGTGTAACAACATGCACGCAATCAGGCTCAAACGGCGGCGCATGTCGATCTTGGCCATCTGTTCGGTCACCCCCTTGCGCTCGGTCATGCGGTGGTAGGTTTGCCAGAAATCGCGGTAGCGGTGGTCTCTTTCCACGTTGACCACGGCGTAATCAGTTCCTTCACGCAGGCGCAGGCCAAATTTCTCGATGCGCTGTGCAATCATGGCCGGGCGGCCAATCAAGGTCGGCAGCGCCAGGCCTTCGTCCACCACGATCTGGCAGGCCCGCAGCACGCGTTCGTCCTCGCCCTCGGAATAGACCACGCGTTTTTTGAGGCCCTTTTTGGCGGCGGTGAAGATGGGTTTCATCACCGTGCCCGAGGCATACACAAAACTTTGCAGCTGCTGGCGGTAGGCCGCCATGTCCTGGATCGGGCGCGTGGCCACGCCGCTGTCAAACGCCGCCTGGGCGACTGCCGGGGCGATTTTCATCATCAACCGGTGGTCAAACGGTTTGGGAATCAGGTATTCGGGGCCAAAAGCGAGCTTTTCCCCGGCATAAGCGGCGGCCACCACCTCACTTTGTTCGGCCTGCGCCAGCTCGGCAATCGCGTGGACCGCGGCAATTTCCATCTCGATGGTGATGGTGGAGGCACCCGCATCGAGCGTGCCGCGGAAGATGTACGGGAAACACAGGACGTTGTTGACCTGGTTGGGGTAGTCCGAGCGTCCGGTGGCGATGATGGCGTCATCCCGCACCGCTTTCACCTCTTCGGGCAGGATTTCCGGCGTTGGGTTGGCCAGCGCAAACACCAGCGGGCGCGCCGCCATCTTGCGCACCATGTCGGCTTTGAGCACGCCGCCAGCGGACAAGCCCAGAAACACATCGGCACCTTCAATCACCTCACCCAAGGTGCGGGCTGCTGTGTTTTGTGCAAAAAAGGCCTTGTCATCGTCCATCAGCTCGGTGCGGCCTTGGTAGACCACACCGGCCAGGTCGGTGACGTAGATGTTTTCACGTGCAATACCGAGCTTGACCAGCAGCCCCAGACAGGCCAGCGCCGCCGCACCGGCGCCTGAGGTGACCAGTTTGACCTGCGCCGGGTCTTTGCCCGCCACTTTGAGTCCGTTCAGGATGGCGGCGCCGACACAGATGGCGGTGCCGTGCTGGTCGTCGTGGAACACCGGAATCTTCATGCGTTCGCGCAGCTTGCGCTCGACATAAAAGCAGTCGGGTGCCTTGATGTCTTCCAGATTGATGCCACCAAAAGTCGGCTCGAGCGAAGCAATGATGTCAACCAGCTTGTCGAGGTCGTGTTTTTCGTTGATTTCGATGTCAAACACGTCGATGCCAGCGAACTTCTTGAACAACACGCCCTTGCCTTCCATCACTGGCTTGGCCGCCAGCGGGCCAATGTCACCCAGACCCAGCACCGCCGTGCCATTGGTGATCACCGCCACCAAGTTGCCGCGGCTGGTGTATTTGAAAACGTTGTTGGGGTCCTTGACGATTTCTTCGCAGGGTGCGGCCACGCCGGGGGAGTAGGCCAGCGCCAGGTCGTGCTGGTTGGTGAGCTGTTTGGTGGCGGCGATGGCGATCTTGCCGGGCGTGGGCAACTGGTGGTAGTCAAGCGCAGTACGGCGCAGTTGGACACGCTTTTCTTCAGGCGAGTTGTGGGGCATGCAGATCTCCGGCGGCCATCACGCGGCTTGGAGCGGCACGCTTGATGAGGTGAAAGGGCACAAATTGTAGGCCCGCGCGTCCATGGTTCCGAGGCCACCCCACCGGCCACGCAAGTGCATCCGTCTGCAACACGGATGGGCGGTGTGATCGGTCGTTGGCCCACCGGGCGAGGGCTACTCACACCCTGTCCGCTGTAACAACGGTGTTTCATTTTTTTGGCGAAGTCCACGACAATCGGGGCAAGTGTTGGATTCCCAACAGACAACCTCACTTTTCAAACCAACCAGATACTCCAAGTGCGCGATAACAAGATTGACTCCTACGTTCCCAGTGGCATCTTCCCGCCCCTGAAGCCCTACCGCAGTGGTCGGCTGGAAGTGGACGACTTGCACACGCTGTATTGGGAAGAAAGCGGTAACCCGCAGGGTGTGCCAGTGCTGTTTTTGCATGGTGGCCCGGGCGCTGGCACCGCACCCAGCCACCGCCAGTTTTTTGATCCGTCTTATTACCGCATCGTGTTGTTTGACCAGCGCGGTTCGGGCCAATCCACCCCGCTGGGCGAAGCGCGTCAGAACACCACCCAGCTGCTGATCGACGACATCGAGCGCCTGCGCGAGATGATGGGCATTGAAGACTGGCTCATTTTTGGCGGCTCCTGGGGTTCCACGCTGGCCTTGGCCTACGGGCAGGCGCACCCGCAGCGCTGCACCGGGTTCATTTTGCGCGGCATTTTTTTGGGCACACAGGCCGAGATCGACTGGTTTTTGCAGGGCATGCCGCTGTTTTTTCCGGACGAACATGCCAAGTTTGTCAGCCAGATCCCCGAGGAAGAGCGCGGCGACCTGCTGGAGGCTTACATGAAACGCCTGTTTGGTGACGATCCGGTGGTGAGCTTGCGTGCCGCACAAGCCTGGAGCCGTTACGAAGCCAATTGCCTGCATTTGCTGCCTCGCCCGGAAGTGGCCAGAATGTTCAGCACGGCGTGTGTCGCGCTGGGCGTCGGGCGTCTGGGGGCCCATTACTTTAGTAACAAAATGTTTTTGTCAGAAGGCCAGTTGATCGACGGCATGGCGCGCATTGCGCATCTGCCGGCGGTCATCATCCAGGGCCGCTACGACGTGGTGTGCCCGCCCCGCACGGCCTGGCAATTGCGTCAGGCTTGGCCAAATGCCAGTTACCAGATCGTCGATGACGCAGGACACGCCGCATCGGAGCCCGGCATTGCCAGCGCCTTGGTCGCAGCCACCGAGCGTTTCAAGCTCACTGGCACGTTGTAGCCGGCAGCACCGCCAGCCGCGGTGCCAGCGACCCGCTGATCAGTTGTTGCCGCGATTCTCTTTGTCTTTCTTGTGGCCATGGCGGCCGTTGTCACGGCGGTCATCACGGCGATCTTCCCGCTGATCTGTCCGACGTGGCGGCTCACCGTAGTAACGCGGCGCATACACCTCGCGGTACCAGCTGTCCTGCACGAAATACACCGGCTGTCCGCAGGCGCTGTATTTGCGGCAATGTTTGGCCCAGTTTTTTTCGTGCCCCGGCGGCACCCGCAGGTAAATCGGTTGACGCATGGCCGGCATCGGCCGATGTTCAATGATCACCGGCTGGGGGTAAATCAACATGGGTTGCGGTGCCCGGCCAATGTCGATGCGGCCATAAAACCCAGGTTGGGAGATGTTGACAGAGACGCCCACATCCGTTGCCGCGGCGGTGCTGGACAGCACGGCGACGGTCAAGAAGGTGGCCAACGAGCGTGTTAGTGTGTTCATGCGCGCATTCTAGGGTGGGGGTTGGGGCCGCTTGTAAGTAGACGTAACGGCTCAACACGCTGGCTCAATCAGCCTGGCATGAAGCACAAATCCCCCCAAAGTGCCCAGCCGTGGTTACACCTGTGGCAGCAAAAAGCGCCGTTCCCAGGCGCTGACTTCATTCAGGTAATGGTTGTTCTCCATGGCTTTGACGGCGCAATACCCGGTCACAAAATCATCGCCAAACACCTGTCTGGCCAGTGTGCTGTGCTGCATGTTTGCCAGGGCAAGTTCCAGGTTGCGCGGCAGGCCATGGGCCTCGTCGTAGCCGTTGCTGGCCAACGGTCTGGAGGGCTGCAATTGTTCGCGGATGCCCGCCAACCCGGCCGCCAGTGTGGCGGCGATGGCCAGGTACGGGTTGGCGTCGGCCCCGGCGACGCGGTTTTCCACCCGCCGCGCCGCTGGCTGGCTGGCTGGAATGCGCAGACCGGTGGTGCGGTTGTCATACCCCCAGGCCATGTTGGTGGGCGCCTGGCTGCCCGCCACGTAGCGCCGGAACGAATTCACGTTGGGCGCCAACATCAGCATCAATTCCGGCCCATAGGTCTGCAGTCCGGCGATGAACTGGCCAAACAAGGGGCTCTCGGCGCCATCGGGCAGGCTGAACACGTTGGCACTGCGCGCATCTACCAGACTGGTGTGCAAATGCATCGAACTGCCCGCGCTGCCCGCGATGGGTTTGGCCATGAAGACGGCGTTCAGGCCATGTTTCAGGGCGATTTCGCGTGCGGCGTACTTGAACAAAAACGCCTGATCAGCCACCGCGACCGCGTTGCCGTGCATCAGGTTGATTTCGTATTGCGTCGGGCCGACCTCATGGATCCAGGTGTCGGCGTCGATGTGCAGCGTGACCAGCGCGGTGCGGAATTCGTCCCAGAACGGGGCCAGCTCGTTGAGCATGTTCAGGCTGAAGGCACTTTGGCCCACCTCGGTGCGGCCACCGCGCACGGTGGGTGGCGCCAGCGGCTGCGCCGGGTCCGCGTTGGCCGCGGTCAGGTAAAACTCGATCTCAGGCGCCACCACGGGCGTCAAGCCCAGCGCGGCGTAGTCGGCCAGCACACGTTTCAAGACGCCGCGCGGCGCAAAGACGCACAACTCGCCGTCGAGTTCCAGGCAGTCATGCACTGCCACGGCGCGTGGCTGGCTGGCCCAGGGTGCCAGCGTGAGCGTGGCGTAGTCGGGCACCAGGCGCACATCGGGGTCACTGTCGGGGAACACCGGGTTGTACGAATACTCGCCAGTCACCGCCTGCATCGGAATCGCCTGGCAGATGCGCAGCTCGGCCCCTTCGGCAAACCGCCCGGCAGGCATCAGCTTGCCACGCGGGAAGCCGGAGATATCGGCAAAGATGCACTCCACATCGGTCACGCCATGCTGGGTGAAAAACGCGTTGATGTGCTCGGGTGTTGGCCGCTGGGCAGGGGTGCCGTGGGGTGCAGACTGTGACATGGTAGGACTGTTCTGGGTAAGGAAACGCCGCCCCGGGTGGCTAAACCGTGGCGGTGCGGCTGGTCGGGCGCTTATCGCATCAGCGCTTCGATCTCGGCCACGCTCACCGGCACACCGCGCGTGATCAGCTCACAGCCGGTGTCAGTCACGATGGCGTCGTCTTCGATGCGGATGCCGATGTTGTGAAAATGCTCGGGCACGCCGGGCGCCGGGCGCACATAGATGCCCGGCTCAATCGTCAGCACCATGCCGGGGCGCAAGATGCGCGCCGGTCGGTTTTTGATGAGTTCGCCGGTGAGCGCGTCTTTGCGTTCGCTGGTCTGGCCGATCTCGCTGGGTTCGGTGTAGGCGCCGCAGTCGTGCACGTCCATGCCCAGCCAGTGGCCGGTGCGGTGCATGTAGAAGGGGAAGTAGGCGCGTTTTTCGATCACATCGTCCAGCGTGCCGACGGTGTTTTTGTCGAGCAGACCGACATCGAGCATGCCCTGCGCCAGCACTTTGACGGTGGCGTCGTGCGGGTCGGTGAAGCGGGCGCCGGCCTTGGTGGCGGCAATGGCGGCTTCTTGGGAGGCCAGTACCAATTCGTACAGGGTTTTTTGCGGGCCGGTGAACACCCCGTTGGCCGGGAAGGTGCGGGTGATGTCTGACGCATAACCGTCCAGCTCACAACCCGCGTCGATCAGCACCAGCTCACCGTTTTGCACGCGGCCCGCGTCGGCGCGGTAGTGCAGCACGCAGGCGTTGGCGCCAGCGGCGACGATGGAGCCATAGGCCGGGTATTGCGAGCCGTGGCGGCGAAATTCGTGCAGCAGCTCGGCGTCCAGGTGGTATTCGCGCACCTCTTGCCCGGCACGCAGCATGCGGGCGCTCAACTGCATCGCGCGCACATGCGCCCCGGCGCTGATCTGCGCGGCGCGGCGCATCACGTCCTGCTCAAACGCGTCCTTGATCAGGCGCATCTCATCCAGCGGGCCACACAGGTCGCACTGCTGCTGCGGGCACAAGGTGCCGTAACGCACCCGCGCGCGCAGTGTGCCCAGCCAGCCGTCCACACGTGACTCCAGCCCGCTGTGGGTGGCAAACGGGTACCAGACGGAGTCTTTGCCGTCCAGCAAGGCGGGCAGCTGTTTGTCCAGTTCGGCCACGGAAAACGCGGCATCGACACCCAGGGCCGTCAGCGCCGCCTCAGGGCCCAGGCGGTAGCCGTCCCAGATCTCGCGTTCCAGGTCTTTGGGCTGGCAAAACAGGGTGGTTTTGCCATCGCCGGTGATCACCAGCCAGGCCTTGGGCTCGGTGAAGCCGCTCAGGTAGTAGAAGTA
>Ga0209066_10005835_pt1 | contig 12800 bp, 3 predicted proteins | sample All_14_2_FD_187198 | JGI IMG/M metagenome (GOLD analysis project Ga0209066, IMG submission 187198) | Freshwater microbial communities in response to fracking from Pennsylvania, USA - Allegheny Zone_MetaG_DW_15 (SPAdes) (version 2) ...
ATCCAGCTTGTCTGCTGCGGCATCCTTATTGGCACCAGCGGCCTTGTCATCCGCCTTGCTGTGCGCCACGGCAGATTTTTTATTAGCTGTGGCATTCGCCTCCGAGGTTTTCATTTGCGCCTTGGCATTCGCCTTGGCGGTGATTTCCGCCGCTTTGGCTTCCTTCACGCAAACATCCTTTGCGTTGCCGGCCAAGTCGTCGCAGCGTTCGTTCGCCACTGCATAGGTAGCCTCTGCTCTGGCGACTCGCGCCTGATACCGGGTCTTCGCGGCGGGTTTGTAGCTGGCCTCGAGTTCAGCGATGGCAACCTGCTCATTTCCCTTGGCCTCGGCGATGCAGATATCGTTCGCGTTGCCGGACAACGAAGCGCAGCCCGCCTTGGCTGATTTGTAATCGGCTTCGATCTTTTCCTTGGTAGCCTTGTAGTCGGCTGTTGACATGCTTTGCGCAATCGCGCCGGTACTGAATGCAAGGCTGATGGCAATGGAGACTATGGTGACATTAAGTTTTTTCATTTGTATTCCTGTAGGTGATGAATTCTGATTGGTTGAGGTTGGGGACGATTGCCGACGGTGATCCCTAATGCTTTGAGATATCCCGCCAGTTGCGGTTGCGGCTTATGAAGTCTTCAAGTTGTAGATTGGCCTCCTGTTTCAGGAGGCCGCGCTGTTTTTGGATCCTGCCGGCGATCCGGTCACGCGTGCCGGCGGCCACGGTCAATTGGTCATGCATGAGCGTGCCCCATTGCTCTTTGACCTGCCCGCTGAATTGCATCCAAAGGCCATGAAAACTATCCCTGTTCATTTCGTTTCCTCTCTTTCTTTACTGCTGTTAAGGCACAAATTATGACTTCCCTGAAATGGGTGTCTGTACGTTGGCGTACTTAAGTTGTGTGGCGCTGCTGAGCCACCCGAAAGCCATGGGCCGGGGGATATGGCGACGGGTGATGGCGGCTATGGCAAGTGAGGAGTTGTGATCCTGGCCGCGTAAAAGTCGGCGCTGGCGATACGGCGAAAAATGGGGTTTGGCGCGTAATCAGCGCACGCCTGTATTGGATGTAAACAACAATGCCAGCAGTAAAAGTGCGGGATCGCCATTTTTTTGCAGTGGAAAAACCAGCCATACAGACTTTCGTTTGGCTGTTTGTGATACCTGGATTGCTTAATTGACGCGGCGCTTGACTGTGATTTGTTCAACTTCGACGCGGCGGTTGGGTTCCAGGCACTGGATGAGCGCAGCCCGTTTGGTCTGCTTGCATGCCACCACGGGATTTGCTTCACCCTTGCCTGTTGCGGTCATGCGGCCAGGATTGATTCCCTTGTTCGCCAGATAGCTTTTGACCGCTTCGGCACGGCGCAGCGAAAGCTTCTCGTTGTATTTGTCAGAACCAAGGCGATCGGTGTAGCCGGTGATCATTACATTATCGATGGCCGGATCATTGTTCAGCGCAGCGGCAATTTCGTCCAGTTTGGGTTGCGAGGGGTTCAACTCGGCGCTATCGAAGGCGAACAGTTCGGTGGATGCCAGTGTGTAGCGCTCGAAGCGCGGCGCCGGCGCGGCCTTGACGGGTTCCGGCATTGGCGCCGGGGCGACCACAGGCGCTGGCGCAGCGGCGACAGCCTGCTGTGGCGGCTTGTCAAACGTAAACGTCAGGCCGACCGTCAGCGTGTTGTTGTTGCTTCTGTTGAAACCGAAATCATTGTTGCGCAGATAACTATGCATACGCCGGAAATCCACCTGGGTGGACCACTGGTCGTTGATAGCATATTGGAAGCCGAGACCGGCATTGACATAGGGCGACGTCTTCGACGCATCCATATCTGATCCGTTCAGTTTGCTGCGTTCGGCGCCAAGTCCCATCAGCAGGAAAGGACGCAAGCGGTCGCGTGAGAACATGTAGAGCCAGTCAGCGCCGAGGGTCATCTGGTCATAGCGCAGGCCGTTATCCTTGGCGCGGGCGAAGGTGGCTCCAAATTGGACATCCCAGCTTGGCGAAAGAGGTTTTCCCCAACGCAGGCCAACACCACCGCCGTCGTCAACACCAAACTTGTGATCCGGCCGCAGCACGTTCAGGCTGGGGGTAATGTACCAGGAGGGATTGTAGGATTCGGGACTGGGGGGCATGGACTGTGCAAAGGCAGGGCCACAAGAGAAGGAAGTTGCGAGGAACGTCATTGCAATAGCGGTTTTGGCCAGTTGGTTCATGGGTTCCCTTTATGAAGTTATGCGCATTGGATGGCGTCGGCGCGGAGAGTAGCTTGATTCCCCTGTGGGTTCTGTACAGTGACGCACATAGCGGTAACACGTCGCATGGCGTGAGTGACGTTGGTTTCCCCTCGCCTAAACTACGTCAATTTTGCGCGCGGAAACCCGCACCTCAACCTCATGCTTCTGGTGGTCGTCGACCAGCAGAATGAAATTCTCGTGTTGGGCAATGCTGTCCGCGGTGATGCCAGCCGCATTGTCCCCGGTCCGCAGCTGAAGCACGGTGATGTGGTATTGCGTTTCACGGTAGCGATAACGCAGCTTGAAGCTTGCCCAATCCGCCGGCAGGCAGGGCGCAAAACGCAGCTTATCCACTTCCAGTGTCAATCCCAGCAGCGATTCCAGGATCAGCCGGTACATCCATCCGGCGGATCCCGTATACCAGGTCCAGCCGCCGCGGCCGGTATGCGGTGCAACCGCATAGACGTCTGCGGCGACCACGTAAGGTTCCACCTTGTAAGTGGCGATTTTGGCTTCAGTATCGGCATGGTTGATCGGGTTGATCATGCCGAAGAGTTCCCATGCGCGCCGGCTGTCACCCAGGGCAGCGAACGCCATCACCGTCCACACGGCACTGTGCGTGTATTGGCCGCCATTTTCGCGCACGCCGGGAACGTAACCCTTGATGTAGCCGGGATTCAAATCCGACTTGTCGAAGGGTGGATCGAGCAACTGGATCAATCCGTCGTCGCGGCGCACCAGGCGTTTGTCTGCCGCCGCCATGGCTGTGCGCGCACGTTGCGGATCGCCCGCGCCCGACAATACGGCCCAGCTTTGCGAGATGGCGTCAATCTGGCATTCCGCATTGCCTGCTGACCCCAGCGGCGTGCCATCGTCGAAGTAAGCGCGGCGGTACCATTCGCCGTCCCATCCGCTGTGTTCGATATTTTGCCGCAGTTGCGCCGCTTCCCGCTGGCAGCGTTCCGCAAAAGCCGAGTCGCCGCGCATCTGTGCCAGCGGGGTGAATTGCATCAATACCTGATACAGGAAGAACCCGAGCCAGATGCTTTCGCCCTTGCCCTGCGCACCCACCAGATTCATGCCGTCATTCCAGTCGCCCGAGCCCATCAATGGCAAGCCGTGTCCGCCAAAGCGCAGCCCGCGCAGAATCGCCCGCACGCCATGTTCATACAGGCTGGCAGATTCCTCTGAGCGGCCGGGCAAGTCGTAGTACGAATCTTCTTCCGGATTCACGGGGCGTCCGTCGAGGAAGCCGACGGGCTCATCGAGTATCCCGCTGTCCCCGGTGCCCGAGACATAGCGGCATAGCGTCAGCGGCAGCCACAGGTAATCATCCGAACAATGCGTACGCACGCCGCGCCCCGACGTCTGGTGCCACCAGTGCTGGACATCGCCGTCGCGAAACTGGTGGGCTGCGCTGCGCAGCAGATGTTCGCGCACCAGCGCAGGTTCGGCATGGACAAGCGCCATCACATCCTGCAACTGGTCGCGGAAGCCGAAGGCGCCACCCGATTGGTAGTACCCGCTGCGCGCCCACAGGCGGCAGGCCAGGGTTTGATAAACCAGCCAGCCGTTAGTCAGTACGTTGAGTGACTGATCCGGTGTTTCCACCTGCACCGCGCCCAGTGTCCTGTCCCAGTATTGCCGTACTTTCTCCAGGGCAGTGCGTGCTACCGCCGAACCGCGGGTGCGCTGCATGAGTTGGCGTGCCGCTTCGGTGGTGTGCCCGGCACCGAGGCGGAAGACAAACTCGCGTTCCTGTCCGTCCGCAAGTTCGCATGCAAGCTGTATCGCGGCGCAGGGATCCAGTGCCGCGCCGGACTTGTTGGACAGGCGCACACGTGACATCGCGGCCGGATTTCCCAGCGTGCCGTTGCGCCCAAGGAATTCGGCGCGGTCACAGGTATACGTCCGGCTGGCATCATCCGTATCGAAAAATACCGTGTGCTTGGCAAACTCGGTGTTGTAGGCATTGCGCGCGAACAATGCGCCGCTGGGAACGTCGATTTCGCTGGTTACATGCATCGCCGTTTTTGCCCGCAAGTCACCCAGTACCCATTCGACGTAGCCAGTAACGGAGATGCGTCGCATGCGTCCCGATTCATTGCGCACTTTCAACACTGAGTACTTCACTGCCTCCTCGATATCCACGTACACGCGCAAAACCGTGCTGATACCATCATGGGTATGTTCGAAAGCGCTGTAGCCAAAACCGTGTCGCGTGACGTATGGAGCCGTACCGCGGCAGGGCAACGGTGCAGGCGACCAGAAGTGCCCGCTTTCTTCATCGCGCAGGTAAAACGCCTCGCCACTGGCTTCGCTGACCGCGTCATTGTTCCACGGCGTAAGGCGAAACTCATGAGCGTTTTCGCTCCATGTGTAACCAAGGCCAGACGCCGAAATGACGCTGCCGAAATGGGGATTGGCCAGTACGTTTGCCCATGGCAGCGGGGTGACATGCCCGGGTGAAGTCGTCACCACATACTCGCGGCCGTCAGGCGCAAACCCCCCCAGTTTGTTATTGAAGTGCAGTTCCAAACCGGGCATCGCCAGCCCTGGCGGCGATTCGGCATGATGGGCCCGTGTCGGCACAAGGCGCGGCAAATTCAAGTGGGGCGCACGGGCTTCAAACAACCCACGGCGATTGATCTGCTCTCCCAGCGTTCCGCGCTGGCTGCTGATGATGGCGCGTGCGGTGGATTGGATCAGGATACGGTCTTCATTCGAGATCTGTTCCGCCCGCCGTACGAAAATGCCGCCCGGCCTGTCCATCACATGGGCCCCTACGCCGGCGGCGATCAGGCCCATGATTTGTTCTTGCAGCAATTGCCGGTAACCGGCGTGATCTTCATTCCAGATCACCAGGTCTACCGCCAGCCCTTTCAAGCGCCAGTAGGCGTGGGCCTGCACCATCTGGCGCACCAGCTCGATATGCGCCAGGTCGCCGATCTGCAATAACACGATGGGCAGATCGCCGGAAATGGCATAGCCCCACAAGCCGGATTGTCCGCGACGGTTCCTGCCGATCACGTCGGCATCCGCACGCAAACCGGCATTAGCGTAAATAACCGAACTGGCAAGGCGTCCATACAGTTGTGCGTCTGCCTCGCTGGCATTGATTTGGCGCAACACCACTTGGCCATGGGTCCATGCCAGTTCGAAAACCCGGTCGGCAAGATGCCGGTCCCGATATTTACTCGCCAGGCCCAAGGCGGCGTCGCGGTTGGCGCCGATGCCGAACACCATGTCGATGACGGCGGTTTGTTCCGGCTCCAGCGTGATGCGATGGCGAATCGCAGCCACTGGGTCGAGTACCGAGCCTGTACTGCCTGACAGCGCGGCGAAATCCTGCATTGCCTGTGGTGTGGCCAGGGAACCTTCGCGGCCGATGAAACGCATGCGGTCTGTTTCATACGAAACTGCTTCTACGGGTGCGCCATGGACAGCCATCAGGTGAAACATCCACGGCACCTGTTCGTTGAGCGAGCGTGGCCGACGCGTACACAGGATTGCCTCGTGCTCCGCGATGATCTCGGTCTGCACAAAGAGATTGCTGAATGCCGGATGGTCCGCATCGGCGGTGGGCGCGGCCAACACGACTTCGGCATAGCTGGTGAGCTCTATGCTGCGGCGTGTCCGTGCATGGTTGGTGATGCGCACGCGGCGCAATTCGATGTCATCTTCCGGTGAAACGACGATCTCGGTATGGGTTTCGTAATCGAGGTCGCGGCGGCGGAACTCCGCCCGTCCTTCGGAGAAAATTGCTGTATAGGCTTGCGTCGGCTTGAGCGTGGGTTGATGGGTGTTTGACCAGAAAACACCACTCGCCACATCGCGGATGTAACAGAAGTTGCCCCAGTTGTCGCAGGTCGCATCTTCGCGCCAGCGTGTGATGGCGAGATCTTTCCAGCGGCTGTAGCCACCGCCCGCGTTGGTGACCATCACATGGTAGCGGCTGTTCGACAGCAACTGTACTTCCGGTGCGGGGGTGTTGGGGCTGTGCAGGGTGCGTACCTGCATTTCGACATCACCCTCAGTGGCGCGCACGGCGGAGAACTCGGTGGTGCCCGCATGAAACGCCATGGCCTTGGGCGCCCGTTCTTGCAAGAGCAGCATGGTTGCCTGGAACTGCGGGTCGGACTCAAAGCGCTGCTGCATCGGACGGTCAAGAAGTTGGTAGGCAAGCGCAAGCAGGGTCATGCCCTGGTGATGGGCCATGAAAGAACGCACGATGGCGTTCGATTTTCCGCGCGGGAGGCGCAAGGCCGTGTAGTCGACCGCTTCATACAGGCCAAATGGCCCGGTCAGGCCTTCTCCGGCGAGGCGCTGCAGATTTGCGCACGCCGCTTCGGGCGCCACCATCAATGCCAGTGCCGAGGCATACGGCGCGATGACAAGATCTTCGGCAAGTCCGCGCTTGAGTCCCAGGCCAGGCACACCGAAGGCGCGGTATTGATAATTGAAAGCCGCATCGATCGCGTTGTAGCCGGATTCCGACATGCCCCATGCGACGCCGCGCTGCTTTCCATAGGCGATCTGGCGTGCCACGACTGCGGCATAGGTCTCGTCAAGCAGCGTGTTTTCATACGTTGGCATGACCAGCAGCGGCATCAGGTATTCGAACATGGAGCCGCTCCACGACATCAGTACCGGTTCGCCGCCGGTGTTCGACAGCAAACGGCCAAAAGCGAACCAGCTTTCCTGCGGCAGTTGCCCCTGCGCGATGGCGACAAAAGTGGTCAGCCGCGCTTCGGAAGCGAGCAGGTCGTAGTCGCCCGTATCCTGCCGGTGTTCGGTGACGTTGTAGCCGATCACGAGCAGATGGCGCGCCTTGTTGTAGAGGAAGCCATACTCCATTTGGGCCAAGGCCCCCGCTTGCGACGCCAGGTCTTCGAGTGTGCCAATCCGTGTTTGGGCGATGCGACTCGCCGCGCTGACCTGTGGCCGTAACGCAGAGAGCCATTCGCGTTCCTCAAGCGTCGCGTCGATGCCGGCTTGCTGTTCGATGGCAGGCAACCAGGTCGTTTCGAAATGCACCAATTCACGCAGTGTCGGGATGGCCGTGCTGTTCAATAAAGCCTTGAGTCGGCCGGGTGCCGTCGGCAATGCCAGCCACGGGATCAGCAGGGTTAATTCATTCAGGGCGTTTTGGCACTGGCGCGCCAGCGCCTCGGCCCACCACCGAGCGTCAATTCCGGGCAGCGCAGCAGGGTCATCATGCGTAAAATTTCCGGCGACGGCCAGGGTGTCAGCAGATAGCCGCGTCAACCAGCGGTGCATCGCGGTGATCGTGGCGGGCCGCGAATCGTAGGCAGCATCAATATTCTTGTGGAGCTGCGCGAGTTGTGGCGTCCGTGTCGTCATCGCCGCCGGATTTTTTTTCATGATGTCGGCGAATATCCTCAAGGTATCGCACAGGCCATCGAAGATCCGGGTTCCGGCGATGGCCTGATCAGGCAACGTCAGCAGGCCCGGCCGTAAGGTGAGCAAATGGGCCGCAAGATTGCCGCTGTCAACCGACGATATATACAGAGGCGGCAGCGGTTGCAGTGACAGCGTGTCGTACCAGTTATAGAAATGGCCCTGAAACCGCTCCAGTGATGCCATGGTGGCCAGGCTGCTTGCCGTGCGCCCGATCAACTCACCGGCCTGGATGTAGCCGAAGTCATAGGCCGACAGGTTGGCCAGCAGCGCAAGCCCCATGTTGGTCGGTGACGTGCGATGCGCAACCACCGCCACCGGATGTTCCTGATGGCTGTTCGCGGGCAGGGGAAAATCTGATGCGCGCACATGCGAGCGAAAACCGACCGCTGGATATTCCTGCTCCTGATAATTATCTGGCGGCAGCCAGTGGTCTTCCGCACCGACGAAAGTCTCGAAGAAGGCCCAGGTTTGGCGCGCAAGATTTTGCAGGAAGATGGTTTGCTCGCTTGTCAGTTTCGCCACCCGGCGCGGAATTGGCCGGCTGACCCACCACATGATGGCAGGCGAAACAAACCACAGAAAAATGATCGGCACGGCAACGACCAGGGCATCAGGCTTGGTAGTCGCCAGCAGCATTACGGCTGTAACGGCGGTGGCTGGCGCCGTCCACATCGACTGATAGGCAGCGCGCAGGCCCGTTGGGTCGCAAAGCGCATGTTCACGATCCAGATCATTTGATGGGCGCCACTCAAGCAGCCTTTTGCGGCTGATTACTATCCGCCAATGGGTACGGATAATCGCATCGAGGCTGAACCAGGCTTCATAGGGAAGGCAGGCGAGTATCAGGGTCGCCTGCGCCAGGTGCCGCCGGATCGATTGCATGGTTGCGGCGATATGCTGACGCAGATGCACTTCGTCCGGTTTGCGTAACAATTCCAGGATCGATCCGTTCAAGGAAGGGATCAGGATGATGCCGATGACCGCCATGGTCCATAACCACGGCTGTGATGATAGCGCCCAGCCCAGCAGCAGCAACAGCGCCAATGCCGCAGGGACCAGGCTGCGCCGCAGATTGTCGAGAATCTTCCATTGTGAAAGAATCGACAGCGGGTTTTTTTGGCGGCGCGTACCGACTCCCGGCACATTTGCCAGCAGCCAGGACGCGATTTGCCAATCGCCGCGTATCCAGCGCCGGCGGCGGGCAACATCGGTGCTGTAGCGGGCCGGGTATTCCTCGTACAAAGGCGTGTCGCTTAACAGCGCGGATCGCGCATAACAGCCTTCCAGCAGATCGTGGCTGAGTATGCGGTTTTCGGGAAAGCGGCCTGCCAGCGTCTGTTCGAACGCATCGACGTCATAGATACCCTTGCCAATGAAAGAGCCTTCGCCGAACAGGTCCTGGTAAGCATCGGATATGGCGCGCGTATAGGGGTCGATGCCGTGATCGCTGCCGAACAAGCGCGCGTAGCGCGAGCGGTTCGTGCCTGACAAACTCACGGCGACGCGCGGTTGCAGGACGCCATAGCCCTCAACGACCCGCTGGTCTTCTATGGCGGTTGATGCCTGGTTGAAGCGCGGACGGTTCAGCGGATGCGCCATGGTGCCCACATATTGTCGCGCCGAATCGCGCGGCAGTTGTGTGTCCGTGTCCAGGGTGATGACGTACTTCACTGCGGCCAATACACCAGTCGTGCCCAGCACGAGTTCAAACTTGTCTTGCCCGCCGCCGCGCAGCATGGAATTCAGGTCGGCGAGCTTGCCGCGCTTGCGCTCATGACCCATCCACGTTTTATCTTGTGTATTCCATTGGCGTGGGCGATGAAACAGGAAGAAGGGATCGCCATCAGGCGAACCCACTGCATGCCGGTACTTTTGGTTCAGCGCTGCGATGCGCGCGCCCACAAGCGCCAGCAAGATTGCGTCATCAGGCTGCGTTTTCTCCGGCGCATCCTGATAATCAGTCAATAGCCCGAAATGCAGTTTGGGATCGCGGTTCGCGAGAAAGCGGATTTCCAGCGCGTCGACAAGGTTTTCGACTTCTTCAGCGTTTGTCAGCAGGGCGGGAACCACGGCCAAGGTCCGGCAATGCGGTGGTATCCCTGCGGAAAAATCCAGTCGCGGCAGCAGTTGCGGTGTCACCAGCAGGGTTGTGAACCAATTGACGAGGGCGACCGCCAGTTGGCTGGTGCACAAGGCGATGACGATGCCGCTGGAAACAAGGAGCCAGCCATCCAGCCCATCCGCATGTGCTCTGGTCATTAAACTCCATGTGAAGACCGCAGTAAGCAGCGCGATGCTTCCCAGATACAGCGGTAGGGCAATCCGGCGACTGGTTTTACACAATGCATCAGTGAATGACCATCGCACTTCCGCCAATTGCTCAAGCTGCGGGCGTCCTTTGTCGACGAGGTAATAGCCGACATGCGCCGTGCGCTCGACGGAAACAACGTCGGCACCCTGTGTCCGCGCCGCATTGTCGTGCGCCAACTGGATTGCCTTGCGCGCGACGTCAACTTCCGACAACCGGCTTCTTTTCGCTATCTTCTCGACTACGTGCCGGTAAGTGTCACGTGTCGCAAAATCCATCATGCCATAAACCCCGCCTGGGTCTTCGCGCAGTTTTTGCTCGACGGCACTCATCGTTTCGACGAAATTGCGCCAGTCCATCGCCCCCAGAAAACGCAGGCTGCCGATGCTGTTGCTGATGGAAACCTGGTTGGCGGCCTGGCTTTGCGTTTCCATCTGCACCAATTGCTCTATCGTCGTGCCTTCCTCGACAAGACGTTGCTCGATCCAAGTCAGCGGCAATGCCAATGCGGGGCTTTGGCCCTGCAAACGGCGCGCGAACTCGGCGACAAACGTGCTCACCATCGGCGGTGTTGAACGCGCCATGTCGGCGATCACGAGAATCAGGCTTTTCGGGTCCGTCTCAGCGGCGTTCACCATCTGGTCGGCCCAGTTATCCGCGAGGCTGCGATTGGTCACACCAGCGGCGATGCGCGCCGCGACACGGCGCAAGTTCTCGATCAGCGCCAGGCGCAACATGATGGGGATCGCCCATAACTCGCCCAGGTTGAGGGTAGTGGATTTCTGATACGCCGCGACGAACCGGTCAAGGTTTTCCGGGTCGACACGCCCATCGCCATGCGAGATTGCTTCCAGGGCGATGTCATAAACGCGCGGAAATCCGGCGGAAGGGCATTCTGCGAGGTGTGGCAATTCTCTGCTGTAGCCTTTCGGCAAATGGCGCTTGGCCGTACGTATTTGCTCTTCAATCAGATAGAAATTGTCGAGCAGCCATTCCCCGGCCGGCGATATCCGCCGGTTTTCCTTCACTGCGGTGCCAAGCAGGCCACAGGCATGCAGCAGAACGCGCTCGTTGTCGGCCAGTCTTGCCAGCAACTGATCGGGTGCCCGGCCGGAGCCCAGGCAATGGTTACATGCCAGGCCTGTGCCATGCTGCTCCATCTGGTCGGCACTGAATAACTCCGCCCGCAGCGGCGCTTCGTCGGCTGCATGTTGATGCGGCTTGCGTTTGCGGCGCAGGCCGCTTGTCAGATGATGTAGCTTGTCATGGAGGTCTTCTGATTTCAAACGTAGTTCCCCTTATTCGCGATGGAATTGCGGCACCTCGCTTTGGTCATCCTGATGGGACAAGCTGATACCGCATAAATATGGCACGAACGGCCGAATTCTTGCGTGCGCTAGCGTACGGAAAGGCACGGCAAATTGGAGGATGGTGTGTACAGCCTACAGGTCATGCCTTTGCATCCTTAAGCCTCGTAGTCATGGCATTTGTTTACCGGGAGAGCATGCGGTGGAGTTGGCCTGACGGCGGCTGATTGATCGCCAGGGTGGGCCGCCTATACGGACGGAGCCGGGATTGAAAGAGACTGCTGCCATTGTGGTGGATGACCGCTGGCACAACGCCATGCTGTACCAAATTTAAGGAAACCTTGGATGGAAACCCGTGACGAAATTGTTGCTCTGGCCGCCGCGGTGAAGGATAACCAGGACAGGTTGCTGTCCTGCACGCGCAGCCTCGAATTGATCATTGAATCGATAAGTGCTGGCCGCGCGGCCGGACAGGCGCATGGAAATGACAGCCTGGAATTGAATGCCGCTGCGCAAATCATGCAACTCAACACAGCCAATGCGGAGCTTAAAAAGCAGGCTGAGTATCTCGCCAGGCGCAATCATGAGATCACGCTATTGAGCCGGATGAATGATTTCCTGCAGACCAGCGCAACCGAAGCCGAGGCCTATTCGATCATTGCCGAAACCGTGGCCCAGATGTTTCCCGACGACTCTGGTGCAGTGTTCGTACTCAGTGCCTCGCGCAACATGCTGGAGGCCGCCGCAGTGTGGGGCCCGCTCGCGCCGGCCCAGTTGATCTTCCCGCCGGGCGAATGCTGGGCATTGCGGCGCGGGCAGGTATATCTCTCTATCGGCCATGAACAATGTTGCTCCCATGTCACCGACAACGGACATATGTATGTCTGTCTGCCGTTGCTGGCGCAGAGTGAGACGCTGGGCATCCTGCATCTGCTTGACGGCCTGGTCAAGGACGATACTGCGCAAGAAGGACGCATGGCGGAGAAGTGCATGTTGGCGAAAACGCTGGCCGACAACATCGGGCTGGGTATCGCCAACCTGAAGCTGCGTGAATCCATGCGCAACCTGTCGATCCGGGATCCGCTGACGGGGCTTTTTAACCGCCATTACATGGAAGAGGTTTTGGCGCAGGAACAACACCGGGCCAAGCGCAACAATGCGCAGTTGGCCGTCATCATGGTCGATATTGACCATTTCAAGCAGTTTAACGATGACCATGGCCATGCGGGGGGTGATGCCGTTTTGCGGTCATTGGGGGCATTCTTCAAAAAGCACGTGCGAGGCAGCGATATTGCCTGCCGCTACGGCGGTGAGGAGTTCATTCTGATCTTGTCTCCCTCAACCGTGGAAGGGGCATGGCAGCGTGCGGAAAAAATCTGCAAGGAGGCTGGACTGTTGAACGTCAATCATGCCAACCGGGATTTGGGCGCGATTACGCTGTCGTTGGGGATCGCCATTATTCCCGACCATGCATTCGGTACGGCGGAAATTATCAAGGCCGCCGACCTCGCGCTTTACAAAGCCAAGCGAGACG
>Ga0209066_10005836_pt1 | contig 12799 bp, 17 predicted proteins | sample All_14_2_FD_187198 | JGI IMG/M metagenome (GOLD analysis project Ga0209066, IMG submission 187198) | Freshwater microbial communities in response to fracking from Pennsylvania, USA - Allegheny Zone_MetaG_DW_15 (SPAdes) (version 2) ...
CCCCTGTGCAAGACGCAGGTGTGGAAGCGGGTGAAGTAGCTACTCCCTCCCCACGAGGGGGAGGGAGCCCCGATCATCACATCGGCGCGCAGGCCCCTTCGAGCCAGGCGCGGACCTCGGCGTCGACCAGCGGGCCGATCTTTTCCAGCACCTCGGCGTGGTAGCCGTTGAGCTGGGCGCGTTCCTCGTCGGTCAGCAGGTCGACCTCGATGCAGGCGCGGTCGATGGGCGCGAAGGTCAGGGTCTCGAAGCCCAGCATCGGCCGTTCGCCGCCCGGAATGTCGGCGGCTTGCGTGACCACCTGCAGGTTCTCGATGCGGATGCCGTACGCGCCCGGCTTGTAGTAGCCCGGCTCGTTGCTGAGGATCATGCCCGGGCGCAGGGCGACGGTGTTGGGCGCCTTGGCGATCCGCTGCGGGCCCTCGTGGACGCCCAGGTAGACCCCGACGCCGTGGCCGGTGCCGTGATCGTAGTCGAGGCCGGCGTTCCACAGCGCTACGCGCGCCAGGGCGTCGAGCGCCGAGCCGGTGGTGCCGGCCGGGAAGCGCACCCGCGACAGGAACAGGTGGCCCTTCAGCACCAGGGTGTAGCGCTGCTTCATCTCGGCGCTCGGCGTCCCGATGGCCATGGTGCGGGTGATGTCGGTGGTGCCGTCCAGGTACTGGCCGCCGGAATCGACCAGCAGCAGGGATCCGGGCGCGCAGCGCTCGTTGCTGCGCTCGGTCGGCCGGTAGTGGGGCAGGGCGCCGTGGCCGTTGGCCGCGCCGATGGTGTCGAACGACAGGTCCTTCAGATGGCCGGTCGCCTCGCGGAAGCCCTCCAGCGTCGCCACCGCCTCCTTCTCGTCGGGCGGATTGACCTGACCCTCGGTGGCGATCCAGTGCAGGAAGCGGGTCACCGCCACGCCGTCGCGGATATGGGCGCGGCGCGTGCCCTCGATCTCGACGGCGTTCTTGCAGGCGCGGGGCAGGGTGCAGGGGTCCATGCCGCGAACCGCTTCGGCCCCCTCGGCGGCCAGGGTGTCGAAGTACCAGGCCGAGGACTGGGCCGGATCGACCAGCACCTTCTGACCCTTCAGCGCGGCCAGGGCCTTGGGCAGGGCGTCCGGCGTCTCCAGCGAGACCTGGTTGCCGAGCCATGCGGGCAGGTCCTCGGTCACCTTGGCGGGGTCGAGGAACAGGCGCGCCGTGCCGTCGGCGTTGAGGATGGCCTGACCGATGGGCAGCGGCGAGCGGATGACATCGCCGCCCCGCACGTTGAACAACCAGGCGATGGAGGCGGGCGCGGTGATGACCGCCGCGTCGGCGCCGGCGTCCTTTACGGCCTTGCCGACGCGCTCGCGCTTGGCCGGAGAGTCCTCGCCGGCGAACTCCAGCGGCTGGGGCACGATCGGCGCCTGCGGTTGGGCCGGGCGCGCTTCGCCCCACGCGGCGTCCAGCGGATTGGGCTCGACGGGCTTCAGGCTAGCCCCGGCCTTCTGCGCGGCGGTGCGCAGGTGGTGCAGGGCGTCGGGGCTGTGCAGGCGGGGGTCGTAGCCGATCACCGCGCCGGGCGAGGCGGTCTCGAGGTAGGCGGGCACGCCGCCCTCGACCAGGTCGCGGATCTCGAACACCGCGCCGTCGACCTGCTCGCCGACCTGCAGGGTGTAGCGACCATCGACGAAGACGGCGGCCCTGTCCTTGAGGATCACGGCGGCCCCGGCCGAGCCGGTGAAGCCGGTGGCCCAGGCGAGGCGGTCGTTGGCCTCTGGCAGGTATTCGTTCTGATGTTCGTCCTCGTGCGGGATCAGGAAGCCGTCGAGGCCCTGGGCCTCCATGGCCTTGCGGATCAGCGGCACATGCCGCGGGCCGAAGGACGGGTCGGTGGATTCGTCGAAGGTCTGGCGCATGCCGCCAACTTAGGCGCGACCGATTGTCCGCGCCACTGGTTCGGCGGGACGCCGGAAAGGTTCGGTCAACCAGATCAGCCTAGCGCCTGTGGTCATCGATTCCTGCCAGGGGGCTGTGAGGAACCATGAGCTGCTGCGACCATCTCCGACCGCGATCCTTTTCCCGCCGACAGGCCATGCAGGCCGTTGCGCTCGGCGGGGGGGCGGCGCTGCTGACCACGCTCGCGCCCGGCGTCTCGAAGGCCGGCGGCCATACCGAGATGCTGCTGCTGACCTGCATGGACTTCCGGCTCACCGGCGCCGTCGAGGACTACATGGAGGCGCGGGGCCTGGCCGGGAAGTTCGACCATGTCGTGCTGGCCGGCGCCTCGCTGGGGGCGCTGAACGACCGCTTCCCGGCCTGGGCCGACGTGTTCTGGGCGCACCTGGACCTGGCGATCCAGCTGCACGAGGTCCATCGCGTGATGATCCTCGATCACCGCGACTGCGGCGCCTACAAGATGATCCTCGGCGAGGCCTCGGTGAAGGACGCCGACATAGAGCTGAAGACTCACGTCAAGCAGCTCTATGCCTTGCGCTCGGCGATCCAGACCCGGAAGCCGGGCCTGGAGGTCGAGATCGGCCTGATGGACCTGCAGGGCAGGGTCCTTCAGATCGTCTGACGGCCTACTGCGGGGCGGGCTGCGGCTCGCCCATGGTGTCGGCGGCGGACGAGGCGCTGCTTGCTGCGTCGCTGGCCGCATTGTCGGCGCTGCGGGCGGCGTCGGCGGCGGCGGCGCGGGCTTCAGCGGCAGCTTGTCCCGCCTGGGCGGCGGTGGAATCGGCGGCCGAGGCGGCGGCGGCGCGGGCGCTGTCGAGCGAGGACTGGGCGCCGCTCAGCATGCCTTCAGCGCGGCCCTGGTCGGCCGCGGCGGCGATCGCGTTCGGGTCGGTCGCGTCTTCCTGACCTCGGGTCACCATGAAGGCGACCGCGATGATGGCGACGACCGCCACCAGGGCGGCGACCACCCAGGCGGTGGAGTTGGAGCCGCGATTGTCGGTCACATGGACCTCGGGCGCCGGACGGTGCGGGACGTTGGGATCGATCTGGGTCACGAGTAGCGGCTCCTGGGGCGATATCCCCGACTGGCCGCATCAACGCGAAGGGATGGCTTGCGGTTCCTAGCCCCGCTGCAGCACCAGCGTCGCCCAGGCGTCGCGGTGGATGCGACGCACGACGCGAAAGCCCTTGGAGAGGTAGGCCGCCTTCACCCGCCGCTCCTGCGTCCGCAGCAGGCCCGACAGGATGGCGACGCCGCCCGGGCGCAGCGCCTGCTTGATGTCCTGGCTCAGCGCCACCAGCGGCGGAGCCAGGATGTTGGCGAACACCAGGTCGTAGGGGGCGTCCTTGCGCACCGCCCGGTCGTTCAGGCCGGAGGCGTGGACGAAGCGGGCGGTGGAGCGGTTCTCGCGGGCGTTCTCGTTGGCGATGCGCACCGACGGGGCGTCGATGTCGGTGCCGACGGCCTTGCGCGAGCCGGTGCGCGCCGCCGCGATGGCCAGCACCCCGGTGCCGCAGCCGACGTCCAGCACCCGGCCGAAGCGGCGGGCCTTGAGCAGGTCGTGGTAGGCGCGCAGGCACCCGGCCGTGGTGCCGTGGTGGCCGGTGCCGAAGGCGGCGCCCGCCTCGATGCGCAGCGCCACCGCGCTGGCCGGGACCTGTCCCTTGTCGTGCACGCCGTAGACGAAGAACCGGCCCTCGCGCACCGGCGGCAGGCCGCTCAGCGCCATGGCCAGCCAGTCGGCGTCGGCCAGCGGCTCGACCAGCACGGTCAGGCCGCCGGACGCGGTCAGGCTGTCACGGATGCCGTCTTCCTCGTCCTGCGTGGTCGGGAAGGCGTCGATGCGCCAGACGTCGCGGTCTTCGTCCTCCTCGAGGATCGAATAGGTCGCGCCCTCCAGCATCGGATCGGCGTCCAGCGCCTCGGCGGCGGCCTCGGCCAAGGCGCGGGGCCCGCGGGCGATGATCTGGGCGGCGTTGTAGCTCTCGTCGGTCATGGGCGCCCCTCTACCGCGAAGGGCGCGCCGGGTCACGCGGCCTTGAGCGCCTTCGCAGCGGGTGCGCGGCGGCGGGGGGCTTTCTTCGGGACGGGAGCCCAGGACGGCGCCATGCCCTCGCGCCAGGCCAGCCCCCTGGCGCCGAGATCGAAGCGCGGCGTGAGATCGGTCTGCGCGCAGGCGGCCGGCGAGGGCTGACCCAGCGCGCGGCGGAGCAGTTCGGCCAGCTTCGACTGCGGCGTCTCGAAGGTGAAGACCACGCTCACGTTGAGGTCCTCGCCGTTCACCGAGCGGATCGGCGACTGCGAGGGCCAGAAGGCGGCCTGACCGGCCTGCAGCATCACCGGCGTCACCGCGTCCTCGCGGGCCGGGCTCCAGGGCAGGCCGGCCTGGGGCCCGGCCGGGTAGACATACAGCACCTGCCCGCCGCGCACGGTCAGCGCGGCCGCCTCGCGCGGCGCGATGGTCAGCGGCGCGGCCAGGCGCGGGCTGGAGATGACGATCGAGGCGTTGGCGCCCATGACGATCAGGCCGGTGACGTCGCGCAGGTCGGCGGCCAGCTGGTCGAGCACCAGACGACAGGCCGGGTCGCTGGACATCACGCCATCCAGGCTGACCGACAGGGCGCCCTCGCCGATGGCCTTCAGCATCTGGGCGCCGGTGGCCTTGTCCGCCGCCCCGGCGATCCAGCCGTCACGGGGCGAGCCGTCCGGGCGCCGGGTCAGAATGCGGGTCCTGTCCCGCGGATGCAGGTCGAGCAGCTGGACCAGCGACTCGTCGGCGAACAGGCCGGTCCCGGCCAGGGCGTGGCCGAAGCGCAGCACCTCACGACGGGCGAGACGGCGCTGGTCGGCGGTCAGGGGCGAAAGCAGGCTGGGCATCGGCGGCTGTCCCATTGCGGTTCTGTCGCCGGGAGCGGAGCAAGCGGGGGGCCAGCTCCCCCGTCATCGCTACCTCTTCCCGTCATCGTCGAACTTGTTCCGACGACCCATGAACACGGACAGCAGGAAGTGGGCGCCTCGACCGACGCTCGCACGTCCCCTTCGCGCTCATCACGCATGGGTCGTCGCGACGAGCGCGACGATGACGGTGGGGGTTCAAGCCTTCTCCACGAACCCGTCCAGCACCTTCTTGTCGCCGGCCTTGTCGAAGCTGACGGTCAGCTTGTTACCTTCCACCGCGGCGACCTTGCCGTAGCCGAACTTCTGGTGGAACACGCGGTCGCCGCGTTTGTAGTCGCTGCCGGCCGAGCTGTCCGAGCTGGCGACGAGGCGGCCCTCGCCCTCGATCACCGCCGTGCGGCCGGCGTGGCCGCCGTGGTAGCCGCGCTCCTGGGCCCGTTTCCAGCCGGGCGAGGAATAGCCCTGGCCGAAGGTGCGGTCGTCGTCCCAGCGGCTGGTCATCGGCTGCTGCATGCCGGGGCCCCCGCCGTAGTAGCCGGTCTCCGACGCCGCCTCGACGCTCTCCACCGGCAGTTCGTCGACGAAGCGGCTGGGCAGCTGGCTGGTCCAGCGGCCGTAGACCTGGCGGTTGGCGGCGAAGCTGATGCGGGCCTCCTCGCGGGCGCGGGTGATGCCGACATAGGCCAGCCGCCGCTCCTCCTCGAGGCCCTTTTCGCCCTTCTCGTCGACGCTGCGCTGGCTGGGGAAGACGCCTTCCTCCCAGCCGGGCAGGAAGACCAGCGGGAACTCCAGCCCCTTGGCCGAGTGCAGGGTCATGATCTGGACGCTGTCGTCGCCGCCCTCGCGGTCCAGGTCCATGACCAGCGAGACGTGCTCCAGGTAATCGCCCAGGGTCTCGAAGGCGGCCATCGACTGGACCAGCTCCTTCAGGTTCTCGAGCCGGGTCTGGCTGGTCGGGCCCTTGTCGAGCCGCAGCACGTCAGTGTAGCCGCTCTCGTCCAGGATGGTCTCGGTCAGCCGGGCGTGGTCGACCCCGGTCGCCATCTGGTGGGTCCAGCGGTCGATGTCGCGCACGAAGTTGGCGAGCGCCGTGCGGGTGCGGGCGGCCAGTTCATCGGTCTGGACGATGCCGCGGGAGGCGGTCAGGGCCGAAACGCCGGCGCCGCGCGCGATCTGCAGGATCTTCTGCACCGTGGTCTCGCCGATGCCGCGCTTGGGCACATTGACGATCCGCTCGAAGGCCAGGTCGTCGTCCGGTGACTGCACCAGCCGCAGATAGGCGTGGGCGTCGCGGATCTCGGCCCGTTCGAAGAAGCGCGGCCCGCCGATCACCTTGTAGGGGATCTGCAGCATCACGAACCGTTCCTCGAACGCCCGCATCTGGAAGCTGGCGCGAACCAGAATGGCGATGTCCTTGAAGCGGCGCGGGCCGCTGTCGACCGTGCCCTTCTTCCAGCGCTCGATCTCCTCGGCGACGAGGCGGCTTTCGGCCTCGCCGTCCCAGACGCCGCGCACCCGGACCTTCTCGCCGCCGTTGCTCTCGGTCCACAGGGTCTTGCCCAGGCGTCCCTTGTTGACCGCGATCAGGTGCGAGGCGGCGGCCAGGATGTGGCTGGTCGAGCGGTAGTTGCGCTCCAGCCGCACGACCTTGGCGCCGGGGAAGTCGCGCTCGAAGCGCAGGATGTTGTCCACCTCGGCCCCGCGCCAGCCGTAGATCGACTGGTCGTCGTCGCCGACACAGCAGACGTTCTGCCGCGACTGGGCCAGCAGCCGTAGCCACAGGTACTGGGCGACGTTGGTGTCCTGGTACTCGTCGACCAGCACATATTTGAAACGGCCGTGGAAGTCCGCCAGCACGTCGGGGTGCTTCTGGAAGATGACCAGGTTGTGCAGCAGCAGGTCGCCGAAGTCGCAGGCGTTCAGCACCCGCAGACGCTCCTGGTAGAGCTGGTACAGCCGCTGGCCCTTGTTGTTCCCGAACAGCGCGCCCTCGGAAGGCGGCAGCCGGTCCGGGGTCCAGCCGCGGTTCTTCCAGTGGTCGATGAGCCCGGCCAGCTGCTTGGGCGGCCAGCGCTTGGCGTCGATGTTCTCGGCCTCGAGGATCTGCTTGATCACCCGCTGCTGGTCGTCGTCATCGAGGATGGTGAAGGTCGACTTCAGGCCGACCAGCTCGGCGTGGCGGCGCAGGATCTGGGCGGCCACCGAGTGGAAGGTGCCCAGCCAGCGCAGACCCTCGGCCTGCGGGCCGATGATGTGGGTGATCCGCTCGCGCATCTCGCGCGCGGCCTTGTTGGTGAAGGTGACGACCAGCAGCTCCCACGGCTTGGCCCGGCCCGTCGCCAGGATGTGGGCCAGGCGGGTGGTCAGCACCCGGGTCTTGCCGGTGCCGGCCCCGGCCAGGACCAGCACCGGGCCTTCGGTCGCCTCGACCGCCTCCCGCTGCTCGGCGTTGAGGCCGTCCAGATAGGCCGGCTGGCCACGGTCGGCCCGGGCGAGGTCGCTGATGCGGGGGGAAGGAACAGGGGAGTCGGACATTGCGGAACATATGTAGCACAGGGCGCCGCCGGTTTAAGCGCCGCACGGCGCTTTCCGGAACCACGGGTCGTCGTCGCCGTTAATCCGGCGCAACAACCATCAAAGGAGGCCTCCCATGGCCGAAGGTTCCGGAAACAGCAGCAGCACGCCCTGGCTGGCCTTCCTCGTCGGCGGTCTGCTGGTCGTCGTCGCGGTGATCGGCTGGTTCGTCTACTCGGGCCAGTCCTCGCCGGCCAAACAGGTCGACGTCACCATCGAGGCGCCCAAGCTTCCTGAGGCGCCGGCCATTCCGACGCCGGGGAACTAGCGTCATGGCCGCGCGCGCCGGCGGAGGCTCGACGCTCGTCGCGCTGATCGTCGGCGCGCTGCTGGTCGCGGTCGCGGGGATCGCCTGGATGGTGTGGTCAGGGCGCACGCCGGCGCCCGATCCGGCGGACATGGCGATCACCCTGAAGATTCCGGAGCCGCCGAACCTGCCCCGGCCGTCCCCGATGCCGGAACCGCGGCCCGAACCTGTGCCCGTTCCGGGGCCGCCGCCGCTGCGCTGATCGCGGCAATTCCGCAACGGTCGCCGACCGACGGTCCCGAGGGCCTTGCATAAAGATGACGCCTGCGTCATTTTTGCGAAGCAGCCTCAGGAACTTCGACCATGGCCTTCGACTCCGCGCCGTCCGATCCGGTGACCGCCGCGCCGCCGCGCGCCGTGTCGCACCGCCTTCAGCCTCTTCGCGCCGCCCGGGCGCTGCGCCGGTTGATCGCCGACAAGGAAGACACCGCCCAGGTGTTCGAGATCATGCGGGCCCTGTCGGGAAATACGGTGGTGAGGGGCTACCGTCGCTTGATCTCCACCGCCCACGGCGGCCGCATCGCCTATGAGCGCGAGGAGTTCTGCGAGCGGCTGTCGGACACCGCCTGGCTCAACACCTTCGGCCCCGGCACGGTCGGCGAGGCCTATCGCAACTTCATCGCCCCGCGCGGCCTGTCGGCCGAGGGCCTGGCCGAAGAAAGCCGCAAGACCGCCGACGGCGAGATCGACGCGAAGCATCCGCTGGCCTGGTACGGCCGCCGCATGCGCGACGTGCACGACGTCTGGCATGTGCTGACCGGCTACGGCACCGATGGCCTGGGCGAGGCGTGCGTCGTGGCCTTCTCCTACAGCCAGACGAAAAGCCTCGGCTTCGCGCTGATCGCCCATGCCGGGGCGCACCAGTACCAGAAGATCGGCAACGGCCATCCCTATCGCAAGGCGGTGATGGAGGCCTTCCGCAATGGCAAACGCGCCGCCTGGCTGCCCGAGGTCGACTACGTCGCCCTGTTCGGCGAGAATCTGGAAGCGGCCCGCGCGCGGCTGAAGATCACCCCGCCGACGACCTACCTGAGCATCCCGGAAGACTGCCGCGACCGCCCGCTGACGCGGAAGTTCGACGCGTAGCGGCGGGCCCACCGCGGCTAGGTGGAGCCGCCCCGCCCCAAGGCGAACACCCTGCACGCACTCGCCAGCGGCCGGTCCCCGCGCCCCTCGTCGATGCGGGCGATCAGGCCTGACAGGCTCAACGCCTCGTCCGCCGCCGCCCGGTCCAGCACCGCCCAGAACTCCGGCTCCAGCGCCAGGGAGGTGGCGTGGCCGGCGAGGTTGACCGAGCGCTTCTTCAGCCCGCCGGCCATCAGGGCTCGCGCTTCTTCGCGTCGAGGTCGCGCGCGGCCTTGTCCCGGCGGGCCTGGGCCAGCGCCTTCTCATCCCCGGTGCGGCCGAAGGCGGCGCGGTTCTCCACGGCCCTGGTCTTCGCCTCGGCCCTCGCCCTGGCCTTGCGCGCGCGGTTGAGATTGACGGGCTCGCTCACGTCTACTTCTTCTTCGCCGGCTTTACCGGCATCGGCTTGATGACCACCGCCGACTCCAGCCGCAGCGGCCTGTCGCGGACCAGGGCCACCGGCGCGCGGCCGGGCCAGACGCAGTTCTGCATCGACAGTTCCCGGCGCAGGATCCACTGGGTGATCGCCCGGCCATTGGCCTTGCACGACAGCCCCACGACCCACTGCGACAGGCCCGGCTGCTCGGGCCAGGCGAACCCCATGGAGTCGCCGGCGGAGACGGGGCCGACGGCCGGCGCCACGCCCTTGCCCAGGGAGGCGAAGACGAGGCGGTCGGGCGCGATCAGCCGCATGGAAAAGCCGCCGTAGCCCTTCACATCGTCGCTGCCGCCGAGCGACAGGCCGTCGACGCCGGCGGTGATCACCGTGTCGAAGTCGAGCCGGCGCGCGCCTCGCTTCAGGGGCTGGATCCGCACCTTGGTGGTCTCGCGCGCCACATAGACCAGCTCCGGGCCTGAGCTGACGATCCAGTCGACGTCCAGGGCCAGCGTCCCGGCGCCCGTCCGGTCGGTGGAGAAGGCGGTCTTCTTCACCACGAAGGTCAGACCCTTCATGAACCAGCCGTCGGCCACGACCCGGTCGCCGAGCCGCACCTGGTGCCAGCTCCAGAACAGGCCGCGCTGGTGCGGGTGGTCGGCCGGCCGGTCCTGCGTCAGGATCGTGCCGTCGGGGGCGTAGAGCGGGTGCACGTAGTTCAGGCGGCCGGGCTCGTTGGCCGGGTCAGCGGGTTTGGTGCGGTAAAACAGAACCGGCTTGTCGTCCTCGGTCACGGTCACCCCGTCCGGGCCGATGACGGCGTCCAGCAATCCGGGGCGGGCGAGCGCCTGGGCCGGCCCCAGCAGGGCGGCGGCGGCGATCAGGGCGGCGGCGAACAGCGCTCTCATGCGTCGTCTTTCGATAGCGCCCGCGCCAGGGCGGGACGATCCTGCGCCCTCGCCAGCCAGTCGTCATAGACGGCGTGCGGCGGGAGCATCTGGCGGGCGAACTGGAGCAGACTGATAAACATAATGTCGGCCGCCGAGAAGCTGTCGCCCAGCAGCCAGGGGCCCCGCTCCAGCGCCTCCTTCAGCTGACCGTCCATGATCTCGTAGGCGGCGTTCTCCGCCTCGCCGGCCTTGCCGCTCCAGCGGGCGGTGACCACCGGCTCCAGCACGCCGGCGTAGTAGGCCAGCCAGGTCAGGTAGGGCCCGCGCAGCGGATCGCCGACCGCCGGCCCCATCGGATGCTTGCGAAACTTGTCGGTCAGATACAGGGCGATGGCCGCCGACTCGGTGATCAGCGCGCCGTCGTCGACCAGGGCGGGGACCTGCCCGTGCGGATGCGGATTGGCCGGGTCCCGCGCGCCGATCCCGCCCTGGCGGGCGATGTTCACCGTGCGGATCTCGTAATCCGCGCCGAGCTCTTCGAGCAGCCAGATCATCCGCGTCGAGCGGGACCTGGGCGCGTGAAACAGGGTGAGCATATCGACCTCCACAACGTCGACGCGAACATAAGCAGAACAAAATGCCTCGCGCAACCCGCCACGGCGCGAGCCGTTCTCCCCCCGCCGGGCGGGGCGCTCACAGCAGCTTGCAGGGAGATGCCAAGATGATCGACGCCACGCAGATCAAGGAACATATGGAAGTCAAAGGCTCCGACGACAGGCACGTCGGCAAGGTCGACCACGTGCTGGGAACGGACATCGAACTGGCCAAGTTCGACCTGGGCGCCGGCCTGAAGCACCACCTCATCCCGCTCTCGTGGGTCGACCGGATCGACGAAAAACACGTCCACCTGACCCTGACCGCCGACGAGGCCAAGGCCGGCTGGCGCGAGAAACACTAGCTCGACACCCGTCGCGAATTGCCGGAAATCACCCCTTGTCCATCCCGGGCGAGGGGCTTTTTCGCATGTACCGGCTCTACGGATCACGCTCGACGGCCAGCCTTGTGGTCCACTGGATGCTGCTGGAGCTGGGCGTCCCTTTCGAGGTCGAATGGCTGGACTTCGACAGCAAGGCCCAGAGGTCGGACGACTACCTGCGCCTGAATCCGGGCGGCGTCGTGCCCACGCTCGTCGTCGACGGCGCGCCGGTGGCCGAGACCGGGGCGATCCTGATGCTGCTGGCCGAACGCCATCCAGAGGCCGGCTTTTCTCCGCCGCCGGGGACGCCGGAGCGGGCCGAGTGGCTGCAATGGATGGTCTGGCTGGCCAACGGGCCGATGGCCAGCTTCCGGCTCTGGTTCTACGAGGATGACCTGCCCGGCGCCGACCGCGCCGCGCTGCAGGCGAGGATCGAGGGCTTCTGGTCGCGCGTCGACGCGCACCTGGCCGGGCGGCGGTTCATGGTCGGCGACGCGCTGTCCACCGTGGACCTGCAGCTGGCGATGCTGGCCCGCTGGTCGCGCAACATGCCAAGGCCCGCGACGACCTGGCCTAACGTCACCGCCTGGCTGGCGCCCTTGCGCGCCCGGCCCGCCCTGCGCGAGGTTCACGTCCGCGAAGGCCTGAGCGACTGGATCAACGCCTGATCCTCCGCTAAGACCCGCGCCACAGTGCAGGGTCTGAACATCACCATGAGCGACACGCCTCCCGACCGCCTCGCGAGCAACCCCAAGAGCCCCTTCTACGACGAGGCCGTGCTGGCCCGCGGCGTGGGCATCAAGTTCAAGGGCGAGGAAAAGACCAACGTCGACGAATACTGCGTCAGCGAGGGCTGGGTGCGCCTGGCCGTCGGCAAGACCCTCGACCGTCACGGCAACCCGATGACCGTCAAGCTGCAGGGAACCGTCGAACCCTACTTCCGCAACGACGGCGGCGAGTAACCCCCCTCTTCAGGGGTCGGCGCCGCGGCGACGGCGCTCCAGTCTCTCCGCCTGGTTTGGAGGGACCCTGGATGACTAGTCTCAGAAATACGGCTCGCGCCGTGGCGATCATCGTCGCCTTGGCCGTCGCTCCATCGGTTCAGGCGCGCGGGGAGGTCGAGGACTACGCGCTGGAAACCTTCACCCCCGCGGAGCGCGGCAAGATCAGTCCATATGCGGGATTTGCGCGGCGGCTGGTCGACGAGAACGGGTTGTTTATTGCTCTCCTGAGCAGCGCTGAGACCGTCGAGCACCCCAAGCCGAACGTCTGGCGGATCACGATCCCGGGCTATACGGCCGCTGATACGCCGAACGTCTGCATGGCCGCGATTGATCCCAATCGTCGCCCGGGCATGACCATGGCCGCGATCCAGGCCCGTATCGGCGAGGTCATCGCGCCAGGGTCGGCTTTCGAGGCCTATGCCGCCGCCGAGATGGATTCGATCCAGTCCCGCACCGTCGAGACCATGAGGGGCGTGTCGGGCAAGCCGGGGCCAAAGCTCGGCGTGTGGGTGGGGCCCCGCGGCGGGCGCTACAACGCGGTCGGCGTCCTGCCGGCTCCGGCCGGAACCCTGTTGATCGGCTGCACCGGACGGACGGCCCGCGATGCTCAGGAGCAGCTCTCGTTCTTCAAGCCCGCCGCCGGGCTTCTCTGACCACCAACGCACGAGGCCGGTGGCGCGCCGCCGCTTGCGGTGGTGAAATGGCCGTATGGCCCGGAAC
>Ga0209066_10005838_pt1 | contig 12789 bp, 8 predicted proteins | sample All_14_2_FD_187198 | JGI IMG/M metagenome (GOLD analysis project Ga0209066, IMG submission 187198) | Freshwater microbial communities in response to fracking from Pennsylvania, USA - Allegheny Zone_MetaG_DW_15 (SPAdes) (version 2) ...
AAGCGGTCGCCCAGCTCTTCCAGCAGCACGTCGATCTTGGCGGCGCTGTCGGCGCTGGCCAGGCGCTTGTAGAGCGACAGGCGCACGTGCACATCGGGGCAGTAGCTGTCGGGCAGCAGTGCCGGCGTGTGCAGGTTGACCTCGGTGTTGCTGCCGAACACGCCGGTGGGCGACAGCAGATCGGGCTCCTGGCCTGACTTCAGTGCGCGTACCGCCTCGGACAGCATCTCGTTGTAGAGCTGGAAGCCCACCTCCATCATGTTGCCGCTCTGGTTGTCGCCCAGCACCTCGCCGGCGCCGCGAATCTCCAGGTCGTGCATGGCCAGGTAGAAGCCAGAGCCCAGTTCCTCCATGCTCTGGATGGCATCGAGCCGTTGCTGGGCCTGCTTGGTGAGGCCTTCCACATCAGGCACCAGCAGGTAGGCATAGGCCTGGTGGTGCGAGCGGCCCACGCGGCCGCGCAGCTGGTGCAGCTGCGCCAGGCCAAACTTGTCGGCCCGGCTGATGACGATGGTGTTGGCCGTGGGCACGTCGATGCCGGTCTCGATGATGGTGGAGCACAGCAGCAGGTTGAAACGCTGGGCCACGAAGTCGCGCATCACGCGCTCCAGCTCGCGCTCGGGCATCTGGCCGTGGGCCACGGCGATGCGGGCCTCGGGCAGCAGCTCTTCCAGCGCCTGACGGCGGTTCTCGATGGTCTCCACCTCGTTATGCAGGAAGTACACCTGCCCGCCACGCTTCAGCTCGCGCAGCACGGCTTCGCGAATGGTGCCTTTCACCTCGTTGCGCACGAAGGTCTTGATGGCCAGGCGGCGCTGTGGCGCGGTGGCGATGACGCTCAGATCGCGCAGGCCTTCCAGCGCCATGCCCAGCGTGCGGGGGATGGGGGTGGCAGTGAGCGTGAGCACATCCACCTCGGCGCGCAGGGCCTTCATGGCCTCCTTGTGGCGCACGCCGAAGCGGTGTTCCTCGTCGATGATGAGCAGGCCGAGGTTCTTGAACTTGGTGTCGGCGCTGAGCAGCTTGTGTGTGCCCACCACGATGTCGATGGTGCCGTCGGCAATGCCCACCTGGGCGGCCTTCACTTCCTTGGCTGATCGGAAACGGCTCATCTCGGCGATCTTCACCGGCCACTTGGCGAAGCGGTCTACCAGCGTCTGGTAGTGCTGCTCGGCCAGCAACGTGGTGGGCGCCAGGAAGGCCACCTGCTTGCCGCCGGTGACGGCCACAAACGCCGCGCGCAGCGCCACCTCGGTCTTGCCGAAGCCCACGTCGCCGCACACCAGCCGGTCCATCGGTCGCGGACTGATCATGTCCTGGATCACCGCGTGGATGGCAGCGTGCTGGTCGGGCGTTTCTTCAAACCCGAAGCTGGCGGCGAAGGCTTCGTAGTCGTTGGGATGGAAGCGGAAGGGGAAGCCTTCGCGGGCGGCGCGGCGGGCGTACAGGTTCAGCAGCTCGGCGGCGGTGTCGCGTACCTGCTCGGCGGCCTTGCGCTTGGCCTTGTCCCACTGGCCCGAGCCCAGCCGGTGCAGCGGGGCCTCGTCGGCGCTGACGCCGGTGTAGCGGCTGATCAGTTGCAACTGCGAGACCGGAATCTTCAACGTGGCCTTGTCGGCGTACTCCAGGATCAGGAACTCGCTGGAGCCTTCGCCGAGGTCGATGTTTTCCAGCCCTAGATAGCGGCCGATGCCGTGGTTGGCATGCACCACCGGGTCGCCGATGGCGAGCTCGGAGAGGTCCTTGATCAGCGCATCGACATCGCTGGTCTGCTCTTGCTTTCGGCGGCGCCGGCGCGTGGAGGGGGCGCTGTCGAAGAGCTCGGTCTCGGTGACGAACTGGAGGTCAGCATCCAGCCAGAAGAAGCCGGAAGACAGCGGTGCCACCGTGATGGCGTAGCGGTGGTCGCTGGCTTCGAAGGCCTGCAGGTTGGCAACCGACGTCGGCTCCAGCTGGTGATCGCGCAGCAGCTCCAGCAGGCTTTCGCGGCGGCCTTCGCTCTCAGCCACGATCAGCACGCGGTGGGCGGTGGCGGCCAGGTGTTGCTCCAGGCGCTTGAGCGGGTCTTGCGCGCCGCGGTCAACGCTGAGGTCGGGTAGCGGGCGGGCCCATTCCACCGGTTCATTCCCGCGCACCGAGAGCTGGGCGTGCTGGTTGCAGCGGGCGAAGAATTCTTCAGCCGGCATGAAGATCTCGGCAGGCGCCAGCAGCGGGCGCTCCGGGTCATGCTGCAGGAAGCGGTGGCGTTCGCGGGTGTCGGTCCAGAAGCGCTCCAGGGCCTGGTCCACCTCGCCATGCAGCACCAGGGTGGCTTGCTCACCGAAGTAGTCGAAGACGCTGGCGATCTCGTCAAAAAAAAGCGGCAGGTAGTATTCGATGCCGGCGGTGGCGATGCCTGTGCCCATGTCCTTGTAGATGCGGGCTTTGGACGGATCGCCTTCCATCTTCTCGCGCCAGCGGGCGCGGAAGGCCGCGCGGGCCGGGTCGTCCATCGGGAATTCGCGGCCGGGCAGCAGACGCACCTCGGGCACGGGGTAGAGGCTGCGCTGGCTGTCGGGGTCGAAGGTGCGAATGGAATCGACTTCGTTGTCGAACAGGTCCACCCGGTAGGGCACCGGCGAGCCCATCGGGAACAGGTCGATCAGGCCGCCACGCACCGCGTATTCGCCGGGCGAGACGACCTGGCTCACATGGTTGTAGCCGGCCAGCGTGAGCTGGGCCTTGAGGGCGGCCTCGTCGAGCTTCTGCTTCTGCTTGAAATGGAAGGTGTAGCCGGCCATGAACGACGGCGGGGCCAGGCGGGTGAGGGCGGTGGTGGCGGGCAGCAGCACGACGTCCACCTCGCCCTGGCGCACGCGCCACAGCGTGGCCAGGCGCTCGGAGATCAGGTCCTGGTGGGGCGAGAAGGTGTCGTAGGGCAAGGTCTCCCAGTCGGGGAAGACGGCGGTACGCAGCTCGGGCGCGAAGAAGGCGAGTTCGTCCTGCAGTCGGGTGGCATCGGCAGGGTCGGCGCAGATCACGGCCAGCAGGGCTTTGGCGCGTGCGCGTTCGGTGGCGAAGCGGGCCAACAGCAGCGCATCGGCGGCGCCCAGCGGGCGGGGCAGGGTGAAGCGTTTGCCGGGAGCGATGGTCGGGAGCTGCATGAGGCCTCGGGCCCGGACGGGCCCGTCATCAGACGATTCAATGAACAAAGGCCGCCGGGCGTTGCGGCCGGGCGGCGAGAGGCGCGGATTCTAGGGCGGGCTCGTGTCGTCCGTGGCCTGCGGGAGAATGTACGCATGATGATCAGCCAACAAGCGCCGCGCTGCTACGCGCTGGTGCCCTGTGCCGGGGTGGGCGAGCGCGCCGGCCTGGGTGCACCCAAGCAATATCACCCCATGGGCGACCGCACGGTGGTAGCCCACACGCTGGCCGCGTTGATGGGCGTGTCGCGCATCACGGCCACGCTGGTGGTACTGTCGCCCGACGATTCCGCGTTTGAATCGGCCGCGCCCGAGTTCCATGGGCCACGTGCCTGGGTGAAGCGCAGCGGCGGCGCCACCCGCGCCGAGACGGTGGCCAATGGCCTGACCGAACTCACCGGCCGCGGCGTGCAACCGCACGACTGGGTGCTGGTGCACGATGCGGCGCGCTGCCTGCTGCAGCCGGCATGGGTCGACCGATTGATTGATGCCTGCCATGACGATGAGGTGGGCGGCCTGCTCGCGCTGCCGCTGGCCGACACCCTCAAGCAGGAAGAAGCCGGCCGCGTGGCCGCTACGGTAGACCGCCGCGGCAAGTGGGCCGCGCAGACGCCGCAAATGTTTCGCCTCGGCCTGCTGCGCCCGGCCCTGTTGCGGGCCGGAGATTCGGTGACCGACGAAGCCAGCGCTGTCGAGCTGATGGGCCATGCGCCCAAGCTGGTGCCCGGCTCGCCCGAGAACCTGAAGGTCACCTACCCCGATGACTTTGCGCTGGCCGAGCGCTGGATGAGGAGCCGTGCATGAGCCCGATGGACTTGCGTGTGGGCGAGGGCTGGGACGTGCATGCGCTGGTCGCCGGCCGCCCGCTGGTGCTGGGCGGAGTGACGGTGCCGCACACCCACGGGCTGCTGGGGCATTCCGATGCCGATGCGCTGCTGCATGCCATCACTGATGCGTTGCTGGGCGCAGCAGGGCTGGGTGACATTGGGCGCCACTTCCCCGACACGGCTGTCGAGTTCAAGGGCGCCGATTCCCATGGCCTGCTGGCCGAAGCCGTGCGCCGCGTGCGCGAGGCGGGCTGGGAGGTGATCAATGTCGACAGCACGGTGGTGGCTCAGGCCCCCAGGCTGGCGCCGCACATCCCCGCCATGTGTGAACGCATCGCGCAGGCGCTGGGCATTGCGCGCGAGCGCGTCAACGTGAAGGCCAAGACGGCCGAAAAGATGGGGCCGGTGGGCCGGTTGGAAGCGATCGAGGCGCGGGTGGTGTGCCTGCTGTGCCGTCAGCCCGGCTGATCGGGTGACGGACGCGGGGACTGTTCAGCGCGGGCCAAATCGGCCAGCGTGTTGAGGTTGGCGAAGGCGCCAGCGTCATCGAAACACACCTCGGCATGCGGCTGACTGCGCATCCAGGCATCGAGCCGGCGCCCGCCGTCTTGCAGGTAGGACGCCAGCGGCTGCCGCAGTGCGGTGTGCAGCAGGCAGCAAGTGGGGTGGCGCCTGGCAGGGGTGTGCGGGGTCGGGCCGTCAGGAGCGGTGGCGTAGACCACCAGCGTGCCTTCGGCTTGTTCAACCTGCGCAGCCAGGCGCGCCACCAAGTCGACCGGAAAGTGCGGCACGTCGCACGGCACGCAGGCCAGCCACGGCGTCGTACAAGCCGCCAGCCCGGCCAGGATGCCGGCCAGCGGGCCCTGGGACGCATGGCCGGGTAGATCGGTGATCACAGGCCAATCCCAGCGGCGGTACACATCGAGGTGGCGATTGGCGCTGATCAACACCCGCGCCACCTGCGGCACCAGGCGCAGCGCAGCCCGTTGCGCCAGTGGCTGGCCCTGAAAGCATTGCAGCCCCTTGTCGGCGCCGCCCATGCGCCGCGCTGCGCCGCCGGCCAACACCAGGCCGGTGATCGCCGACGGTAGCGGCGCTGCCAGACGGCCCGGCTCACCCACCAATGAAGCTCATTTCCACGCGCGGCGAAGCGGCCACCGGCGCACGCGGCAACAGGCGTTGCTCGGAGTAGGCGGCGTCGCGCACACGCCACCAGGCGGCAATGCCGGCGGCCAGGCGCTCATCGTCCATCGCCGGGTCGCTGCGCAGCCATGAACGCACATCGTGCCCCTGGCTCGCAAACAGGCAGGCATAGAGCCGGCCGTTGGTCGACAGCCGGGCCCGGCTGCAGTCGCCGCAAAAGGCCTGAGTGACGCTACTGATGAAGCCCACTTCGCCCTGGCCATCGGCATAGGCCCAGCGCTCGGCCGTCTCGCCAGCGGTGAGGGCGTCGAGCGGGTGCAAGGGGAACTCGGCCTGCAGGCGGGCCAGCAGCTCGGCTGACGGCACCACCTGGTCCATGCGCCAGCCGTTGCTGTCGCCCACATCCATGAATTCAATGAAGCGCAGGATCACACCGGTGCCACGGAAGTGCCGGGCCATCGGCAGCACTTCGTGGTCATTGACGCCACGCTGCACCACCATGTTCACCTTGACGGGGCCGAGGCCGGCCGCCTTGGCAGCGTCGATGCCCGCCAGCACACGGGCCACCGGGAAGTCGACGTCGTTCATGCGGCGGAACACAGCGTCATTCAGGCCGTCGAGGCTCACCGTCACCCGCTGCAGGCCGGCGGCCTTCAGCGCGGCGGCCTTGGCGGCCAGGGCGGAGCCGTTGGTGGTAAGGGTCAGGTCGAGCGGCTCACCATCGGGCGTGCGTAGCGCGGCAAGCTGGGCAATCAGCCGTTCCAGATCGCGCCGCAGCAGTGGCTCACCGCCGGTGAGGCGCACCTTGCGAACGCCGAGTCCCACAAACACCTGCGTCAACCGGGTGATCTCTTCGAAACTCAGCAACTCGCTGTGCGGCAGAAAGGCATGGTCCGGCCCGAACACCTGCTTGGGCATGCAGTAGCTGCAACGGAAATTGCAGCGATCGGTCACGGAGATGCGCAGATCAGTCAGCGGCCGGGCGCGACGATCCCTCACTGGCCCGGCAGCGGTCGGGGCCAGTGCATCGGGCCAGCCTGGCGCCTGAGGCAGCGGCATGGCCTCGCGGTGGATGCGGACAATCTTGCGATCGGTCATGTCAGCATTGTGCCGGCAGGTAGCTGCGCCTTGGGCTGTGGGCCCTTCAGGACATCAGCTTGTTTGCGTCAGCGCAGAAAAGCGTTGGGCGCCGCGGAGGCGGCAGCGCTGCTGACAGGGGCCGATTCGGCCAGCACGGGGGCGCGCCGTGCACCGTTGAAGCGTTTTACCCAATAGGCTGCGCGCATGTCTTCCACGCGAATCTGCGAGCCGGTGCGCGGGGCGTGGATGAATTTGCCGTCGCCCAGGTAAATGCCCACGTGCGAGAAGGCGCGGCGCATGGTGTTGAAGAACACCAGATCACCGGGCTTCAGATCTTCTTCGGCGATGCGTAGCAGGCTGGGGGATTCGGCTTGCTCCTGCGACCGACGCGGCAGCAGCATGCCCAGGCTGTTTGAAAAAACGTGGCGGGTGAAGCCGCTGCAGTCAAAGCCGGTATCGGCCGAGTCGCCGCCCAGGCGATAAGACACGCCCAGGAAGTTCATGGCGGTCATGACCAGATCGGTGGCGTGGTCACGCACCTGGTTCAGCAGCCGGGCCGAGCCTTCGGTGCCGGCCGCTGTCAGGCCTCGCTCCTGCAGGAAGCGGGTGATGCGGTCGGCCCCATCCTGGGGGGCTGCATGCACGCTCGACACCATCAGCCCCAACGCAGCCAACATGGCGGCGAGGCCTGGGCGAATGCGATGTGTCACGGTGGCGAGCGGTCTTGATGTGGCGCGAATCGGCATCAAGAAATCTTTAGAATCAATCAGTTAGCCCTGAAATGCAATCTAATTTCTAATGATTTTTACGATCAAAGTCGCCGCATTATCTCTTTGCAGGGCGATCTGGCAAGCCTCGAAAAACAAGTAGAGCTCAGTGTTGCCCAGGGTCAAGCTCGTCTTGAACGCGCCTTCAGAAGCGAGAAACCGCCCGTCAGGGCGGTTTCTCGCTTCAACCAGTGCTGCTGTCGATCAAGCAGGGCGCCCGGCGCATCAGACTGCGAAGTCTTCGAGCTTCTTGCCGGTGGCCAGCGCGGCTTTCAGCCACTTGGGTTGCAGCCCACGGCCAGACCAACTTTGACCGCTGGCGGGATCGTGGAACTTGGCAGCCACCTTGCGGCCGGCGGCGGGCGACTTGCCGGTGGCAGGGCGCCCCGGTTTGCTGCTGAGGTCGGCCACGGTGATGCCGTGTTCTGCCATCAGGGACTTGATCTGGTTGATGACGCCCGAGCGTTCGGCACGCAGCGTCTCGGAAATCTGCTTTTCCAGCTCGGCCTGTTGCTTTTCCAGGGCAGCTTTTTGCGCAATCAGATCTTGATAAGTAGCCATTCAGTTTATCCCCAGTAATGTTGGACGCCGGATTATTCTAGGAATCATTCCGCCTATTTGTCCAGTCATTTCTCTGCCGGGGATTGCCTGGATCTGATGGCTGGCGTTGCGCTGGGCAACACTGCTCGAATCTGCGTGAATCAATTCGCGGGTGGAACGTACCCGGTCGGCTGATCTGCACCTTCACCGAAGAAGTAGCGCTCCATTTGGCGGGCCAGATATTGGCGTGCGCGCTGATCTGCCAGATTGAGCCGATTTTCGTTGACGAGCATGGTTTGGTGCTTGAGCCATTGCTGCCAGCCTTCCTTGCTGACGTTGGCGTATATGCGCTTGCCGAGCTCGCCCGGATAGGGGGCAAAGTCGAGGCCATCAGCTTCCTTCTTAAGCAAAACGCATTGCACGAGGCGCGCCATGATGAGATTCCTTGTGTTCGAGGGGAGAAAGGGATTGTGAACCGGGCGGGCGGACGGGCCGCGCAAAGCCAGGTCGGGATTAGAGTTTCTTGACCAGCACCTGCGAGCGACGGTCCCAACTGTATTTGCGCTTGCGAGCCTCGGGCAGCCAGTTCGGGTCGATCGGCTGGAAGCCGCGCTTGATGAACCAGTGCATCGTCTGCGTCGTCAACACAAAAAGGCTTTCCAGGCCCATGGCCTTGGCTCGCTGCTCAACGCGCTTGAGGATGCGCTCGCCATCTCCCTGGCCCTGCACCTGCGGTGATACCGTCAGCGCGGCCATCTCGCCGGTGCGGCCCTCGGGGTAGGGGTAAAGCGCTGCGCAGCCGAAGATCACGCCGTCATGCTCGATCACGGTGTAATTGGCGATGTCCCGCTCGATCTCCGTGCGGTCGCGTTTGACCAGCGTGCCGTCGCGCTCGTAGGGCTCAATCATCGCCAGGATGCCCCCCACGTCATCGGAAGTGGCTTCGCGCAGGCTTTCGAGCTTTTCGTCGACCACCATGGTGCCGATGCCGTCGTGGGTGAATACTTCCATCAGCAAGGCGCCATCGACCGAGAAGGGCAGTATGTGCGAGCGTTCCACGCCACCCTCGCAGGCTTTGACGCAATGCTGCAGATAGAACGCCGGGTCGGTGGGTTCAGTCGGTCGGGCCAGTTTGGACAGCAACCGTTTTGCTTCTGCAAGGGCCAGTTCGGTATCGATGGCGCTTTCGGGATCGTCCAGAGATTCTCGAATGCCCGCCACCTCGGTGAGAAACAGCAGCTTGTCGGCTTGGAGGGCCACTGCGGTGGCCGTGGCCACGTCTTCCATGGTGAGGTTGAAGGCTTCGCCGGTGGGTGAAAAACCAAATGGCGACAGCAGCACCAGCGCACCGATATCGATGGCCCGCCGGATCGCCCCAGAATCGACCCGGCGCACCAGGCCGCTGTGCATGAAATCGATGCCGTCGACGATACCCACCGGGCGCGCCGTCAGGAAATTGCCGGATACCACGCGCACCGTGGCATTGGCCATCGGCGTGTTGGGCAGGCCTTGCGAAAACGCGGCCTCGATTTCAAAGCGCAACTGGCCCGCGGCTTCCTGCGCGCAATCCAGCGCGGTGGGGTCGGTGATGCGCAGGCCATGCGAGAAGCGGGACGTTTGCCCCTTGGCACGCAATTGCTCCGTTAGCTGCGGACGAAAGCCATGCACCAGCACCAGTTTGATGCCCATGGCGTGCAGGATGGCCAAGTCTTGCGCGAAGGCGTTGAGCTTGCCGGCCTCGATCAACTCGCCCGTCATCGCCACGACAAAGGTTTTGCCGTGGTAGGCGTGGATATAGGGGGCGACCGCGCGGAACCACGGCACAAAGGTATGCGGAAAAACCAGGTTCATGGGCTCATGGGCCAGAGGTGGCGCCGACGCGGCGAGGCGATCGGAATTGTGCAGGAAAACGGTACACCCCCTACGCGCTTCGCGCTGTCCACGGACCGGGCTTGCAAGCACGTCCGGTTCGGCAGTCGATCGCCGACTCGTCGGCTCACTTCCAGCCTCAACCCCAAGGGGGCATCACCAGCGGACCGGCGGAGCCGGATCCACGGCGGTTGCTGGATGGGGGCGTGTCTTGCGTGAGGGTGTGGCGCAAACACAGATAATCCGCGGCTCGTGAATGCTCCCGCCCCCCGTTCCGCCAGGCCGCCGCGCGTTGTGACGCCGCTGCCGCCCATCACTTATCCCGAGAGTCTGCCGGTCAGCGGCCGCCGTGAGGAGATCGCGCGTGCGCTGGCCGATCATCAGGTGGTCATCGTCTGTGGTGAGACAGGTTCGGGCAAGACCACTCAATTGCCCAAGATCGCCCTGGAGCTGGGCCGTGGCCGAGCCAACGGCGGCGGGCTCATCGGCCACACGCAGCCGCGCCGCATTGCCGCCAGCTCGGTGGCCAAGCGCATCGCCGAGGAGCTGAAGTCGCCGCTGGGGGAGGTTGTCGGGTACAAAGTACGCTTCCAGGACCGCCTGCAGCCAGGCGCCTCGGTCAAGCTGATGACCGACGGCATCCTGCTGGCCGAGACGCAGAACGACCCGCTGCTCAAGGCCTACGACACGCTGATCATCGACGAGGCGCACGAGCGCAGCCTCAACATCGATTTCCTGCTGGGCTACCTGCGCCAGATCCTGCCGCGCCGGCCGGACCTGAAGATCATCGTCACCTCGGCCACGATCGATGCTGACCGCTTCGCCCAGCACTTTGCCTCGGTACTCGGCCCCCACGCTTCGCTGCCCCCCGAGGGGGCTGACCCCGCCTTGGGGCGGCCCGGCGGCGGGGTCATGGTGCCCGCACCGGTGATCATGGTCAGCGGCCGCCTGTTCCCGGTGGAGCAACGCTGGCGGGCGTTCGAGGAAAGCAAGGAGTTCGACCTCAACGACGCCATCGCCGACGCGGTGGATGAGCTGTGGCGCGAAGGCTCCGGTGACATCCTCGTCTTCCTGCCCGGCGAACGCGAGATCCGCGAGGCGGCCGACCACCTGCGCAAGCATCTGGCGCACCAGCCGGCGCACCGCAACGCCGAGATCCTGCCGCTGTTCGCCCGGCTCTCGCAGGCCGAGCAGGACCGCGTCTTTGAAGCGGGCAACGGCCGCCGCATCGTGCTGGCCACCAACGTGGCTGAAACCTCGCTCACCGTGCCGGGCATCCGCTACGTGATCGACAGCGGCATGGCCCGCGTCAAGCGCTACAGCTACCGCAACAAGGTCGAGCAGCTGCAGGTGGAGCCCATCAGCCAGGCCGCTGCCAACCAGCGCGCGGGCCGCTGCGGCCGTGTCGCCAACGGCATCTGCATCCGCCTCTACGACGAGAAAGACTTCACCGGCCGCCCGCGCTTCACTGATCCTGAGATCCTGCGCTCGTCGCTGGCTGGCGTGATCCTGCGCATGAAGTCGCTCGGCCTGGGGCTGGTCGAAGACTTCCCGTTCCTGGAGCCGCCGCCCCGCAAGGCCGTGGCCGATGGCTATGCGCTGCTGGGCGAGCTGGGGGCGGTGGACGACGCCAACGAGCTCACAACGATCGGCCGCGAACTGGCCCGCCTGCCGCTCGACCCGCGCGTGGGCCGCATGATCCTGGAGGCCAAGCAGCGCGAGGCGCTGCATGAGGTGCTGATCATCGCCAGCGCCCTGAGCGTGCAGGACGTGCGCGATCGCCCGCTGGAGCAGCAGCAGGCCGCCGACGAAAAACACAAGAAGTTCGCCGACGAAAAGTCGGAGTTCATGGGCTACCTGAAGCTGTGGCGCTGGATCGAAGAAGGGCGGGGCGTGCACGGCCACGCCACCCAGGCTCAGCAGGGCACCGACACACATAAGCTGTCCAACCGCCAGCAAGAGCAACGCCTGCGCGACAGCTTCGTCAACCCGCGCCGCGTGCGCGAATGGCGCGACGTGCACACCCAACTGCACACCGTGGTAGCTGAACATGCGTGGCGCCTGAACGGCAGCCCAGCCACCTACGAGCAGGTGCACCTGTCGATGCTGGCCGGGCTGCTGGGCAACATCGGCCTGAAGTCGGACGACGAAGACTGGTACCTGGGCGCGCGTGGCATCCGATTCTGGCGGCACCCCGGTGCGCATCTGTCCAAGAAGCCCGGCCGTTGGCTGGTGGCGGCCGAGCTGGTGGACACCACCCGGCTGTTCGGCCGCGGCCTGGCGGCCATCGAGCCGCAGTGGATTCCGTTGATCGCTGGCCACCTGCTGAAGAAGCAGTTGCTGGAGCCGCATTGGGAGAAGAAGGCGGCCGAGGTGGTGGCGCTGGAGCGCGCCACGCTCTACGGCATCGTGGTCTACAGCAACCGGCGCATCAACTACGGCAACGTCGATGCGGCCGCGGCGCGCGAGATCTTCATCCGCGAAGCGCTGGTCAATGGCGAGTGGGAGACGCGCCTGCCGTTCCTGGCCCACAACCAGAAGATGGTGCGCCAGGTGGAAGAGCTGGAACACAAGTCGCGCCGGCAGGACGTGCTGGTGGATGACACGCTGATCCACGCCTTCTACGACCAGCACCTGCCGGCCGACATCACCAGCGGCCACGCCTGTGAGCGCTGGTACCGCCACGCCGCCAAGCAGCAGCCCAACCTGCTGATGCTCAGCCGTGACGAGTTGATGCGCCACGAGGCAGCGGGCATCACCGGCTCGGCATTCCCGCGCACGGTGCGGCTGGGCGGGGTGGACTGCGCCACCACCTACCTGCACGAGCCGGGCGACACGAAGGACGGCCTCACCGTCACCGTGCCCATCTACGCGCTCAACCAGGTGAACGAAGAGCGTTGCGAATGGTTGGTGCCCGGCATGCTGGAGGCCAAGGTGCTGGCGTTGGTCAAGAGCCTGTACCAGAAGCCTCGCGCACGACTGGTGCCGTTGCCCGACTACGTGAGCGAGTTCGTCACCCTCGCCCCGTTCGGGCAGGGCAGCCTGATGGACGCGCTGCTGAAGTCGGTGCGCGAGCGCACCCAGCTGGCGGTGCAACGCGGCGACTTCAAGCTGGAGCTGCTGCAGCCGCACCTGTTCATGAACTTCCGCGTGGTTGACGAACACGGCCGCCAGCTCGGCATGGGCCGCAACCTGGCCACACTGAAGGCCGATCTGGGCGGGCAGGCGCGTTCTGCCTTTCAGGCGCTGGCGGCGCTCAAGCTGCCGTCTTCCGACAAGGTCACCGCACCGCCGCCCATCGCACAGCCGGGCACCAGCGCCAAGCCGGCGGCCACAGCGCCCGCATCGGCGCCCGCCCGAGAAGCACAGGCCTACACCACC
>Ga0209066_10005839_pt1 | contig 12788 bp, 21 predicted proteins | sample All_14_2_FD_187198 | JGI IMG/M metagenome (GOLD analysis project Ga0209066, IMG submission 187198) | Freshwater microbial communities in response to fracking from Pennsylvania, USA - Allegheny Zone_MetaG_DW_15 (SPAdes) (version 2) ...
ACCTCGTTCATGGAGGGGCGCCGGAGGTGTCGGGTCTGACATAGCGTTCAGGTTCCTTGCTTGTTGCGCTGCTCTCTCAGCAGCAGGTCGCGAGTGCTGACTTGCAGCAACTCAACGATCTTGGTGCCCACGAAGCGGCGCCCCTCCATGAACGAGGTGGCGTCCGGCATTCCGGGCTGAAAGCTCTGGTCGTAGGTGGCGGCGGCCTGCTTGATAACGAAGTCGAGCGCGCGCTTCTGTTGGATGGCGTCGGCCGTGCCCGCAGCAAGCGCCTGCAGGGCCGAGGCGTCCGCAACGTCCCAGTCGCAGCGGAAGTACGGCGGGGCCTTCTTGGTGACGGGCTGGGCGGACTTCATGCGCTCCCCGGCTCCTTCACGGTCTCTGTATGGTCCGCATGCACGGTGATTCTCCGACACCAGATACAGCCGGCTTTCTGAGCCTCGACCGCGTCATCGCTCTGCAGCGCGCATCGCGGCGGCCCCTGACAGACGATAATCTCAGCAAGGTCTTCGTCGGCCATCACGCCATCCCGAAGCTGGGCGAGGCCTGAGCCGACGTTGCCGCCGCTTCCGCCCCGGTCTTGGCGATCTCCGTCCCGCGCTGCATCAACTCCAGAAGCTGCTGCTGCTGCTGCTGGGCCTGCTGGTTCGAGATCATCTTCTCCACCGTGGCCTCAGTGCGCAGCCATTCGGCCGGGGCGACGGCGTGCAGGACATCGCGGGTCGCCTTCTGGCCATCCATGATGAACGCCGTGGTCGGGTCGTTCGCCTGAGCCGCGGCGATGATCTGCTGGGCTTCGATGAACATGCCCGCTTTCGCCTTTTCGGACGCGGCCTTCAGCGGGCTTTCGAACTCGAACTGGCGCTCCATGCCCATCAAGGAGCGCGGCAGGGCGTTGCGCATCTCCGGGCTGTTGCGGAACAGAAGCTCGAACGTGTCGTCGCAGAGCCAGCCGTTGTAGTCCGTCTCGACCGGCTCAAAGAGCGGGAGGGCGTTGCGGACGTACTCCTGCACGCGCTGGGCGACCTCGTAGGCCGTCATATTGGGGCCGCCGACTGGGGGAAGGTCCAACTTAGACAGGAAGACGGCGTCCTTCAGCCCAAGGCGGATGTCGCGCACCAATTCCAGCGCGAAGGCCAAGCCTGTCTTGTCCTGCGTGATCGGCCGCAGGGCCTCGCCCAGCTTCTCGTCGTACTCGTTGCTCACCCACGTCTGGCCGCCAGCATAGAGCGCCACGTCGGAGCGGATGGCATCCTCTGTCAGGACCACGGGCGGGTTGACCGCCTTCTCTCCCGCCTCAAGCAGGACCAGCGTCACGGCTTGCAGCAGGCGCGCATCCGGCAACGCCGCGACCATGGCGGCGGAATGGGCGTACTGCGAGCCGGAAACCGTCTGCCAGCGCGGGATGACATAGCCCCGCGTCCACTGCCCAACGCACTCCATTTCGAAGTTGTCGTTGTCGACGTCGATGTAAAGCGAGACCCACGGCTGCTTGACCTCCTTGCCGCCGGGCATTTCCCGGTAAAGGTCGGACGGGATCACGCAATGCCAGATGTTGACATCGGCAAACGGCTCCTTCGCGATCTTCTCCTCGACCTTGCGGTGAATCTTCTTGAACATCCGCTTGAGGTGGAGGGCCGGGATCTTGTCCTTGCGATAGATCGTGTCGATTTGCCCCGTAACGCCCTCCTTCCATGCCATGTCGCGGAGGTGGCGGTCGCGGTACAGCAGATGCGGGACGCTGCCGTCCTTGGGGCGGTACAGGTCAAGCTGGATGGCCGCCTGCCCGAAGGTCACATAGTCATGGTCCGCCTCACGCGCGGCGCGCACGAAGCCCGCGTTGCGGTCGTACATGGCGTTGCGCTGCAGGTCCGTCGCCCAGTCGAGATACTGGCGGGCCTCGGTATCCTCCTTGTCCGGCCGGCTGGTGCGGTTCTTGAACCACGGCTTGGCCGTCGTGCGCAGCATCGACGAGAAGGTGTTGCCCAGGTCCCGGCGCGCGACGATCGGGAACGACGTCATCAGGTGGCCGGCGAGGTCGTCGCCCATGTTTCGGGTAACGGTGAAATCGCTTCTTTCCGGATAGAACTGATCGGCGAGTTCCTGAAAGTAGGACATCAGGCCCGGCCGGTCGAACAGCTTGTCGCCCTGCTTGCGGACCTCTTCTATGAGGCCCATGCGGGAGGCGGAATCGGTGGAGGCGTCGAGCGGCATGGCCCTAACCGAGCGTATCGCCATCGCCCAGCACGGTAGAAACCCGCGTGGTCGAGTTGGCGCGGGCGCGGGCGTTCTTCCTCGTCTGCTCGCGCTTCTGGGCTTCAGGGTCCGCCTGCGGCATGACCGGGGGCGCGGGAGGCGTCGGAGGTGCCTGCATCTGTGGCATGCTGGGGCGCCCGCCGCCGAAAAGACTTCCCATGGCTATCTCCTTGTCCGTCGTGCCGACTGATGGCCCAGGACCACCTGCGGGCGCCTGCCTGCCATGGCGGCAAAACCGCCTTGGATGTTTGCCTGCTTGACGCCGTCACTCCACGCCATGACGACCGCGTCGCCCTTGTCGGTGGAACGGCCAAGGCGGTCACAGACGTCTTCCTTGCTCTCGACCTTGACCGCCATACCGCCCCGGAAACTCACGTTCTCACAGGTCGGCGCGGTCAGGTCGGCGACAAGCTCCTGATCTGGCGGTAGGGAGATCGGGGAGCCGCCCGGCTGGTCCGGGTCCAGCGCCTCCCGGAATCGCCAGATGACTTCCGTGCGCTTGTTGTAGAACGCCATCTGCCGGTCGCGCGTGCGGGCGCCGGACGAACCCGCGCCCTTATAGGCGATGGTCTCGACGCCGTTGGCCTTCAGGTGTTCGTAGATGCCGCCGCCGTAGCCGCCGCCCATGTCGACGATTACCTTTGCGGTATCTCGACGATGGCTGACCACGATGCCGGCGCAGTGAGTGCCGATGCGATCCTTGGGGATTTCCTTGCCGGGAATCGCGACCAGCGGGCCGTACCAGCCGTCATAGCGGGGCGCGATAATCATGGGATCGTCACCGCCGCCCGAGCAGTCGACGCCCATGGCGCACATCGGGACACCGCCGGGCGGGTCCTTGGTCCAGCGCTGTTGCGCGGCATGCACCCACGCCGTCGGGATCACCTGGTTGTCGGCGTCCCGGAAGGCCGTGCGGAACCCGCCCATGAGCTGAGAGCGGAACGGCTCTGGCATGGCGTCGAGTTGCCGTTCGTAGTCCGTCGCCGCGTAATAGGGGTTGTCCCTCACGGATGCCGGGATGTAGGTCCGCGACGTCGGCCGGATGGACTTGCCGCGAATCTCGCGCGTGTCGTCCGGGCCTTCGACCCACTCGTCATTGCCGTCTTCGTCGGACACGACCCAGCGCAGTTCCGCAGGCTTGGCGGGCCAAGGGTACTTCGGATCAAGCCACGGCGCGAACATCTTGGTGACCCACAGGCCCTCAGCAGAGAGCGGCGGGTTTGTCGCCAGCACGGTTCGGCAGCGCTGGCCGGGCGTCTCGGTGCGGACCCAGCCCATCAGGAAGCGGATTTGCGACTCAGCGAAGTGGGTGGCCTCGTCGATGCCCAGCAGGTCGCGCCCCTGCCCCATGGTTCCCTGCTCGTCGCCGATACGCTGGGCGGCCCGGAAGTTGATGATCTGCTTCTCGGAGATGCGTAGGCGCGGCGGGGGCGAGCCATTGAAGCCCTGCCGCCCACCGTTCAACTTCAGCGCGTCCTCAATCAGGCGATCAAGGTCCGCGTACTCGCGACGCATGATCAACGAGCGCTCATGCTCGTTGAAGGCCAGCCCAAGGATGAGCTGAGACTTCCCGCCACCCGGCTCGCCGCCGTACAGCAGGCAATCGGCCTCAGAGAAGTAGGCTTGCGTCTGGGGGCCGGGATTGGGGATCCAGCGCTTTCCCTTCACCCCCTGCCTCACCAGCCCCTTGATCTTCTCCATTTCCTCAGGCGGAAGCGCCGAAAAGGTCGCCAGGATCTCCCCTAGCAACCCTCCGGTCTCAGCGCGCGAGGCAGCGGCGTCCACGGTCCTAGCTGATCGTCAGCCAGAAGAGATCGTTGCGGCAGCTATTGCTGCTGGACTGGACGCTCCAGGTCGCCTTCACGGTGATGATGTTCGCAGCCGTCGTGTCGATGGCCGTGGAGGCGAGGATTTCATCGACGCGGCTCGCCGTCAGAGACGCCGCCGGCACCTTGGTATGGCTGGAGTTCGCCACGAACGTCCCGCTGGCGCCGATGGTGCGGATAGCGATGGACGCCTCGCCGGCAAAGATCGCGTTGTTCGCCACGTCGGTCGCCGTGCCGGTCGCAATGGCCGTCGAGCCCAAGTAGGCCTTGATCAGCAGCGTATCGGTCGAGTTGGTGGCCGTCGCGATGCCCTGCCAGCCGAAGCGGATCAGGGAGCCCGCGCGGAGCATCTTGGCCGGGATCGTGTAGGTGGCGTTATCGAACGCCGTTTCCACGGTCGTGTTGCTGATGGCCGTCGAGGCGGCAACCGCATTCACGGCCAACATCGGAACGACAGCGTCCCACTTGGGCAGGACAAGCCGGTCGGTGCGGGAAAGGCCGAGCCGGCGGCCATGCAGGGAGGTCAGGATCTTCGGGGCGAAAGCCATTGTACGCTACTCCAGTTGCTGTTGCTTTAATGCTTCATCGGAGGTGCGGCGGGTGCCGCTGGTGCCGTCCCTGCTTCTCGGCGACCGAGGGCAAGGACGAACGCGAGGCCGCGAGCAAGCTCAAGCGGCGTGGTGTCGTTGGTTTCGAGGGTGATCTTGTTCTCTACCTGCTCGACGAACGGATTGGCGTTCTGCAGGGTCCGACCGAGCAATTCGACTGCCTTCAGGGCGGACGGGTAGACGGCGTCATCAAACGCCGCGTCCTTGATCTTGACCACATCGCGGATCAAGTCTTCGGCGCAAATCTCCAGCTTCGCGGCGATCTTCTGCTGGCCCTTCGCGACCGCTTCAGCGACTGAAGTTTTCTTAAGTAGCTGGTGGCCGATCTGCTCCGCAGTCTTTGCCGAGTACCCAGCACGAATGGCCGCCTGAGTGGCGTTCAGGTCCTTCAGGTATTCGGCGACGAAACGCTGTTGCTTCGGATTGAGGGCCATTGCCCGCGCAAGATAACCCCGCGCGGGTGAAACTATGACCTCTGGTCCTTACTGGGTCTTTTCTGGCGCCCGCCGCCTGCGGAAAGCATCAAGGGCCTCGTCCAGGCCCATGCGAGCGGTACCATTGTTGATTGCAGCAATGCTGGCTGCACAAAACGTGCCCGCGGCGGGTCGGTTCAAAAAGCGAACAACACTCCTTGCACGCCATCGGGGTTGCAGTCCTGCTCACGCCACTTCCACCACCGGCCTCCGGGCCGTCCATTTGGTCCACGCTTCACCACGCACACGCATACGCCTACGCTTGGGGTCCAATACCCCCAGAACTTCGATCTCGATCAGCCCCCGTGCCTGCACCTCTCCCAGCACCACCCACACCTGACGCCGGGGGATGCAGGTCCATTCCATGACCTCCCGCCGCGTCGGGCAGGGTTTCCCCACATGCGCCCGGATCATCATCAGGATCGCGTTGTCGAGCGGGCTGGTCGGCGTGACGCGCGCCCTGTCCTCCCGGTATTCGCGGGCGGTGACGTTGGGGATCAGGGCGTTCGGTGCCTTCATCGCCACGCCTTTCGAAATGGGCGGTACTCGCCGCGGCGGCGGGCGGCAAATTGAGCGTGCTTGCCGGCCATCGAGGCCCCGACACTCGACGGCATCACCGTGATTATCGTCCCGTGTGGATGTCGGCTCCCATTGGCCGGCGGTCGGTAGACTATCCATAGGACCCGCTCCTGCTCGATGAGGACGTGGAAATGCGTGCCGTCCGGCTTCCCTCCCGTATGCCCCTCGCCTTTCAGGCAGCGCTTGGACAGGCGGACGACGTCGGCAATCGACAGGTCGATCCCGTAGCGCTCCTTAGCTCGCACGACGCAGTGGAGAACGGGACCGTCCGGCATGAAGCTATCCCCTCTTCAGTGTATCGGAGTCGGAGGGGGACCAGGGGCGGCGTGATTTGGTCATTTATGGTGTCCTGACCTTTGCCTTGTCGGGCTCTGTGCCATCTGTGGGGGAGAGCATGCGATGCAATCCGCCATCGGCCGGATGGACGTTCATGCTGCGGCATTCGGGGCAATTTAGGCCAAAGCGGTTGCCGCCCGCGCGCGGCTCATGGCCGCCGCTCACCCTGAGTTTCCCCGCCGAAAACTTTGCGAAGCACTCTAGGCAAGCCCATTGTTCTTGAAGGTTCATTGCTCGAAGCCTTTCTGTTCAGGGGATGGGTGGGGGTGCCTGACCTTTGGTGGTCGGTCATTCGGTGCCATCTGCCACGGGCATCAGGAACTTGATCCGATATCGACGCCCCCTCTCGCGCAGCTCCTGCTCGCAGAAGCGCCGAAAAGCGGCTTCGTGCAGTTCGCCCGGCAACATGTCGATGGCGGTGCCCATCATGCCGCCCTTCCATGAGCCCTTCTCAGGGCCGACCTCGTCGGAAAATTCGAGGTTGAGGCTGCGGCGGATCTTCGGTCGGCGGAACCACGACAGCCACTTGAACCAGCCCTCGCCGGCTCGCCATTCGCGTTCCTCGATGCGCGTGGTGGCGACGATCACCTTCCCGTCGTAGTCCTCGAATGAAAAGCGCGCGGTTGGGCAAGCCTCCTCCAGCGCTTTCCACGTTGCGTAGTCGGCGCGCTCCGGCACGGTTTCGAAAATGCGCCCGTCAAGGCCGTACAGCGAGCGCCGGACGTGCCGCCACTGCGTCCAAGGCAGGAAGCCACCCCAATTCTGGTCGGTGCTGCTGTCGTGGGTTACGCGGCCGTAATAGACCGTGTAATGGCCGTCGCTCAGGCTCACGCCGTACTGGCGCGGGTCCATGCGCCAGTACCAGTCACGCCCAAGACGCTGGACCGTCTCAGCATCCCAATTGGTCTGCACCTTCTCGCGCCACGGGCGGATGATCTGCGGCAGGACCACGATCAACGTCGCCTTCCCGAGGCTGATCCGCAGCGTGCATTGTCCAGTCTCGGTGTCGTCATCGCCGCGTGACCTGAGCACAACCGCCCAATGCGGATACGAGTTGCTGTATGACCATGTGAACGGCCCGAAATAGCGATCATCGTCGCCCCAGCGTGCAGCCTTCATCGTTATGGTTCCTTTCATGTTCAAGCGTTACTTGGGCCAGTTTCTGTTTCGCTGCCGTCCGCGTGGAAAGCGATCCGACGGCACCAAACACAGCCAGCCACCTGTGCCTCATAGGCTTGATCGCCCTGAAGGCTGCAGAGCGGTGGTCCGGCGCACACGATCACCATCTGCGGCGACTCGTCTTGCTCCCTCATGCGTTCCCCATGGTCTTGAGAGAGGCGGTCGGCATGGCGTCCTGTCGCCAGTCGTTCAGAACGGCGGGCGGAACGCGACAGCCCTGCTCGGTCGGATCCGGCCCCCAGTCGCCACGGTTCCAGTAGCGGCCGGGACGCCAGCCGCGCGTGCGGGCGCGCCACTGGCTGTCATCGTCGCGGGAAGTCGGCAACCCCGCTGTGGCGCCAGTTTTAGTGGGCTGCTGTCGACGGAAATTGCTCTCGTTCCGGCACCAGTACTGCCAACCCTTTTCCCAATCGAGCGCGAGCGTGCCCTTGCTCTGGTGGTGAAGCTTAAACCGAGTGAACGTGTCTACCGGGTCCGCACAACCCTGTGCTCTGGCGTATTCCAGTCTCTCAGGCGTCACCACGAAATCATCCGGCAACTTGGATTTGCGCTTTGCCTTCCCGCCATCGGCGGAACAATCGTTAGATTGTTTTTCCTTTCCTTCCCCTTCCTTTCCTTCCCTTCCTACCTGCGTGTCACTGACGCGTGACTGACGCGTGCCTGACGCGTCGTTGGGGGCGGGCAAGGTCGACGCGGACTCTCTTGGATTGACGTGCTGATGCTTGGAGAAAGTGGGGATGTGCGCCAGGGTATCGCCATACATGACGACTAGTCCGGCTTCCCTTAGTTCCTCGCAAACTGCATCGATCTCGCAGTCATCCTCTGGCAGGTAACGGCGCTTGAAGGTGCGGGGCGCCCAGACCATGCGGCCTTCCCGATCTGCCTCGCACCAGAGGCCGACATACAGCAGGCGGGCCAGCGGGCTCAGCGAGCATGTATCGTCGCTTGTGAAAAACTCCGGCTTTATGGTGCGAATCCTAGCCATGGTGCGCCTCTAGGGTGGTGTGGATCGCCTGCTCCCGGCTCATGCCGCGGTTGACCAGCATGGCGACGATCTTGCGTTTCCCCCTGCCTTTGGGCCTGCCCATCTTCCGGGGCGGCCAGCCTTCACGGCGGGCAAGGTGGGTGATCTGGTCCCGCGTGGTGTGGTTGCGAATCGCTGCCTGCCACGTCGGGATCATGGGATTGAGATAGTCGCGCTTAAGCCGCGCCAGCCGCTCACCCGTCCACTTCGGACGCGGCGGCGTGCGGTCGGCCCACTCGCTCGACAAGAACGCGCGGACCTGACGGTAAGGCGCTCCAGCGACCTTGCAGCACGTCACCAGCGGGACACCGGCAATCCGCAGGCCGCATACGGTCGCTATCTGGCATTTGGTAAGGCGGTTCATCGACTAGTCTCTGCGACAAAGCAGAGTGGATCGCCAGCGCCCAGGGGAACGAGCGAGGATTGTCGAGTGCTCACAGCCACCACCACACGCCGAAGGCGACGGCAAAGCCCACCAGCACCAGAGTCATAGCCACAGGCGGCCTTTCCTGAGGCGCGGGCGCGATCGAGATCGGCATAACCGGCGGCATCTTGGGGAACCAGGAATTGCTCATGCTGCGATCCTCGTAAGGTCTGCGGCGGGAATGGGTTGGGAGGCGGACCAGATCTCAATCAGGGTGCCCTTTACCGGCCCGAAGGCGGCGTGAATCTCGATCACGTTCCGGTCGTCGGCGATGCGGCCAGCCTGCACGAGGAGGTCGATCACGGGCTTTTGAAGGTTGTCGAGGTCCGCCTTCGTCTGCACGCGACTGTAGGTCATGCGGATGCGGGTCTTGCCGGGGACGTGCCAGCCGCATTGCTTGCGCAGCTCGAAGTGGCACTTGGTCAGCCACGCGGTATAGAGCGGCGTCTTGATCCGGCCCTTGCGCTTCACGTTGAAGAAGATGTTGTTGAGCGAGGGTGGCACCGTGCAGAGCCACAGGGCGCCCTTCTCCACCGGATCGCCGTCGAGCAGCCTGGGGATCATGCGGTGAGCGGTCACGCCTTCACCTTCCACACGATGGCATTGCGCCCGCTGTCGTTCTTGCGGCGCGTGCCTGTGTCCTCGATGAGGTTGGCGCGGAGGAGTTCGGTGAACCTCGGGCGAATGCTCAGCACGCTCTCCCTCAGGTACGCGGCGCACTCGTCCGCGGTGCTGCCGGTCATTCCCCAGCGCCGAACATAGGCAAAGCATTTGTTCCGCAGGATCGCAGCGCGAGGCTTCACCGCCTCCGCTGCGGCTATGGAGGTGGAGACGCCGCGGTGGCCGGGGGTGCCGTTGTAGGGCTGCCAGTCGAGCAAGGGAGCTTCGCTCATGCTGCCTCCTGTGCCGCGGAGCGGCGGAGATGGGCCGGGATCGGCGGCATATCGCTGTCGGTGAGCGCCGCAAGCTTCTGCGTCTGCTCCTGTTCACGGCGGCGAGCCTCGCGTCTTACCTCACGGCGCGCTTCGATGGCGGCCTCGTGAGCCTCGCGAACGGCGGTGACGGCTGCCCACGTTGCGCCGCTGGGCAGGATGAATGCGCGCTGGCCCTCGTTCTGGACGAGGTCCAGAATTTCGCCGGTAGCAGCGTCGTGCGGTGGCAGCCACTCGCCAAGGTCGCCGGCTTCCATCTCGCGGGTCGCGGACAAAGCGCGGACACCCAACTCCTTGTAGAGACTTGTCTTTCCGATGCTGTAGAGCTTCGCGCTCTGCCTCGCGGACAGTTCGCCGGACTCGACGGCGGCCACAGCCAGGTCAAGCGCGTGCAGGTATTCCTCGCGCTTGCTGTCGCGCTCTGCCCGCTTGTCCTTGTCCATGAGAGCTTCGCGCGCCACGAAGCGGAGCGTGGTCGGGTCGAGCCCTGCCACCTCCTTCGCCTCGCGGCATACGTCCGTCACGTCGGAGCCGATGGCCTTCTGCTCAAGCATGAGCGCCTTGACCCGCTCGACGTACGGCTTGACCCGCTGGGTGTCGGCGGGGCGCGGCTTTGCTTTGGCTTTGATCATTTCGCGATCCCCTTCTCTGCCGTGGGGCTGGGCCATGGATGGGAGAGGGTGCAGGCGGCCTCGTCTCGCTTGTCCGCCTCGCGGCCCCAAAGCCTTGCCTCGGCGTAGGTAAAACCGGCGGCGGTGAGGAATCCGCCGGCTGCGAGGGCCGCGCCGATCCCGTGCCATGTCTCGTACCTAAGCGCGCACAGGACGGTAACGGCCAGCAGCGCAACCGCTCCACGGCCAGGAGCGCCTCTATGGCGGCTGGCGGGTCGAGATAGAAGTCGTAAGCCCAGCGCTTCCTCATTTTCCCAGCACCTCCAGCGCCCTCGCCAAGGGGAGGTCGTCAAAACGCTTCCGGATCGAATTTTTAGGTCCGTATTTGTTGGCGCCGGTCGGGTGGTCCGGGCAGTCGATGTGTTGAATTGTGACGGATTCGGTGATCGCGAAGTAAGCGACGCGCCTGATGTCGAGGGCGACCAGAGCGATCAGATCCGTGTCGGCGGCCGAGTATCGCCTTACCCCAGACTTCGATCTGGTAATCGCAAACTTGTAGCAGGGCCTTGTTCCCATCCGGCCGGGACGCGACTTCGCGAAGCGCGTCGATTTCACTGCAACGCGGAGCAGCCGCCCAGAAACGTCGACGACAAGGTCGTAGGACAGTTGGGCTGCGGCGATCGATGCCCTGTACCCTTGAAGTATGAGATCGGCGCACGCGATGTGCTCGCCTGCTGAGCCAATGGCGAGAGCATCGAAGGCGGCGCGCTTGTTCGCGGTGTCCGTCATGCTCCGACCTCGGCAAAAAGCGGCGAGTCGGACTTGATCCGACGCTCGGCAATGGCGGTGTATTCGGGGTTCAACTCGATCAGCACGGCGTCACGTCCCAGCCGATCGGCAACGAGTCCCGTGGTGCCGGCGCCGCCGAAGGGGTCGAGCACCAACCCGCCCTTTGGACAGCCGGCCAGAATGCAGGGCTCGATCAGCGCCGGCGGGAAGGTCGCGAAGTGCGCTTCCTTGAAGGGCTGCGTTGCGACGGTCCACACCGAGCGCTTGTTGCGCTTGCCGCCCCGGCCGACCTCGTCGAGACCGGATTGATCGCTGCTCTCCAGGCCGGCATGGCGCGGCGGCACGCCCCTCACCCGCGGCGCCGCATCGTTGGGTACGCCCTTGCTCGACCGGTCCGGTCCGTTCGCCCCGACGAGTTTGCCGACCGCCTTCATGCGGCCGTTGGTCTTGCCCGGCACGCGCTCGCTGCCGGCCTGCTGGTCCAACTTCGGCTGCGACAACCGATCGATGCTCGACGGTGCCAGGCCCTCGGCAATCGCCTCCGCGTCGAAGTGGTACCGCCCGCTCTTGCTGAGCAGGAACAGATACTCGTGAGCCTTGGTGCAGCGATCCGTCACCGACTCCGGCATCGGGTTCGGCTTCGACCAGATGATGTCCTGCCGCAGGTACCAGCCATCTTCCTGCAGCGCGAAGGCGACGCGCCACGGGATGCCCATCAAGTCTTTAGTCTTATAACCTTGCCCTATGACCCGGCGCGCGCCCGCCGCGTCTCCGCTCCGTGTGGTCCAACCACCTACATCGGCAGTCTTACTGGCGCCGCTTGGCGCGCTGGTGCCCGTGGCATAGCTGTCACCCAGATTGAGCCACAGCGTCCCGTCCGCGCGCAGCACCCGCCGCACCTCGCGGAACACATCGACCATCACCTCAACGAACGCCGCCGGCGTCGCCTCCAGCCCGATCTGCCCCGCCATGCCATAATCGCGCAGCCCGAAGTACGGCGGCGACGTCACCACGCACTGCACGCTCTCGTTGGCCAGCGTCTTCAGCTGCTCGCGGACATCGCCCAGGAGGATGGTGACAGTCATGCCGCTCTCCCGAACAGGTCGCGCTGTGTGGCTTCGTTCGATCGCCGCCGGGCGCTCTTGGCCCACTGCAGCAGGACCGGCGCGAACCAGGTCCCACGGCGCCGTCGGGCCTCAGCGAGGTAGACGCGGGCGCAGTGGCGATTGATGTCGCGTTCGGAGGTGAGGCGCTGGGCCTCGCGTCGGGCGCGGCGGGTGTCGTAGGCGGCGGGCTTCGTCATCGGATCGACCCGTCGGCCAGGCCATCGACGACGCGCTGTGTCCATTTGTCGACGGGCGTGCTGCTGACGAATCTCAGGTGCTTCGCGCAGGCCCACGGATCACCTGAGCCCGGCGGTCCTGTGAACAGCGACACCCCGTCCTTGAGGCCGAAGCCACACACGGCGCAGACCTTGCCGCTCCGGCGAATGGAGAACACAGGCACGCCCTTCACGGCAGCCCCGCCAGAGCGGCGGCCAGCACGAGATCGAACTCGTCACCCTCGATCGGCCAGAACTCCGCCCGCAGCAGCCCGAGCAGCCGGCGCGCCTTGATCGCGGCGAAGTAGGAGTCGCGGTCGAGCCCTGCCACCTCCTTCGCCTCGCGGCATACGTCCGTCACGTCGGAGCCGATGGCCTTCTGCTCAAGCATGAGCGCCTTGACCCGCTCGACGTACGGCTTGACCCGCTG
>Ga0209066_10005840_pt1 | contig 12786 bp, 8 predicted proteins | sample All_14_2_FD_187198 | JGI IMG/M metagenome (GOLD analysis project Ga0209066, IMG submission 187198) | Freshwater microbial communities in response to fracking from Pennsylvania, USA - Allegheny Zone_MetaG_DW_15 (SPAdes) (version 2) ...
TGGACAAGGAACGGCTGGCGGAGCTCGCCGACTCGATTCGGGCACAGGGGCTGATCCAGCCCATCATCGTGCGTCCGATCAGTCGCGATCGCTTCGAGATCATCGCGGGCGAGCGCCGCTGGCGTGCCGCGCAGTTGGCCTCGCTGCGCGAAGTGCCCTGCGTCGTGCGCGAAACCGATGACCATGCCGCGCTGGCCATGGCGCTGATCGAAAACATCCAGCGCGAAGACCTCAATCCGCTGGAAGAAGCGCTCGCTCTGCAACGCCTGATCGACGAGTTCCAGTTGACCCACCAGCAAACCGCCGAGGCAGTCGGTCGCTCACGCGCCGCGGTCAGCAATCTGCTGCGTCTGCTGGAACTGCCCGAAGCCATTCGCAACCTGGTGGAAGCGCGCCGGATCGAAATGGGACATGCCCGCGCATTGTTGACCCTGCCCGTCAATCAAGCGGTAGACCTGGCGCGCCAGGCCGCCGACGAAAGCTGGTCGGTACGCGAGATCGAACGCCGCGTGCAGGCCCTGCAACGCGGCCAGATCGCACCCGCGCCGACCGCCAAGAAGGCGGACGCCGACATTCAATCACTGGAACGCGAACTGTCGGAACTGTTGAGCGCAAAGGTGGCGATCCAGCACGGACGCGGTGGGCGCGGCAAGCTCGTGGTGCAATATTTCAGCCTGGACGAACTGGAAGGCATTCTGGAGCGCGTGCGGCGCTGAGGCGCCGCGCACGCTCTTCAGCCGACACGTTGGATCAATCCCACTCGTAGATCGTCCAGTAGACCGGCCGCACGCCTTCGCCATCGGATTTGTCCAGTTTGCCATCGCCATTGGTGTCGATCAGCGAATAGGACGGGCCGCGCTGCGGCGTGACCTTGACCATGTAGATGCGCCCGTTCTGGCGATACTCCTCCACCACATCGCCAGTCGACTCATCCCGACGGATCGACACCACCGGCGCGTCCTCGGGTTGCGGTGTCAGTTCAACCTTGGGTGGTAACGGCGCCTCCTCAGGTGCCGTGGTCGGCGCCGTATCGGATTGGGCCTGCAGTACAGCGGCCGGAATCAGCAGTGCCGCCCATACCAAGCTTCGTTTCATCGCGCTTCTCCCATGCCATCGCGTGCTCGCGCAGCATACTGCCGCGCTGCGCACGCAGACTACAATGCCGCATGAACCGACTCATCCTGATCGATGGCTCCAGCTATCTCTATCGTGCCTTCCATGCCTTGCCGCCATTGAGCAATTCGGCGGGCGAGCCCACTGGCGCGCTGTTCGGGGTCGTCAACATGTTGCGCTCCACCCTCAAGGAAGCGCCTGAATTCGCAGCCTTCGTGATGGATGCCTCGGGGCCGACCTTCCGCGACGAACTGTATCCGCTGTACAAGGCCAATCGCGAGGCCATGCCTGATGATCTGCGTGCCCAGATCGAGCCCATGCTGGCCATCGTTGCGGCGCTCGGCTTTCCTATCCTCCGCGTCGCGGGTGTCGAAGCCGATGACGTGATCGGAACGCTGGCGATACAGGCGGCGGCGCAAGGCATCGAGGTCACCGTCTCGACCAGCGACAAGGATTTCGCGCAACTGGTCCAGCCCGGAATCCGGCTGGTCAACACGATGAGCGGCAGCACGCTGGATGAAGCGGGCGTCATCGAAAAGTTTGGCGTGCGTGCCGACCAGATCGTCGACTATCTGGCCTTGATGGGCGACAGCGTCGACAACATTCCCGGTGTCGACAAATGCGGACCGAAGACGGCGGCCAAGTGGCTGGCGGAGTACGGCAGCCTGCAGGGCGTGATGGATCATGCCGCGCAGATAGGCGGCAAGATTGGCGAGAACCTCCGCGCCGCCCTACCTCGCCTGCCGCTCAACCGAACCCTGACCACGATCCGCACGGATGTCGCGCTGGATCGGACCCCACGAGATCTGATTCTGCAGCCGAGGGATGCGGCTGCCTTGAAAACCCTGTTCCAGCGCTACGGCTTCAATGCCGCCTTGCGTGAGTTGGAAGGCAATCCCGGTCCAAGCCCTGAGCTGCCCAAACGCAATCCGGCATTGCACCCCGGCAAGTCGTCCGAATCGCTTGCCAACGCGACGATGAGTGCCGCCAAGGGCAGTTATCACCTGATCACTGCCTGGGACACACTGCAGCCATGGCTGGAGCGGATGTCGACGGCCTCGCTGCTTTGTTTCGACACCGAAACCAGCGGGCTCGATCCGATGCGGGCCGACCTAGTGGGCCTGTCGTTTGCCATCGCCGCAGGCGAGGCCATCTACATCCCGCTGGCGCACGACTATCCCGGCGCGCCCGCGCAGCTTCCGCGTAACGAAGTGCTGGACGCGCTGAGGCCGATTCTGCAGAACCCGGCAATCGGAAAGCTGGCGCAAAACGCCAAGTACGACCTGCATGTCCTGCGGCGGCACGGCATCGATGTGCAGGGCTTGCAGCACGACAGCATGCTGGCTTCCTTTGTGCTGAACTCGACCGCGACGCGGCACGACATGGACTCACTGGCGCAGCACTACCTCGGCTACACACCGATCAGTTACGAACAGGTGGCGGGCAAGGGCGCCAAGGCGATTGCGTTTTCACAGGTCGATGTCCATACCGCCTGCGACTATTCCGCCGAGGACGCCGACATCACCCTGCGCTTGCAGCAGACGCTTTGGCCACTTCTGCAGCAGAACCCGACCTTGTGCGACGTCTATACCGATATCGAAATGCCGCTGGTGCCCGTGCTGACCGCGATGGAAGCGCGTGGCGTGCTGATCGATGCCATCGAGTTGAAGCGCCAGAGTGAGGACCTGGGCCGCCGCATGCTGGCCGCCCAGCAGCGCGCCTTCGAGCTGGCGGGACGCCATTTCAGTCTTGACTCACCGAAGCAACTCGCCGCCTTGCTGTTTGACGAGTTGAAATTGCCCGCGCTGGTGAAAACCCCGACCGGCGCACCGAGTACCAACGAAGAAGCACTCGAAGCCATTGCCGATCAGCATGAACTGCCGCGACTGGTTCTGGACTATCGCGGGCTCGCCAAGCTGCGCAGCACGTATACCGAGAAATTGCCGGAAGCGATTCACCCCGAGACGGGCCGCGTCCACACCAGCTATCACCAGACCGGCGCAGCCACCGGCCGCCTGTCGTCCAGTGACCCGAATCTGCAGAACATTCCGATTCGCAGCGAAGACGGTCGTCGCATCCGACGCGCCTTTGTTGCCCCGCCGGGACGCCAGATCGTGGCCTGCGACTACTCGCAGATCGAGTTGCGCATCATGGCCCACCTGTCCGAGGACCCCGGTTTACTGGCGGCCTTCGCCAGTGGCCAGGACGTGCATCGCGCCACCGCTGCGGAAGTCTTCGGCGTCGCGCTGGATCAGGTTGACAGCGGGCAACGTCGCGCTGCCAAAGCGATCAACTTCGGCCTCATGTACGGCATGAGCGCGTTTGGACTGGCGCGCCAGTTGGGCATCGGTCGTGGCGAAGCACAGGACTACATCGCGCTCTACTTCGCCCGCTATCCAGGCGTACAGGGCTACATGGAGCGCGTCCGGCAACAGGCCCGTGATCAGGGTTACGTCGAGACCGTGTTCGGGCGCCGCCTGTATCTCAACGACATCCATGCCCGCAACCAGGGTCTGCGCGCCGGTGCCGAGCGTGCCGCCGTCAATGCGCCCATGCAGGGCAGTGCTGCCGACATCATCAAACGCGCAATGCTTGACCTGCACGAATGGCTGCATAGCCAGCAGGACCGTGCTCATATGCTGATGCAGGTGCACGACGAACTGGTCTTTGAGGTCGATGCCGACTTCTGCGACACCTTGATCGCGGAAGCTCGCCAACGCATGCAGAATGCCGCCACGTTGCGGGTACCGCTGGTCGTGGACTGCGGCGTCGGTGACAACTGGGATGAAGCTCACTGAGCCGCGCACGTACCGCCAAAGTCGGATGGTGTGAATTGACTCTGAACCGTCAAACTCTTTCACAGTCGCAGTCACGTAGTTTTCAGACGACATCCGTAGACTGCGCAGCACGGTGACGCAAGGTCACCAGATTTGCGAACTCCCCCTCTCGCAGATCAAAGGAAGCAGCGATCTCCCCAATCCGCTTCCAAACCCCAAGCCCCGAGCGCACCTCCCCCATTGGCGCTCGGGGCTTTTTATTTTGCCGCGTTTGAACGACGCCGCGCGCATCACCCAAACCTCACGCAGCTAAGCACGAGCTGAACGAAACTGCGCATGCACTTGAACTTGCCGCTCCTACCGCCATCTCTGTTCGCGGTGGACGCAACGCCCACCCGATTCACTCACCCCTCCCCAGAGTGAATCCGGCGAAACGGACTCCCCCACGCCGTTTCGTCAAACCGACCCCGGTCACGCCTCCCCTCGTGCCCGGGGTTTTTTATGCCTTGACCCCATCGGGCGTCTCGTTCAACCAGTCTCTGGGCCGCAGGTAGTCATGCAGTCGTGCCTCGGAAGAACCCTCGGCAGGCTGATAGGCATACTCGAAGCGGACTCGCGGCGGCAGGCTCATCAAGATCGACTCGGTTCGTCCGCCGGACTGCAAGCCAAACAGGGTGCCGCGGTCGAACACCAGATTGAATTCGACATAGCGGCCACGCCGATACAGTTGGAACTCGCGTTCCCGCTCACCCCAAGCCATCGGTCCCCGTCGTTCGACAATCGGCAGATAGGCGGGCAGAAAGGCCTCACCCACCGCGCGCGTGTAGGCGAAACTGGCATCAAAGCCGTCAGCATGCAGATCATCGAAGAACAATCCGCCAATACCGCGGGTTTCCTGCCGGTGCTTGAGGTAGAAATACTCATCGCACCAACGTTTGTGTTCAGCATAACGCTGCTCACCAAAACCTTCGCATGCGGCACGTGCGGTGCGATGCCAATGCAGGATGTCCTCATCAAACGGATAGTAGGGCGTGAGGTCGAAACCGCCGCCAAACCACCAGGCCACTACTTGCTCGTCGCGAATCGCCTGGAAGTAGCGCACGTTCATGTGTGTGGTCGGCACATACGGATTGTGCGGATGCAGAACCAATGACACGCCCATGGCACGGAACCCTGCGCCCGCCAGCTCAGGACGCCCACTACTGGCAGACGGCGGCAGACGGGCACCGCTGACTTCGGAAAAGTTCACACCGCCCTGCTCGAAGACCGCGCCGTCTCGTAGCACACGGGTACGCCCACCACCGCCTTCAGCGCGCTGCCACGCATCCTCGCGGAATTTTGCGACACCATCCGCCTGCTCCAGCGCAGCGCAAAGGCGGTCCTGCAAGGAGGTAAGCCAGGTAGCGATATCGTCGGCGGGCGTCATGCGATGACCTGCGGAATGATGAACGGGCAGGCATGATAGCGGCCCTTCAACGCCGCGTTGCCATCGCATGCCCCTGCCAACTCAACCCGATGAGGGTTCCGAACTCGGCGACCCCGCCGCTGCAGCGCTCAAGTTGGTCTACCAGGACGAGCATCTGGCTGTGGTCGACAAACCCGCCGGATTGCTTGCGCATCGCAGTGGTCTGGCCGCCTACGAAACCGACTTCCTGCTGGATCGGCTGCGCGACCAATTGGGCCGCCGCTGTCACCTGATACACCGTCTGGACCGCGCCACCAGCGGCGCGTTATTGATTGCCTTTGACGCAACCATGGCACGTCAACTCGGCGAACAATTCATGTCACGCGAGGTGGGCAAGACCTATCTGGCCATCGCGCGTGGACACCTCGACGACAGTGGCAGCATCGACCATCCGCTGGATGCGCCAGGCAAGCCACAACCGAAACCTGCGCTGACCCACTATCGGCGCCTCGCGAGCATCGAACTGCCGATTGCGCTGGGGCGCTATGACAGCGTGCGCTACTCGCTGCTGGCGCTGCAACCGGAAACCGGGCGCTATCGCCAACTGCGTCGACATCTGAAGCACATCTCTCACCATCTGATCGGTGATACCAGTCACGGTGAGGGTAGGCACAATCGCCTGTTCCGAATCGAATTCGGCGTGCATCGAATGCTCCTGCACGCCTGGCGCCTGCGTCTTCAGCATCCTGCCCTGGGCACGCCGCTGGACATCAGTGCGCCACTAGACGCCGACTGGCAAAAACTCATGCAGCGGTTCGGCTGGGAAACCGCCCTGCCCGCAGAGGATCCCTTCGACAGTCCAGCTCAGTCCAGCGCGGGGAGAACGCCATAGTCGCGCAGCAGGTTCTCGCACAAGCTGCGCCACTGTGTCGCGGCATTTCGGGATGTCACCTTGCGCCACACGGGACGCCGTTCGGCCAGCGCGTCCGCCACCGCCACGGAGCGACTCAACCACGGCTCGGCCACCTTGAAATTGCCCGCAATCTGCTCGGCGATCCGCCGGTGCTGCTTGGCCTGCGGGTTCATCAGATTGATGACGAAATCGGCAGGACGCATGGCAGGATTGAGGTTCTCGCCAATCGAGGCGATCTCCGACAGCACCGTCGCGACCCCATCGACGGAATAGGACTCGGGCACCAACGGCACCAGCACGCGATCTGCGCAAGCCAGCGCCGTCATCAGCCGCAAGCCCAAGGCGGGCGGCGTGTCGATCACCACGACATCGTACTGCTTCGCCAATGCCTTGATATGCCCCATCGCGGAGAAACCGGAGGAAAGATTCTGTCGATCCACACCGGTCAGGCCTGCGGCGGCAGGCAGCAGATCGATCTGCGCATCGGCGGTGGTCATCGGCTGCGGCAGATCAATCTCGGTGAACAGCGCATCCGACGAGGCTCTTCCATGCTTATCGACACGGGCAATCAAGGTTGCGCTGAGATTGCTCTGCGAATCGAGATCGATCGCCAGCACGCGCCCTTGTTCCGCCGCGCGAAAGACCAGGTGAGCTGCCAGCGCGGTCTTGCCCACGCCCCCTTTGTTGTTGCTGACGGTCACGATCACGTTGATGACCTCTGTCTCGGCGATGGGGCGCAATGTAGCGCGTGAGAGTGAATGCGTCTGCGGGAGTCAACGCGTTGCGCGCGACGACACGGATACGCATCGGGTGCCGATCCGCGTGCAACATGTATGCCTTTGCCAACCCGCGCAACGCACTACAGGAATGCCCTCATGACCAAAACCGTACTCATCACCGGCGCAGGCAGTGGACTCGGTGCCGCCTTTGCTGATCACTACGCCAGCCAAGGCTGGTTGGTCGTGGTCGCCGATGTGAACGTCGAACGCGCGGAAGAGACGGGCGCGAGGATCACCGCCAAGGGCGGCAAGGTGCTCGTCGCGCCACTCGACATCACACGCGAGGCGGAGTGGGAAGCGCTGCGCCACACGCTGGCGGCGCAGTCCATCACGGCGGACTTACTGGTCAACAACGCGGGCGTGGCATCCGGCGGCCCCACACTGGCAGCCGACCTCGACGAATGGCAGTGGATGCTGGACGTCAACCTGCTTGGACTGGTCCGTGGCTGCCGCTGCTTCGTACCGGACATGCTCAAGCGCGGTAGCGGGCAGATCATCAATATCGCCTCCTTCGCCGGTCTGGCGGGCGCGCCGGGGCTGGGAAGCTACGGCGTTGCCAAAGCGGCGGTCGTCGCGTTCAGCGAGTCGCTGCGCGCAGAGCTCGAACCGCAGGGCATTCGCGTTTCGGTCGCCTGTCCCGCCTTCTTCAAGACGCGATTGCTCGACAGTTTCCGCGGCACGCCGCGCATGCTGAAAACCGCTGCCAAACTCATGGACGAGGCCAAGCAAAGTGCGGACGACATCGCGTCGGCCATCGCAACGAGTGCAGCCAACGGTGAGTTCCTCATCATCCCGACCGCCACCGAACGCCGTCGCTGGTGGTGGAAGCGCCATTTTCCCGCGATCTATTTCACCCAGATGAAGAGACTCATTGCCCGCAGAAGTACCTGAGCAGGCGAAGCCACACGCCAGCGTACGCATCAAATTGGCTATGTGGCGTAGCAATTGCATCCAATCTGCCATGCCCCCGAAAGTGATCTTGACCCCGGCGCGAGGGTAACGCAGTCTTCGTCGGGGCCTTGGGGGGCTACGTGTCATACAGCGCAATCCATTCTTGCGCTGCGTTGACCGCTAGAGTGGGTGGTGGATGCTGTTGCTTCAGGGGGAAAGCATGCGGATCGGAGACACCCATGGCGACCCGGGCGGACGGACTGCGTTCCGTAAAGCAGCGTTACTTGGATGGGGTGTCCTTGCGGTTCTGTACTTCGCCCTGTTTGCGTTGCTTTGGCGCGGCGTGCAGCAGCAGCAACGCGGAACAGAGCGCCTCGTTGCGACAACAAGCAACCATGTTGCGGACCTTACCAATTCAACCTTGCGGAATATCGAGCGCTCGCTGATCGGCTTGCAACGGCACGCGAAGCAACTGCAGATAACCCGACCTGACCTCCCCGCTGCGCTGCCAGGAAGTTTGTTAGCCGACGTCCGTTCGCGACATCCCGAGTTGCTCGACTTACGCGTTGTGGAGATTGATCCGTCCAATTGGATCGATCGCGACTGCGAGAGTAGCGGCCTACGGCAGCGCGTATGCATCGACGCGCCTTTTGAACGGGACAAGTCGTGGCGACTACCTCTGCGTATGCCCCTCGACGGCAGTCACACGCGCTGGATGCAGGCCGACCTCGATCTGCGTTGGCTGGATCAGGTTGCTGAAGCACAGGATCTGGGTGATTCGGGCAACCTCCTGATATCGCATAGCGCGGGTTCCATCCTCGCGGGGTCGGGCGAAGGCACCTATGCCGGAAGTAGCCATCCGCCAATCACTCCCACGGAGGACGGAAGAGTCGTAGGCAAATATCGTCCAAGAGTCCTTCCGGAGGAGCAGCGTGTCGACCCGACTGCCCCTGCCACCTTCCGGCTTTCCTCGACGCGAATGATCGGCGACTACCCTCTTCAAGTCACAGCTGGGTCAACGCTTGACAGCAAATTGGTACTTTGGCTTCCGGCGAGTTTGCTGATCCTGTTGATGCTCATCAGTGGCGCGGTTTGGTGGGCAACATTGCGGTTACTCGCACGCAACTACCTACAGCAGAAGGCTTTCGCAGGGGAGCTGCAGCAGCACGGTGACGCGCTGCGTCAAGCGCAGGAAATTGCGCAGATCGGCGGATGGAGTATCAGCGGTCGACCACATCGATGGCAGGGCTCACGTGAACTCGCGGCGCTACTTGGATTTGCAGAGGAAGTCCCTCCCGAGGCGCTGAGCGACCTGCTGGCCGCGGACGATGTCGTCCATCTCCGAAAGTACTGTACCCAGCCGTCGATACGCCGCGGCGAACTGGATACCGAGGTGCGCATTCACCGCAAATTGGGCGAACCCAGTGTCGTGCGTGTTCGCGGATCTCTGCAACGCGAAGGCGACCGCTTCGTCCTGCGCGGTACAGCGCAGGACGTGACTGACAGCGTGCGTGTCCTGGAGCGTCTGCGTGATGCAGAGGCGCGCTACCGGTTCCTGTTTGCGAACAACCCGATGCCACTGTGGATTGTTGCCGCAGACGATCTACGTTTCCTCGAAGTGAACGGCGCTGCCATCGCTCACTATCAGCGCAAGGAAGTCGATTTTCGATCTACCTGTTTGTATTCGTTGTTGCCCGAAGCAGATCATGAACGCTTGCGGCGCAGTCTTTCCAACTCGCAGCGCGATGAGCGATCCGCGGATCTGTGGCGACACTTGCGCGGCGATGGCGAGACATTACACGTGCTGGTTTACTGCGTGCGTATGGATTACCAAGGTATACCTGCCTGGTTGATGCTGTGCATGGATATCAGCGATTGGATCCATTCCGAGCAGGAACGCTCGGTGAGTGAGCAGCGATTTCAGCTCGTTGCCCAGGCAACCAGCGATGCGGTTTGGGACCTGGACCTGGCCTCCCATCGTCTCTGGTGGAGCGATTCGTTTTACGAGACATTCGGCTTTGCGCGTGAAGAGGTCGGTGACGAGGTTGTGTTCTGGCTCGACCGTATCCACCCCGATGACCGGCCGAGAGTCGAAACCTCATTTGCCGACTTCTGCAACGGGGAAATGGATCGTTGGCAGGAGAGCTATCGCTTTCGGGATCAGACTGGTCGCTACGTCGACGTGAACGACCAAGGCAAGTCAATCCGCAGCGACTCGGGACTGGTGGTTCGTGTCGTTGGAGGCATGATTGACGTCAGCGAACGACATCGTTACCAGCGCGAACTGGCATGGCAGGCGAGTCACGATGCACTGACTGGCCTTCCGAACCGCATCGCTGTCACCCAAAAGATCGCTTCGGCCATCCAACGCGCCGAACGCGACAGTTCGCAAGTTTGCGTCCTGTTGATCGACCTGGACCACTTCAAACTGATCAACGACAGCCTCGGCCACGCCATCGGCGATGAGGTTCTCAAGGTGGTTGCCTTGCGTTTGAGCACACTGTTCTCGGGCGATGCGCACGTGGGAAGGTTCGGCGGCGACGAATTTGTCGCGGTGATCCCACATGGGATCGACCGGGCCGCACGCCAGCATCTATTGAACCTGATTGCAGAACCGATCGAGCTGACCGGAGGACTCAGATACGTGACCCCAAGTATTGGCATGGCCTGCTATCCGCAACATGGTGCGGATGCCGATCTCCTGCTGAAACATGCGGATCTTGCGATGTATCGCGCAAAGCAGGATGGACGAAATACCTGCGTCGAATATGACTTCAGCTTGGACACCGACGTAGACGACCGCCTGGACGTGGTCTCGAGGCTTCGGCGTGCCTTGGATGATGGCGAATTCGTATTGCACTTCCAACCTCAGTTCACGGCCGACTCGCGTCAACTCACAGGCATTGAAGCACTGGTGCGCTGGCGTCACCCCGAGAAAGGCCTGCTGCCGCCCGCGCAGTTCATTCCAATATGCGAAGAGAGCGGTCTGATCATCCCGCTTGGGCGTTGGGTATTGCGCGAAGCCTGTAAACATCATGCTCGTTTGCAACACCTCGGTCGAAGCGATCTGTCGATTGCGGTGAATGTCTCCGCCGCACAGTTCCTGCGCGGAGAACTTCTCGAGGATCTTCGTGAACTCAAGATTGAGTACGCCCTGCCAGCGGGCGCCATCGAACTCGAACTTACCGAAAGTGTGGTGATGGAAAGCCCGGAAGTCGTCATTGCGGTCATGCAGGAACTTCGGGAGCTGGGCGTCTCGATGTCTTTGGACGACTTTGGAACGGGATACTCCAGCCTTGCTTATCTGAAGCGTCTTCCGCTAGACCGTCTCAAGATTGATCGCGCCTTTGTGCGTGACCTGCCCCAGGATGAGGACGATGCGGCGATTTGCACTTCAGTGATTGCACTGGCGTCCGCACTTGGATTGCGCGTGGTGGCCGAGGGCGTTGAAATGCCGGAGCAGCTCGATTGGCTCTCCGATCACGGCTGTGACGAAGTCCAGGGTTTCCTGCTCGCCCGTCCTCTGCCATTCGAAGAGTGGCTGGCTTCTTTGGGTTTCAGTCCGGCGTAAGCACAGTTCCAAACGGCCTGCACGGCTACAATGCGTGCATGGACGTTTCTCATCTGCTGGACGCGTTGAATCCAGCGCAGCGCGCTGCGGTCACTACCGGCGCACCCTACACCCTGGTTCTGGCGGGCGCAGGCTCGGGCAAGACGCGCGTGCTGGTGCACCGGATCGGATGGCTTACCGAAGTCGAAGGCGTTCGACCGCACTCCCTGCTGGCGGTCACCTTCACCAACAAGGCGGCCAGCGAAATGCGCCAACGCATCCAGCAGATGCGTGCGGAGGGCAGTCGCGGCATGTGGATCGGCACCTTCCACAGCATCGCGCATCGGCTGCTGCGACTGCACTGGCATGAGGCAAGACTGCCGGAGTCGTTTCAGGTACTCGACAGCGACGACCAGATCCGCCTGCTGAAGCGCATCACCACCGAACTCGGCCTGGATGAAAAGCGCTGGCCCGCGCGCCAGTCCGCATGGTTCATCAATGCCGCGAAGGACGAAGGCAAGCGCACAAAGCACATCGTTGGCGGCGACCCGTCGACCGACACACTGATCCGCATTTACGAGGCGTATCAGCGCACCTGCGAACGGGCAGGACTGGTCGATTTTGCCGAACTGCTGCTGCGCGCGCATGAACTCTGGTTGCAGCAACCGGCGTTGCTGCACCACTACCAGCAGCGCTTCACCCATTTGCTGGTGGATGAATTCCAGGACACCAACAGCGTGCAATACGCCTTCGTGCGCGTGCTGGCCGGCAGCAGCGGAAAAGTGTTCGTGGTGGGCGACGATGACCAGTCGATCTATGGCTGGCGTGGCGCCAAGGTGGAGAACGTTCAGCAGTTCCTGCGTGATTTCGATGGCGCCATTTCACTGAAGCTGGAGCAGAACTATCGCTCCACCGGCAACATCCTGACCGCCGCCAACGCAGTCATCGCCCACAATCCGGGGCGTCTTGGCAAAACCCTGTGGACAGCCGATCCCGAGGGTGAGCCGATCGAACTGTACGCCGCCTACAACGAGATCGACGAAGCGCGCTTTGTGGTCGAGCGTATCCAGCGTTTCATCCATGATGGCGCTTCGGCACAGGATTGCGCCGTGCTGTACCGCTCCAATGCGCAGTCGCGGGCACTCGAAGAAGCACTGATCGCCGCGCAGGTGAAGTATCGAGTTTACGGCGGCCTGCGCTTTTTCGAGCGCGCCGAGATCAAGGACACCCTCGCCTATCTCCGCTTGCTGGCCAATCGCGATGACGACACCGCGTTCGAACGTGCGGTCAACACGCCGCCGCGCGGCATCGGACAGCGCAGTGTCGAACTGGTGCGCACGCACGCGCAGAAGCACGAC
>Ga0209066_10005841_pt1 | contig 12784 bp, 12 predicted proteins | sample All_14_2_FD_187198 | JGI IMG/M metagenome (GOLD analysis project Ga0209066, IMG submission 187198) | Freshwater microbial communities in response to fracking from Pennsylvania, USA - Allegheny Zone_MetaG_DW_15 (SPAdes) (version 2) ...
TCGCGGGTGCGCCGTCAAGGGAGGAAGCGAAGGCGCTGGCGCGGCCCGCAGGCGCAGCCGAGGACACGGGCGCCGCAGCGGCCCTTGACGGGGGGAGCGCCCGCAAAGGCCAGGCAAGCCGGCGGAGCCGGCGCGCAGGGGGTGTGAAGCCCGCGCAGCACCGCCGGAGAGAACACGTTCGACCCATTCGGTCGACGGCCAACGCCGACAGCGCGGCGCCGCAAAAGAAAAGCGCCGCACCCGCGAACACGGGGCGGCGCATCAAGGCCTCAGCTCGGCGTCAATCGGTGGCCGGCACCATCGCCTGCAGTTGTTCGATCACGCCGGGCTCGACGAAGACACAAGGCTGCTCAGCCGCGACCGGGACGTTGAACACCCGAGCGAACGTTTCCCGTTTCAGATGCGCCAGTCGCCCGGTGCGGTACGCCTGCTCAGGCTTCATCAGACCTGAACCCGACGGCGTTCCGCTGCGCTGCGGATCGCATTCAACCAGGGCCACGAAGCCTTCTGAGAACATGCGCTGGTGCTCGGGACACAGTCCCCAGCCTGTCGTTGTGTGGTGTTTCATGCTCGCGCGCAGGCGCCGGTCCAGCAGGATGTTGCCAGTGTCAAAAGAGGTGCCGCACACCAGACAGAGCTGCTGCTCCAGCGAAACGTGTGACTTGTCGTCCATGGTGATCTCCGGTTGATCGGGCGGGATTGCCCGGAACCGGTCCAGCACGGCGCAGCGCAAGCGGTCAGGGGTCGAGGGCGCAGCCAGAGACGGCCGCCAGGACGCCAGCGTGCAGGGCACGCGCAGCCCTTGACGGCAAGAACGCCGTGCTACGGTGAAGAGGACAGCAAGACCGCCCAACTCCACCAAAGGCACTGCAAAAAAAGGGGGCAGTGCCCCCCCGGGTTCACAGAAGGCCCCTTTCGGCCATTGAAAGGACCTGGTCGCCCGCGACGATCATGTGGTCCAGCACCCGCACGTCCACCAGCGACAAAGCCGACTTCAGGGTCTGCGTCAGGTGCTCATCGGCCCGGGACGGTTCGGCCACCCCCGAGGGGTGGTTGTGCACCAGGACCAGCGTGGCCGCATTGCGGGCCAGACACTCCTTGACCACCTCCCGCGGATAGACCGAGGTCTGGCTCACCGTGCCCCGGAAAAGTTCTACGTACTCGATCAGGCGGTTCTGCGAATCCAGCATCAGGACCGCGAACACCTCGTGCTCCAGTGCACCCAGCTTCACCTTCAGGAACGCCCGCACCGCCTGCGGTGAGTCGAACAGAACCCGATCACCCAGTTGTTGTCGCAGGATGCGTTGCGCCGCCCGCAGCACCTCGTCGGCCTGTGCCGGGCGGTAGTCGCCCGCGTTGTCGCGAACCAGAAGAACGGAAGGATCGAAGGAGAAGAGATCGTGTGCCATGGCCGGCTCCGTGAATCGGGCGGGATTGCCCGAGACCGGCACCTGCACGTCGCAGCGCAGGGGTCAAGGTTCGAAGACGGCCGCAGGACGCCAGCGCACGGCCGCAGGGCAGGGCGCGCCGACCTTGACGCCGAGAACGGCGTGCTACGGTGAAGGGAACAGCAAGACGCCCCTCCACCCCCACACCTCACGTGTGCCAGGGCAAGCACAGCGCGCAGGCAGCACAGGCTGCCGGAGGCGTCAGGGATTGCCGCCGAACGGCCGAGACGGGCACCGCCTGGCTCGGGGCAGCGCCCGGGTAGCCCGACGGCGCAAGCCGGGACGCCCGAATCCCTTGGAAGACAAACCATCCTTCAGTTCAAAAAACAGGGCTTGCCAGAAAGACTGGATAAAATTACAGTATTCGCAAGGAGAAGCTAATGCACCACGAATTCCGTCAGCTCTACCAACCCCGCTTCCAGCGCCGTTCGGAATGGCTGCGCCGCGTCTGGCGCTGGTTCTGAACAGCCCATGCCTGCACCCCACGAGGCCCGCGTATGAACGCCCCCGTGCTCCAGGAAGGGCCGCTGCGAATCAACGAACACGGCGACGATCTGCCCTTGGCCACCGCTGGTGTGTTGCGCTACGTCTGGGAGAGCCGCTACGGCGAGATCCTGATCGAGGTCGTTTGCGATGACATCTTTGTCAACGGCAGTCGGGTTGAAAGAACTCGTTCGACTCCCATTGAACCTTCCCAAGGGTGATCCTGAACGAGCCACCACCCCGCCTATCGGGCTCCATGCAGGTCAAGTGAGCGTGTTGGCAACAACGTGTCCGCACGATAACAACGGCCTTGTTGTTGTGCGAATGCGTGTTGCGCATGCCGGTTCAGGTTAAACGGACTGTTCGCCCGTGCCTTACGCCGCGTTCGCTTTTTCTTGTATGGCTCGGCATTGATGAAGGAGCGCATCGAAGGATTCGGCCTCATCGAGGAAAAGACCGTCGTCGACCATGTGCTGGTAGTCAGTGGCCAACTTGGCCAGCGCACCGTCGTCGGGAACGAGGCGAAGACCGCCTGCGACTGCGGCGTGGTAGTCGATCAGTCCACCATCCAGGTTCTTCTCCGCGAAGAAGATGCTTTTGTGATCGGCCACCGCCGTCGCCAGCTCCGTGTCCGCGATCGCCGAGTCAGCGAAGCCGGCGGCATCCAAGCGGGTCACATCGTGCCAGTGACGTGCAAACCGGTCGCCGCCCCGAAAGGCGCCTTGCGCGCAGAAGACGTGAATCGCGGTGGCTTTTTCCCAGAAGGTCCGTTCGGCACGCATCACATGTGGCATCGCTTCGGGAAACTCGACGCCTCGCAGGTGTGTGGCTGCATCACAGTGAACGGAGCGCAGTTCGCAAGGCTCGCCGGTGGATCGTGCGCCAAATTCGAGCATGACTGCCGACGGGACATAACCCGTTCCAGAGGCAAGGGGCCTGTAGTCGATGAACACCTTGTCGCCATCGGCCCGGACCGTGGCGGGTAGGCCGTGCTGCCCAAGGTCTTGCTGGAGCCGCGGAACGACATCGGTGGCCACCCAGTCAGCCAAGCGGGCGCGGATCTCCTTGCTCCACTTCTTCTCCTGGCTCTTGCTGGCTGGGAGCGGCGTGCCCGCATCTCCGATCAGATCACCAGCAATGGCGCGGATGTCGTAGGTGAGGTCCACGTCCTCGGAGAAGCGTTGAATGATGCCGTAGGCCTTCGAGAGGGATGTTCCACCCTTGAAGACAAGATGCGGCGCATAGGGCGCGGTGAAGAGGTGCCGCAGGGACCACACCACCCAAACGTCTTTTTCCAGCAGGTGAGGAGGGCGCCCAGACGCGTCGGCGGCCTGGGCAAGGGCCTCCAGGCGCTCTTCGGCTGAGAGTTCGAAGAACTCAGCCATGCGGTACCAGTGCGCTCACCTCCTGCGCCATCCAGGTCGGCAGGCGCGCGCGAGCCGACGCCACGTCCTTCATCTCGGTCGGCGACAGTTTTGCTCGCAGCGCCCGCAGCGCGGCACCGGCCTTTTCAGGCCCCAACCATGCCAGCGCTCGCACCACATCGCCGGCAGCACGGCCAGGATAAATCAGCTGCCACACCGGTGCATGCCGCAACTCCACGGTCTGGGCGCCCAGCTTCAAGCGGCGGCTGGGGCCAGACGTCAGGTAGACGGACCGCATCGGTACCTGAGTCGTGAGCCCGAGCGCGTTGGCGGCGGACGCGCCATGCGACACGATGGTCTCCCCGCGTTGAGCGGCCAACCCCTCGACCATCTTGGCGGTCGAGGGCGCACGGGAACCGAAGCGGCTCTCGACCGGCAGGACATAGATGCCGCGGCCCGCGCGCAGCAGGGCGCCGCGCTGCACAAGACGTGACAGCGTTTGGTCCACGGCAGCCCGGTTCCCCAGGTGCAGCAGTTCTTTCGCAACCAAGGGAGTGCCTTCCGGCAACCCGGCGGCGTGCTCCAGAACTTGTTTTGCGAGGGTGTGCATGGTGGGAACTCCTGAGTGGTAGAAGTATGGATGTATTTCTGACAAAACTCAAGTTTCCAGAGAGACGCTGGCTGAAAGTTCGCACTCTGAATGCCATTTTTAACTTTAAACGAAATATTATTGATATAAAATCCCGTACAGCGAAATCAACATAGGACATCCAGATGAACCAGCCATCAAAAGAATCCATTCCCGATCTCTTGCTGCGCAACGTGCCGCGTGCGCTGGTGCTGGCCGTTGAAGAAGCCTTGGGTGTCGGGGCGCAGCGCGCTCATGCGGCCTCCAAAGGCATGCATGAAGGCCACCTGCCCCATGTGGTCGGTCAATTGCGGCATTTCCACATGAACGAGGTGTTTCATCGGGCGCTCGCTGTGGGCGAGGCCTCGCCGACCGCGATCCGAGGCAACGGCATCGTCAGTGGTCGATCAGGTGTTTTCACGCTGGCCAGGTTCAATATTCCGGATGGTTTCTGGATCAACGGCCGGCGCAGCCACACCCGCCGCCAGATGGCACTTGCCAACAAGGCCATTGAGCCTTTGGTGCAACCAGAGTTGTTTGATCAATACACAACCCCCTCTGATGCGGTCGCCTTCTTCGTGGCGTGCTTCTCCGGCTCCCTGCATATTCAGCCCGAATCGCCGGTGTCGATTCAGATCGCTGTGCCTGACCGTGACATGCGTGGCTGGCTGTTCAAGGAATCACTGAGTGATTTTTTGAAGCGGTATGAGAAGGCGCCTGCGGTGCAGGACGATCTGGCCAAGCCCAAGCTCAAGAAAATCAAGAAGCAGGGCAACGACGGTACCGCGCCATGAGCCGAGGTGGCATTCAGGGGTTCGAGAGCGAACGCCTCAGCCAGATCCTTGCCGCCCGGCGTTTGAGCCAAGTACAACTCGCCGCGCTGGTTGGTGTCTCTCCGGCTACCGTCAGCAAATGGCGATCGGGTAGTCAGGCTCCCGAACGTGAAACGCTGGAGCGACTTGCCGGCGTGGTCAACGTCACGCCGGAATGGTTCACACGGACACCCTCAGCCAAGGTGTCGCTGCCACTGTTTCGCAGCAACGCGTCCGCGCATGTGGCTGCACGGGCGATGTTGGAGGCCCGCATGGAATGGGCTCAGGATGTCGCGCTTGCGCTGTCGGAGTTCGTTGACTATCCCGCACCGAACTTGCCGACCAGGCAGTTCATGGAGCCGGACGAGATCACTTCGGATGAGATCGAATCGGCCGCAAGCGAATGCCGCGAGCTTTGGCGCATCGGTCGTATGGCAGTGCCTGACTTGGCGCTGGCGATTGAAGGCGCTGGGGTGATCCTGATTCGAGAGGAAACCGGCATTTCGCAGATTGAAGGCCTTTCAGCATGGAGCAGTGCACTGGCTCGTCCGCTGGTTTTGCTCTCCGCAGACAAAGACAACGGCTATCGAAGCCGTTTCGACCTCGCGCACGAACTCGGTCACCTGATCCTGCATCGGTTCATTCCGCGACCAACCGAGCGCGACCGCCACAAGCAACTCGAACAGCAAGCGCATCGCTTCGCTGGAGCTTTCTTGCTTCCTGCTGAGACATTCGCCTGCGAAGTGCGCACGCCTGTGACGCTGGATGACCTGTTGCTGTTGAAGAAGCGCTGGGGCGTCTCTGTTGGTGCGATCGTGATGCGCTTGCGTGCTCTGAAGATCTTGGACGAGGAGGGCGCCCAGTTGCTCTTCAAGCGACGCTCTGCACGTTGGGGTGCCAAATCGGAACCGGGCGATGATGACCGACCGCCAGAGCGACCGCGCCTGCTGCGCAGGACCATAGACCTGCTGGTGGAGGAAAACGTGATGCCACTCGATTCAATCCCGCGGCATATCGGTCTGGCTGCGCATGACATCGAAATGCTGGCTGGTTTGCCGGAAGGGTACTTCCAAGGCAAACCCAAAGTGGTTCACCTGGCGCGACTGCGTCAGACCTCCGGTGATACCACCGAGCCGGTGGACATCGAAGGAAACAACGTTTTGCCGTTCAGGTCACTACCGAAACGATGAAAGTGGCGTTTGGACTTGCGTGCAGTCCATCCAGTCCAAAATTTGTTGCCCGAGTCATTGAATGGGTCAAAGTGGCGTGCTCTTCACCGTCGCTCACACCTAGTGTGCTGTCCCGCAAATAAATGGCATAAATAATGCATGCCGTTGGGGTATCTTTTGGATGGAGATACCGCAATGAACAGAGGCAGACCAAAGAGCGAACTGGTGATCACGGAAGACGAGCGAGCGCAACTCACGTCGTTTGCGCGAAGTCGTTCGCTGCCAGCATCGCTGAGTGCGCGGGCTCGCATCGTCCTGAGCAGCGCCGATGGGGAAGCCAACAATTCGATTGCTGAACGCCTGGACCTGAACAAGGCCACGGTGGGAAAGTGGCGCACTCGATTCATTGAGCGTCGCATCGCCGGTCTTTACGACGACATGCGCCCCGGACCGCCTCGCAGCATCGACGACGAGCGCGTGGCCAGCCTGATCAAGACAACGCTGCACACCAAGCCGGCCGACGGCGCGACGCACTGGAGCGTGCGCTCGGTGGCCGCCGAGACCAGCATCTCCAAGAGCAGCGTGCAGCGCTATTTCCAGCTCTTTGGGCTGCAGCCCCATCGCACCGAGGGCTTCAAGCTCTCCACCGATCCGTTCTTCGTGGAGAAGTTGCGCGACGTGGTGGGCCTGTACCTGAGCCCGCCGGACAACGCGCTGGTCATCTGTGTCGACGAGAAGAGCCAGTGCCAGGCGCTGGAGCGCACGCAGCCGATGCTGCCCATGGGATTTGGTTACGTCGAGGGCGTCACGCATGACTACAAGCGCCACGGCACGACCACGCTGTTTGCGGCCCTGAACGTGCTCAACGGCGCCGTGCTCGCGAGTTGCAAGCCCCGCCATCGACATCAGGAATTCCTGGCGTTCCTGCGCGAAATCGACAAGGCCGTTCCCGCAGAGTTGGACGTTCATTGCATCGTCGACAACTACGCCACGCACAGCCATCCCAAGGTCAAGGCGTGGCTGGCCAGCCGCCCGCGCTGGCACATGCACTTCATCCCAACCTACAGCTCCTGGCTCAATCAGGTCGAGCGCTTCTTCGCCTTGATCACCGACAAGGCCATCCGTCGCGGCTCGTTCACCAGTGTCAAGCAGCTCGTGCAGCGCATCGATCAGTTCGTCAAGCACCACAATGCCCACAGCCAACCGTTCAGATGGACCGCCACCGCAGATTCGATCCTTGAGAAGTTGCATCGACTTTGCTCACGTATCAGCGGGACAGGACACTAGCTGCTAGCTTGGCGACCACCAACGCGAAAACATCAGGGGCTTTGCTGCAAGTCCGTCAGCAATACTTGGCACGGCCCGCCGCTATGCATGAACGTTGAGCGACGGCTATGTACGGCCCTGAATCCGACCATACTGAATCAGCAACGGTTGCATGCCGTCGTTCATGAGTGCACCTGCACAGGGTCGCGTCCAGCCGAAACGAGCGTTTTCGAGGCCGGCTTTGCGGCGGCTGCAGACATGCCGTTCAGCCGGATGGCAGCCATCATTGCGTTCCGCAAAGTACCACTGAGCATCAACATTATTTACGGATAGATTCTTAGCCTGCCTCTTGTCGATACATGGTGCGAGCTGGCGCACTTCGACGGTGCACCACAGTGCGGCGAGACGGCGCTGGGCGATGGCGATGGCCCAGCGCGGTTCACATCTTGACCGACCGCTTCGTTGAACAGGAGCATGCAGGATGTGGCATCGATCACAGAGAAAGCCAGAGGCTCATCGCCACTTCAAGGCTGGCTGTCGCGGTGACCGATCGGGTACTGCCGGTTACTGAGGCGCGATATTGGCATCCTTCGCCAATCGCTTCCACTTTTCGATCTCTACGGGCACGAAGCGCTTGAGCTGCTCGGCCGTCATGACCATGGGCTGCATGCCCGTGGAAGCCAGTTTTTCGCGCATCTCCGGAGCGTTGACGATCTCGGCAATGCTTGCATTCAGCTTACCCACCACATCGGTCGACATGCCGGGCGGACCGAACACGGCCAGCCACGCGTTGACGTCGAAGCCTGAAATCGTCTCACCCAATGCCGGCCAAGTGGGCGCGAGTGGGGAGCGCTTTTCCGAGGTGACGCCCAGGGCACGCAGACGGCCGCCATTGGCGAGCGACAGCGCATTGCCCATGTCGACAAAGGTGAAGTCCACCATGCCACCGATGGTGTCGTTGGCAGCCATCGGAATGCCCTTGTAGGGCACGGCGAGCACATCGAGATTGGCGCGCTTGTTTAGTACCGCGATGCTGATCTGCGTGCTTGCCGATCCATAACCCGCCGAGGACTTACCTTGTCGCTGCGCGAGGTAGGCAACGAGCTCCTGCACGTTCTTGGCTGGATGCTCCGCTTGAACCATCAGTACAAGCACGCCTTCCCCGATTCCTGCTATGGGCGAGAGATCGGTGGCGGGGTTGTAGGGCATCGACTTGACCAGCGCCACATTGGAGGCGGCAGCCGAGTTCGACGAGAACAGCAGGGTGTATCCATCGGGCTTGGCGCGCACCACCTCCATGGCGCCGATCGTGCCAGCCGCGCCCGGTTTGTTTTCAACAACGAACGGCTGGCCGAGCGCTTCCTGAAGTTTTTGCGACAGCATGCGCGCGCCAACGTCGGTGGCCGTACCCGCGGGGAAAGGCACGATCATCCGGACAGGCTTGTCGGGATAGGTTTGTGCCGGCGATGTCAGGGGCAAGGCCAGGCCGATGGCCAGGCAGATCATGTGAAATAGACGCTTGTTCATAGGGATTTGTCTCCTTGGTGGTTGATCCAGTTGGCGGGCACGGGAATCTGCATTTCGAGCGCTCGCTGCCCATAGGCCTTGCCCTGGGCATCGATGCGGCGGGACGCCATGCCGCCGCCGCCTAGCGCGCGGTGCATGAGAAAGTTCAGTGCATTCAGGGACGGCAGCACATACCGCTCCACCGGTCCTTCGACCACATCGGCGAAATGAGCGGCCATGCGTTCGGAGGTCAGGACCTCCTTGAGGTGCGCGAAGTGGCGCGGATCGCGGCACAGGATGGCGACGTTGGAGAAGTCGCCCTTGTCACCCGATCGCGCATGCGCGATCGTCAACAAGGGGACGTCAACCATGCCCTCGTAGCTCGAAGCTTCGGCCCCGGGCTGCTCGGAGCGCGCGGTCGGCATCGCACCCTGCCTCGGGGCCGGGACAGGAATCGCGACGGTCAGCGGTGGCTCGGCGCCCAGGAAAACCTCTGGCGCAGGCAGGCGGGCCTTGTCGAGCAGGAAGGTGAAGAGCCGGACGACCGGTGTCGCCTTGGGCCGGCCTCCGATCAGGGCCGCGGTCCCCTGAGCGAAGCCCAGGCCGACCGACCCGACCTCGCGGGCCAGCAGCTCCAGCGCCTTCGGGCTGGCGTGCTCGGCGACCAGACGCAGGACGACCTCGCGACTGTCACGAGCGCGCGACTGGGCGCCATAGCTGGCCTCGCCACCGAGCACCTCGACATGGGTGGCGCTGAAGTCCGGCAGGCCATGGCTGCGCAAATGGGCGCGAGCGCGCAGTACGAGCTCGTGGGCCGTGCGTTCGGCCTTGAGGACGGCCTGAGGGCCGATGATGCAGACGAGGGCAACGGCCCGAAAGCCATCCTGCCAGGTGGCGGAGATCTTGTACTGCGCGGTGGGCGGGTATCCCTTGGCGCCAGCAACCTCGACGCGGTCCGGCGCCACCTGGGTCAGGGTCAGGCCAGTGAAGTCCGCCACCACGTCCGGCAGCACATAGGCCGCCGGGTCGCCGATCTCGTAGAGCACCTGTTCAGCCAGGGTCTGAGGCGTGACCAGCCCCCCGGTGCTCTCAGGCTTGGTGACGACGAAGCGGCCGTCGGCGTGGCATTCGGCGATGGGATAGCCGATGTCGTGCCAGCCTGGTACCAGTTCCCAGTCGGTGAAGACGCCACCCGTGGCCTGCGGGCCGCATTCGAGCAGGTGACCCACCAGGCTGCCGGCGGCCAGCAGGTCATGGTCTTCGGGCGACCAGCCGAACTCGTGCATCAGCACACCCAGGGCCAGCGCGCTGTCGGCGCAGCGTCCCGTGATCACGATGTCCGCGCCGGCGCCCAGGGCCTTGGCGATGGGCAGGGCACCCAGATAGGCGTTGGCCGTCAGCAAGTGCGGTGGCAACGCTTCCTGCGATACCCACTCACGCACACCTTCCTCACGGAGGGCCGCCGCCATGCCGCTGACGTCGTCCCCGACGATGGCAGCGATGCGCAGCGACAGGCCCAGTGCCTTGCAGACATCCTCCAGCGCCGCTTTGCAGGCCAGCGGGTTGACGCCACCGCCGTTGGTGACGATCTTCACCCCGCGCTCGGCGATGCGCGGAAGATGCGGTTTGAGATACGTGATCACATCCGGCGGAAAACCGGCTTCAGGGCTTTTCAGACGGGCGCGCGCCAGGAGCGACATCGTGACTTCCGCGAGGAAGTCCATCATCAGGACATCGACGCCGGCGTCCAGCAACTGCGGCACCGCCATCGGGCTGTCGCCCCAGGCGCCGCTGGCGCCACCGATTCGAACGATTCTGGTCATTTTTTCTCCTCGTCAATACCGTATGCGCCGTTCGCCTCCCCGAGCGCGGGCGCCGCAGCATTCCAATGGGGGCGCTCCCCGTCGATCGAGAGCGGCAAAGCCGTCAGCGAGAAGGCCGCGTCCTGCATGGGCTGCAGCATCTGCAAGGCCTGGACTTGGGGGTGTGCAAGGGCTTCAGGGATGGTGTGTATCGGCGCACACGGAATGCCGATGCGCGTGAACCGCTGCAGCCATTGCGCCCGACCCTGCGTCTTCAGGATCGCCTCAATTTCAGACAGCAGGCTCTCCTTGTTCTGAAGACGCGCGCGGTTCGTCGCGTAGCGGGTGTCGCCCACCCAGTCGAGACGATTGAATTCTGTTGCGAGCTTGGCGAACAACCGGTCATTGCCGCAGCAGATGAGCAGCGGCTCGTCCGCGGTGTCGAAGGCCTGGTAGGGCACCATGCCGGGATGGCCCGAGCGATGTCGCGCGGGCAGAGCGCCCTCGTTGCGCCAGCTGTCGGACTTCTGCGCGTTCCAGGTCAGTGCCGTCTCCAGCAGCGAGGTCTGCACCACCCCGCCCTGTCCGGTTCGCTCGCGCTGGCGCAGCAGCGCGAGTGCACCGATCACAAGCCACATCCCGGCACCCTGGTCGCACAGCGAGGTTGCCGAACGCATGGGCGGGTCCTGCGGGCCCCCGTTGGTGCTGGACAGGCCGCTGAAGGCCTGCACGAGCGGCTCGTAACCCGGTTGTCCGGCCATCGGACCCTGGTGGCCGAACGCCGAGATCTCGCAGTAGATCAGCCGCGGATGTCGCTCGCAGACCTCGGTCGGATCGATGCCCAGGTCCCGGGTCACGCCGGGCCGCAGGTTGTGCACGAGGATGTCGGTGTCGGCGAGCAGGCGCTCCAGCGCGGCGCGGCCCGGCTCTGACTTGAGGTCCAGTGCGACCGAGCGTTTGCCGGCATTGAAGATCTGGAAGACCAGCGAATCGCCCTGGTGAAAGGGCGGGCCCATGCGGCGCGCGTCGTCGCCGCCCTCGGTCCGCTCCACCTTGATCACCTCGGCCCCCAGCGCCGCGAGTACCGAGCCGGCAAAGGGACCGGCCAGCACCTGCCCCAGTTCCAGCACCCGCACGCCTTCCAGCATTTTTGGCAGTGGCGGCTCTTTTTTCATGTTCGTCATGGAGGGTGATTCTGGGATCACACCATTGATAAAACAATGACAATAAAAACATATCTATGATCAGCTTTTTGGATCAATAAGGATGTCCATGAGAGTCAATCTGACCTTGCAGCAACTGGAGGCGTTTGAGCGAGTGGCTACCTTGGGCAGCTTCCGTGCTGCGGCGCAGACGCTGTTCGTGTCGCAGCCTGCGCTGAGCCGGACGGTCCAGATGGCCGAGAACGTGCTGAGCACCCGTCTGTTCGACCGCGACACCCGACATGTCGTGCTGACACCTTCCGGGCAGGAGCTGCTACCCATCGCCAAGCGGATCCTGATGGAGTTCGACAGCGCCTTCAGCGAGCTGTCGCAGTTGCTCGATGGGCGCCGGGGCCATGTGACCATCGCGGCGCTGCCTTCCATTGGGGTGGCGCTGCTGCCGCGCGCGATCGCTTTCCTGCGCGAGCAGCTTCCCGGCGTGGGTTTTTCACTGGAAGACGCTCCCGCGGAGCCGCTGCTCAAAAGAGTGGAAGAAGGGCATGCGGATTTCGGCATCACGGTGGAGCCGCTCCCCGATGCGCGCCTGCGCTACACCCATCTACTGGAAGATCCGTTCGTGCTCATCTGCCGCCGCGATGACCCGCTGGCGCAGGCGCCCAGAGTTTCCTGGCGGGCGTTCGCGGGCAGGCCGTACATTGGCAGCGCCGCGCAGGGCAGCATCGAACCCATTGTCAAAGCCGTTTTCATGCGCCAGGGCATCCGGCAGACTCCGGATCTGGCATACCCCAGCGTCGCCGTCGGCGGCGCGATGGTGGCCCAGGGGCTCGGCATCACGGCACTCCCGAAACTGGCGCTCCAGCTCATCTCGTCCGATCAATTGGTAGCCGTTCCCTTGTACAAGCCGGTCGTCAGCCGCCGCATCGGCATCGTCACGCGCGTGGGCCGCACCCTGTCGCCAGCGGCCGAAGCCGTGGTCCGCCATTTGCAAAGTAGCAGCATGCCGATACACGGCGAAGGGTGAAGGCGCCGCTGTTCATCCAGACCGTGTTCGGCCTGCTGGGTGGCATTGGCGCGCACCCGGAAGACGTGCAGCACATGAAGCGCACGGCCGACAGGCTGTTCGGCGACAACTACCGGTGGTCC
>Ga0209066_10005843_pt1 | contig 12781 bp, 9 predicted proteins | sample All_14_2_FD_187198 | JGI IMG/M metagenome (GOLD analysis project Ga0209066, IMG submission 187198) | Freshwater microbial communities in response to fracking from Pennsylvania, USA - Allegheny Zone_MetaG_DW_15 (SPAdes) (version 2) ...
GTATATGCCATACTGCAATTGATCGGCATTTCACCCATGCCGGTTTTCCTTGCTGGTGTTTTGCCGCATGGGCTTTTTGAACTTCCTGCCTTGTTGATCGGAAGTGCAGTGGTGCTTTACATTGGCGCAGCCCTTGTCACCCCGCAGAATGGCAAATCTATGGGGGAGATCATCATCGAATTGATGGCAGATTGGGCGAAGATTTTCGTCGGGTTGGTTGTGCCTTTGCTGGCAATTGCGGCTCTTATAGAGGCATATATCACTCCCAGCATCTTGTTACGCGTGATGGGAAATTAACCAAAACAAATTCAGAAGGACGCAGACAAGCGGTGTTTATCTGCGTCCTTTTTGCTTTTAATGACATAATCTACAAAAAATTTTTGTGGTCATGTTTATGAAAATACAATTAACAAATGGGGGGAATTGAGATAAGATTTCAATATGGCAAAGGTGATCATTCTCGGGGCATCGAACGCAATTCCCACACAGGAAAGTGAGAACACGCATATGGTGATTGTGGGAAATGACCGAACGGTGCTGATCGATTCGGTCAGCAATCCGATCTTGCGGCTCGAGCAAGCCGGGTTAGACTTCAACAACCTCACCGACATCATCGTTACTCATTTTCACCCCGACCATGCTTCTGGCATCCCGCTCTTGCTAATGGATATGTGGCTCATGGGCAGGCAAAAACCGCTCAATATCTACGGACTGCACTATACGCTGGACCGTGTCGAAGGGTTGATGAGTTTCTATAATTGGTCTGAGTGGCCCAACTTCTTTCCGGTTGTTTTCTATCGATTGCCCGTCCGTGAGATGACCCTTGTCCTCGATTGCCCCGATTTCACCATCCACGCTTCGCCTGTCCATCACATGATTCCCAATATTGGCTTGCGTGTGAATTTTCCACAAAGCCAAAAGGTGATGGCATATTCTTGCGATACAGAACCCTGTGATGAGGTCGTCCGCTTGAGCGAAGGTGCAGATGTACTCATCCACGAAGCGACGGGCGAGTCGCCCGGTCACTCTTCAGCCACACAGGCGGGCGAAGTCGCTTCCAGGGCAGAGGTCAATAAACTGTATCTGATTCACTATCCTACTGGCAGATTCAAAAAAGGCGATATCGTCGCCGAAGCTTCGAAAACCTATCAAGGCGAAATTCAACTTGCAAAAGATTTTATGGTGTTGGACTTCTAACAAAAAATCCCCTCATCGCGAGGGGATTTCAATTTACCAACCAGAGATATAAGGCGCCCATTCTTGATTTTCAGAGAGATGTTTCCCAAAAATATAAGAAGCATCGGCAGGCGGTTCTTTTGGAATATGCAGCAAACGCATATGGGCTTCATCAACTTTGCGCCCGCCTTTTCGGTGATTACAGGGAGAGCAGGCGGTCACCAGGTTTGTCCAAATATGTCTGCCACCCATGTGCCGCGGAATCACATGATCGATCGTCAGGTTCGTGTCACGTTTGCCGCAATACTGGCAGGTATAATTGTCGCGCCTGAAGACTTCGCGGCGCGTTAACTTGACGCGCGGGCGCGGTCGATGGATCTGCGATTCCAGCCGAATAACCGATGGACGAGGGATGAGCTGTGATATGGTGCGGATGTGTCCGCGTCCGTTTGCGATCATACCGGCTTTTCCCGCAAGGATCAAAGTGACTGCCCGTCGTGTCGAACAGACGTGGATTGGCTCAAAATTTGCATTGAGCACCAGTACGGGTTCTTTCATAAGGTTCTGGTAACTCGCGTGATTATACATCCAGAATGTTAAATCGGCTTAAACGCCCATTGACACATCATTGCAGGAGCAAAAATGAATATCATGATTTCCGGCGGCACAGGTTTGCTTGGAACCGCCTTGACCCAATCTTTCCTTGCAGACGGTCACAAAGTTTTTATCCTTTCGCGTAATAATTCATCAAGATCTGACGTTCAAGTTGTAAAGTGGGACGCACGTACCACAGATGGGTGGGGGCATCTCGTCAACGAAATGGATGTGATCATTCACCTCGCCGGACGAAACACCGCTGCCTGGCCGTGGACTGCTGCAAAGAAAAAATCCTTTGAGGATTCACGCATCCTTCCCGGACTTGCGCTTGCTCAAGCCATCCAAGAAGCGACGCGCCGCCCAAGCCTTTTTGTGCAAGTCTCCGGCATCAATCATTATGGATTGCATGGTGACCTTGCCGATGAATCCACGCCACCGGGTGATGACTTCCTTGCACAACTAACCGTCAAATGGGAGAATGCCACCCAATCTGTTGAGGGACTAGGTGTTCGCAGGTTGGTTTTACGTACGCCACCTGTGCTTTCCAGAGATAATTTGATCATGAAATTGATCGCATTGCCCGTGCAATTATTCGTTGGCGGACCCATCGGTTCCGGCAAACAAGCCTTCCCGTGGATCCATATCAAGGATTGGGTGGGAGCTGTCCGTTATTTGATGGCGAATGAAAGCGCACGCGGCGTCTATAATATGATCGCGCCCGCTCAAACCTCATTGGCAGATTTCACCAAGATGCTTGCCAATATATTGCATCGCCCATTTTGGTTTCCCATCCCTGCCTTTTTGATGCGGAACGTTTTGGGTGAAATGAGCGTCTTGATCCTCGAAGGACGGTTTTCCCAGCCCAAACGGTTGCTTGAGTCTGGGTACACGTTCCAGTTTCCGGGTCCGCGAGAGGCGTTGACCGATTTGTTTGGTTAAGTCAAAGGAGAAAAAAAGTCCATGAAGAAGATGTCTATTGCTTTGCTGTTATTGGTCTTGATATCCGCTTGTGCACCTGCACAAGATTCGCAGGTTGTGCTGCCTCAATTAATGCCAACTGCAACAGCCTATATTGATTCCTCATACCCAACAGCAGAAGCAAATGTGAGTGCCGCTCAACAAACCACATCTGGGATCGATGTGCGTATGAACCGTGCCTGGATGGAAGGCAAGAATGTCAATGCAGAAGTTTGTTTTACCTTGCCAGATGCGTCTGACTGGTCGATCTGGGCGGCGAATTTAGCCTATAGCGGAATTGTGCTTCAAGAATACGGAACTACCTTGCAGAGCATTCAAGAGCCTGCAAACGGTCAACCTGGTGTGCGCTGCGATATTTTGACCTTTGTCGTCGCACCCGATGCAGACCTTACCAGCGCTACGATCAACATTGACGCGATTGCCGCACCTCCGCAACCCGGTGATTATTGCGACCTGTACCTCCCGAAGATTCAACAAGCCATGCTGGAGCGGGGGACGGGCATCTCTGTAGACTGTGTGGATGTCAACGGTGCTCTGACCATGCAAATTCTCAATAAGCCCGCAGAAATGGCACAGGAACAGGCAGAACAGATTGTGTATAGCGATGAGTTCTACACTGTGCGTGGTCCGTGGAGTTTTCCTTTCAATTTGTCGCAATAAAATTCCTGATGTATAATACCGGGCATGTCTAGCACCTTTTTCACCAGCCGCTACTACTATTATTGCCACCCGTAATTGATTGCGATGGTGTGATTTGAACGCGCCCCATCATCGCGGGCGCGTTTTTTGTTTATATATTACGACCCTGAAGGGTCTGGCATTAGGAGAAAAGAATGAACATCGAGGAACAAGTCGAGTTATTGATGCAGGGAACCGACTATGGCGACGAAGATCTGCAAAAAGCCATGGCATCGGAACTGCGTGAGCGCTTAAAGATCGCGGAAAAAGAAAATCGTCCACTGCGCGTGTACTGCGGTTACGACCCTACATCCACGGACTTGCATTTAGGACATACCATTTCCATGCGTAAATTGCGCCAGTTTCAGGATTTAGGTCATGAAGTAACATTCCTGATCGGTAACTATACGGCTTTGGTGGGTGACCCTTCGGATAAAAATAAAGCGCGTCCGATCTTGACGCAGGAACAAGTTGCCGAGAATGCCAAGACCTACGCTGAACAGGCTTTCCGTGTGTTGGATAAATCCAAGACCAAAATTCGTTATAACAGCGAATGGCTTTCCAAACTCAGCCTGGTGGATTTGATCCGCCTCGGACAAAACTTCACTGTTCAACAGTTCTTAGCGCGTGAGAACTTTGCCAAGCGTCTCGATAAGGGCGAACCGATCTACCTTCACGAAACCTTCTACGCCCTAATGCAAGGTTACGATGCTGCTGCCATGGAGACTGATATTCAGGTTGGCGGTTCGGACCAGTTATTTAATATCATCGTGGCTGGACGTAAACTACAGGATGCTTTGGGGCAAAAACCCTTGGTGGGCATCATCACCGGTATTTTGCCGGGGACAGATGGCACGCAGAGAATGTCCAAGTCCACAGGCAATATTGTCCCCATCAATACTGGTGCAGACGATATGTTTGGCAAGTTGATGTCTGTCCCTGATTCGGCGATGGGAACATACATGCGTCTTGTAACGCGTTTTAGTCCACATGAGATTGCTCAGATCGAAAAAGATGTGGCTTCTGGCGTTTTACATCCGCGTGATGCGAAAATGAAGATGGCAAAGGAGATCGTCAGCATCTTCTACACAGACGAAGAAGCCGCTGCCGCTCAAGACCATTTCATCAAGATGTTCCAACAGAAGGAAATCCCAGATGAAATGCCTGAATATGAATTGCAATCCGGTCAGACCGTTGTGGATGTTATCCTTGCCGCGGGCATGTCGGAGAGCAAGAGTAAAGCACGTCAGCTCATCGATCAAAAGGGAGTTCGGCTCGATGGGGAAGTGCTCGAGCGTGGAGATGCTGCATTTCCACACCCTGGTGTGTTGCAAGTAGGGAAGCGTCGCTTCTTGCGTGTAAAGTAATTCATCCAAACTAAAATAAAAACAGACTCGCTAGCGAGTCTGTTTTTATTGAGGCGTCGACGGGATTTGAACCCGTGAATGAGGGTTTTGCAGACCCTTGCCTAAGTCCCCTTAATAGGGGATACCATTTGGCAAACAAAAACAGACTCATGATTGAGTCTGTTTTTGTTGAGGCGTCGACGGGATTTGAACCCGTGAATGAGGGTTTTGCAGACCCTTGCCTTACCACTTGGCCACGACGCCGTATAAACAAAAGGATTGCGACTGAAAGAGTTATTTCAATCTGCAATCCTCCAGTTTGAGCGGGCGATGAGATTCGAACTCACGACCTTCTCCTTGGCAAGGAGACGTTCTACCACTGAACTACGCCCGCGTTTATCGACCAGTTGGCCGAGAGTGCCGAGACCCAGGATCGAACTGGGGACACCGCGATTTTCAGTCGCGTGCTCTACCAACTGAGCTATCTCGGCCAAACATTATTCTTTTGTTAAGCGCGGGTGATTTTACACGTACTTATTTATGTTGTCAAGAAAAAACACCATTGAATACAAAAGTGAATAAATGAAAATCAAAATTTCTTGACTTTTTATATTCAATTCGCTATAATGTCTAGTCGCTGTCCATCCGGGACAGTTCTCATCGTTTATATAGTCATTCAAAACCGTTAGGAGAGAAGAATGGCATCTTCTTTGCCCCAAAAAAGCTACGCACGTATCCCCGTAAGTCTTGATTTACCCAACCTGATCGAAGTTCAACTGGATTCATTTGAAAGGCTCAAGAAAGAGGGACTTGGAGACCTTTTCCATGAAATTTCCCCAATCGAGTCATATAACAAGGGAATGAAGTTATTTTTCCCGAGCCGCAGCCCCGAATCACAACAATGGGGGTTGAAGTATTGGTTTGGTGACCCCAAGCATACCATCGAAGAGTGTGTAGAACGTGACTTGACCTATGCCAGCCCGTTGTATGTTTCTGTGCTTTTGGCTGGTCCTGACGTCCCTGAACCCATCAAACAGGATATCTTCCTTGGCGACTTCCCCGAGATGACCGACAAGGGGACCTACATTGTCAACGGAACGGAACGCGTAGTCGTTTCGCAGTTGATTCGCTCTCCTGGCGTGTACTTCGAAGCCCCTGCGGATCGCGCTACGGGACGCCTGCTCTCCATGGCCAAGCTGATTCCTGACCGTGGAGCTTGGATGGAGTTCGAAACCCGCAAGTCCGATTACATCATCCTCAAGTTCAATCGCAAGCGCACCGTACCGATTACCGTGTTCTTGCGTGCTTTGGCAGCTGTCAGCGACGGTATCAAGGATTCTCCCATCAAGCACGGTACTGATGAAGAAATCCTGTCCATCTTCAAAGATGTGGACAATAACCCCGAGCGCATGTTCATTGCCTCTACGATCAAGCAGGAACCTGATTGGGATCTGACCAACCACACCATCGCCGAAGCCGCTTTGATCGAATTCTTCAAGAAGATGCGCCCCGGCGATCCTGCCACCTTGGACAATGCCCGCCAGTTCCTTGAAGAACAGCTCTTCGACCAGCGTCACTACGACCTTGAACGCGTCGGTCGTTATAAATTGAATCAGAAGCTCGACCTGAACATTCCGATTCCTCATCGTACTGTTTCTAAGAGCGACATCATCCGATTGATCCGCCGTATGATCCAGATCAACAACGGCTCTGAGCGCTCAGACGATATCGATCACCTTGGCAACCGCCGCGTGAAGACTGTGGGTGAGTTGATTCAGAACAAGCTCCGCATCGGTTTGCGCCGTATGGAACGCGTGATCAAGGAACGCATGTCCATCCGTGATCAGGAACAGCTTTCGCCTGTAACCCTCGTCAACATCCGCCCTGTTGTGGCCGCGTTGCGCGAGTTCTTTGGTTCTTCCCAGCTTTCCCAGTTCATGGACCAGACTAACCCGCTGGCAGAGTTGCGCCACAAGCGTACTCTCTCCGCGCTTGGTCCTGGCGGTTTGCGCCGTGAACGCGCCGGCTTCGATGTTCGTGATGTTCACCACTCTCATTATGGACGTATCTGCCCAATTGAAACGCCTGAAGGTCCAAACATCGGTTTGATCGGTCGTTTGGCTTCGTTCGCTCGTGTGAATGAATACGGTTTCATTGAAACTCCGTATCGTAAGGTCTATCGCTCCCTTCCTTCTGACAGTGAATTGTTGGAAGGACGCACTTTGCGTGAGGATGTCTACGATCCGAAGTCTGAAGAACTCCTCTTCAAGTCTGGCACCGAGATCGACTCCAAGACCGCAAAACGTCTGGCTCGCATCGATGGTGAGATCGCCATCGTTCCTTACGTTTCTGACGATATTACCTACCTCTCTGCAGACGCAGAAGATAAGTACACCATCGCGCAGGCAAACGCTGCATTGACCGAGAAGAAAGAATTCTCTCGCGAACGTATCTCCTGCCGTTATCATTCCGGCTTCTTGTTCTCCAATGCTGAAACGATCGACTATATGGATGTCGCTCCGCATCAGGTCGTGGGTATCAGCGCTGCGTTGATTCCATTCCTTGAACATGACGATGCCAACCGCGCGCTCATGGGTTCGAACATGATGGCGCAAGCCGTTCCTTTGGTTCGTCCTGAAGTTCCGCTCGTTTCCACGGGTATGGAACGTCACGCTGCGATCGACTCCGGTCAGGTCGTAGTCGCCGAAGCGGATGGGGAAGTGGTTTCCGTTACTGGCTCCACCATCACCGTTAAAGAGAAACGCTCCGGTAATCGTGTGTACCAACTCCGCAAGTATCAGCGCTCCAACCAGAGCACTTGTATCGACCAACGTCCTTCCGTAGTGAAGGGACAGTTGATCAAGGCTGGCGATATCATCGCCGACTCTTCCTCAACCGATAATGGTCAGTTGGCGCTTGGTCAGAACGTGGTCATTGCCTTCCTCTCTTGGGAAGGTGGCAACTTCGAAGATGCTATCTTGCTCTCCGAACGCCTCGTTCAGGAAGACCGCTTCACTTCTGTTCATATCGAAAAATACGAAGTGGAAGCCCGCGATACCAAACTCGGACCCGAAGAAATCACTCGTGATATCCCAAACGTCGGTGATGACGCCATCAAAGACCTCGACGAAAACGGCATCATCCGTATTGGCGCAGAAGTTGGACCAAACGACATTCTTGTCGGTAAGATCACACCGAAGGGTGAAAAAGAACTTACTCCTGAAGAACGTTTGTTGCGCGCCATCTTCGGTGAAAAATCCCGCGATGTGAAGGACACTTCCTTGCGCATGCCTCATGGCGAACGCGGTAAGGTTGTAGATGTGAAGGTCTTTACCCGCGAAGAGAATTCTGATCTCGCCGCTGGCGTAGACATGATGGTTCGCGTCTCTGTCGCTCAGCGCCGCAAGATCACCGCTGGCGATAAGATGGCAGGACGCCACGGTAACAAGGGTGTGGTTTCCAAGGTTGTGCCTGTGGAAGATATGCCCTTCCTTGAAAACGGTACTCCGGTTGATATCATCCTCAACCCGCTCGGCGTGCCTGGTCGTATGAACATCGGTCAGGTGTTGGAAGTCCATCTTGGGTGGGCTGCCAAGCGTCTCGGTTATCGAGCCGTGACCCCCGTCTTTGATGGTGCCAGCGAGGAACAGATCGAAGCCGAACTCGCGCGCGCGTGGATCGTCGATCAAGCCTGGAAGGAAGCTGGTATCCGCGCTTGGGAGTGGCTCAAAGAACAGGAATACGATCCGATCACTATTGAAGATGATGACGAAGTTCGCCGCCTCTATCTGGAACAATGGTTAGATAAGCGCCGTTACGACGTCTACAGCCTGAACGACCCGGCATACGCGCATCGCGCCACCGCCCGTGAATGGTTGCGTGAAAAAGGCTATGAAGACCCCGACGAAATTCTGCTCGAAGACCGTCAGGTTGCTCACGACCCCAAGCTCGATGATGTGGCGACCACTGCCTGCTTGCGTTTGTGGATGGAAGTGAATGGCATTACCCGCCGTGTTGCCGAAGACAAGGTCTTCGAAACCGCACAGGAACTTGCAAAGGAAAAGGGCATTCCGCTTCCTATCCTTGGTAAGCAGACTTTGCGCGACGGCAAGACCGGTCTTCCGTACGACCAGCCTGTGACTGTAGGCGTGATGACCATTCTCAAACTTCACCACTTGGTTGAAGATAAGGTCCATGCTCGCTCGACGGGTCCTTACAGCTTGGTGACCCAGCAGCCGCTCGGTGGTAAGGCACAATTCGGTGGTCAGCGCTTTGGTGAAATGGAAGTGTGGGCGCTCGAAGCGTACGGTGCTGCTCACACCTTACAGGAAATGCTCACGGTTAAGTCCGATGATGTTCAGGGTCGTGTCAACACCTATGAAGCCATCGTGAAGGGTGAGCCCATCGAAGAGCCAAGCATCCCGGCGTCCTTCCGTGTGTTGGTGAAGGAACTTCAATCTCTTGGTCTGGCAGTTGAAGCGATCAATGAGAATGGGGATGTGGTCAAGTTCGGTAAGGATGAAGAGAAGACTCATCCGCCAAAACATGACACGGGCTTGCTGAGTCTGGGCGAAGGTCAATCCAGAAAAAAGCAGTAAATTCTATTGACTTGACTGGTACAGCATGATAAAATGTTGTGCCTTTGTCAAGAAAAAGGAGCGGCAATTTTTATCCCCGCTCTGAAAAAAATTGGCAGCTCAAATGAGGCCATCAGGGAACGAATTGATGGTCTCATTTATTGCGAAAAAACAAAAATAAATAATCAATTAGAAGAATTTGTAATCGGAGGCTGATCGTGCCGACAGTAAATCAAATGGTCCGCAAGGGCCGCAAAGACAAGAAATCCAAAAGCAAGGCTCCTGCTCTGCAGTTCACATTGAACAGCTACAAGCAGCGCCGTTTCCGCCAGGATAAGGGTGCGCCTCAAAAGCGTGGCGTTTGTACCGTGGTCCGCACCATGACCCCCAAGAAGCCGAATTCTGCGCTTCGCAAAATCGCTCGTGTGCGCTTGAGCAATGGTATCGAAGTGACAGCGTACATTCCGGGTGAGGGTCATCAGTTGCAGGAACACTCCGTCGTGCTCGTCCGCGGCGGTCGTGTGAAGGACCTTCCGGGCGTCCGCTACCACATTGTGCGCGGAACTCTTGATACCACCGGCGTGGCAAATCGTAAGCAGGGCCGCTCAAAGTACGGCGCGAAGCGTCCCAAGTAATTTTGATGGAGTGATTAAGCATGCGTAGAGCAAAACCAGAAAAGCGGGAACTGCTTCCCGATGTCCGCTTTAATAGCATTAACATTCAGACCATGATCCAGCACGTTCTCAAGAGCGGTAAGAAGAGCGTTGCGATCGGCTTGGTCTATGATGCAATGGACCTCATTAAAGAACGCACAGAGAAGAACCCTATGGAAGTCTTCGATGCTGCGCTTAAGAATGTTGGTCCCGTGATGGAAGTCCGCCCGCGCCGCGTGGGTGGTGCAACCTATCAGGTGCCGATGGAAGTTTCCGCTGACCGCCGCACTACCTTGGCGATCCGCTGGATCCTTAGCTCTGCCCGTGACCGCTCAGGCAAATCCTTTGCCGACAAGCTCGCTTCGGAATTGATCGACGCCTCAAACGATACTGGCGCTTCCATCCGTAAGCGTGATGAAACCCACAAGATGGCAGAAGCCAACCGCGCTTTCTCCCATTACCGTATTTAATTTTTAGAACATAGAGATAGGTAGATAGATAGCAATGGCACGCGTTCATCCGTTGGAGAAATATCGAAATATTGGCATTATTGCCCACATTGACGCCGGGAAGACGACAACCACCGAGCGGATCATGTTCTATACCGGTTTAACTCACCGCATCGGTTCCGTCGACGAGGGAAATACCGTCACCGACTGGATGGTGCAAGAGCGCGAACGCGGTATTACCATTGTTTCCGCTGCAGTTTCCGCCGAGTGGAAGGGATATCAGGTTAACATCATCGATACCCCCGGTCACATCGACTTTACTGCTGAAGTTCAGCGTTCCCTTCGCGTTCTCGATGGGGGCGTGGTTGTGTTTGATGCCGTTCAAGGCGTGGAACCCCAGTCTGAAACCGTTTGGCGCCAGGCTGACCGATATGGTGTTCCGCGCATTTGTTTTGTTAACAAGATGGATCGTGTGGGTGCTTCCTATGAACGCACCATCGAAACCATCATCGACCGCCTCGGCGCGAACCCGATCCCGATGCAAATCCCGATCGGTTTTGAAGCCACTTTCAAGGGTGTTGTTGACCTTCTTTCCATGAAGGCAATCGTGTGGGAAGATGATCTCGGCAAAGAACCCAAGATCACTGAGATTCCTGATGATCTCAAGGCTCAGGCTGAAGAAGCCCGCGCTAAGATGGTTGAAAAGATCGCTGAACTCGATGATGAACTTACAATGAAATTCCTCGAGGCTCAGGAGATCAGCATTGATGAACTTAAGGCTGCTCTTCGTAAAGGCGTGATCGCTAACAAGGCTGCTCCTGTTTTTTGTGGTTCTTCATTAAAGAACAAGGGTGTTCAGGCAATGCTTGACGCCGTTGTGGATTACCTGCCTTCACCCGCAGATAAGTCCACAATTTCCGCCTCTGAACCCGGCAACCCTGAAAACACGTTCGAACTTCCGACCGTTGACGATGCTCCTTTGAGCGCTCTCGTCTTCAAGATCGTGACCGATCCGTATGTAGGTCGTCTTGCGTATATCCGTGTTTACTCTGGCGTTCTGAGCCAAGGTCAAACCATTCAGAATAGCACCAAGGGTAAGAAGGAACGCATTGGTCGTTTGCTCCGTATGCATGCTGACCGCCGTGAAGATATTACCGAAATCCGTGCTGGCGATATTGGTGCTGTGCTCGGTTTCAAAGAAAGCTTCACTGGCGATACTCTCTGCGACAACAAGTCGCTTGTTCTTGAAAGCATTTCGTTCCCCGAACCTGTGATCTCCATCGCTATCGAGCCGAAAAGCACCGGCGATCAGGAGAAGATGGGTGAGGCGCTTCGCAAACTTGCTGAAGAAGATCCCACATTCCGTGTTAATTCAGATGAAAACACCGGTCAGACCGTGATCCGCGGTATGGGCGAACTTCATCTTGATATCATCGTTGACCGTCTCTTGCGCGAATTTAAAGTGCAGGCGAATGTTGGTACCCCGCGCGTTGCGTATCGCGAGTCGATTACCAAGCCGGTCAAGGAAGTCAATTACAAGTATGCCAAGCAATCTGGTGGTAAGGGTCAATACGGTCACGTTGTATTCTCCCTTGAGCCCGGTGATCGTGGCAGCGGTATTATCTTCGAAAACAAGATCGTTGGTGGTGCTATTCCGAAGGAATACATCAACCCGGTTGAAAAAGGTTTCCGTGAAGCAGCCGAAAGCGGCGTGCTTGCTGGTTACCCGGTGGTTGACTTGAAGATCACCCTCTTCGATGGTTCGTTCCATGAAGTTGACTCCAGCGAAATGGCGTTCAAACTTGCCGCTTCCATGGGCTTCAAGGAAGGTATGCAGAAGGGCAATCCCATTTTGCTTGAGCCGATGATGAAGGTTGAAGTAGTTGCGCCAGAAGAATATCTTGGCGATGTGATGGGACAGGTCAACAGCCGCCGTGGTTTGATCCAGGGAATGGATGTCCGTCCCGGTAATGCTCAGGCTGTCCGAGCCATGGTTCCATTGGGTGAAATGTTCGGGTATGCGACTCAGCTTCGCTCCGCCACCCAGGGACGCGGTGTATTTAGCATGGAATTTGACCACTACGCTCCAGTTGCGCAGTCGGTTGCTGAAGAAATTTTGAAATCGTAACGGTTATTACCCAAGGAGTATTATCATGGCGAAAGGAAAGTTTGATAGAAGCAAGCCGCATTTGAACGTGGGAACGATGGGACACATCGACCACGGCAAGACGACATTGACGGCGGCAATTACGAAGGTAGCTGGTTTGGCAGGACAGGCAGATTTCAAAGCCTACGACCAGATCGACAACGCCCCAGAAGAAAAAGCG
>Ga0209066_10005847_pt1 | contig 12776 bp, 9 predicted proteins | sample All_14_2_FD_187198 | JGI IMG/M metagenome (GOLD analysis project Ga0209066, IMG submission 187198) | Freshwater microbial communities in response to fracking from Pennsylvania, USA - Allegheny Zone_MetaG_DW_15 (SPAdes) (version 2) ...
AGCTTGCCCTGCGCCAGAACCAGCACGCGCTTGCCCATTTTCCGCACCAGATGGAGATCGTGACTGGCCACCAGAACCGTGGTTCCCTGCGCGCTCAAGGTGGCAAACAGGCCCATGATGTCCGCCGCCAGTTGCGGATCGAGATTTCCGGTCGGCTCGTCCGCCAACAGAATCAGAGGTTGCACCACGATGGCCCGCGCAATACCGACGCGTTGCTGTTCGCCCGCCGACAGGGCCGTCGGCAGCGCACGCTCGCGCGCCAGCAGACCCACCCGATCCAGCGCCGCACGTACCCGACGCCCCATTTCGGCGCGCGACACCCCCGCCATGATCAGCGGCAAAGCCAGGTTGTCGAACAGACTGCGGTCCAGCAGCAAACGATGATCCTGAAACACCATACCCAACCGCCGCCGCAGGCTGGGAATGCCACGCGGGCGGATCTGCGCCAGGTTCCGACCTTCCAGCAGGACCGTGCCGCGTGAGGCGCGCTCGGCCAGATGAACCAGACGCAGCACGGTGCTTTTTCCCGCACCGGAATGCCCGGTCAGAAACACCATTTCCCCAACTTCCATCGAGAAGCTGATGTCACGCAGCGCCTCCTGCCCGCTCGGATAGCGTTTGCTGACGTTTTCGAAAGCGAGCAAAGGCATCAGCGCACCAGGGTGTTCATCTGGAAGATGGGCAGCAGAATCGCAAGAACGATGAACAGCACCAAGGCTCCCATCAACAGGATCACCCCGGGACCCAAGGCCGCCATCGCAACGCCGAGCGATGTATCAAGCTCACGCTCCTGATGCTGCGCCGCCTCCGACAGCATGGCATCCAGACGCCCGCTGCGTTCACCGCTGGCGATCAAGCGAACCGCCACCGGCGGAAACTGACCGCAATCCGCCAGGGCACGCGCGAATCCCTGCCCTTCCCGCACGCGCGAGGCGACCTGCGAAAGACTGCCGCGCAGCAACGGGTTCTGTACCACTTGGCTGGCAATCGACAACGACTCCAGCAGCGGCACCGCCGCGTTGACCAACAGAGCCAGCGTGCGCGCGAAGCGTGCGGTATCCAGTGCGCGCAGCAAGCGGCCCAGCAAGGGAACACCCAGCAGAAAGGCACTGACCTGCCTCCGCACCGCAGGCTGGCGAATCAGCAGGATCGACGCCACGGCCGCGACCGCCAGTGCCAGCAGCAGCCCCAATCCGAACCGCGAAGTGAAGTCGGAGAGCGCCAACAGGATGCGCGTCGGCATCGGCAGCGCACGACCGGCCTGATCGAACACCCCGATCACCTGCGGCACCACCCAGATCATCAAACCACTGACGACCGCCAAGGCCACAACGGTCAGCAGGATCGGGTAGGTCAATGCCAACAACACCCGTCGCGACAGCGCATCGCGTTGCTCGGCGTGTTCCGCCAAACGCTGCAGAACGCTGTCCAGCTTGCCCGCCGACTCACCCGCCGCCACCGACGCGCGGTACAGCGCTGGGAACGAATCCGGAAACTCCGCCATTGCGGTCGCGAGCGGCACACCCTCGATCACGCGCGCCCGCAAGGCCATGACTTGATTGCGCAGTCGGCCCTCGCTGCCTTCCGCCAGGGCCGCCAAGGCCTCATCGATGGGCAGACCGGAAACCACCAGCGTCGCCAACTGCCGCATCAACAGCGCCAACTGCGCCGGCTTCAGTCGCGCCCGCCCCAGCCAACCGCCACGCGCCAGACGCTCGCTGGCGGGTTCCACGCGCAAGGGCTGCAAGCCGCGCTCGCGCAAGGCGCCGCGTGCCGCTCGCGGTGTGTCCGCCTGCAGCACGCCACCTTGCTGACGTCCTTGGGCATCGAGTGCTTGATATTCGAAGGCAGGCATACGTGAAGTGTAGCGGTGCGCAACCGTCACCGGGGCCATCGCCCGCAGATTCACCGGACGGCAATCAGCCGAGTCGTCCGACCTTGAGTGTCAGCGGCCAGACCACTTCACGCACTTGCGAGGGGTTGCCCCAGGCCCGCGCCATGTCGGGCTGGATGGCATCGACGGCATCGATGCCCTTCTCACGAAGATGGCGCTGACTCGCCGACCAGCTCCGCAGGTAATCGAGATATTGATCGAGCGTCCACTGCTGCCGCAGCGTGAAGCCCGGCGCCGCAATCGCCCGGAACGGAAAGGCCAGATCCGCGTAGGCGTTTTCGATGTGCTTGCGTTCCACCGGCCAGAACGGCGCAAGCAAGCCCCTGTACAAGCGATCAAACACCACATCGATGGTTGGCTCGACCCGCGAGATGCCATAACACCACGCCGCAATGACGCCATCATGGCGCAGCACGCAACGCGCAATCGCGTAGAAGGCCTCAAGGTCGAACCAGTGCAAGGCCTGCGCGACGGTGATGAGATCAACACTGTGCAACGCCAGCGTCGGCAATTCAGCCGGTTCAACGCGATAGTCGATGGCGCGATGCCGCTCCGCTTGTCCCACCTGCGCCGCGCTGGCATCCGTGGCAACGACGCGTTCGAAATGATCGGTCAGGGCCAACGCCGCCTGACCATTGCCGCATCCGACATCCCAGGCCAGCTCGCGCTCACCGGGCAGACTCGCCAGCCAGGCAAACAGTTCGGGCGGATAGTCAGGACGCGCTTGAGCGTACTGCACCGCATGACCGGAGAAATGATCCTGGAAGCTCATGCCCGGAGTGTACAGTCAAGCGAACGACCGCGTCGCGCGTTGTGCTTGCGGCACACTGCCACCCCATCCGCCCGGACAAAGGCCACACGCCATGACCCAACCACCCGCCGCCATCGACACCCGCGCAGCCACTCTGGACGACCTCGACTTCCTCGTGCACTGCAATCAGCAGATGGCGCAGGAAACCGAGCACCTGGCGCTTGATCGCAAGCGACTGCAAGCCGGAGTCCACGCCGTGCTCAGCGACCCGTCGCGCGGCTTCTATCGAATTGCCGAAAATCAGAATGAACGCGCTGGCTGCCTGATGATCACCTACGAATGGAGCGACTGGCGCAACGCCTGGTGGTGGTGGATTCAGAGCGTGTATGTGACGCCGTCGCAACGTCGAACCGGCGTCTTCAGCACGCTTTACCGACACGTCCTGCACGACGCCCAACAACGATCCGATGTCTGCGGGTTACGCCTCTACGTCGAGCACGACAACCAGCACGCCCAAGCGACCTACGCGCGACTCGGAATGGTCGAAAGTCACTACCGGATGTTCGAACAGGCGCTGACCTGAGCCGGGCACCACAACGACGCCGACTGGCGGCAAAGCCGCCATCGACGCTCAGTGCCGCCGCGCGGCCTGCAGCACATCGACCTCGTCACGCAAACTCAATGTGCGCAGCGGAATGGCGTGCGCACCCAAGACTGCCTCCCATTGCCGCAAGCGCCGCTGCAGCGCCTGATAGTGGCGCTCGCTGGCCCGCTCGGGCTGCGAATGCGCCGCCTTCCACCAGGGATACTCACGCAGCGCCAGTACTGCCTGACCTTCGCTGTAGATCGCAATGGGCTCGTCAGCGTCTTCGAATACCTCCACCGAATCGGGTGCCAGCAAAGCCGCCTCGATGATCTGCCAGAGTCCCGCCAGCCCGCCATGCTGATACTGCATCGCCGTCATCGCGCAAAGGTCGTGCACGCTCACATAGCGCGCATGCTCCAGCGGCAACGCAAACGCCGCCTGCGCCGCCAGCGCGGTTTCAGCCGACGCCATGCCCTGCTCCATCAACACCGACTCCATCTGTCGCCCCACCCGACTGGCCAGCGCCTCATCACCAGCCAAAACAAAGGGCAGCAATCGCATCGGCCCGCCCTGCAATGCCACCTCCGGCTGCAAACCGGGGCTCGGCATCTTGCCTTCGTGCGCAAAGAACGAAGCCATGCGCGGCCCTTCCCTGCCCGGCGCCGCCTGCAACAACTCCCCTAATGCCGCATGCACCGGCCAACCGGGTCGCAACAGCTCCGCACTGTCGAAGGTTGCCAGCGCCACACCCAGATCCATCGACGCCACGTCCGGCAACAATCGCAGAAGATCGCGACTGACCCCCTCCATCAGCGCCGCACCCTCCTCCCGCGCCAGCACCGGACGACCAGCCGGAAACGTCACGACATCGCCCGCCTCACCCGCCGTCGACGCCGAAACCTCCAGCGCCAGCGCGCCAAAACACAGAACCGAAGCCGTCATCGCCACCACTCCAACCGGACAGGTCTCCAGTTTAACGAGGTGACCGCATGCCGCGCCGAACCATCGAAGTACCTCCACCGTGAAGCGCGCAAAGCGGAGCGGCAGATTGGCCCTGCGGTAGGTCTGCGGGTCACCGAAACACCGCCGAAGCGGTCAATCCGCCTTACCTCGCTCGTACGCATGGATGCAGTCGAGAACTACGGAAACTGGAACTGATGTTGTGTCCCGGACGAATACATCCTTCAGAATAGGTCAGCACTACTGATGGGCCGCGCGGTCTTGCGCGCGGTGGTTGACGAGCTGATGTCCGCGAGGCTTGCATGAATATCCGACTGCACAAGAACGCACGTAGCACCCCCGCAATTCGACTCGAAATCCAGCGTTTCACGGAGAGCGACTATGCCCTGGCAGCGCGCTTGGGATTGTCGCGAGATACCGTTCGCAAGTGGCGCAAACGCGATACGCAGCAAGACTACAGCCACACCGCCCATCGGCTGCAAACGACGTTGAATGCGGGTCAGGAAGCGTTGGTTGGATTTTTGCACTGATTGTCTAATCCCCTGGGGCGCCAGATCATTCACTCCCCACCCCCAAATCCGCCCTAAACGCCGCGGTCGCCACGCCATTGGAAAACCAGCCTCCGGTCACTGCCGAGATACTACCGCCAACCAGAGCTTGGGCGACGATTCGGCCGCTGGGGAGCTGACGAGGGCGTTGATCGAGGGTCCGGCCAGCGTGCCGAGTCCGACGCTGACAATACGGTGGCCGAATTTGCCGACTTGGCTCACCGACACCACACCGCCGAAAAAGGCGTTGGCGACGGCTGTTGCTGGCATCGCAAGGCGTGGAATGTGCTCTATGGCAGGCGCTCCGTTCTGATGAACCCGGCACGCGAGTGGTTTCACAATCTGGACGTCTGGAAGTGGCATCGGCGCGAGATTTTGTAATAAGGTCCAGTCCCGGGCGTGGTATCGCGCCCTGACCTTCAGGGGGTGGGTCTGCTGCGGGGGCTGTTCGATCAGTTCTGGTCCACGTGGCGATGCGCTCCGTTCGCTGCCCGCAGGGGTGGCCTCTTTTACGGACCTTCGCTCATGTCGATATCGCTACCCCGCCGCCTGCGCCGAAACGCGCTCAGCCTTGCCCTGCTGACCTGCATTCAACCGGGTCTGTTGCTTGCGCAGCAGGATGTCGCGCCACAACCGCTGACTCCGGATGCCTTGGATGCCCTGCATGATCCGAACCTGTTGCTGACCCGCGCCGGGGCATTCGATCCGCGTCTGCAGCAACTGGATGCGCGCGCGGTGGGACTCAGCGCGCAGCGCAGCGGTCGCTACGCCATCGTCCAGTTCGACCAGAGTTTCGTCGATTCCGGTGGTGACATGGCAGCTTGGTTGCGCAAGCAGGGTCTGGAAGTAATTGAGCACCTGCCGCAACGCGGCTGGCAGGTTCGATTGAACGGTGCCTCGTTGGGCAAACTCGCGCAATCGCCGGGCATCCGCTATGCCGGTGGCACGCCTGCCATTCTTCGCCTCGATCCCTCGCTGTGGCCAACGGAACGTAGCGCCACGCTGCAACGCGCCGATGTAGACCATGAGCTGCGGGTTTTTGCCTACGCCGGTTACTCGACTGAAGCCCTGACGCGCCTGGTCCGCAAATACGCCCCGAACGCACGAGTCTTGCTGCAGACCGACGACGCCGTGTTGCCATTCGTCGATCTGCGCTTGTCGGACAGCGCCTCGCAAGAACTGGATGCCTTGCTGCAGGCGGAGGATGTCCGCTGGATCGCGCCGCGCTTGCGTGATGCGTTGGCCAACAACAATGCCGTTGGTCCCATGCAGAACAATTCGGCGTCGACCAATCCCACCGGCAACGGCGCGTGGACACCGATTTTCAATCGTGGACTGACCGGTTCCGGTCAGGTGGTATCGATTTCCGATTCGGGGCTCGACCGCAACGAGGATTGGTTCGTTGACATCGACTTTGGTGCTGGCGTCCAGCGCTTCATCACACCGGCGGAAACAACCGTGCCTCCGGCGCTCGGAACGACGCACCCCAATGCCAAGGTCTACGCCTACTGGGTGCAACCGGGTGCGACGGGGTATGACAACAGTCAGACCTGCCCCGGCGGCACTCCAACTGGCTTTCATGGAACTCACGTCAATGGCACCGTCGCCGGAGATCGACTGAGCACCACCACACCCAGCGTCGCCGCGCGTGATAGCGGCGATGGCATGGCACCGGGCGCGCAGATTCTGTTTCAGGATGTCGGCAACGACACCAGCGGCTGCCTGTCGATCACCAACTTCGCGGCCACTTTGAAACAGGCGCAAGACGCCGGGGCCGGTCTGCACAGTGCGTCGTGGGGCAACAGCTCTGCCGGAGCCTACGGTGGCAATGATGCGGCAGCAGACAGCACCAGCCGCATCGAACGTGATCTGGTGGCGATCATTGCGGCAGGCAACGCGGGACCGTCGACCGGTAGCATCGGGTCGCCCGGAGTCGGCAAGAACGTCATCACGGTCGGCGCGCTGGGTAGCGGCAACTCCACCACGATTGCCAGCTTTTCCAGCCGTGGCCCGACCGACGACAACCGCATCAAGCCAGACATCGTTGCGCCGGGGTCGAGCACCGTCTCGGCAGCCGGCGATACGGCGAATGGCGACACGGTGGAAAGTGGCACGACTTCCAGCAAGTCCGGTACATCCATGGCCACTCCGACCATCTCTGGCGCAGCCACCCTGGCACGCCAGTATTTGATGGACGGTTTCTATCCGCGCGGCGAAGTGACGCCGGAAGACGCCTATCGGCCCAGTGGCATGGCGATGAAAGCACTGTTGTTGAACAGTACGGCGGTCATCGGCAGCACCTGGCCGGGCAACACCTTTGGTTGGGGACGTCTCTGGCTGGAGCACAGTCTGTACTTCAACAGCGACATTGGCGTCGGTGCCGACGCGCGACGTCTGCGCATCTGGGAACGCACCGACGATACCGGGCTCGCCACGGGTGAGACGCACGAATACGTGATCAACAATGTCGGCGCCGGACAGGAGTTCCGCGCCACCCTGACCTGGTTCGATGTGGCGGGTGGCCTGGGCTCAGCGATCAACCTCGTCAACAACCTCGATCTCGAAGTGATTGGTCCCGGCGGCACCTATCTGGGCAATGTGACCAGCAGTGCGGTCTCCGTCACGGGCGGTAGCGCGGACACGCGCAACACGGTGGAACAGGTGCGCTTCACCGCGCCGACCGCTGGCAGCTACACCCTGCGGGTGAAAGGCACGGCGGTACCCGGCGACGGTAGCCTGGGCAGTACGCGACAAGGCTACGGACTGGTCGCCTCCGGTGCCTTCGCACTGCCTGACGCAGCACCCTTGGCGGCGCCTGCCAGCCTGAGTATCCCTATCAATGGAACAACGGGTGTGCAAGTCCACGGCGGCAGTGTGCCGGGCGCGAGCGGCTATCAGCTCTATCGCGCCGATGGCTTTTGCGAGGACGTCTCTCCGGAAGATTTCCGGCTGGCTCAACATGGTGCGAGCAATACCCTGACCGACGATTTGACCATCGGTGGATTCCCTTACGCCTATCGGATGCGCGCGGTGGGCGGTGACATCGAAGGATCGGCATCGGCATGTATCGATACCGTGTCCAGCGACAGTTGCGATTTGCCCCCGCAACTGGCCGCATCACCCGGTACGGCGGACGCCAGCCATGTCACCTGTCGGGTGGCACTGGATTGGGACGACGCCGCCTCGCGCTGCCCGTTGGCGTCCGGCGTGACCTACCGCGTGGAACGCGCCAGCGTGCCCACCATGACCGGTGCCGCGGAGATCGCTACCGGACTCGACAGTTCAGCGCTCAACGACGATCTGGTGGCGCAGGATCAGGCGTACTTCTATCGACTCTCCACCGAAGATTCGCTCGGCAATGCGATTGTCGACACCCGCATCATTGCGGCCACGCCGTCGGGACCGCAGGGACCGTCCGCGGCGGACTTCCTTGACGACGTCGACAACCGCTCGTACGCCAACCTGCAGGCTCCCTGGCAGTATTCGACCGTCGCCAGCGCAGGCTCCTTCAGTTATCACAACGCACCGGACGGTGCCAATTACGCATCCAACACGTGCGCCTACCTGACTCTGCCCGCGATGAGCCTGGGCGATGCCGGTGTGCTCAGCTTCAAGGCTCGTTACAACCTCGAAGAGGAATGGGACGGCGTGGTGCTGGAGATTTCCACCAACGGTGGTGCCAGCTGGTCGACACTCAGCCCCGATGGCGGATACCCGAGCAGTTTTGCCCAGACCACCAATCCGCCAGTCAATGCCTGCGGCTACCTGGAAACGCAACCGGCCTTCAGTGGCAGCAGCGGTGGCCAGTTCATCAGCTACACCGCCAATCTGGCGGCCTACGCTGGCGACACCGTGCAACTGCGCTGGGCCTTCTCGTCGGATCCCGGTTCCGAGGAAGCGGGCTTTTATCTCGACGAAGTCCGTATCCAGAGCACCTTCAACGTGATGTTCAAGAGCGGCTTCGAGGACGGCGAGCTTCCGGGCACTGGCGGCACGGAAGGTGTGCCTGCCTGCGTGGTCGCGCCCTGATTCAACCGCACCCAGCGCATCGGGGATGAAGCGATAGCACTGGCTTGATGGCGCGCCAGCCAGTTTGGCGCGCCATCTCGTGAAGACAACCGTGGCGGTACTCAAGCATCCGCCGAACCGGGTCGCGCCCCTGCAATATGACGATCTGGATGCGAACCCCGGTTCATCTTCAACCCGCCACAGGCAGCAGTCGACACACCGTGACGGAATCGCCGATCCAATGCAAAATCGTCCAACAAGGTCGTATTGCAGACGTTTTCGACAACGAACTCGGAGCAAGTGTCATGCGCACTCTGTCATTACCTGTCATGGTTCTGTTGACTGGCCTTCTGAGTGCAGGGCTCGCTGCAGCCTGCGCGCTTCATCTACGACCTATGCCCAATCCGCTGCGCGCCCAGCCGAAAGCCGCCGACAGCGCGCACTGGGTCGGGCCTGCGCACTCCGGTTCATGGTTTGACCCCGCACGGAGCGGTGAAGGCTATGTGCTGCAGATCCAGAGTGATGGCACCGCAACCATGTTCTGGTTCACTTATCCGCCTGAAGGCAGTCCGGATGATCAGGCTTGGATCTTTGCTCCGGGCGGTGTGATCGAAGGTGACACGATCCGGTTTTCGCAAACGTATACGGCAAGCGGACCGAAATTCGGTGAGGGTTATGACCCCGCGGATATGCAATTGACTGCATGGGGCCGCATCAACATGAAGTTCACTTCATGCACCGAAGCGCAAGTCGAATGGGACGGTCCGCCGGATTGGGGCAGCGGGTCACTCAACGTCGTACGTGCATCGATCATCGACGAGATTGGCTGCGACCCAAGGTCACAAGTGACCAGCAGTGGCAGCAGAGCAATGAGCGGCTTGCGCCAGATGAGCGCAGCCTGGTTCGATCCCAGCCATAACGGCGAAGGATGGGTGGTAGAGGAGTTCAACCGGGACCTGGCAGTCATCTACTGGTTCACCTATGACGCGACCGGAAGACCCGCGTGGGTCGTTGGTTTGGGGACGCGATCCATCGCGTCGGACCGGATGGAATTCGTCGACATGCTGCAACCGAAAGGGACGCGTTTCGGCGACCAGTTCAATGCCGCGGATGTCCAGCGTCTACCGTGGGGTAGCGTGAGTCTGTCGTTCAGTGACTGTGGGCATGCCCAGCTCGACTACAACTCCGTGGATCCCGCGTTTGGCACCGGGCGCCTCCAACCTGTGCGTCTCAACCAGCTGGCAAGCTCGGTCTGCCGCAACGCACCGGCATCGGTGCCCGCCAGTGCGAGCTGGCAGCCAGGCGTCGCGATGCCGCAACCGCAGTCGGAAGTGGCGTTCGCCAGCGATGATCGTTTGGTCTACGTGGTTGGCGGATTTGGCGACGTACGTGGTCTGAAGCGACATGCCTTCGACAGCGGCGTATGGACCGAGTTGGCCGATCTTCCGGCCGGACGGGACCACGCTGCAGCCGCCCTGTTCGGGGGAAATCTTTACGTGACCGGAGGCTACGCCAATGGTGATGGCGCACAGCACGAAACAGGCTGGCGCTATGTGACCTTAGAAAACCGCTGGGAGCATTTGCCTGGGTTGCCACGCGCGGAGGCGAGCGGCGCAGCGGCGTTGAATGGTTACCTGTACTTCGCCAGCAGCGCGGGAGAGTTGTACCAGTACGACCCACGACGTGACGTATCGCGTCGAATTGAAGGTGACGGGTTGCTATCTCGTGACCACTCCCAACTGGTCGCATTTCAGGGTGAACTTTGGTTGATGGGTGGGCGAAGTGAGCTCGCTGGAGAAACTGCCGCGGTATCGATTTTCGATCCCGCAAGCGAGCGCTGGAGAAACGGACCACGCATGATCTCGAACCGGGGCGGTTTCGCTGCGGCAGCAAACGACGACTATGTTGTGGCTGCGGGTGGGGAGTTGATCTACGGCGCAACTCGGGTGCGCAACGAGATCGAGGTCATCGGTGCCGGACAGGAACAATGGAGCCCCTTGCCACCCTTGCCGGTCGGCGTTCATGGCGCAGCGGGCGCCCTGTCTGACAGACGGTTCTGGGTGCTTGGCGGGTCAACGCGCGCTGGCGGCATCCGCAATGCGGGACAGGTCCAGATTCTGAGCTGGGAATAACGACGACATGCCGGTTTCAGGCGGTCCACATTTCCTGAACGGCTCTGCCATGAAACGCCAACCAGGCCACAATTGGGGTCAACGCAAGGCCGCCAACCCTGATTGCTCGGTCATGGACAGGTCGCGAAACTCGCCTTTGCGCAACGAACCCAGCGTCACCGGACCGATCGCCACCCTGACCAGCCGCAGTACGTTCCAGTCACCGCTCGCCAGCAGTCGACGGATATGTCTGTTGCGACCTTCATCCAAAACGACCTCCAACCACGCATTGCGGGAGCCGACACGCAACATCGTGATGCGGACCGCGCGCAAGAGTTCGCCTTGATCACGCACCCCGTCCTGCAATGCGAGGAATTGGTCGGGCTCGGGAATTCCATCAATCTGCACGTGATAGGTTTTCAGCAAGGGCGTTCGCGGTTCGGTAATGGCGGCGTTCCAGAGCGGGTCATTGCTGAACAACAGCAGCCCCTCGCTCGCCTGATCCAGCCGTCCGGCCGGTGCCAACCAAGGCAAATCATGGCCGTCGAAGCAGCGGTAGACGGTGTCCCGTCCGCGCTCATCGCGCGCCGTCGTGACCAGGCCACGGGGTTTGTTCAAGGCGATGTAGCGACGGACGACGTTCTCGGCCGCGCCGTCCGCCATCACGATGTCGGACTGGTCGAGCCGGGTCGGGAACTCGGGATCGCGCACCACGCGTCCACCCACACGCACTTCCCCTGCACGGATGCGGCGCTCGGCCTCGCTGCGAGAGCACAGACCGCGCTTCGACAGCACCCGCGCGAGTCCATAGCGCGGTGTCATAGCGCGCCCGCCATCACGGCGGATTGACGGAGGTCTACGCCACGCGAGCAGGGGTTCACCGGCAAATCACTGCGGCTCACAACAATGGCGCGAGTGTTCCGTCCGGTCGCGATGTCCATGTCCGATTTCTCTGCCCCATCCACCTCGCGCCGTCTGCGCACGGCCATTATGCGATGGTTCGACACGCGCTCCGGCGAGCAGATTGCAGACGCGTCTCTGCCGCAGGGCATCGACTGGACGCGTGTCATCCCGTTCATCCTGCTTCACGTGGCCTGCGTCGGCGTCGTTTGGGTGGGGGTTTCGGCGACTGCCGTGACGGTGGCGCTTGCACTGTATGCGCTGCGGATGTTCGCGATCACCGGTTTCTATCATCGCTACTTTTCACACAAAGCCTTCCGTACCTCGCGTGTGATGCAGTTCGTCTTTGCACTGGTCGGCGCGATGAGTGTGCAGCGTGGACCCTTGTGGTGGGCGGCGCATCATCGTCATCACCACCGCCACTCGGATCAGCCTGCCGATGTGCACTCGCCGGTCCAACACGGGTTCTGGCACAGCCACGTCGGCTGGTTTCTGCGTCGCGATGCGTTTGCGACCGATCACGCGGCGGTCGCCGATCTCTCGCGCTTCCCCGAGTTGCGTTGGCTGGATCGCTTCGACACCCTGATCCCGGCGATGCTGGCTTTGGCGCTGTACCTGGTCGGTCAGTGGCTGGAACAGGCGCATCCCGAACTGGGCACGTCCGGCGCGCAGTTGCTGGTCTGGGGTTTTGTCGTCTCGACCCTGTTGTTGCTGCATGTGACGGTCAGTGTGAATTCGCTGGCGCATCGCGTTGGCACGCGGCGCTTCGACACGCGAGACAACAGCCGCAACAACTTCTGGCTGGCCTTGCTGACCTTCGGCGAAGGCTGGCACAACAACCATCACCATTTTCCCGGCGCGGCGCGGCAGGGATTTCGCTGGTGGGAAATCGACATCACCTACTACGGCCTGCGTCTGCTGGCCCTGTTCGGTCTGATCTGGGACTTGAAGCCCGTTCCGCCAACCCTGCGGCGACAGGGAGGGCACTGAGATGCGCATTGCCGTGGTGGGTTCAGGA
>Ga0209066_10005848_pt1 | contig 12776 bp, 12 predicted proteins | sample All_14_2_FD_187198 | JGI IMG/M metagenome (GOLD analysis project Ga0209066, IMG submission 187198) | Freshwater microbial communities in response to fracking from Pennsylvania, USA - Allegheny Zone_MetaG_DW_15 (SPAdes) (version 2) ...
GTGTCGAGGTGCCGGGCTTTGCAGGGGAGGGAGTGGAAGTCTTTGAGGTCGATGCCGGAGCGGAGTTTTTTCAACGCTTCGTCGGTGATGGTGCCGTCCACCTGGGCGTGATAGGTGCGCGGGTGGGCGTGACGGGGATTGAGAAGGCGGTCGTTCCAGCGGGCTTCGTCGCTGAGGAGGAGGAGGCCTTCGGAGTCGCGGTCGAGACGGCCGATGGCATAGACGTTTGGCGGGAAGCCGAACTCGGCGAGGGTGTGGTGAGAGGGGTGCTCCTGAGTGAACTGGGAGAGGACGTCGAAGGGTTTATAGAAGGCGAGGAGCATTTACTTTTGCTTCAAAGCTGCGATCTGGCGCTCCAGAACCTGGCGGTGTTCTTGATATTCGGAACGACTGCGATGGGTGCCCTTGCCAGCGCGCCATGAGACAACGACGAAGACAATCCCGAATATGCTCATGCCGAGGGGAACGATGGTGAAAATGCCTGCCCCCGCTTTTGAGAAGCCTGTGGCCATGAGAATGCAGACCACGGTAAAAAAAACTCCAAACATGGTCCCTATGATTTTGCCCGCCGAACCTGCGGCAGCGGCCTTTTTGGGGTCAAGCATATGATCCAAGCTCTGCTCGCGATCCAGCTTCTCGATCTCATTCTGAAGAGCGATGACTTCCAGGCTCTCGGCCATCTTACCGGTGTTCTCGGCGACCTTCGCGACTTCTTCGGTGAAGATGGAGCTGTCGGTGCGCTTTACTTCCAGGCTGCTGTGGCAGAACTGGCAGGTGACGAAACGGGTGGCGTCGGAGACTTGAAGCGGAGCGCCGCAGTGGTTGCAACGGACGGAGAGCGTTTCCATGCCGCGAGGCTAGCGGGCGGCCTGAAGGTTTTCAAGGGTGGTTCCAAAACGCATCACATCTTCTAATGCGAGGCGTTTTTGCTCGAACTCGTCTTCGGTCATACGGCGCGGGATGTGATGGGGTTTGTCGAAGACGAGGGTGACTTTGGAGAAGGGCAGGGGGAGGAGGAATTCATCCCAGGTCTTGAACTGGATGGCGTGGCTGTAGTGCATGTGCACGGGGATGATGGGCACGCCGGTGAGCTGGGCGAGCTTGACGATGCCGGGCTGTACACGATGCAGGGGGCCGCGCGGGCCATCGGGGGTGATGCCGATCTCGTAGCCTTCACGGGCCTTGGCAGCGAGGGCGATGAGGGCGCTCATGCCTTTCTCGGGCTTGGAGCTGGAGCCGCGCTCTGCCTCGATGCCGAAGCTGGCGCAGACATCGGCGATGATCTGGCCGTCGCCGCTGGGGCTGGTAAGGATGGTGCCGGGGACGTTGGCGAACCATTCATGGTGAAGCCAGGGGATGAGGAACATGCGGTTGTGCCAGAAGGACCAGATCCAGCCTTTGCGTGCGGCATCAAAGACGCCTGCGTCATCGCGCACCTCCCATCGCAGAGTCGAGCCGATGGCGCGCATGATTCCTGCGATGATTTTGCCGGCGGATTTGATGCGGATTTTTGCCATGAGTGTGGGCGCATTGCATGGCGGTGTTCTGATCCGTGGTCAAGGTGCGGGATGCCGGAGCAGGGCATGAAAAAGGCGGGAGGATCCTCCCGCCGTAGAACCGAGCGCTGGGAGATGTCGGCGCAGCTACTTTTTGAAGAAGAACATGCCAATCGAAGTACACAGGCCTATGGCGAAGGCTCCGATGCCCACACCGAACATCGCGGTCATGTCCGTGGAGCCGCCGACGACAATGGCGCTGTCCTGGATGTCCGAAGGAAGATAGCGTACTTTGACCGCAGGATCGGTGACAGCAGTATCGCTGGCATGAGCGGAGAAAAAGTTGGAGGTGACCTGGAAGGTCTGCTGCACGGGTGTTCCGTTTTGCGGCGTGTAGGAGACATCCAGCTTGTAGCTGCTGGATCGGCGGCCTTTTTTCCATTCACCTCCCTCGATCACGCCATCCACCGTGATGCCGTCTTTTTCGAGCGCGGCGAGGCGTTCCTTGTCCTTGTGGCCGTTGTAGGTCATGAAGGGACCCGCGATGATTGCGATAACGGCGATGAGCTTGATTTTGGTGGATGCTTCCATGTGAGTTGGTGGAATTAGGCCGCCGTTTTATCCAAAAGCGATGCAAGGGTCAATACGAATAAACCTAGATTATTTGCCTTAGACAGATTTAACCAATTCGATCACCGAGCGGCGTTCTTCCCGACGGAAATCGACGCGGTCGAAGATTTCGCTGATGACGTGGAGGCCGAGGCCGCCGATGCGGCAGTCGATGGAGGGAGGGGCGACGAGCTTCTGGAAGTCTTCGTTGGTGATACCTGCGCCGTAATGCTCGATGAGGATGCGAACGGAGTCCGGGCTTGACTCCATGCGGCAGGTGGCGGCGCGTTCGGTGCTGGTGGAGCAGTAGGCGTATTTGCAGATGTTGCTCATGACTTCATCACATCCGAGAACGAGGAGGCCGGTGAATTCATCGTCCAGGCCATGGTAGGCGGACCAGGTCTCGATGAACTCACGCACCAAGCGCAGGGTGTCGGGATGGCAGGAGAGGGCGACAACATCCGGGGCGGGCGGCGAATGATCGGTGATCGTCAAAACGGTGGCGTCGTCCTGATAGCTGGAGTCATCTGCGAAAACGTGCCATTGCTCGACGAGGTGTTTTAAGAAGCCCTCGCCGCCATGAGTGTGCTGCATGGCGGCGGCGAATGCGGCGTCTTCGAAGTATTCGCCGGCACTGTTCTGCACTTCGAGAATGCCGTCGGTGTAGAGCATCCACTGGCGGCCGGTGCTGAAGGGAAGGGACATCTCGGAATAGCGTGCGGCGCAAGAGATGCCGAGCGGCGCATTGCCGGGGGCGGGGACTTCCTTCCACATTTTGCCGTCAAAGACCTGAGCGCCGGGCAGACCGGCGCAGCAGAGCCAGACGCGTCGTGTCTTCGGGCATACGAGCATGGCATTGATGGCGATGAAACGGCCTGCCTTCATCACGCCACAGAGGCGTTTGTTCAGCGTCGTCATCCACTCGGCGAGATTCATGGAGACGCAGAGGTGTGCGGTGGAGGCGATGAGGGTGGTGCCGCGCGCCATGTCGAGAGCTGCGGGCAGGCCTTTGCCGCAGACGTCGCCGACACCGAGGAGGATTTTGCCGTCATCGATTTGATGCCAGAAATAAAAGTCGCCGCCGACTTCGCTGGCGGGTTCATAGAAGGTTTCGACCGCGACATCTCCCAGACGAACCTGGGGCGCCGGGAGGAAGGAGTTTTGGATTTCCGTGGCGAGAGAAAGCTGCTGCCGGTCTTCGGCTTCCTGAATGGCCTTTTTCTGAGATTCGAGCCGCATGAGCGTCACGGCGATGAGGCTGCCGAAAGTCTCAAACATTTCCACGTCCTGAGTGGTGAAGGAGGCGCCGTGATTTGGATTGATGGCCTGCATGACACCGAGGCAGCGGTCGCCATCGAGCAGGGGAATGGTGACCATGGCACGGGTGACGAGGTCGGACTGGTCCGAGGCGGGGCGGAAGTGGCGGGGATCATTGAGCGCGTCTTCAATGTTGACGGCTGTTTTGGTCGAATAGACGTGGCCGGCGATGCCCTTTCCTTTCGGCACGCGCACCGCCATGGCATTGATGGGATCAAGAGTGGAGCGGATGAGGAGGTCCTCGCTGGGACCGTCTGGAAGGAGGATGGAGCAGACCCCGCAGTCCATGACCTCACGCGAACGCTGGAGGATGTGATCGACGAGATCGACGAGATTTTGGGTGCTGCTGAGACGGCGGGCGACATCGAGCAGAACGCTTTGGCGGGAGGAGATGGGCTGCGGATTACTCACGGCGTTTGAAGATGTCGAGAATGCCTTTTTTCTTTTCTTCGGGGGTGGAGCTCTCGCGAGGCATGGGGATGACGGGGCCCGGTTTTGCGCCTGTATCGAGTTCCTTGATACGCACGGGGTAGGGGTCGTGGGTGCGACGCATGTGCTCGATGAGCTGCTCCTTGGTGGGCACTTCATTGAGCTTGTTGCCAAAGATGAGGCGGCTGGGCTTGCCGGCGAGAGTGCCGGTGATGTATTCCCCCCAGATGACGAGGGTATTCATCTCTTCGACCAGGGTGTTGATTTTGCGCATGGTGGTGTCGAGGTGTTTTTCGAGGCCGGGGCCAGAGGCGTTTTCGCCACCAGCGAGCATGCGGTGGAGATCTGTGGTGATTTCTTCGATGCGTGCCTTCAGACCTGGCTTACCATCCGTGCCAGCAAAGGTCTGATTGAGCTCCTTGGAAAAGCTTTCGAGGTTGGCGAGGATGGCGTCTGCACGAGGGGCGAGGCCTTTGTCAGCCGCGCCCTTGGGGCCTTTGACGAGTTCCTGAATGCCGGTGGCGGTGTCTTCGAGCTTGTCTGCCACGGCATTGATCTTTTGACCGAAGCCGGGTGTTTTGCCGTCGCCGGTGAAGGTGATTTTTAACTGCTGGGTGAAGGCCTCGATGTTGGCGAGTGAGTCGGAGATTTTTTGGGAGGCGTCCCCCTTGCCGAGAGGATCGGTGATTTTTTTGAGATCGGCGGTGATGTCGCGGATGTTGGCGAAGATGGCGTCGCCGCCGGGGATCATCATTTCCAGCAGGCTGCCCATGCTGGTGGAGGTGAGGTGCGCGCCGTCGGCCAGGAGGCCGTCTTCGTCATCGACGCGGATGAGCGCGATGTGTTTTTCTCCGAGCACCGACTCGGCACTGATGATGACCTTGAGCCTGGAGGGGATGGGTGCGGGAGAGAAGACCTCGACGTGCACACGGACGGTGTTGCTCTCAAGGATGCGGTCTGCGGGGGCGAGGTGCTCGATGCGGTCCACGGTACCGATTTTGTCGCCGGCGAAGAGGACGGTGGTGTTGCGGTGAATGCCGGTGATGTCGGCAAAATCCACGGAAAAGCGGAGGTGGGGTTTGCGCCAGGGATCACCCGAAATGGCGAAGATGAGCGCGCCGAGAAGCATCAGGGAGCACAGAATGACGAGGGTCGCCACGGTGGCATCTTGCTTGTTTTTCATGGCTTGGAGGAGTGAATGGCGGAGCGTGAGTACATGCCGGTTTCATTGAGGCCGAGCAGCGTTTCGCGGTAGAGCACCTCGCCGGAGTCGTCACTGCCATCTCCCTGCGGATCACCGTTGATGAACTGCTGCACGGCGGGGTGGGGATGGGCGCGTATTTCATCGGGCGTGCCCGAGGCGATGATCCTGCCCTGATTGGGACCGGTGCCGAGCATGATGATGCGGGTGCCAATGCGGAAGACGCTGTTCATGTCATGTGTGACAACGACGACGGTGGCGCCGATTTTCTGCGTGAGGCGCTGGGTGAGTTCATCGACCACGGCGGTCATGATGGGATCGAGGCCTGCGGTGGGTTCGTCGCTGAAGACGAGAGGTGGATCCAAGGCGAGAGCGCGGGCAAGTGCGGCGCGCTTCTTCATGCCGCCGCTGATCTCGGAGGGTTTTTTGTGGCCATGGCCGGTGAGGCCGACCTGCTCGAGCTTCATTTTGACGACGGTGTCGATGAGTCCGGCATCGAGCTGCGTGTGTTCGTTCAAGGGAAGGGCCACGTTTTCGGCGACGGTGAGGGACTGGAGGAGGGCACCGGATTGAAAGAGCATGCCGTAGCGGCCGCGGAGCTTGCGCAGGGCGTCCGCATTCATGGTGGTGATCTCCTGGCCGAATATCTTGATGCTGCCGGAGGTGGGCTTTTCCGTGCCGATGAGGTGGCGGAGCAGGGTGCTTTTGCCACAGCCGCTGCCGCCCATGATGATGAAGGTGTCGCCTTCATAGACTTTGAAGCTGACGCCGTTGAGCACCTTCTGAGATCCAAAATGGCGCACGAGCGAATCGACCTCAATGATCGGTTCGCGGGTGGTCAGGTCTGGAGCGGTGTCTGGCATGAATGACAGTTAGTTAATGGCGACAGGGGTAATTATTGGAGAGGTGTGTGATTGCGGAGCCAATGTGCGGCGGGGCTGGTGGCAGACGCTGCTAGTGGACCTTGGATGTGGCGGAGTGCTGGGTTTGCTTTCCGGATGGGACGGCCATACCCAGGGTCGCCTCGCTAAGGCTCGGCTGACCCTGGGCTATGTTCCGCAGCCCCTTTGGGGCTGGTGGAGATGCGGGGGAGGAAGGCCAAAAGGGGCGATGGTCTTGCTCGGTGGTGAGCCGTGGGTGAAAGGCCAACGGAGTCCGTGAGAGTGCCTGCGGCATGACGCGACTCAGCGACAAGTTCCAAAAATGAATGGAACACCGCTTTAACTGAGAGGTGTGCGAGTCAGGCATCAGAAGAAGAACAGGGCGGTGAGGAGGGCGTTGGCGATGAAGACGCTGAGCAAGGAGACAACGACGGAGCGGGTGGTGGCGAGGCCGACGCCTTCGGCACCGCCGGAGACATTCAAGCCGATGCTGCAGGCGATGGTGACGATGAGGATGCCGAAGACGCCGCTTTTGAGGAGGCCGATGCCGATGTCACTCAATGCCACATGCTGCAGCGCGTGAGTGACGAAGAAGGCGGTGGACATGTGCAGGGAGAAATGGCCGATGAGCCAGCCACCGGCGAGGCCCACGTAGATGCTGAACACGGTGAGGAGGGGCAGCATGATGACCATGGCGAGAAAGCGCGGGACGATGAGCCATGACATGGGAGGAATGGCCATGACTTCGAGTGCTTCGATTTCTTCCGAAACTTTCATGGTGCCGAGCTCTGCCGTGACGGAGGAACCGCTGCGGCCGATGACGATGACTGCGGTGACCAGCGGTGCGAGCTCGCGAATGAGACTGGAGGATACGAGTCCGGGGACGAAGGCGGTGGCGCCGAGCTTCGCGAGCTGGGCGGCGGACTGCATGGCGAGCACGACGCCGATGGTGAGGGCGGTGAGCGCCGACATGGGCACCGCGTGCACGCCAATGCGCACGATCTGGGCAAAGGTGTGGCCGATGCGCCAGCCTCTGCCGCGGAAGGGAGCGACGAAGAGCCAGTAGAGCAGACTTCCGCACAGTTCGAAGTATTGGCGGAATGCTTCGGTCATGGGCGGAGCTGGAAAAGACTAACGTTTGCTGGTCAGGTCGACGGCATTCAAAGCGGCCTCAACCGTGGGCAGATGGGTGATGAAGTCGCCGAGGCGCACGATTTTGAACGAGGCATCCACACGGCCTTGAATGCCAGCGAGCGCAAATTCCGTGCCTGCGCTGCTGGCGTGCTGGAAGTATTCCACGACCACGGCCCAGACGGGGGTGTTGACGAAGGTGACCTTGGTGAAGTCGATGATGAGGCGTTTGACCCCGGCCTTCATCTGCTCGCGCACGACTTTTTGGAACTCGGGCACGGTCGCGAGGTCGGCATCGCCTTCGAGCTCGATGACGACGGCGTTGGGGTGGTTGCGGACGGTTGGTTTCATGAAGGTGTCAGGCGGTCAGAGCCAGCCGGTTTGATTGAGGCGGCCGGTGAGTTCCATCTGCCGTTCCAGTTGTGCGGCATAGAGCGCGGCATTTTCGGCATTGGGTTTGCAGCGAGTGGATTCGTCGAGTGTGACGAGCTGGGAGCAGAGCTGCTCGTAGCTGACTTTTTCAGTGCCGCCTTGATTGGCGTGGGCGTAGGCGGCCTGGATGGCTCCGCCGAGAGCAGCGCCTTCACTGGTGCTGAGCGTGACGACTTCGGCATTGAAGCAGTCGGCGGCGATCTGACGCCAGACAGCGCTCTTGCTGCCGCCGCCGGTGAGGCGGATTTCGGTGGGATTCATGCCGAGATCACGGAAGCGTTTCAAGCCGTAGGCGAGACCGAGCGTGGCGCCTTCCACAGCAGCGCGGGCGAGATTGGCCGGGGCCATGTTGGTGGGGCGGAGGCCATGGATGACGCCGGTGCCGTTGGGCAGGTTGGGGGTGCGTTCGCCATTGAGGTAGGGAAGGAACATCACGCCATCCGCGCCGACGGGGGCGGATTTGACGGCGGTTTCGAGCTGGCGCAGATCCCAGCGGAACATCTCGCGCACCTGCTCAGTGACGACGGTGACGTTCATGGTGCAGACGAGGGGGAGCCATTGATCGGTGCTGTCGCAGAAAGCAGCGACCTCCCCCTGGCCATCGACCACGGGGGAGCCGGCCACGCCATAGAGGGTGCCGCTGGTGCCAAAGCTGGCGGTGACGACGCCGGGCTTGATGTTGCCGGTGCCGATGGCGCCCATCATGTTGTCGCCGCCGCCGGCGCTGATGATGACATCGAAGTTCAGGCCCCATTTGACGGCGAGGTCTTTGCGGATGGTGCCGTGGACGGCTTTGGAGGAGCCGAGCGGTGGCAGCATGGCGCGCACGCTGGGGTCAATGTAATCGCAGATTTCATAGGCCCACTCGCGGGTGTTCACATTGAGGATGCCCATGCCGGAGGCGTCGCCGTATTCCATGCGCTTCACGCCGCTGAGCCAGAAGTTGATGTAGTCGTGCGGGAGCAGGATGGTTTTCGTCTTGGCGAAGTTTTCGGGTTCGTTCTGCTTCATCCAGAGCAGCTTGGGGATGGTGTAGCCGGGCAGCATGGCATTGCCGGCGAGGGCGATGACGCCGGGCTGGCCGCCAAAGTGATGGGCGATCTCCGCGCACTGGGCCTGAGTGGAGGTGTCGCACCAGAGTTTCGCGTGGCGGACGGGCTTGTCGTCTGCGCCGAGGGCGACGAGGCCGTGCTGCTGGCCGCTGACGCCGATGCCGGCGATTTTGGCCTTGTCCTTGCCGATCTGTTCGAGGCACTGCTGCACGGAGGCATCCACGGCATCCAGCCATGACTGCGGGTCCTGCTCAAGGTGACCCGGGGGCAGGCCATCGATCAATTCATAGGTGCTGTGGCCGGAGGCGAGAATTTTGCCTGAGTCGAGGTCGAGGACGATGGCCTTGGTGCTCTGCGTGCCGCTGTCGATGCCGAGGAAATACATGAAGGGGAAGGGGTTGGAGTCAGGGAAAGGTTTACGGTGGGGACTGAGGGCAGGTCAAGAGGGCAAGCGTTTAAGAATCGGTCGTTATTCGGGCTGATTCAGTCATGCCAGGGAAGTCAATCCTTCGACTGAATGTTCCCTGATTTCTTGATGGCGCGCATGAGCCGCCAGCCGAGGAAGAGAGAGACGGCATAACCCAGAGCGCCGAAGACGGAGACGCCATAGAGCAGTGGGGCGGCCTGGCGGCTCCACAGTTCACTGGAGCCAAGGAAGATGGCGGCGGTGAGGATGCCGAGGACGAGTCGGTTGACGATGGGGTCGAGGTGGCGGTGATCGATGTGCACCGTGAATGAGCCGTCGCGGAAACGGGCGAGCATGTCAGTGATGTCGCGTGGCAGGGCGGTGAGGAGACGATTCCACACGCGGAAGGATCGGCGGGCGCGCTTGGCGATGCGGCCGGGCGAGAACCGGCGGAGCATGAGGCGCGTGCAGTAGGGCTGCATGAGCTCGGCGAGGCTCACATCTGGAGAAAACCGGCGGGAGGTGCCTTCCAGCACGATGAGGGTCTTCAGCAGCATGGCGAGTGACGGAGGCAGCACGATGTGGTGGCTGCGGATGATTTCGACGAGACTGCTCAAGGCCGCGCCGACATGGATGTCATTGAGCGGATGGCCGGTGTAATCGGCCATGAAATCCTGCAGGTCTGCCCGCAGTTTTTCACGTGAACAATCGGCCGGCACGGCGCCCAGGCGCAGGACCTGCTCGGCCACGAGTTCGGAATCGTTTTCCACGATGCCGAGGAGCAGGGCCTCGACTTCATCGCGCAGATCTTCATCGATGCGGCCGACCATGCCGCAGTCGATGACGCCGACGATGTTGCCGGGGAGGAGGATGAGGTTTCCGGGATGCGGGTCGGCGTGGTAGAAGCCATCGCGGAAAACCATTTCGAGATACATGTTGGCGCCGCGTTTGGCGAACTCACCGAGATCCACTCCGGACTTTTGCAGCGCTTCAATGTCGGTGCCGACGATTCCGTCCAGCCGCTGCATGGTGACGACTTGATGTGAGCAGAGTTCGTTGAACAGCTCGGGGATGCAGACGGTCGGGTCGTCGGCGAAGTTGCGGGCAAATTCCTCCTGATTCTGCCGCTCGTAGGTGAGGTCGAGCTCACGCAGAAGGGTGCGGCGGAACTGGCGCACGACCGCCAGCGGCTGGTAGGAGCGCAGGGCGGGAGAGTGCTGTTCCAGGAGCTCGGCGAGCGCCTGCACGATCTCGACATCGGTGGCGGCTTGTTCGGCCACGCCTGCACGGCGAACTTTGACGACGACGCTATGACCGGTGTGAAGCCGGGCGGCGTGGACCTGGGCGACAGAGGCGGCTGCGAGAGGCGTGTCTTCAAAGCTGGCAAAGAGCTGCTTGATCGGCAGGCCGAGTTCGGCTTCAATCGTGGCACGGGCCACGGCGGAGGGGTCAGGTGGTACGTTGGATTGAAGCTGGGAGAGCTCCTCGGTGAGTTCAGGGCCGAGCAAATCGGCGCGGGTGCTGAGCATCTGGCCGAGCTTGATGAAGGTGGTGCCCAGCTCCGTGAGGGCCATGCGCACACGCGCCGCCTGCGTAACGCCGGTGGTAATCGACTGGCCATCAGCGCTTTTGAGGCGGTCCTGCAGCCAGGCGTATTTGAAGCCGCCAAACAAATCCGCCAGACCATACTTGCCGAGCACGGCGGCGATTTCCGCGATGCGCTTGGCATAACGTTCGAGACGGGCGAGGGCATCAATCTTCATTCTAACACAACCTCCACACGAATGAGGGGTCTGACAATGCGGAATGCTCACTCTTGGCTGGCGGTTTTGGCAGGCCTAGGTATTCATGGGCATGAGCACTCCCAAGATTCTCGCCTTTGCTGGCAGCACCCGCAGCGCGTCGTATAACAAGCAACTGGTGCGTTTTGCCGCCGACGCTGCCCGTGCCGCCGGGGCCGAGGTGACGGTGGTGGATCTGCGCGACTACCCGCTGCCATTGTTTGACGGAGATCTGGAGGAGCAGCAGGGGCTGCCAGAGAATGCGAAAAAATTGAAGGCACTCTTTCTTGCGCATGATGCCCTGCTGATCTCTTCACCGGAGTACAACAGCTCCATCACCGCCGTGCTGAAGAACACGCTGGACTGGGTTTCCCGGGGTGAGACTGACGATGAGCCCCCGCTGGCGGCTTATCGTGGAAAGACGGCGGCTTTGGTAAGTGCCTCGCCAGGTGCACTGGGCGGGTTGCGGGGGCTGGTGCACCTGCGTGCCATTTTGGGCAACATCGGTGTCATAGTGCTGCCGGATCAGGTGGCGGTGCCCAAGGCCTATGAAGCCTTTGATGACCAAGGCGGGCTGAAAGATGAACGCACGGCCAAGCAGGTGACGCGGGTGGCGCAAACGCTGGTGGAATTTTTGAAGAAGCACGTGGGCTGATGCCCGGGGCCTTGTGGCCTCGCGTGCCCTATCAAGGGCGTGCGGCGGCTTTTTTCGTGCCAGGGCCACGGGTGCGCTCCGACTTGATGGGAACAGGGGCGAGCCGGATGGTCTCGACATGAACCACCACGGGCGGAGAGATGGTGGAGGAATCCGGCGAAGGCTCGCCAGCGGATGACTGAGACTGACGCAGGGATGCGATGCGGGACTCCAGTTCGGCAAGTTCACGACGGGCGGCTTCGATCTGAGCGGGAAGCTCCGCGTGCTGGCCGTTCGAGGCAGGGGCGGCTTTGGGTTCGCCTTCGTGAGGAGCCTGGCGCCGGGGAGGGGCGATGTGAGAACCGCCATGGGAATCGTGAGACTGGGCGTCGCGGTAGCGCTGTTCGACGGCGGCGAGGCGCTGTCGGGCATCGACGAGCTGCTGTTTTGTCGCTGCGAGATCTTGGTTGAGCTGGTCGAGTTCAACACGCTTGGACCTGGCTTCTTCGTGGCGGCTGGTTTCGGCGGCGAGTGCTGCAGCACATGCGGCGAGCTCTGCATTGCGTGCTGCCAGCTTCTTCTCGCATAAGGCCAGTTCTTCCTGCTGGCGCTGGAGCGAAGCCTCGGCGGCCGCGCCGCGCTGCTCGAGGGACATGAGGAGCGATTCGAGATCTTTAACGGCGGCTTCGTCACGCTGGTGTTTGGCGCTGAGCTCGGCAGTTGAGGTGTTGAGGGAGGCATGTTTGGCCTCTTCTTCTACGATGCGCTTTTCATGTTCGATGATCTGCTGGCGCAGGGAGTTCAACAAAGCCTCGTCCTGCTCGCACTCGTCACGCACTTGTTTGAGGCGGGCGTCAGCCTGCTCTTTTTGAGCTGCCAGATCTTCGATCTGCTGCTGAGCTTCGGCTGCGGTGGAGGTGAGTCGCTGGACCTCCGTGGCCTTCTCGTAATGCTGGGCATTGAGGCGTTCGAGGGCGGCGGTTTTATCCGCGTGCTGGCTGGTCAGTGCATTGATGGCTTCCAGCCAATCGTGATGGGCGGTTTCAGCCTGCTGCAGGGCTGCTTTGACCGGAGCGAGTTTTTCCTCTTCGGCACGGAGTGATTCCACCCGGGCGAGATGCAGGGCGCGTTCATTTTCAGCGCGCTGCTGCCAGTCGCGCAGTTCTTTTTCAACGGCATCGACCTCGGCTTTGAGCCGCGATTTTTCCATCTCCATTCTTGCCATTGCTTCCACATGAGCGCTGTCGGCAGGAGGAGGCTGAGGGGCAGGGGAAGGGGCCACAGGAACGGCCGGCTCAGGTGCGGGCGGCTCAGGTGCGGGTGGCTCAGGTGCGGGTGGCTCAGGTGCGGGTGGCTCAGGTGCGGGTGGCTCAGGTGCGGGTGGCTCAGGTGCGGGTGGCTCAGGTG
>Ga0209066_10005849_pt1 | contig 12776 bp, 11 predicted proteins | sample All_14_2_FD_187198 | JGI IMG/M metagenome (GOLD analysis project Ga0209066, IMG submission 187198) | Freshwater microbial communities in response to fracking from Pennsylvania, USA - Allegheny Zone_MetaG_DW_15 (SPAdes) (version 2) ...
GCTGCTCGCGCTGCATGGCGCCGACGTCATCAAGGTGGAGCCGCCGGAAGGCGATTGGGGTCGCGCGCTGGGCGAGCTGAAGGGCGACCACTGCGCCCATTCCGTCGCCTTCAACCGCGGCAAGCGGTCGATCGCCCTCGACCTCAAGTCCGCCGACGGCATCGAGGTGGTGAAGAAGATCGCGGCCAAGGCGCATGTGGTGATGGAGAGCTTCCGTCCCGGCGTCATCTCGCGGCTGGGCTTCGGCTACGAGGACATCAGGAAGATCAACCCGAACGTCATCTACTGCTCGGTGTCCGGCTTCGGCCAGACCGGCCCCTACAGCAAGCGTCCGACGGTGGACGGCCTGATCCAGGCGTTCAGCGGCATGATGGTGATGAACAAGATGCCGGACGGCACGCCCTGGCGCCAAGGCATGATCGCCGTCGACGTGACGACCGGCCTCTACACCTTCCAGGCGCTGGCGACGGCGCTGATGCGCCAGTTCCGCTACAACGAGGGCTGCTTCATCGATTCCAGCCTGATGCGCGCCGCCGCCGCCTTCCAGGGCGCCAAGCTGATGGAATGGGTATTCTCCAAGGGCGCACCGCCGGTGCTCTACATGCCGGCCGGCAGCTACAAGACCTCGAACGGCTACATCATGGTGAGCGCCATGCGGCCACACCATTTCCGCCTGCTGTTCGAGCTGATCGGCCGCCAGGACATCGCCGACGACCCCGACCTTCAGAGCCACGAGAACCGCATCAAGAACGCGGCCAAGATCATCAAGGCGCTGAACGAGACGATGCCGACCAAGACCACCGAGGAGTGGATCGCGATCCTGCAGCCCAAGGACGTGTTCTGCGAGCGGGTGAACAACTACCAGGACTATCTCGACCATCCGCACGTCAAGGAATCCGGCGCCATCGACTGGATCGAGCAGGACGGGTTCGGCCGCATGCCGGTCGCCAACATCGCCGGCCTGCCGCCGGCGTCGCAGCATGCGCCTCAGCAGCACGCCCCGCATGTCGGCGAGGACGGCCCGGACATTCTGGGCGAACTGGGCTACGGCGCCGCCGAGATCGACGCGATCCTGGCCCGCGGCGGCGTGCGCGCACCCGCGCCGGCGGTCAAGGCAGCGGACTAGCCGCGAAGCGTTCGATGTCGCGGCGGCTGCGCAGCCGCACGATTCGTTTCTCTCCGGCGAGCGCTTCGCATTCCTTCTCGAAGCGCTCGCGATTGCGGCGGTGCGTCTTCAACGCATAGAGCAGGATCGAATTGCGGCTGAGGAAGGCATTGGACAGGGTCTCGCGATTGCCGGTGCCCCACAGTTCCTCGCGCGTGACGGCGCGCTTCACCGTCCGCCGCATCAGACGCGACATGACCAGCGGCAGCGGCAGATCGAGCCAGACCAGCGTGTCGGCCGGACGCCAGACGAGGTCGCGCACCTGGCCGTAATTGCCGACGACGATCCAGCCGTCATCGGCGGTCTCTCGTTCGACGCGATGACGGAACAGATCGACCGGCGCGGGCTGCCAGTCGCGTCCCCAGAACAGCGCATCGAGCTCGACCACGCGCAGGCCGGCACGCTCGGCCAGGCGCTCGGCCAGCCAGCTCTTGCCCGATCCCGTCGTTCCGATCACCGCCACCCGTCGCATGGACAAACTCTAGCGTCCGCCGGCGCCGTCCCGCAGGAACGCTTTTCGCCACACCCCGGTCCCGCCACCGCTGTTGCCGCCCGGCGGTGGATCGGGGACAGTCGCCCATGCATATCGGACTTCTCGCCGGCATCGGACCGGCCGCCACCGACTTCTACTATCGCGGCCTGATCGACCGGCACGTCGCGGGCGGCATCCCGCTCGACCTCACCATGGCGCACGCCGATGTCCGCGAGATGAGCCGAAATCTCGTCGGCAACGACCCGAAGAAGCAGGCGGAGATCTTCGCGGGGCTGGCGCAGCGGCTGAAGGCGGCCGGCGCGCAGGCCGTCGCCATCACCTCGATGGGCGGCCATTTCTGCGTCAACGAACTCATCGCGATCTCGGCCCTTCCGGTGCTCAACGCCATCCCCGCGGTCGACGCGGCACTGGCCAGGGGACCGTTCCGGAAGATCGGCATCCTGGGCACCCGCACCGTCATGCAATCGAAACTCTATGGCGGCATCCCCTCGGTGGAGGTCGTGCCGACGCAAGGCGCCGCGCTCGATCTCGTACACGACACCTATGTCGCCATGGCGACGATCGGGCATGTGACCGACGCGCAACGCCAGGTCTTCTTCGCGGCCGGCCGCGACCTCTGTGCCCGCGGCGCCGAGGCGATCATGCTGGGCGGCACCGACCTGTTTCTCGCCTTCGCCGGACACGATCCCGGCTTTCCCGTGATCGACTTCGCCGACATCCATGTCGACGCGATCTACACCCAATCGGCCGCCTGACGGCCCGGAGACACTCCTCATGGCCGAAGACACCCGCCCGCGCCGCTTCGCCGTCCTGATCGACGCCGACAATACCTCGCCGCGCATCGCCGCCGGCCTGTTCGAGGAGATCGCCAAGTTCGGGGAGGCGAGCGTCCGCCGCATCTACGGCGACTTCTCGAGCACCCGCCTCAAGTCGTGGGCCGAGATCCTGCAGAAGTACGCGATCGATCCCTATCAGCAGTTCGCCTACACGTCGGGCAAGAACGCCTCCGACATCGCGCTGGTGATCGACGCCATGGACCTGCTGCACAGCGGGCGCTTCGACGGGTTCTGCCTCGTCTCCTCCGACAGCGATTTCACGCGACTTGCATCCCGCCTGCGCGAGGAGGGCGCCGACGTCTATGGCTTCGGCGCCCAGAAGACGCCGGAGAGCTTCCGGCAGGCCTGCCGTCGATTCATCTACACGGAGAATCTCCTGCCCGAGGCTGCGGCGGCGGCACCCGGCGAAGGCACGACATCCGGCTCCCTGCAGCCTGCGAGCGCCGCGGTCGGGGTCCTAACCAAGGCGATCGCGCAGATGGAAACGGAAGATGGCTGGGTCAGTCTCGGGGCCGTCGGGCAGCGCCTGGCCAACATCGCCTCCGACTTCGACCCGCGCACCTATGGCTTTCGCAAGCTCAGCGACCTGATCCGCAAGACCGGTGCCTTCGACATGGAGCAGACGGACGGTCGCACCGTGCGAATTCGCGCCAAGCCGCTCCAGCCTCCTGCGGATGGTGCGCCGGTCCGCAGCCGCAGCCGCGGCCGGGGACGAGGCAGGGGTGCCGCTTCCGCAGCGGCGCCACGGTCGCAATCGGCTTAGCACTCTGCTGAAACAGCCCCTTCGGACGCATCGGCGAGCAACATTGTTGCGCGAACGGACTCCCAGACCGGAAATCGAGGGGCGCGACATCCGTTTCGTTTGTTTCGATTATTTCGTTTATTGCGTTTACACGCCCCGACCCCGACATTCCGAACGGCCTTTTGATCGCAAAGAGTCGCAGCGCTGGGCTGCTTCGCTCGTTGCTTTTGTCCAGGCCGCACCCTAAGCCCGACTTGCGGCTGCCGACGCCCGCTCCTCTTCTCAAGGAAATTCCCTCGTTTGAGCCCTTCACCGGAAGCCGCCGGCTCGCGCGCGCCCGTGGCGAAAGCCGCCCGCGCCTGGGCCCAGCTCCTGTCGCGCTACCGACAGCCCAGCAGCAGCCGCAGCATTTTCGAGATTGCCGTGACGGTGGTCCCGCTGGTCGCCTTGTGGGCGCTGGCCTGGGCGACGCTCGACATCGGCTACTGGCTGGCGCTGCCGCTGGCCCTCGCGGCCGGTGCCTTCATGGTCAGGCTGTTCGCGATCCAGCACGATTGCGGGCATGGCGCCTTCTTCCATCAGCGGGCGGTCAACGACTGGATCGGGCGCATCGCCAGCGTTCTCACGCTCACCCCTTACGAAGCGTGGCGACGCACGCATGCGACCCATCATGCCAGCACCGGCAATCTCGACAGGCGCGGGCTCGGAGACGTCGACACGCTGACGGTCGAGGAATATCGCGCCCGGTCGATGTGGGGCCGGCTGCGCTATCGTCTCTATCGCCATCCCTTGGTCATGTTCGGCCTCGGACCGGCCTATCTGTTCATCGTCCAGCATCGCCTGCCGGTCGGCCTGATGCACGACGGCTGGCGACCGTGGATCAGCACCATGACGAACAACCTGGCGATCGTGATCTTCGCCGGTCTGCTCATCTGGCTGGTCGGCATCGAGGCCTTCCTGCTGATTCACCTTCCGGTGCTGCTGCTTTCCGCCTCCGTCGGCGTTTGGCTGTTCTTCGTCCAGCATCAGTTCGAGCACACCAAGTGGGACAACGATCCCGACTGGAACCTGCACGAGGCGGCCCTGCACGGCAGCTCGCACTACGATCTGCCGGCCTTCCTGCGCTGGTTCACGGCAAACATCGGCATCCATCACGTCCATCATCTCAGCAGCCGCATCCCCTACTACCGGCTGCCGCACGTGCTCCGCGACCATCCCGAGCTGCGCGATGTCGGGCGCCTGACCCTGGTCCAGAGTTTCCGCTGCGTGCGTCTGGTCCTGTGGGACGAGAGGCTGCGCCGACTCGTCTCCTTCCGCGAGGCCCGCGCCTCACGCGTCTGACGGGCAGCTCTTCAGCAGGTTGCCGGCCGCCGCATCGCCCGGCGCCTGAACGAGACAGGCTTCGAAGTGGGTGCGCGCCGCGGCGACGTCATGCCGGAGCAAGGCCTCGACCCCGCGCAGCAACGGCTCGCGGGTCCTCAGCTTGGCCTCGCGCTGGTCCGGCGGATCGCGGTCGAATACTTCGAACAGCACCACGGGTCGCGTCTTGCCCCTGACCACCACCACATCGAGGGGCCGGATGGCGTAGACGCCAGGGTCGGCCAGATGATCGTAGGTGTACTGCGAGATCAGCATGCGGACATGATAGACCTTGGTGAGGCTTTCGATGCGCGCCGCCAGGTTCACCGCATCGGAGATGACGGTGCCATCCATCCGATGCAGCTCGCCGATGGTACCCATCATCAGCGACCCCGTATTGATCCCGGTCCCGATGGCCACCGGTGCCAGGCCCTGGGCCGTCCGGCCTTGATTGAAGACGTCGAGCGCGTCGAGCATGGCGAGCCCCGCGCGCACGGCGTCGTCCGCGTTCTCGAACAGGGCCATGATGGCGTCGCCGATATATTTGTCGATGAAGCCGCCATGGGCGCGGATCACCGGTCCGACATGCTCAAGATAGGCGTTGATGAAGTCGAAGTTCTCGTCCGGCGTCATCGTCTCCGACAACGCCGTGAAATTGCGGATGTCGGAGAACATGATGGTCATGTGCCCGGCCTTGTTGTCGCCCAGCGCGACCGAGACGATGTTCGGCTTGCCGATCTTGGCGAGGAAGGCCCGCGGCACGAACCGCTCGATCGCCAGGTTGGTCTCGCGGAGATCGTTGATCCGCGACCGCACCGAATCGCGCATCGAGGCGAAGCTGCGGGCGAGATGGCCGATCTCGTCGCGCCGGTCGGTATTGGCGATCGCATGGTCGAGATCGCCGTCGGCAATGGCGCCGGCCTCGCCGCGTAGGTTCAGAATCGGATCGATGATCCGGCGCTGCAGCAGCCGCGAGGCCAGCCAGTAGACCAGCGGCAGGGTCAGCGCGAGCAGGACCATCGAGCTCACGAACACGTGCACCACGGCCTCCCGGGCGAGCGCCAGGTCGTAGGTGACCTTGCGCACGATCATCATCGGTCTCTGGTCCTTGATCGTGTCCGCCCTGTTGTAGCGGCTGTAGGTGGTCACGCGATGGCCGGAGGCGCCGGCCCGCTGCAGCCGCCCCTCCTTCAGGATCTCGGCGGCCAGCGCAGGGTCGAGCTTTTCGCCGGGCCGGATCAGCGACCAGGTGCCGGACGCGTTGATCAGGTACATGTCGACGTCGGTCACGTAGGCGTTCGATTTGACCGCGTCGGAGAAGTAGTCCTCGAAGAAATACTGGCTCATCCAGCCGAAATCGCTCTGCTTCAGCGTGGTGCGAACGTCGGTCGATACCTCGATGAGGTAGTCCTTACCGGGCGGGCCGTAATAGGTGTAGGTCCGCAGCGTGCCCGTCACCGACGACAGGTCGATGCCGTCGCTCATCGCCTGCCCCTTGTCGAACACCGAATCGAGGAAGTCCGAGAAGGCGCCCTTGGGAAACACCAGGCCCCTGTCGGAGGCCAGGTTGGTGTTGAAGATCCTGTGATCGCGATCGATGAAGTAGATGTGCTGGACGCCGTACCGGGCCGCGAGCGCATTGAGCTCGACGACCGTCAGGGCAGCCGGAGCCCGGCCCGTGCGCTCCACATCGTCCTCGATCCGCGGCAGCACCTTGGCCATGGCGGCCGTGTTGCGCTCGTTCTCGCTGCGCAGCATCGTCTCGAAGACGTCGAAGCGTTCGCTGAGGCTGGCCTCGATCCGGCGCAGCTCCTCGTCCTGCAGCCGCGACACCAGCCGGTACATGGCGAGCGATGCGACGATCGTCGCGCCGAGGCTCACGGCGATCAGGACCGTGAGCAGGAAAAGACCGACCTTTCGCTTCATCGAGGGTCCAAATATCTGTCATCCTGAGCGCAGCGAAGGATCTCACGCCAGCGACACAGTACCTCGGTCGTTCCGCAAGGTCCTTCGCTTCGCTCAGGACGACAATCAGCGCCTCGACTACCTTCGCGCCTCACTACACGGTCAGCTGTTCTGCCACAGCCTGGTCGTATAGGCGCCCTCGACGTTGGCGTCGATCTGGGCGGCGACGGCTTCGCTCTCGCCGATGCGCGGCGCGATGATCTTGCCGAACGAGATGCGGCCCGGCGCCGGCCACGACTTGGGATCCCACAGCTTGGCGCGCACGATCGAGCGGGCGCAGTGGAAGTAGCAATGCTTGATGCGGACGCGGGTCGCGAGCAGCGCCGGCTTGCCGAGCGAACTGAGCGATGCGACGAGGTCGGGGTCGTCGTGGATCTCCGCCGTGCCGGAGATGCGCAGCGTCTCCCCGGTCGCCGGCACCAGCGCGATGATGCCGATCTGGCCGGTGTCGAGGATGTTGTTCAGCCCGAAAGCGAGATTGTTGCCGACCCGCTCGGGAATCAGCAGCGTCTTCGAATCCTCGACCCGGATGAACCCCGGCTCGTCGCCCTTGGGCGAGACTTCGACGGTGCCGTCCGCCGCCGTCGTGCCGACCAGAGCGAAAGGGCAGCGCTTCAGGAAATGGATCGATTGCTCGTCCAGCGCGTCCAGGATCTTCACCCGTGTGGCCGGACGGGGCTCGGCGATGATGCGCCGCAGATCTTCCTTGGTGCTGATGCGAGCCATGAGACAACTCCTTCGAAACGCTCGGGGCGGCAAACATCCGCCACTTGCGAACGACTTGCAACCACTGCCGCGGGATCCCGCCTCCCGCGACCGGTCAGGCGAAGTGCGGCGCCACCTCGAGCATGAAGCGCTGCATCTGCTCCTTCACCATCGCATGCGGCTTCTGCCCGTAGTTGAAATAGAGGATGACCTCGGCGACGCCGGCCGCCTCGACCTGCTTCAGGGTATCGACGATATGCTGCGGGCTGCCGCACAGGATCGACTTGTCGGTCAGTTTCTCCGGCCGCATGTCGCGCAGGATGTTCACGATCTCGACGAAGTATTTGTAGGTCGGCGGCACCTTCTCGCCCGACGAGGAGGGAAAGGCCGCGATCAGCGCGTCCTGGAAATAGCGCACCAGCGCTTCCTTGCCGTAGCGCTCCTCCTCCGGCGTCGAGGCGACGTGCACGAAGTAGGAGCACATGGCCCGCCGCATCGGCCGCTTGAAGCCGGTCTCGCAGGTCTCGCGGTAGACCCGCACCGCGTCGGCCAGCGAGCCGTAGACCATGGCCGCCGCGAAGGGCGCATAGATCACGTTCCAGTCGTTCTTGGCCGCCAGTTCCATCGACGGCCGCGAGAAGCAGGCCACGTAGGGCCTGAGCGGGCTCTGCGCCGGCTTTGGCCGCACCTCGACGTCGTCGAATTGATAGAACCGGCCCTTGTGGGACCACTTGCCGGGCTCGGTCCAGGCACGCCAGACGATCTCGAGCCCCTCGGCGAACAGCTCGGCGGAGTCGTCGAACGGCATCTGGAACGGATCGTATTCCTTGCGGTCGTAGCCGCGGCCGGCGGCGAAATCGACCCGGCCACCCGAGAGGAGATCGAGCGTCGCCCATTCCTCGGCGACATGCAGCGGATGATGCACCGGCAGCAGGGTCACGGCCGGCGCCAGCCGCAGCCTCGTGGTGGCACCCGCCAGCTGCGCCAGCATCGCCAGCGGCGAGGCGTTGACCCCCAGCAGATTGAAGTGATGCTCGCCGATCCAGGCCGAGTTCAGGCCGACCTGCTCGGCCCACAGCGCCTCGGCATAGATGTCCTTGATGAAGGATTCGGCGGAGCGCGGATTGCCCGGATAGCGATTGTCCGAGAGGGTGAAGTAACCGAACTGCATGATCAGAACTCCGGGGTCAGGCCGCCTGTTGTGCCACGTCCGAGAGGGAGACGATCCAGTCGCGGAACGCCTTGATCTTGCGTCGCCGGATCGCCTCGGGCGGATAGACCAGGTAGTAGGCGAAGTCGGAAGAGCGTTTGAACTCGAACGGGATCACCAGCCGGCCCGCCTTGAGGTCGGGCTCGACCAGCGGGTTTCGCCCCAGCGCAACGCCCAGCCCGTCCATGGCGGCCTGATAGGCTGCCAGCGCGAAGTCGAACGAGACGCCACGCGAGGCGTCGACGCCTTTCACGCCCGCGGCCGTCAGCCAGACCTGCCAGTCGTCGGGAAAGCTGCCGATATGCAGAAGGGTGAACCGCTTGAGATCGGCCGGCTTGCCGAGGCCGTTCGGGCCTTTCACCAGCGACGGTGCGCAGACCGGCATGACGTCCTCGCTGACCAGCCGTTCGGCCATCAGGTTCGGCCATTGGCCGCGGCCATAACGGATGCCGATGTCGACATCCTCGCGCGAGAAATCCACGAGCGACGTGCCGGTCGAGACGCGCACGTCGATCTCGGGATGCGAGCGCTGGAACCCGCCCAGCCGCGGCACCAGCCACTTCACCGCGAAGGACGAGGTCGTCGTCACCGTGAGGTTTCCGCCCTTGTCCTTCTGCAGCAGCTTCTCGGTCGCCTCGTTGAGCTGGTCGAAGGCCGCACGCACCGAAGGGAGATAGGCCTGGCCGGCCTCGGAGAGCAGCAGCGAGCGATTGCGCCGCACGAACAATTTTAATCCGAGCCGCTGCTCCAGCCCGCGCACCTGATGGCTGATGGCCGCCTGCGTGACGCTCAATTCCTCGGCGGCATCGGTAAAGCTCATATGGCGTGCCGCGGCTTCGAAGGCACGCAAACCGTTGAGCGGCGGCAGGGTACGTTTCATGGCCAGTCCTTCACATGAGGTATTTTAATCAAAACAGGACAAAGGGTCGTTTGTAAAGGGGGACCCCGGAGCGCACATCAGCCGCAACAGAGTTCAACCCTTCCGGGAACCGTCCCATGGCCAACATATCGCTTCACCATTCTTCCCAGGCGCCGCTGCTTTCCGGTTCCTTCACCGCCTTCGGCCAGATCCTCGCGACGTGGCGCGAGCGGTCGAGGCAGCGGCGCGAGCTCGCCAACCTCGACTACCGCACGATGCGCGATCTCGGCATCAGCCCGACCGACGTCCAGTTCGAGGCCAACAAGCCCTTCTGGCGCAGCTGACATTCCGATCCGGAGGGGTCCCGTTTTTACCCTGCACGGGACCATCCCACTCCGGTGCCTGGCCGGCGGTCGCTCCCTGCCTCCCTTGCGACCGCCGGCTTTTTCTTTGCCGGCCGCCCCGCCGCTCTGCTAGAGCCGCCGCGTGCCGCTCAACGACCAGCAGATACAGACCCTCGGCCGCGACGCCGTGCAGCGCGCCGCGACGGGTGATTTCGCCTCCGCCGAAGAGATGTTCGCCCGCATCGTCGAGGCGCGCCCCAACATGGGCCAGGCGCTGCATCTGCTGGGGCAGGTGCGGCTGAAGCTCGGCCGCTTCGCCGAGGCGCGCGAGCCGCTGGAACGCGCCGCGCAGTTCCTGCCGCGCGACGTCGCCGCGCAGACCAACCTCGCGGGCTGCCTGATCCAGCTCGGCCGGCATGAGCAGGCGCTGGCCGCCCTCGCCAAGGCCGCCAAGCTCAAGCCCGACGACGCCACGATCGCCCACAATACCGGCCGCACCCTGCAGGCGCTGGGCCGCGCCGAGGAAGCCGAGCGCGCCTACGATCTCGCATTGTCGATCGACCACCGGCTGCTGCCGGCGCTGAGCGCCCGCGCCGAGTTGCTGGCTGCCCGCGGCGAGTGGGCGGGCGCCCTTGCCGATCTGGAAACCGCGCTGGTCAGCCAGCCCAACGATCCCCGCCTCCGGCTGCGACGCGGCGAGCTGATGCTGCGCCAGGGCGACTGGTGGCGCGGGCTCGACGACTACGAGGCGCGACTGGAGATTTCCGGCGAGCGCTACCTGCCCGGTCTGCCCCGTTGGCAGGGCGAGCCGCTGCAGGGCCGGCTGCTGCTCTACCCCGAACAGGCCGACATCGAGAGCGACGCGGCGCTGCGCGATACCTTGATGCTGGCGCGCGGCGTCGAGGCAGTCGTTCAGTGCAGTGCCACCCTCGCCGGCTGGATCGACGGCCCGACCGTGCGGCGGGGCGAGTCGCTCGACGGGTTCGCCGCGGCGGCGCCGCTGCGCAGCCTGCCGCTGCTGCTGAACTGGACGCGCGAGGCGTTGCCGCCACCGCTGAAGGTGCGGCACACACCCAGGCCGACAGCACGCATCGGCTGGTTCACCGCCGTCGAGCCGCCTTCATGCCTTGCCGGGTCCGATCTCGTGCGTACGCCGGAAGAGATCGCCACCTGTGGTCTGGTCGTGGGCGACGACGGCTGGCCCACCCATGCCGCGGCGGCGCTCGGCATTCCGACCGTCTTCCTGGTGCCCGATACCGCAGACTGGCTGTGGGGTCCGACCCTCGGACCATCGCCGTGGTATCCATCTGCGGAACTGCTGCGCGACGATGATCGCGAAGGACTGGCGGCGCGGCTCGCCGGGTGCTGATATCCGCCTCCCGGCGGATCATCCCAACACCCAGAGGCCAAACCCATGGGCAAGACCCTGTTCGACAAGATCTGGGACAGCCACGTCATCAGCGATCTCGGCAACGGCTTCGTGCTGCTGCACATCGACCGCCTCCTGCTCCATGACATGTCGGGCGGCAAGGCGCTGAAGGAAGCCATCGACAAGGGCTATCCGCCGGCGCAGCCGCGCCTGACCTACGGCACGCCCGACCACACCATGTCGACCAGGCCCGGCCGCACCGAGCACACCCATCCGCCGGGCCTGCCGCTCATCAAGTCGATGCGCGAGACGACCAGCGCCTACGGTATCAAGCTGTTCGACCTCGGCCAGGACGGCCAGGGCATCGTCCATGTGATGGGACCCGAGCAGGGGCTGACGCTTCCCGGCACCACGCTGGTCTGTGGCGACAGCCATACCTCCACCCATGGCGGGCTGGGCTCGCTGGCCTTCGGCATCGGTTCGTCCGAACTGGTCCATGTGATCGCCACGCAGACCATGGTGCAGCGCAAGCCGAAGCGCATGCGCGTCCGCTTCGAAGGCGCGCTGATGCCGGGCGTCACGGCCAAGGACATGATCCTGCACCTGATCGGCGAGCTCGGCACCGCCGCCGGAACCGGCTACTCGGTGGAGTATGCCGGCTCCGCCGTGCGCGCCCTGTCGGCCGAGGCGCGGCTCACGCTCTGCAACCTCACCATCGAGATGGGCGCGCGCACCGGCATGGTGGCGCCCGACGACACGACCTACGAATATCTCGCCGGCCGCGACTATGCGCCGAAGGGCGCGATGTGGGACCGCGCCGTCGCGCATTGGCGCACGCTGCCGAGCGATCCCGATGCCGAGTTCGATCGCGAGCACACGATCGACATGAAGAACGTCGCGCCGCAGATCACCTGGGGCACCAGCCCCGAGCACGTGATCGCCGTCGACCGCGCCATCCCCGATCCGCGCACCGGTCCGGAAGAAAAGCGCGGCGCCTGGGAGGCCGCGCTCCAATACCAGGGCCTCGAACCGGGCAAGCCGATCGAGGGCACGCAGGTCGATTGGGTGTTCATCGGCTCCTGCACCAACTCCCGCCTCTCCGACCTGCGCGCCGCCGCCGAGATCGTGAAGGGCCGCCACAAGGCGGACCACGTGACGGCCTGGGTCGTGCCCGGCTCGGTGCGCATCAAGGCCGAAGCCGAGGCCGAGGGCCTCGACCGCGTGTTCACCGAGGCCGGATTCGAATGGCGCGAGCCCGGCTGCTCGATGTGCCTCGCCTCCAACGGCGAGCGGGTGCCGCCCGGCAAGCGCAGCGTCTCGACCTCCAACCGCAACTTCGTCGGCCGCCAGGGCCCGGGCGCCCGCACCCATCTCGCCAGCCCCGCCATGGCCGCCGCCGCAGCGATCAAGGGCGCCATCGCCGACGTCAGGAAGATCTGATCATGGACAAGTTCACCAAGGTGACCGGCGTCGCGACGCCGCTGATGCGCCAGAACGTCGACACCGACCTGATCATCCGCATCGAGCGGCTGGTCGACAATGTCACGCGAGAGGGACTTGGGCCCTATTGCTTCGAGCAGATCCGCTTCAGGCCCGACGGCAGCGAGGACCCGGACTGCATCTTCAACCAGACGCCCTATCGCGACGCGCCGATTATCCTCAGCCGGGAGAATTTCGGCTGCGGCTCGAGCCGCGAGGGCGCGGTGTGGGCGCTGAAGGGCATGGGCAT
>Ga0209066_10005850_pt1 | contig 12776 bp, 12 predicted proteins | sample All_14_2_FD_187198 | JGI IMG/M metagenome (GOLD analysis project Ga0209066, IMG submission 187198) | Freshwater microbial communities in response to fracking from Pennsylvania, USA - Allegheny Zone_MetaG_DW_15 (SPAdes) (version 2) ...
CGCCGACGCGGCCGCCGCCAAGGCCATGATCGCCACGGTGACCACGGCGCTGCAGACGGCGACCAACAAGCTGGCCTCGCTGGGCACCAGCTCGACCGGCCTGGACACCCACCTCACCTTCGTCGGCAAGCTGCAGGACAGCCTCGACGCCGGCGTGGGCAATCTGGTTGACGCCGACCTGGCCAAGGAAAGCGCCAAGCTCCAGTCGCTGCAGACCAAGCAGCAGTTGGGCGTCCAGGCGCTGTCGATCGCGAACCAAGCTTCGTCGTCCATCCTGAGCCTGTTCCGCTAAGGAACGGAGGAGGCGGGTCTTTCGCGGACCCGCCTCCGCCAATTTTCAGGATTGAAGTCGAGGAGAACCCACACCGGAGGACGCCGCCGCGCAGGCGCTGGCGCAAGGAGAGATGGAAACCAAAGCCGCTCTGTCGGCGCTCGTCGCTGACCAGGCCCCGTCGGGCCAGTATCCAAAACTCACCGCCCCGGAGGCTTCCGCGGGCGCTGTTGGCGTTTCTGAGACGCGTTCCGAATCGTCTGAACCGCAGCCGGGTGATCTTCGTCTGGTTATCGAGCAGGACGAGAGCAGCGGGGCCTTTATCTACAAGACCGTTGACCGTCGCACCGGCGAGACGCTGCAGAGCCTGCCGAGAGAGGACGTACTCAAGCTCAGGCATGCCGCCACATACGATCCAGGCGCGATTTACGACGGCCTGACCTGAGCTCGTTTTAACGAACCTAGGGCCCCTGCGACGCCGGGTCGCGGGCTGCGCCGGTTATGGTTTATTTTCGTTAACCATAATCTTACTTTCTGATCCTACGGTCGGTTCCGCGAGGGCTCGTTCGCTGAAAGGCGCGCGAACCAAACCCGGAAAAAATTTCCGATCGGAGGCCGCCAATGACGCTCAGCGTCAACACCAATCAGCCCGCGCTGATTGCCCTGCAGAACCTGAACAAGACCAATGATGACATGCAGGGCGTGCAGACTCGCATCAACACGGGTCTGACAGTCTCGAGCGCAAAAGATAATGCGGCCGTTTGGTCCATCGCCCAAGAGCAGCGCGCGGACATGAACGCGCTTGCCGCTGTGAAGATGAGCCTGGATCGTGCGACCTCTGTTGCTGACGTGGCGCTGGCCGCAGGCGAATCGGTGTCGGATCTTCTCAATCTGATGCGAGAGAAGGTCGTTGCGGCGAAGGACACCTCGTTGACGACGAAGTCTCGCCAGGCGCTGAACTCCGACTTTCAGGGACTGATCAAGAACCTGACCCAGGTGCTCTCCAGCGCGACGTTCGATGGGGCCAACCTTCTCAACGGCAGCCTGACTGCCGACGTTTCCTTCCTGGCCGATGCCGACGCTGGCGCGGCGATCACGCTCAATCTGCAAAACCTGTCGCTGGGCGGTACGATCAACACTCTGACCGCCACCGACGATATCCTGGATGTCGCCAACGCCACCAACGTCCTGACGCGACTTGACGCCACCATGGGCGCGGTCAACCAGGCTGTTGGGAATATCGGCACTCAGGCCAAGCAGATCGAGGCCCACCACAGTTTCGTGTCGAAACTGTCTGATGTGCTGGAAACAGGCGTGGGGAACCTGGTCGACGCTGACCTGGCCAAGGAAAGTGCTCGCCTGCAGGCCCTGCAGGTGAAGCAGCAATTGGGCGCCCAGGCCTTGTCCATCGCCAACTCGGCCCCGCAGATCATTCTGAAGCTGTTCAACGGCTAGTCAGAGGGCTTCGCCGGCGTCAGCACTCTAGGCCTTGGCCTGCGCGCGGGGTACGCTTTGGTCGTGTCTCAGGGGAATCGGCCGAGATGATCGACCTTCGCGATTTGCGGGACGAGGATGAGGGTGTCCTGTTTCAGTGGCGCTCGGAGCCCGAAGTTGATCGGTGGATGTCGGACGCCGCCTTTCCAAGCCGGGATGCTCACGCCGCGTGGTTCGAAATCCTTCGTACTGATCCTGATATGCGCGGCTGGTTAATCACGCGGGGAGGGGCGGCGGCCGGACTTCTGACGCTCTCGGGACTTCAGAGCCATCATCGACGGGCAAGCTGGAACTGGTTCCTTGGTTCGGCGGAGGCCAGGGGGCGGGGGGTCGGTCGCGCCGCACAGGTTCTTGGTCTTGATCGCGCTTTTGGAGAACTTGGCCTGCACAAAGTGTTCGCCGAGGTGATGGCCGACAACGATGCGGCGCTCAAGGCTCAGGTTTCGACGGGTTTTCGGCGCGAAGGCTATTTAAGAGGTCACGTTCTCAAGAATTCAACGGCCCGCGATGTGGTTCTCCTCGGCATCTTGGCGTCCGAGTGGGGCCGGTTGCGCGACGCGGCTCGCCGTAGTCTGGCCGAAGCGCACCTAATCGCCGCGTAACCAAGGGTGTTAACGAGTCTTCAGCGTTACGCGTTCAAATAGAAGCGGGGTGCTCCGCGTATCCCGATAGGACTCGCCGTGATCACTTTCGACACAAGCGCATTGCTCGGCTACTATCAGGCCCGCACGGGTCAGTTCAACGGCGTGTCCGCCACGGCGTCGCCCTCGCGATCCAAGGCTGTGGTGCCGTCGGCGCCCTGGCTGTCTGGAACGACGGAGCCGAGCGCTTTGGTCAAGGCGGCCTTGAATGGTCGTAAATTCGTCGATGAAGCTGGCAATGCGACCAGCCTGAAGGGCGCCAGCGGCGATTACAAAAAACTGTTCGCCACCTACCAGGCGCTCAATACCCTCTCTGCAATCGCAGCCAGGGCATCAGAAAAGGGCGTTACCGACAGCGAACTAAAGCGATTGCAGACGGCCATGACCAAGGGGCTTTCCGAGGTCACGGCCTATACTCAGAACATGACGCTTGAGCAGGGCCGGCTTACGCCTGGGGCAGTGATGGCCACTGCTCGCTCGACAGTCGGTGTGCCCAAGAACGTTTATGGGTATATTACCGACACAATCTATAGTGGTCAGCTAGACGACGAAGTGCCAAAGTTCCAGGGCAATGTCAGCTTTGATCTGGCCGTCAAGAAGTTCGGGGTCACGACCAGCGTGACTATGAACCTGCTTGAAATGGGGACGACACCCCGGACGATGTCCAATGTCGTCAGCTTCATGAACGGCAAGCTCAAGGCCGAGGGGTTCGAGACCAGCTTTGCCGTCGAGCGCAAGGTTGGTGAGGCCCGTACGGTTCAGGTGAATGGCCAACCTGTGACCCTGCCCGCGACCGGCGACGACTTCGCGCTGCGGGTAAAGGGAGACTCGTCCGAGCAATTGACCTTTACCGCCACGACGTCGTCTCCCGCCGTCTACATCACCACGACCGCCGGCAATCCCGATCCGGACAAGGATACCAAGACCGATGACGCGGTGATCGAAAACACGCTGACCAAGTATAATGCCGCAGGCGGAGGCCAGCCGGGCGGCAAGGTCTTTTCCGAGGAATTGCAGGGCACGATTTCCAGTGTCCGCAAGACGGTTACCGGAGCGGATGGCTCGATCTATATGCTCGCTGATGTCACCAAGGACGTCAGTGGCCAAGTCGTCAAGGGTGACCAAGATGTCGCGCTTCTCAAATACGACTCGGCGGGTCATCTGTTGTACGCCCGGAGCCTTGGAGCCACGGATTCCGCCAGCGGACTGAACCTTGCCGTCGCCGACGACGGGAGTGTTGCTGTCGCCGGTTCAGTGACAGGTCGCTTGCAGGGCGCGGTTGACGGGCCGATCAACTCCGATGCGACCTCAGGCAAGACCGACAGTTTTGTCTCACGCTACGACGTCAATGGCGATGAGCAGTGGACCGTGCGACGCGGCGGCATGCTGGAGGACGAGGCGACGGCTGTCGCGTTTGGCTCTGACGGTATCCTTTATGTTGGCGGACGCTCCAAGTCTGATTTGCCGGGCTCTACGTCAGTAGTTGGCGGCGGATATGACTCTTATCTGACGGCCTTTGCGACCGATGTGAACGGCGGGCCCAAGGCCCTGTTCACCGAGAAGTTCGGCACGGCCGAAAATGACTCTGTGTCCGACATCGTCGTCAACGGCTCGCAAGTGGTCGTGGGCGGCAAGGAAAACGGCAATGCGGTTCTGCGCAGCTTCACCGTGGCGCCTACCGTCGTTACCGAGGATGCAACCTCAATGACGCCTGCGGGTGTGATGGTGACGACACCTGTCACCTACACAAAAGCCGCCACCCTTTCTGCGGGCGCGGTTCGCGACCTGGGTTCGCTTGGCGGTGGCGAACTTGTGAGCCTCAAGCTGGACGGTGGTCAGCTCTATGTTGGCGGTCACACCTCGAACGGCTCGCTGGACATTGGGAACAAAACGGTTAATGCGTCTGGCGGCTCGGATGGCTTCGTTGGGCGCCTCTCTCTGGATTTGAACGACACCAGCGGCGACACCCTGGCCTATTACGGCGGAACCGGCGAAGACACCGTGACCGGCATGGCCGTCTCCAACGGCTCTGCGTGGCTGATCGGAGCCGCCGGAAAGGATCTGGAAGGCCAGACAACCGTCGGCGAAAAGGACGGCTATGTCGCCCAGATCAACGTTGCCACCGGCGTCGTATCCTGGTCTCAGCGGCTGACCGGCAAGGACGGATACGCAACTCCCACGTCAATTGCCGTCGATCAGGCGGGCTCGAGCGGTCTCGATGCGTTTGGCCTGCCCAAGGGCAGAATGGATTTTACTCAGTCCGAGCGCCTGGTTTCCGCCACGGCTGCCAGGGCTGGCGACACTTTCCAGATCCGCACCCGCGAGCGGGGCTCCCTGACGACGATCACCATCGACGCCAAAGACACGCTGGAAACCCTCGCCGACAAGATCAAGCGGGCCTCAGGGTTCAGGGCCAAGGTCGAGCTGTCCAGTGACGGCAATGTTCGAAAGCTGAAGATCAGCCCGGCCTACGCTACCTCGACGATCGAGGTTTTGGCGGGCAAGGGTGGCACCGACGTACTCCAGGCCCTGGGTCTAGCTTCGGGCGTCGTTCGCAACACCAAGGTCGAGAGCGGCAAGACGGTGTCGGCCGATGGCGGCGGTCCGGTGTTTGGCCTTCAGCTGGCGCCCGAACTGGATCTGTCGGATGAGGCTGGTCGAAAGAACGCATCATCAGTGATCACCCGCGCCATGTCGGCGGTGCGCACCGCCTATCGTGAAATTGCCGATATCGCGATGGGTATCGACAGTAGCGCAGACAGCACTTCGGGTAAGACCGGCGGCACGGTTCCGACCTATCTCAAGAACCAGATTTCCAACTATCAGGCGGCGCTGAACCGTTTGACGGGCGGATAGTCGCTCTGGTGTGGCCGTGAAGCTTGAAAGCGTCATCTTCGCGTCGTAGCCAGTGTTCATGGAACTTCTGAAAGATCGACGCGTCGTTTTGGCGGGCGGAGCCGCGCTCGCCCTCGTGGCTGGCCTCGGCATCGCGATCGCGCTGCTGGGCGGCAAGAGCAAGCCGACTGAGCCCCCTCCGGCCTCTCGCGCGGGTCTGATCGTTGAGACCGGTCGTTCCGACGACACCAAACTTGACCCTGCGCGCCCGCTCCGTTGTTTCGTGGGTGGCCAATTTGTCGGTGAGACCACCCTGTCCGAATGCGCGAGGAAGAACGGCGTCGCCACCGGGGCGCTGGATGTCGGCGTTGACGAAACCGGCGCCCTGGCCGCAGCGGATCAAGCTGGCATGGTTCTGACGCCGCTCCCCCCTCCGGCCGTCGCGGTCCCGCCGCCTTCGACCATCGCACCAGGGCCTGCACCGTCACCGACCGCGACCACTTCTACCGCGCCACTGGCGGCTTGTTGGCGCTATTCCGGGGCCGAGTGGCGTCGTCTACCGGGGGACATCACGTTGAACGCCTGCGTTCAGACATTGTTCGCTGGTCGCTGCGAGCGACCCGGCGGAGCCACATATGGACGGTGGGGCGAGGAAACCCTTAGGCTGGTCCCTGGCCGTGTTGAAGCCTCCTCCGACAACCGTTCCTTCCACACCGTGACCGACCAGGGACCGAACTGCTCGATCCCGGCCGCCGGCTAAGACGAGTATGCCATGCGCCGTCCGATCCTGATCGCCGCCTCCGTCGCCGCAGCAGGCCTTGCCCTGACGGCTTGCGAAAAGCAGATCAAGGCCCCGTTCGAAAAGGGTGTCTGTTTCCACGTCGCGACCAACAAGGACAAGACGCTTCGGTTCAATCCCGTGGAGCGCAACGTTCCATCCATGGAGCAGTGCGCGGCGACACTGGAAGGCATGCGTATCCGCTTCGTCCGCATGGGCAGCGCCAATCGGACGCTTACCGGATCCTATCAGGGCAGCTTCATCTTTGTGGAGAAGGAAGGGATCTATCTGGGCCAGACCTATAATGGTGCGCGCTTCATGTCTCTGGTGAGAACTGGAGACGGCCGTCTGGCGGTTCCCGGCGCGATCCGCGAGGTTCCGGCCCCCTAAACCGCCAAGGGCAACGGCCTGTCGTCCACAGGAACGTATTGGGAACAAATTGAGTTGACCGGAACGCTCCGTTAACGTCTTGATCAGATTCCGGCGCAAGGGTCGCCGGGCGTGAACAAGGTCAAAGCTATGGCGGGCAGCGTCAACAAGGTCATTCTGGTGGGCAACCTCGGGGCAGATCCCGAAATCCGCAGCCTGGGCTCCGGTGACCGCGTCGCCAATCTGCGCATCGCCACTTCGGAAAGCTGGCGTGACCGTACATCGGGCGAGCGCAAGGAAAAAACCGAATGGCACCGGGTCGTGATCTTCAACGACAACCTGGTGAAGGTCGCCGAGCAGTATCTGCGCAAGGGCTCGACGGTCTACATCGAGGGCGCAATCCAGACCCGCAAGTGGACCGACAATACGGGCGCCGAGAAATACTCCACAGAGATCGTGCTGCAGAAATTCCGCGGCGAACTGACCATGCTGGGTGGTCGCGGTGATGGCGCCGGGGCGTCCTCGGGTAGCGGCGACGACGGCTATTCGAGCGGCGGCGGCGGCTATGGCGGCGGTGCGCCGCGTAGCCAGCCCAGCGGTCCGCGCGAGAACTTCTCGGCTGATCTGGACGACGAGATTCCGTTCTAGGGGCCGCCAATATCGGCTACATTTTCGGCGAGTGGTTCCAGGACCGCTCGCCGCTTCTGTTTAAGGCGCCGCATTTTCGAGAACCGTCATGTCGCACTCGTTCTGGACCATCGTTTCTGGCGCGATAGCCATGCTCACGCTCGGCCAATACGCTCATGCCGCCGCGCCGGAGTTCAAGCCGGCGGCCTGTGTGGGTGATTATTCGGCCGTCAGCCAGAAGGTCGATTGCGGCAATCTGATTGTCGATGAGGCCAGGGGGAGGTCTGACAGCCGCCGGATAAGCATGGCGGTCGCCATTGTTCGTGCTTCGGCGCCGAAGGCCGGCCTGCCGCCGGTGATCTATCTGCATGGCGGACCAGGGGGCGCGGCGGTGGCCAGCGTTCCGCGACTGCTGCAACGGCCTGCGGCTCGAGACTATATCGGTGTCGATCAGGACTGGATCTTCATAGATCAGCGGGGCGGAGGTCTGAGCGACCCTTCACTGGACTGTCCCGGTGCGAACCTGACCGACGTGGGCCCGCCATCTGACCGGGACGCCGACGCCATCGTGGCCTGTCTTCAGGCCTTCAAGGCCAAGGGCGTGGACCTGTCACGCTATAACGCCGTGGACGTCGCCGGGGATGTTCAGGATCTGCGCAAGGCGCTGAACCTGCCGCAGATTGATCTGTTTGGCGGCTCCTATGGAACGCGGATCGAGGCCGCGATCCAGGCTCACGCCCCCGAAGGCGTCCGGGCGGTCGTGCAAGATTCTCCCTGGCCGCCTGAAGCCGACTGGACGGTCGGCGGGCCCGAGGCTGTCTCGGTTTCGATTGATATCGTCATGGCCAAATGCGCCGTGGTGGCCGATTGCGCGAGGCGATATCCCGACCTCAAGGCCAAACTTTCTGCGGTGGCCGAGCGCTGGCTGGCGGGGCCGCAGACCGTGGGCGGCAAGACCTACACGGCCGATGATCTGGGCGGCTATCTGATGGACGCCAGCTATTTCAATGCAGCCTCTCTGCCCCGCGATCTTTGGAAAATCATCCAGGGTGATGTTGGGCCCATCGCGGAGTTCATGGGCGCGCGGGATTACTATCGCGAGGGCCAGTTCATGACCCATCTCTGCAAGGAAGAACTGCCGTTCGAATCCCGCGCGGCGGTTGCGACCGGAGCGGCCAAGGACCCCGTCGCCCGGCTGATGGTGGCGTCGATGCAGCGCATGCATGACGTGTGCAAGCGGATCGATGTTGGGCCCATCTCGCCAGCCGAGCAGCAGCCGGTGAAGACCGGAATCCCAACCCTGTTCCTCGCCGCCGAGATCGACCCAGGCTGTCCGCCCGAACTCACCCGCGCCGCAGCCAGGGGCTATGCGGGCAGTCAGGTGGTCATCGTCACCAACGCCACCCACGGGGTCACCAGCCGCAACGCCTGCGCCCGCAAGATGGTCCGCGCCTTCTTCGCCGATCCCAGCCAGCCGGTGGATCGCAGCTGTCTGCCGGCGGTCGATGCGCCGATGACCTTTGTCTACGACTGAGACGCAAGGACAAGGTCGGCCAGTTCGGCTGCGTCCCAGATTGGGGCGCGGGGAACCAGGATCAGCGGGACGGACGCCTCGAAGGATCGAAGCATCTGGCCCGTCTGCGCCAGATCCGGTGCGTCCTGGCTTTCGCTCATGACGATGCCGGATACGGTCAGGCCACGCGTCCGGATCACCTCAAGCGCCGTCAGAACGTGACTGATCGTGCCCAGATAGGACCCCGCGACCAGCAGGATCGGCAGGTCCAGCGCGACCATCAGATCGAGATTGGTGGCCGTGTCGGTCAGGGGTGACATCACGCCCCCGGCGCCTTCGATCAGCAGCAGGTCGCGATCCGCCCGCGCCAGGCGCTTCTCGCAATCGGCGACAAGGTCCTCGAGGCGCAGGGTCTCGGCCTCCAGTCGCGCGGCGAGGTTCGGCGCCAGTGGCGCGCGATAGCGGCGGGGGGAAATGCGGGTCAGGGCGGCGGGCTCTCCAAGCGCCTGGGCCAGGCGACCAGGATCGCTGGCCTCGGGATCGGCGGGATCGAAGCCGCTGACTACTGGCTTGAAGGCGTCGACGCTCAGGCCCCGGGCGAGGACAGCTCTGATCAAAGCGCAGGCGACGTGGGTCTTGCCAATGTCGGTGCCAGTTCCCGCGACGAACAGCGACCTCATCGACGGAGGTCCGCCACCAGACCGGCCAACCGGGCGACGTCGGCGTCCGAATGCGCGGCGCTGAACGCGATCCGCAGCCGCGCCGCGCCGTCCGGCACCGTCGGCGGGCGGATGGCGACGACGAGGTAGCCCTCGGCTTCAAGCCGCGCCGAGGCTGCCAGCGCCGCTTCGGCCGAGCCGATGATGACGGGAACGATCGGGCTTTGGGCGGGCGGCAAGTCCAGCGCTTCGGTGAAAGCGCAGGCCTTGGCGAGGGGCAGGGCGGTCAGGGCGGGCTGGCTCTCGATGATGTCGGGCCGGTGGCGTAGACCAGGGTGCGAGCCCGGGTCTTCAGGAGGTCGACCGCCGCCTGCGAGCCGCAGAGATAGCCGCCATAGGAGCCCAGGGCCTTGGACAGGGTGCCCATCTGCAACGGGATGTCGGCGTCGGGGAACAGAGCCGCCGAGCCGCGTCCCTCGGCCAGGACGCCAACCCCGTGGGCGTCGTCCGACAGCAGCCAGGCGTCGTGCGCCGCGCAAAGGTCCGACAGCTGGCCCAGAGGCGCGATGTCGCCGTCCATCGAGAAGACGCCGTCCGTGGCGACCAGGACGTGGCGGGCTGCGGGACGCTCGGCCTTCAGCAGCCGCTCAAGATCAGCGACGTCATTGTGCTTGAACGCAAGGGTTCGGGCGCCCGACAGCTTGGCCCCGGCCCAGATGCAGGCGTGGGCCAGTTCGTCGACCAGGATCAGGTCACCCGGTCCGGCGAAGGTGGGGATGACGCCGGTATTGGCCAGATAGCCCGAGCCGAACACGCAGGCGGCCTCGGTTCCCTTCAGCCGCGCCAACCGCTTTTCCAGATCGCCCAGCAGTGGATGGTCGCCCGTGACCAGCCGCGAGGCTGCGGCGCCGGCGCCGTAGTTCAGCGCCGCCTCGGCCGCCGCCGCGCGCACCGCCGGGTGATGCGACAGGTTCAGATAGTCGTTGCAGGAGAACGAGACCAGCCGCCGGCCATCGCGTTCGACGATGGCGCCGTCCAGGCGCCGGGTCGGCTTGAGGCGGCGCAGCAGGCTCTTGTCCTCAAGGGCCGCCAGCTTGTCGCCCGCGAAGGCGTCTAGGCTCTGCATGCTGTTTCCCGTTTGCGAAGGCTGGGCGCAGGGCATAGGCAAGGCGCCCTCACGACGCAATGAGAGGATCGCTGATGGCGACCCCCGATCCCGACCGGTTGACGCCTGATTGGCTGGCGAAGGGCGCGGCCCATGTCTGGCGGCCCTATTGCCAGATGCAGACGGCCCGGCCGCCGCTGCCGGTCGTTGCAACACAAGGCTCGCGACTGCTTCTGGCCGATGGCCGCGAGTTGGTCGACGGCCTGGCGTCATGGTGGACCGCCTGCCACGGCTACAATCATCCGCATATCGCGCAGGCTCTGCGCGACCAGATCGAGCGGATGCCGCATGTGATGTTCGGCGGCCTGGCCCACGAGCCGGCCTATCGGCTGGCCAGGCGGCTGGCTGATCTGCTGCCGGGCGACCTGAACCACGCCTTCTTCGCCGAGTCCGGCTCGGTGGCGGTCGAGATCGCCATGAAGATGGCGCTGCAGTTTCACATCAATCGCGGCGCGAAAGGACGAACCCGGTTCCTGAGTTTCCGGGGCGGCTATCACGGCGACACCCTGGCGACGATGACGGTCTGTGATCCCGAGGAGGGCATGCACAGCCTGTTCTCGGGCGTCATGCCGGCCCAGGTGATCGCCGATCTGCCGCGAGACGCGGCGGGCGAGGCGGCGCTGGACGCCCTGCTGGCCGAGCGCGGCCAGGAGATCGCCGCCATCCTGGTCGAACCGCTGGTGCAGGGCGCCGGCGGCATGTTGCTGCATGGACCCGAGACCCTGCGCGCCCTGCGACGGTTGGCCGACGCCCATGGCGTGCTGCTGATCTTCGACGAAATCTTCACCGGCTTTGGCCGCACTGGATCAATGTTCGCCATGCAGGCGGCGGGGATCGAGCCCGATATCGTCACTCTGTCCAAGGCCCTGACCGGCGGGACCCTGCCGTTGTCGGCGGCGGTGGCGTCGACCCGGGTGTTCGAGGCCTTTTTGTCCGACGATCCCGAAGCCGCCTTGATGCACGGGCCAACCTTTATGGCCAATCCACTGGCCTGCGCGGCGGCCAACGCCTCGCTCGACCTGTTCGAGGACGGCGCCTGGCGGGCGAATGTTGCGCGGGTCTCTGCCGCCCTGGCCCGGGGTCTGGAGCCCTGTCGCGCCGCGCCCGGCGTCGTTGATGTGCGGGTGCTGGGCGCCATCGGGGTGGTCGAGTTCGACGCGCCGGTCGCGGTCGGCGATCTGTGCGCGCGGTTCGTGGAGGAGGGCGCCTGGATCCGGCCGATGGGCAAGGTCGTGTATCTGACGCCCGCCTTCACGATGTCGGATTCGGATCTGGCGCTGCTGACCGGGGCGGTGCGCCGCGTCATCGGGGCCGATTGACCCAAACGGCGGCGTCTGGTCCAAGCGTGGCCATGCCCGCGAACTCGCCCCTGTCCGGTGTTGAACGTCTCGCCATCGTGGCGATCATCCTGATCTGGGGCCTGAACAACGCCGCGGCCAAGGTGGCGACCGAGCATCTGCCGCCCATGATGGTGGGCGGTCTGCGGTTCGCTCTGGCCCTGATCTTCCTGGTTCCGTTCATCCGGCCGCCGTTTCCTGAACCCAAGAGGCTGCTGGCCATCGTCCTGCTTTCGGGGCCACTGCATTTTGGTCTCGTCTATGTCGCTTTCGGTATGGGCCAGTCGCTGAGCCCGCTGGTGGTGGCCAGCCAGTTGTGGATCCCGTTCACGGCTGTCGCGGCCTGGAAACTTTTGGGCGAATCGATGCGCCTGCCCGCCGTGATCGGCCTGTTGATCGCCTTTGTCGGCGTGGCGTGGATGAGCCTGGACCCGCACGGGGCCGGGGATCTTCCCGCCGTGGCTCTGGTCATTGCCGCCTGCGCCTGCTGGGCGGTCGCCACGGTGCTGGTGCGCATGACCCCGGGGGTGAAGCCCCTGAAGGTGCAGGGGATCACGGCCATCGTCGCCGCCCCCTCCCTGATCGCCATGTCTTTCACGTTCGAGTCCCAGGTTGTCGAACGGGTGATGGCCGCCCCGCCGATCGCCTGGGCCTGCGTCGCCTTTGCCGGGATCGTCTCGACGATCGGGGCCAGCGCCCTGCTGTTCTGGCTGGTCCAGCGGCGCGAGGCGGGGCGCGTGACGCCCTATTTCCTGCTGACTCCCCTGGTGTCCTGCACGATTGGCATCCTGTTCATGGGTGATCGGGTGACCCCGCAGCTGCTGATCGGGGGCGCGGCCACCCTGGCGGGCGTGGCCCTGGTGGCCCTGACCGAGAAGCGGGTGGCCAAGCCCGAGGCGATGGCAGCGGAGACGGCATAGGGCGCAAGGCTCCGCCCCCTCGCGCTTGCGCTGCGAGGGTGATGGAAAGGGTCGCGGAGCGTCCGGACCACGTCCGGATGAAGAATAGAAATACCGTTTCGACGAAGCCGTCCGCTCCGCGCGACCGTTATCCGCCAGCGTCCCGCCAGGTGGCCCTGTTGAGGCCT
>Ga0209066_10005851_pt1 | contig 12775 bp, 11 predicted proteins | sample All_14_2_FD_187198 | JGI IMG/M metagenome (GOLD analysis project Ga0209066, IMG submission 187198) | Freshwater microbial communities in response to fracking from Pennsylvania, USA - Allegheny Zone_MetaG_DW_15 (SPAdes) (version 2) ...
GGATAGATGCCGCCTTTTCTCGTTCTGCTTCGAGTTTGGTTTCGAGGATAGATGCCGCCTTTTCTCGTTCTGCTTCGAGTTTCGCTTCGAGTATAGATGCCGCCTTTTCTCGTTCTGCTTCGAGCTTCGCTTGGCTTTGAGAAATCAACTCAAAAGACTTTAACAATCTCGCAATAGCTTCGGGCGGATAATCCTGAATGCCGACCAGCAGGTCCTTGATCCCCATGGTTGTTGGCGTGGTTGTTGTTGTTGCCGTCGACTTGTTCCTCACCAGCAAGGGGACGGGAACGGAGGCTCCGCGGGCCAGTAGTGGCTTCCTCAGAGTGCTGTTGGTCGGGAGCAGCCGCCGCTGGACAAAAGACATCTTGAGGAGCTTCTTCTGAGTTGCTTGCTGGGCCTCAACAATAAATCAGCAAGATTGTGGCGAGAACTACTTTTACCAGCCCACGGAGTACTACTACTCCTAGGAGTAGCATGAAGTGCGGCGAGCTAGGTCGTTTTCAGATAAGAGGCGATAATGCTATAGAATTCCTACCAGTAGCACTCCGTGGAAGGAGGAAAGATTTTATAATAAGGAATCAACTGGAATCAACTACACCTACTCCTTGATCTAGTTCCTGTGCCTCCGATTTTTACAGTACTAGTGTAGTATGAACCCGTATGACCCGTATGAATAACCCGTGTACGTAGTATGTATATTCTAATTGTATATGAGTGCTTACACCTTTGTAACTGAGGACCCACTACCCGTTTCCAGAGAGCCCGAGGCTCGATGAATAGCCAGAGGCCTAGTTGATTGCTAGAAAAACCACACTCACCCCACACAATCTCACTCATTCGTTACTACACTTTCGCGTTTCTATTATTCAAATCCGGTCCTCTATTTACGGCCGTTGCCCTTTCCTGTGCCGTGGGCGATCAGATAGTTGATGACCTTTCATTGACCTCTATGGAGTGCCACCGCGATTCGGTTCCGAAAGTTCCTAAAGACTTTTGCCGCGAGCACGTCGTCGTTTTTGCTCATCCCCATCGTGATCGTTTCCAGAAACCGGATCGTCTCATCCGCGTACCCGCCATACGTATCGAACACCAAGGGGACCACCTTCTCCTTCGTGACACCCTCATACTCGCCGCTGTAGATGTCAATCTTGGACTTGACCCTCGCCTTGATCACGTCCTCCACTCGCACCCCGCCATTGGCCCATTCGCTGTACGTCAGGTTCACCACGGACGTGTCAACGAAAAATCGATCGCCCTCATCCTCGCCCTGCAGCACAAAGTCCGGGATCCTCTCCTTCTTCGCCGGCTCCTTCACCCCCGGCCTCTGCACGCCGTTCTTGCCCATCTCCAGCAACCAATCCCGCTTCACGTAGCCCATCTTCTCCATCGACGGGGCAGGCATGAGGCAGGTGTAGTTAAAGTGCCCCTTCCTGCTCATCTCCTTGGTCACCTCACAGACTGTCCTATCCACGCCATGTTGTATTGTATGTAATTGTACTTACACCTTTTAACTGAGGACCCGTTTCCAGAGAGCCCGAGGCTCGATATAGCGTGTATTATCATGTGTATTTTGTATAAACGTACACTATTTACGTATAAACGCAAAAGGAGTACATGTGGCATTTCGCATTTGCTACAGTAGTACTGTAGTAGTATACTACGTAGCTGTACTAAGTACATAGGTACTACATATTCAGTTTCGCTTCAACATTCACTCTTGAAGTTTTGCTTTGTTATTCGCTGGGCATTCTAATTATTTTCAGGTCTTCTCCCACGTTCCGCGCGGATCCCTTATATCCCAGTTGCTGCCTCTGGCCGGGTACAAAGTACTTACTGCCGAGCGAGAGAGTGAGCCGGGGAAGCACTACCTATATAGTAGAGAGAAGAAGCGGCCTCGGAGTCTTCGGAAAGCCGCAACTAATCGAAACGGATGTTTTCAGCCTTCTTAGAAGCAAGCAACAATATGGGCGTTCTTCGGCGGTTTGATCTCAGCAGAGCACTCCTCCCCTCCTGCTCGTCTCTCAGTTTATTCGTTCAAACATCTACAGATTATGTCAATCCCCCCTTCACTCTGCGCCCGAGCCGTCAGACGTTATGAAGGAACACGTCCTTTCGCCAATAAATCCTTCGGGTAAGCACCAGAGATCCATAACCGCACAGAAGGTTGTTGATGGTAGCAGAGGTATAATGCCCCTACTTGTTTCATACATAATCTCATCCGTCAGTGCTCGCTAACTTTGCATGGATCCTTCCTCGTAACTCGAACGGCTAGAGTTTAGAAGAGCCATTTTTGTTCAATCCAAGTCTTGACGGCACACAAAGAGGTCTTGTTGTGCAAGCAAGGGCGAACCACTGAGCGATTGCTCGTGGCCTTCTCTCTATCCGCCCCTCGAAACATTTGGACTGAGTCGCGATAGTAACCTAAAGCCATCATTCCCCATAAGCATCCCCGGTAGATTGTGGCTGAGCGGTGATCAACGAAGACGTGACGCGACTGGATCGCTCATCTATCGTCGTCTGCCGTAAAGGCCGTGGTTTCTCTCTTATAAGGGATAGTGCGTGCGCGTGCCAGCGTGAAATCAGGGCGGCGCATCGTTGAGCCGGGATCCTTCCTTGAGCGTTTCGGACCTAGTCTAGTCGAAGTCGTTCGGTCGTACTGACCGATGTCGATGGAGAAAATGGAGCCACCCCATGATGCAGGGGCCTCAATGATGAAGAAAGATGGGAGTGACCGACGTGGAACAAAGGAGTTTAACGGACAGGGGGGTAAGGAGCCAACACCGGAGGAGATGCGGAAAGTAGTAAAAGCGATCAGTGATTCAAGGTACATCCTTACAGAACCCACTCTATACGTCAGTCTCATAATGATAGCCATCGAACCCTCGAGCAAATGGCGCATCATGAGATGGTACGCTCTATGGCTGCTGTCCGGCGCCCTATGCGTGACTCAATCCGCGTTCGGGAAGTTCGCGTCGGTGATTTTGGGCATTTACAACCTTGTGGCGTTTCCAACCAAGCTGCCAATTCTGATTGCAATCGCCCAGATGAAGTCGCTGCTTATCTTTCTTCGGGTATTGGAGGCGATTCAGCAAGGGAAGGTTTTATTTGAGCATCTGGGAAGCAGCTTCGCATCCAAATACTGTCTTCTCTACCACGATTTGCGAAAGGTGCATCTTGTGCAGTCGATGGAAGAGCATCAAAAGCTGTTTCGCAAAGCCGTCGGCGATGTTTTTGTTGCCTTTAGTGGACTTTTTGGGTCCATGCTCGTTCTCCACAAGGTCAAGCCGCTGATCATGGACGATTCAGTGGCAACAGTGTCGGCAATCTCTATGGAGTTCTTCAGACGGCAGTATCCAAGGATTCTCTTGAGGTCGTATCTTGGCGCATTTCGGCTGTGGGGGGTGCTGATGGTTATGGACACGGTTCATCGCGCGCATCTCCTGTATTATGGCATAGTGGCTCCTTCGGCTTTTGATCACCCCTATCAAGCACAGGGCGTCGGTGAGTTCTTCAGCAAGCGCTGGGACTTGGCGATTGGCCGTAAGTTGCACGTCTACTTTCAAGAGGAGAGAGACTTAAAAAAGAACTAACGTTCTATTTCAGGTTCATTAGGTGACCTTTTCTTCAAGCCACTAGCAAAGCGCGGACATCGAGGGATCGGAGAGTTTGCGACGTTCAATGCCTCGGCCCTTCTGCACGTATACTTGGTGCATATCCTGGGCGGAGGGACCAAGGATCAGGCGTTGACGATGCTCTTTTTCATGACACAGCTTGGACTAATCCAGATGGAGCGGTTCTTGAGACTCCGTGGGCACGGCTACTTTCACGTACAACTCCTCTTGCTGGGCCCGCTCTTCTACGAACCTCTATTTAAACTGCTACCGCCAATTTGAGTGTGTTGCGTCTGGCGAATGTGAAGCTTCAGAGAACTGGGCTAGGATGGAGCTTTATCAACCGACCGAAAACATTTGTAAAGGTTGCGACATGAACTTACAGTATAGTATATGAAAACGCATCGACAAAACGAAACACGTCATGCTCTCAGTCATATCGTTCGTTATGCCTCTTCCAACATAAGCGTTTTGGCAGTCGCGATGGTCGCCTCTTCGCTGAAGTCCCAATCAAAGCGCGACGAGGCGGATGAGAATGTGATCCTCCCAGCGATTCCCTGGCCGCTCTCGCCCCCAGGTTGAATGAACAGGCCGATCGTGCCCTGAAACACGGCATCGGGCTTTAGAAACGCAACGTACAGGAGCAGCACCAGCAAGGCAATGAGCGTTCCAAACATGAGCTTTTGCGAGGAAATGTGGTGAGACTTGATTCGTCCCAACTCTTCGATGATCCGTTTCTCCTGATCATCTAACGATGTGAGAGTCTGCTGCTGTGCGATCTTCAGGACCTCACACGGCGCACATCTAATTGCATCGCTTGAACCGCTGCAGCAGCATGAGGAGCATAGCGCTCTTTGGCAGTTTACGCATTTTCCCGCAAACGGCTCACCTTGACTCGTGCTTCTCTTCATCCAGACGGACAAAATCGACTCGGTTGGTGAAGACGCAAACCTCCGATGACAGCTCTGACACTGCTTGGGGGGCCTGTTGGCGACTGGTTTCTTCGGAGGTTCCTGCTTCGTTGTAGTCGTTGTCGTTACCTGATTCTTGGCATTCTCGTTGATGCGCTCAATCACCTTATCCACATCCTGGACCCATGATCTAGCCTCTTCTTCCGTGTTGCACTTGAAGATGTACGAGGTCGAGCTTGAGGAAATGATGAATGTCGAATCCTTCTGCCCCAGCGTCACCTTACTGGGGACAATTCGCATGGGACTCAACACGGTTGACTTTCCATACAGCATTCCATGGATCAATTGGTCCGAGAATAGAAACACTCGCCGATACGATTGAGGTCGTCCAAAGGGAACCGCTCGTGACTTGGATTCAGCCGATTCGGTGTTGGACGGCGTTTGCGGGGACGACGAGCTACTGGTCAGAATGAGATCTGCTTGACGAATGAAAACTCTTCCGTGATTGAATAGCGACTGAGAATCTTCCATCGTCTCCGATTCAAGAGATGCTCGCCGAGGCGCAAGTTTCGAGAACGCGCTCTTCAGAGTGGCCGCAGGATCCACGATGGAGTTCTGGATTTCAAGTAGCTTTTGCGCATTTTCACGATTTCGAAGCGACTCGTTGATGTGATTTGCAACATTTCGCATTCCCTCCAAAGCCCTCCGGGCCTTCGAGGTATCGTCTTCGTCCTTCTTTGTGAGCTCCTCGAGCAGGAGAACGTATCGCGGCACTCGCTGAATGGGCATGATCAAGTACGAGTTCAGTGATTGTAGCTTCTTCGTTGTTTGAAGCTCATGCAGTGCCGCCCGCACTTTCTCCCTCCCTCCAAGAACCTCACTGACCATCTTTACTCGATTTGGATGCTCGTCGCAGTACTCGGCGAAGAGCTTGAAGAACGGGGCGAGACGATGAAAAACGCCTCCAATGTCCCTCGTCTCTTCCGGCTCTCGCTTCTCATCTTCCAATTCTTTCAAAAGCCTGTTCGAGAGCTCGTACAAGACCACGACGTTACCTACAATCGTCCGCAGCTCGGCGTCCGTAACCTGACCCGTCTGCTTGAGGCAGGGAACAAACTCGGTTGCGACCACTCTTAAAGAGTTGTTAAAGGACTGTTCGGTCACAATAATCTCTTCAATGACTTTGCCTCTTCTAGTCTTCTCCTCTTCCGACAGCCCCACCTTTGTTCGGTCGATTGTTACCGAGGGCGAAATAGCCGCCGGCCCCGCCGCGAAAGCCGCCCGAGCCGATTGGGGCGCGCTATTCAACAGACTTTTGAGCATTTTGTACGTTGTTCCGATCGGTCAGGCCGCGGAAGAAGCGCAAGCTTCGGACGAGGGGAACCTACAGGGCACTGCGCCGTACAACAATCACTCACTCCTGTTTAGAAGTTGAAATCCGTCCAGTAACGAAGTGCCTCGTTTCGACTGTGAAATGACTGGGTTGAGTTGAGATTGAATAGGAGATACAGTGAATGGCAACGAATGAAGGACTGATACTGTCTGTGGTGGGCTGTTGTTCATATGATGCTCGCTCGAACGTTACAGTTTGTGACCCTGGTTCCCACCTCCAGAAGAAGGTCGTTCCCGGCGATTGTGAACTAGTTTTCTGGGAAATGAGTCACTTTACGATAAATTGAAGAACCTACCACTCAAGGTATAAGGTGTGAATTGCCTGGGGTAGATGGGCGGGTAGAAGCATAAATATTTGCGCACCGGATATGTGAGCGAGAATTTCTTGCCAGTCCATACCTTGGTACTTTAGAGCCTTTCAATGACCGGATCCTCTATCATGGTGTCTCGAATTTCATCATTTTTAAATTATGTGTTTCGGGGTGAATCTCTCGAACCCCTTTAATCCCTAGTGGTTGTCAACTGATGATCGTTGTCACGTGTGTTCCCCACCTAAACAAGTTTCTTGAAAACAATTGCACGAATTCCTCAGATGCTGACCTCGACACAGGCACCGCGGCCTGCGCTGGGACAGGTGGCCAAGTCCTCGCTTGGGACTCTACGAGACCTGCTTTCTGGATCTGTGGACTCGGTTCCTCACCGACCCGAAGACCTGGATCTTCCAGTGGAACAAGTCGAACTCACCGCACCGAATGGGTCGATTACAGTAACGGTCTGTTCCCTGGGAGCCACCGTCACAAGTATTCGACTAGGTAGGACCGACCAAGAGGTGACCTTTCAAGAACAGGATTGGGTGACAAACTACAAGGGATACAACGGCAGGAGTTGCGGACGCTTGGCGGGTCGAACCGGGAAGTATACTGTAAGAGGCCTGAATGGAGAAGGCTTTGATGCAAAGTTTGACGTGACCAAGGAAACTCAGATCCTGCATGGTGGCGAGATCGGCTTTTCGTTTCGAGTGTGGAGGCTTGTGAACACGTTCTGTTCTCAGAAATACGCGCATGCCGTCTTTGAGGTCGGCTCCGAACATTACGACCAAGGTCACCCAGGTTCCTTGAAAGCGGAAGTCCACATTCTAGCGATCGACGGGCCGAAGCCACGGTTCGACGTTCGTTATCGAGCGAGACTAGATCCCAGCAGTCCTTGCGAAGCCCTCATTAATATGACGAGTCACTGTTATTTCAACCTTGGTGGAGATGTTGATGCGCTGCAGCACGAACTTTATCTCCCACATGGGAGCCAGTATATTCCGAAGCACCTTGCAATTGACTCGGCAAAGGTGTCTGGAAAGTTTGATTTCACAAAAGGGTCAAGGCCGGTAGAAGTGCCCTTGGATGACTGCTTCGTGTTCGACAACCGCGGATTCGAAAACGAGGTCGCAGCGGTTCTACTTTCTCGCAAATCTAAGTTGAGGATGACAGTGTATACATCTTGTCCTGGTGTCGTTGTTTACACGGCTCAGCACGCTCAACACAAAGGCATCTGCCTCGAGTTTCAGTATCCCCCGAACTTTGCGAATATGGGTGAAATGTATCGCGATGGAACAACGCTTCGCATGCCCGATTCAGCTGTGCAATTTCAGGCCTCGCCTGACCGCAAGAAAGCACGGTTCACGTCCTCGGAAGCTACTCCCTTGTATAATCGGTTGGCATCGTTCGAACGGAAGGCTTCAGTGACTTCGATGGCGACCAACCCATATCCTTACGACGAGCTAACCATGCACGAATTTTCTTTTTTGGATGATGCATGACGAATAACATATCTATGTTCAAGCTATACTTTCAGAAGGTACATCAATCAAATCACCTGTAATACACAACTACTATCGTTCAATCGTCTTTCACTACGAGCGATCATGGCCTAGAAAACTCCCCAACGGCGAACAGCCCTGAAATACCTATCGTATGATAAAAAAGTGCAAGGCAGCTAATTGTAGAAGCAGCCCGACGATGAGGGCTTCCAAACGGTTAGTCAGAACAACGAGCATTAGAACCAAGAACACAGCCGCTAAAGGATCAAACGGGTTTCTCATCAGGGAGTAGGGAAACTTTACAATGAGTTCACCTTGCCGTTGGCTGATACAGTAATCCTGCCAGAGCAGTACGAGAACCCACAAGCCAGCAAACGCGCAAAATCCCATGAACCTCGCTGCCAGGGAAGAGAAAGGCCGAAAGCCATGACCGCGCAGTATGAAACCCAAAACCAACGATGTGGTGATGGTTCCCATCAAGAGCAAAGATCGAAGCAAGGCCGATTTCGGCGAGTCGCTGACCTTGCATAAAGGGCCAAGCGTCGAGCGAAAGAGAGATTGAATGGGGTAGGACTCCCAAACTAGTCTCCACACAGCTTGTGGTTGTTGAGTGTGTGAAGTTGTTTTCAGCGAGCCGGACGGAGAACCCTGCTGAATTGGACGTTTCAATATAGTCGGCATCTGGGCAACGTTCCGTGGGGGGGTTGCCGATGTCGCTAATGAGGGCCCTGATGATGGCCTAGCCAACGGTTTGATAAGTGCAGGAGGTTTTGAAGACGGCACTGTTCCGGTTCGAGGCGCTCCTTGACCGGCAGAAGCTGACGAGGAGGAGGGCGTTGACTTTGGAGCAGAGTTGTTGCTCGCAGTCTTGGGATCAATGCCATCTTGGAGCATCTTCTGCTCTACCGCGCCCTGTGGAAGGCCGCACTTGAGCATTTTTCGATACTTGTCAAGTCCGTCGCCTTGGGGCTCCGTTCCACCAAGAAATGAGGCTCCCGTTTGCGAATTGGCGCTGGAGGAGGTCAAAGCGGTGTCGTCCAAGAAGTCAAAACCAACGGGATCAACGCCGTCCATCCGCATGGCCACCTCTACTTGCTTCGTCGGGACGCCCATACGAAGCATGCGCCGATATTTCGTGTACATGTCCGCAGACGACATTTTCAGGGAATCGAGATAGCATTACCTACGAGTGATGGAGTGCAAGTCATCGAGCGGAACACGAATACCTCCCGTGCTTTTCGTGCTGGACCATGACCGAGAGGATGTGTTTCTTTATATTATGGAAACCAAAAAGAAGGTGTTCTTGACGACGCGCGGTTACGAATGTGGCGCAAAGAACGCACACCACGATCGTTTCACCATCCAAGGATATTTCCGCACTAACTACTATTGTATCAAACAATGGCTTTTCCTTGATGCATGCTACAATACGGATGCAGACCCCGGCTCGGCCAGCAACCTTTACAGCAACTTGCAACAACAGGAAAATGACCAGTACTATCACATTGGGTTTATATGTACTAAACGATGCGAGTGGAGAAAATTAATCAAAGACCCCGTCATGCGTAATTTGAGCTTCAGGCTCTCTGGGAATTGGTAGACGGCCCTTGGAAAGGATCGAAATATAATTCTATTCCGCGCTAAGATTGAAACTACAGGTACTTCTACACTTTCAAACTTGACGCGAGGATCTCGTTGAGTTCAAACTCAGTCAGGTTGGTCTTCGTTGGATCGATCACCTCGTAAACAATCGTCGAGTCGGCAAGCGTATTGCATATGTTATGACGCATTCGTATCATGTGTCGTCCATATATCAGAAGCTCGACGGGATGCCAGACAGCCACCCACATGATGATAATACCGATACCATCCACAAGCATCAACCAAGACGTCGGTGTGACTTCGAACACAACCACAGCAACGTGTATCGGAATGAGGATACAAAAAACCACGATCACTATGATCGTGGACATGATGCATGAAGCGCATCCATCGGCAGAGGTACTTATGAGCTCATAATTGCTCATCTTCGCCTCATAGCGAAACGAGTTATTGAAGGCGATTGATAGTTGCTGCGTGACGTCGGTATCAATCCTGCCTAAGGTTTGCACGACTAACTTGGTCTGCTGACCAGGTAAAATCTGATCCCACGCTTTCTTGATCAAATACTCGACCGTCTCACTGTTCACACGCGGAAAGGCAAATGTACTATCCGAATCAAGCAGGGCTTCTAATGACTTGACTGGCAAATCGATCTGGAGCTCCTTCTGTGAATCCACGAAACAGCAGCAACCTCGAAGGCAAAACCCATCAGCAAGCCGGAGCAGGTTGATGCCTCGACAGCACATCATTCGCCTACACCACCGGTTCATTTTTTTACAGCAATCAGCCGGTCTTGCTGCATGACTGCCCAAGACTTCTTCATCCTCGTTCCCCATATGATCATCGTTCGAGAGTCGCTTGATAGGCTTGAGTCGCACCACAAACTTCTTCGGTCCTTGGCGGATAACGAGGGAGTCTGACTCGTTAGCTTCGACGTCATCGTTGCCCGTTGTACTCTTCTCGCTCACTGTAGGCGTTTTCGCGACATCGCGGGACGGCTCGCCGGGGAGATGAGGTACCTGGTCAGTACGAGCTTGGCGCTCCTCGTCTCCCTCCATTTCCTACGTTTTATCCTGCACGGATCTTGGCCGTCCGACGCTTGATCGTTGATCGTTGATCGTGAGAGCTGCTTTGAAGGTTGTGAGGTTTAGGACGAGCTGAACAGATGACGACTTAGGAAGATAACCCTAAGAAACGAAGAAACAAAGAGAGGCTAGGGTTATATTGGCAAGAAAATCAAAAGCGCAGTGGCGTTTTTTTCAAAGTGTTCATTATGGTTGCAAAATGACAGTCGAACATCGAACCAAATTTGAAGCCTCAAGCAAGGGTACCTGAAACTCCCCCAAAACGCGAAAATGAACGGAAAGAGGAGATGGAAATCAACTGAACGGAGACTATCCCGAGGCATGTACCCCGCGTATGATCCAGTACCGGCTGCGCGTGTCCGCGTTAAACAACACTTGTCTTCTTTCTGCGTGCCTGCCCTGCTTTTGAGATGAGGGTTGCAAGCCTTTAAACGCGGTACTTATATGACCCTTTTTTGGGTCATCCTTGACCTTGTGAGCCAGTATTCAGTAATGGTGTAATGTGCCTTTTGTACCCTGTAGCTTGTCCGCGCGCGCTGACTCTTATAAACTTCTTGTATAGATTACAATACAAACATAAACTCGCATACTATGGAGGTAGCAAGTTAGATACTTCTATGTACACGGCGGTCGTCTCTTCAAACTTTTCTCAAACACGCTCGAAGACGAGCCGATGGCGATATGTATGCAAGATCATCATCACCTTGAGCGCCGTTATTTGCGGGTCTAACCTGGTTGCTGCTTCCTGTAAGAAGCAGTTCAAAGTCGGAGATAGCCTCTTCAATGAGCTTCATTTCTGCAGCAAGAGCATCCCGCTGAGCTTTATATTCGACGATTTGCGTTCGCATATCCTGCAAAACATCAAGTGCGTTCAGGTGGTTTGAACGTTCAGACCGTTCCTGAGAGTTGCTCGGGACCGTGACATCCTTGTTAACGAGAGCACGGAAAAGCTTGATCCTTTCTGCAACCTCATTCTCAAGCTCTTGACGAGCTCGTTTCTCGCTTGCTTTCAAAGCTGCAATTTTGCTTTGCGCCCGATCCAGTTCAAAGAATAATTGCTCTTCTTTTGACTGCGAACCGACTGTTCCTCCCCCGGCTGCCCTCAGGCGGAGGCTACCTGCCACGGAAGCTGAATTCATATGTGACTCTATTTGTTCAGCAAGAACAACGTTTCCGTTCTGTCTAGCGACATCCGCCGGCGTGTTACCATCGACATCTTTTAGATACCTAGCTCTCCCCTTATTCACGAGCCACTTGACGCAGTGATCGTGTCCATAGTACGCCGCTAGATGTAGCGGGGTGGATCCTGAATGATCAACCTCATCCACATCGAGCCCTTCATGAACAACTAACCGATTGAGCTCTGATGTGGGCGCGCCCGTCGCGGCTGCGTGATGTAGCGGAAACTCGTTTCCCCAACTTGGTTGAGGGAAAACTCCAGCTTGGCCGGAAGCTGCGCCCCCCAAATTGTAGTGCATGCCTTGCAAAGGTATCTGATTACCTTGGATTATGTGCTGCGGCACCAGTCCTGATGACTCTACGTAGTTGGGCGTCGACTGAGCTGTGTAGTCACCCTGGAATTGCCCGTGGAGCGTATCGCCCTCCAACGCTTCTTCCGAATTGTTCAACAAGTTCCCCATATTGTACTATTGGTCAAGTTTTGAGTGCTCACTCACTCGAAACTCGTTCATATCCTGCTGCAGTCAGGTTTGGCTCGGCTGCCTTTGCTGATGACACCCGCAAGACATTCCGAGAACCGAGTTTATGAGTGAGCTAGTTCCTGGAAAAAGGGAAAGGGTAGAGAGAGAAGGAGCGAGAGGGAGCTCCGTCGAAGCTGAGCACACCCTCTTTTTGTACGCCACGGATCAGAAGGCTCCTTGATCAAACTCAAACAGTAAGCTCTCGCTGCGGTGTCTTCCACGCCGCAAGCGAGCCTGTAACTGATCGATAGAGTGCTCTTTTTGGCATCCAACTAGAATTCTGGCTGTTCAACGGGCCTCGGGCTCTCTGGAATCTGGTAGACTGTGAAGCCTGCAAGTATATCGTCCAATGCAAACTTCCGAGTCGTGATGGAAGTTGGTGCCAGGTGCGAGTGCCACCCCCGGACAGATCCGAGCCCCAGTCCCAGTCCCAGTCCCAGTGCGTCCCAGTTATCAAGTTACCAAGGTATCAGTAAGCGGTAAGGGCAAGGCGCGATAAGCCGCAATTTGAGCGATCTTTTTTTGGAACGTGTGGGGAGGCGACGTCGAATCAGCCACCCCTTCGCCCCCCCAGATTTATTGGAGTCATATACTTTTCAAAAGCTACCAAATTACCATACTATACCCATCGCTGAGAATGAACGGACAGGGCCTTCTTTTACGC
>Ga0209066_10005852_pt1 | contig 12772 bp, 11 predicted proteins | sample All_14_2_FD_187198 | JGI IMG/M metagenome (GOLD analysis project Ga0209066, IMG submission 187198) | Freshwater microbial communities in response to fracking from Pennsylvania, USA - Allegheny Zone_MetaG_DW_15 (SPAdes) (version 2) ...
TGGCCAATGCCATACCGAAGCCCTTGAAAGGCAACGTGTCGGGCGCGAAGAAATCCAGCGCTTCCGCACCGACGGCCAGCCCCAGCGCCAGAATGCTTCGCCATAGCTCACTGACGCCGACGTTTTCATTTGCTGCCTGATCTGCCGACACCGCCTTGGGGCTGAACCCCGCCTGGCGGATAGCGGCCAAGGCTGCATCGAGCGCTTCGGTGGTGGCGTCTATCGAAATGGTACGCGCTGACAGTTGGAACCGCAGGGAATGGATGCCGTCGATACCGGCCACCGCCCGACGGATGTCATTCTCCTCGTTCGGGCAGTCCATGGTTGGAACCAGGTAAACGGGCACGCCATCGCTTTGAGCGGGATCGGAGGCTGTCCCGATTCCTGATGCGGAACAGCCGCCCGCACACCCGCAATGGACGGTATCCTGAAGGGGCTTCGGGTGGGAATCAAGACTCATGGCGTTCTCCTTGTTTGCTACATTAGAAACCCTGTAGTGACTATAGAGTCAAGCGATTACAATAAGAAAAACATTCGGAGCCAACGCAATGCTTGAGTTCGTCAAAGTATTGGGACTTTTCGCCTTAACCGCACTGGCCGAGATTATCGGCTGTTATCTGCCATGGCTGGTGCTGAACCAGGAGCGCTCACCCTGGCTCTTGGTTCCCGCCGCTGCTTCCCTGGGTCTGTTTGCCTGGTTGCTGACCCTGCACCCCGGTGCAGCCGGCCGAATCTACGCCGCCTACGGTGGCGTCTACGTGGCGATTGCCCTAATCTGGCTATGGCGGATCGATGGCGTTGTGCCGACCCGATGGGATCTTGTCGGCAGTGCGGTCGCACTGGCCGGTATGGCGATCATCATGCTCCAACCGACTCGGCCCGTTTAAGTTGCAGGGTACAAAGATGAAAATCGGCGAACTAGCCCGCCTTGCCGGGACGAATGTGGAAACGATCCGCTATTACGAGCGCGATGGGCTACTGCCAGTGCCTGCCCGCAGCGAAGGCAACTACCGCATTTATGGGGAAACTCATGTCCAGCGACTGTTCTTTATTCGGCGTTGTCGTGGTCTGGACATGACGCTGGATGAGATCCGGGTCTTGCTGCACTTCAAGGAGTCACCCCTGGAAAACTGCGCGGATGTGAATCGTCTGCTTGATCGGCACATTGGGCACGTCGCCCAACGGATGCAAGAACTCCAGGAACTGGAGAGGCAACTAAAAGACCTGCGTGAGCGGTGTGGCGAGGCGCGGGAGGCTGCTCACTGCGGCATTCTTGACGGCTTGTCTCAAGCGTTTGCACCTGGCGGCAAGACGGCATCCCATGTTCAGGGAACGCATCGGCATGGCGCAAACCGCAGCTTGGCGAAAGGTAATCAAGGCAACCAAGTTTGATGGCATTAGCTTAGCGTACGATTTATTCCGTTTTCTGTGATGTCCCCTACAAGCGCATTTCCCATGGCCGAGGCTTCCTGAATCATCCGGCGCACTTCGCCTTGTTCAACGCCACTGACATTGAGTGTTTCGCCGACGTGGAAATGCTTTCCGTTTAAGGAAAATAAATCAAGGGAAACAAGCCCTTTGACGCGAACAAAGCTGTTGAGAATGTAACCAATTTGAGCCTTGGTATTGAGCGTCTGGTAACTACTCGCGGCGCCACTATCAGCATCGCGCAAAGCACGGGCGATGCCTTCATTACCGGCAATGTTGGCGGCAAGGTCTTCGACCTGATTGCGATAAAGACGGAGATGGATCGATGTGTCGGACATCAACCGCTGGTTGTATTCGCCCGCCTGATTGATGACGATTTCGCGGGCGATCTGAAATGCAGCAATACCGAAAACCAATAACGGCACCACGCCTGCCACCAATAGGTAGCCAACCAACCTGGCAGTAATATTCAGACGCGGCTTAACAATCACATTTGTCGTCAGCAACTTGGTCGTCGGACTGACGCTTCTAATTTACGGTAGCGGCGGTAATCAAGCGAGTGTCGATCAATATCAATGTCGGCACCGCATCTCCCTTGAGCAAGCGGGTCGCCAGCAATACCCCCTGAAAACCCTGTTCGGCTGCTTGCTGATCCACCGTGACGGCCAAACGACCGCTTTTCACCTCGGCAACTGCTTCTTCAAGAGCATCATAGGCAGCAACCTTTACGTTGACACGTTTACTCTCCTGCAAAAATTTAAGTGCGCCCAGCGCCATCATGTCATTGGCGGCAAATAGCAATTTGACATCAGGATGCTTTTCGAAAATCTCTTGGGTAACACGGTAAGCCTCGTCAATTTTCCAGTTGGCACTTTCGCTGGCCACCAGCTTGACCGACTTGCCAGCAGAGAATGCACGCTTTGCGCCTTCCATTCGTTGTCGGGAATTGTCTGCTGTACGAATACCTTCAAGAATCGCGGCCTGACTACCTGGTGCCGCAGCATCGACAATGAACTTGGCCGAATTGTAGGCTGCTTTTTCGTTGTCCACACTGACAAAGGGGATGTCTGTGCCACCCGCCTGCTTGATTGCCACAGAATCCAGTCGATTATCGATATTGACCAGCTTGATGCCTGCATCTTCGGCTTTTTTGAGTACTGGGACAAGGCGTTGCGAATCACCGGGAGCAATTACGATCGCATCTACCTTGGCCGCGATCAGGTCTTCGATTATCTGAATCTGCTGCTCGATTGATGTTTCTTGTGCTGCAGTCTTAACCAGCAATTCGATATTGAGTTCTTTTTCTGCGCGCCGAGCCCCTTTTTCCATCTCAATGAAGAAGGGATTGGTCAGCGTCTTCATCACAAAGCCAACGCGTTTTCTGGCCGGCTCCGGCGCCGCTACCGCCGATGGTGTTTCCGTCTTGCTCACCGTGGAGATGGATGGGCCGCTACTGTCACCACAGGCAAAAAGAGCCAGTAGCGGGAGAAGAATGACAATCTGGCGCAGCGTTTTCACGACAACACTCCCGAGTGAAAACGAAGACAGTAGCACATTACCACCAGTGCTCTACCTGCAGGCCCAAGGTGGAACCATGCCTGCTAGAACCATAAACGCCGCTGGCGGATAGGGCATCACCGGCGGTGGCTGCCAGCTGTGCAGCTTCGTTCCAGCGGGCCCAGGTATAAAACAGACGAATCTCAGGGCGTCCGAATAATCCATCTGCACTCGACCAGGTGGGTGCTACGGTCAGTTTGGTCAGCTTGCGGGTCGCCGCACCGTCCGGTTTGACTTGGTCAAAACCAATTTCGCCAAGCAGTTTCCAGTTGCTACCCAGCGAGTAAACCAGACGACCACCCAGACTATTCCAATCCTGGCCGCCGGTAGGAGCCGAGTCATGCTGATGCACGGCAATAAGTTGGCCGTCGAGTAAGCGGGTGGCCTTGAAGTAGCGTTGCTCGACCACGCGGAAACGGGTGACATCACCGTTATTCGTCAGATCGCCGGTGCGACCCAAGCCGACGCCCGGCCCTTTACCATATTGCAGCGCCAGCTTGTTCCAGCCCCCCTGAGTGGTTTGTTGCACATGCTGAAAATTCAATGCCCAACCGGCGTGATGCGTGGGTTCGGTGCTGTTATTTGGAATGTAGCTGACGCCTATTTGCAACTCGCCACCTTGGTTGACCGCGATGCCGCGAAACTGGAAGTCGTGACGCAATGCATTGTTCGCCTGATCAATACTGTCTTTGCGGAAGATGGCATAGCTGAATTTTAGGTCACCAAGACGATAATCCTCGACGCCCATGCCGATGCCAGAAGGGTTCCAGTAGAAAAAGTCGGTGATATGGACATCTTCTCGCTTGTAGTAGCGGTTGCCTAGCCAGAACAGGCCGCCGTTGAGGGCTGTCAGATTACGAGCGGCCAGGTAGGCCTGAGGCAGACGTTGGATGTTTTTGTTCTCGAACAGGTTCTCGATACCCACTGGTGCATACAGACTAGCCATGACGTGACCGGTTAGCCGCGGGCCACCATCCACGTTGTAAAATTCTTGGCCAAACATGGCTTCTCCGTAAACCTCGCACTCGTTACCTAACCGCAAAATTACGCGCCGCCGAGCCTTCGCGAATCAGTATCATCATGCCGGCGCGCAATTTATCCTCGGCCTCAGCCAGCGTCGAACATTCATGATCGCTGCTGATGCCGGCGGCGGCATAAGCGGCGGCCGCCGCCCCGGACAAACCGGGCGCGTGGCCATCGACGGGGAGCCCGCGCCGCTTTGCCGCCGCAATCTTGCCCAGCAAATCCGCATCACCGGCCAGCACACCCGGAAAATTCATCACTTCCGAGAGATAACCCACCCCCGGTGTCGCCAGCAAGGTCTCGATCTCAGCCACCCCCAACACCGCCCCCGCCGTCTCGAAACCCGTCGCCGGCACGCAGCTGGGTGCCCCAAAAAGTATCTGGAACGGCGTTTTCGCCGCATTCCCCAGCATCCAGCGCACCCCCTCGACCCCCAGCACATTGGCAATTTCATGCGGGTCAGACACCGTCGCCACCGTGCCATGCCGCACCGCCAGGCGAGCGAATTCAGTTGGCGGCAAGAGGCTGCTTTCAATATGCACATGCGCATCGACCAAGCCGGGCATCAGGTAAGGCCAGTCGGGATGCTCACCACCTAATTCATCGATCCGCTCGATCACGCCAGCCGACCAGAAGACCCGCGCCGCGAAAATGCGCTTCGCTGCAATATCGACCAGATTGGCCTCAATGCCGTTTGGGTTCAATCGAAACGGTGGGGAATTTGCCGTTCGTGGTGCGCTTGTCGAACCACAAGCTCCGGTCTCGGCAAGCCCTTCGACACGCTCAGGGCGATCGGGGGCAGAAACTCGACCCTCACTTTCGAATGCATCCATGCTGTTTGCCTGAATGCCATTCGCTTGTTTGTCAGTGGTATCGTGCATGACCTGCCTCCGTGAATACTTATTGCCGCCTGAATCCAGTCATCAGGCCCAAGCCGTATTTCAGCAGGTTTCATTCTAATCCCCAAAGCAGCGGACACTCACCAGAGCTGATGCGCCTCCAGTTGCAGGCGGTAGTAACGCTCAATGGCGTCGAGCCGGCTTTGTAACTCACCCAGCCGGGCTTCGTTGGCGATGCGCTGTTTGCTCAGGAAGTCATCGAGACTCCCCTCGCCCAACGCATAAGCCCGTTGGGTCAGGCGGGCAACCGCTTCCAGCTGGCTGGCTGCCGCGTTGGCCGACAACCAGCTGCGATAAGCCCCCTGCGCACTTTCCCAATACGCCGCCGCTTCGGCCTCGATTTGCTGGCGTAGCGCCTGCGCCCGATAGTCGGCCATCTGCGCTTGAGCATGGGCGACTTCGGCCTCACGCCGACGTCGTTCACCGGCCAGCGGGATGCTCACGAACACACCCGCGACATGCTCGGCGCCGGAGCGTTCACGCGAATATTGAATGCCAACGGCGGGATCCGGATAGCGTTCGCGCTCGGCGCGTTGGGCGCTGAGCGACGCCCGCTGTTTCGCCAGGCCGATCAAGCCAAGTTCGTGATGATTCTGGCTGATCCGCTCACGCCATTGCGCTGCTGCGCCGCTCGGCTCGACCGGCTCGGGCAAGCTCGCTGGCGCCAGCAAGGCCAATTCGGGATAAAGACGACGCAAACTGCTTTCGGCCATTTGCTGGCGCGCCCTGGCCTGGGCATGTTGTGCTTCGGCTTGCGCCAGCCCCGCTTCAGCCAGGGTTTGCTCAATGCGCGAGGCATCGCCCAACTGCTGCCGACGCTGCACGGCCGCCGCTTGTTGGCCAACCAGCGCGACTTGCGCACGCCATTGCTCGACAGCGGCGTTTTCCCTGAGCCAATCAAACCACGCCGTCAGCAGACTCCGGCTGGTTTCATGGCGCACGGCGCGAGCGGCCAGTTCGGCTGAGGCCACGCCGGCAGCGCCGATCGCGGCGTCAAGTTCGCCCTTACCAAACAGGCGCAGCGGGCGCTCAAGCGCCACATTCCATTCCCGGTAACGTTGTTCCGGCAGACCGGGTTCGTCGCTGCGCCGCTGCTGACCGCCCAGACGCACCGTCCATTCATGCGGCCCGGCGATCAGTGCAGCGCGTTGCGCGGTTTCACCGGCGATGAAGGCATCGGCCTCGCGGATGCGCGGATGATTGCGCAAGGTGGCGCTGACTGCGGCTTCCGGCGGCAACACAGCTTGCTGCGGCTGCGCCACCGCGTTGAGCGTGAGACCCATGAGCGAGACCAGCAGATATTGCTTCATAACCGCCCCATTTCGCTGACCGGCACCAGCCAGTAATACAGATTGCACATCGGCAGGGTGCTTTTGATCAAGGCCAGCACCTCGCGCATCTTCGCTTCCGGGCCGACCGAATTGATCACGATGCGCGGCACATGACCAGCAACCATTTCGCTGGCAGCCACCAGCTTGATGCTCGTACCGTGGCCATGCGCCGTTTGCGAGGTAAAGCCGATGACCAGATCGGGGCGGGAAAGCAGGAGATCTTCCACCTCTTCAGCAATATCCTGCGGTAAAACGAGCGTCAGCAACACATCAGACATCGGATTTCTCGCTAAACAGAAGATGGGGAACGACACCGAAGCGGCGGAAAAGTATCGGCAGCAACACCAAGGTCAGCGCCGTTGAGGTCAGCAAACCGCCAATCACCACAATAGCCAGCGGCCGCTGTACTTCGGAGCCCGGGCCGCTGGCGAACAGCATGGGCAGTAGACCGAAGGCGGCAATGCTTGCCGTCATCATGACCGGGCGCAGACGCCGCTTTGCCCCTTCAAGCACCACCTCGGCAATTGGCATGCCACGCGCCAGCAACTGGTTGAAGTAGGTCACCATGACCACCCCGTTGAGTACCGCAATACCAAGCAGCGCGATGAAACCGACCGAGGCCGGCACCGACAGGTATTCCCCACTAAGCAGCAAAGCGAAAATGCCGCCGATCATGGCGAACGGCACATTGGACAAGACCAGCAAAGCCTGCCTGACCGAGCCAAAGGTGGAAAACAGCAAAAAGAAAATCAGCGCCAGGGCAATCGGCACGACGATGGACAGCCGTTGCGCCGCGCGCTGCTGGTTTTCAAACTGACCGCCCCAGACCAGCTGATAACCGGCCGGCAACTTGACCTGTTGCGCCACCGCCCGTTTGGCATCATCGACAAAACCCACCAGATCACGATCCCGCACATTCGACTGGATGACGACGTAGCGTTGGGCATTTTCACGGTCAACCTTCACTGGGCCGTCAATTCGGGCGAGGCTGGCCAATTCGCTGAGCGGCACACTACGGCCATCGGGCAAGGTCAGGCGCAGGTGGCTGAAATCGGCTGGCGCAGCCCGCAAAGCTGCCGCCCCGCGCAACACCACCGGGCTGCGCCGGCCGGCCTCGATCACCGTGCCGACCTCACGCCCCTCAACCAGCGTCTTCAACTGATTTTGCACATCATTGACATTCAGGCCGAAACGCCCGGCGGCCAGACGATCCACCTTGATCTGCAGGTACTGCACACCGTCGTTGCGTACCGTAAAGGTATCTTCGGCCCCCGAGATGTTTTTGACCGTATTTTCGATGTCGACCGCAAGACGATTCAAAGTGGCCAAGTCCGGGCCGAAAACCTTGATCGCCAGATCGCCGCGCACCCCGGTCAACATCTCGGAAACGCGCATTTCGATCGGCTGGGTAAAGGAAAAACCGACGCCGGGGAATTCCGCCATGACCATGCGCAATTGATCGGCCAGCCAGGCCGGATCGGGATTGCGCCAGGTATCGCGTGGCGCCAGGACCAGGAAGGAATCGGTCTGATTGAGTCCCATCGGGTCTAGCCCCAGTTCATCAGCCCCAGCCCGGGCGATGATGGCCTTGACCTCGGGCACTTTGGCCAGCACCGCCTGCTGCACCTTGCTGTCAAGTGCGATGGTCTGCTCCAGGCCAATCGACGGCAGCTTTTCCAGTTGCATGATCATGTCGCCTTCGTCCATGGTCGGCATGAAGCTTTTGCCAAGCAGCAGGAAGGCACCGCTCGCCGCAACGAGGGCGACGACCGCGCCGATCAGGTAAGTGCGCGTATTGCCCAGGGCGGAATCGAGCACTTTGGCATACAGCGCATTGAGCTTTTTGACCAACCAGGGCTCGTGATGCACGCCGCGCTGGATCAAATACGAGGCCAGCACCGGCACCACGGTCAGCGACAAGAGCAGCGAGGCCGACAAGGCGAAGATGATGGTCAGGGCGACTGGCGCGAACATCTTGCCCTCCAGCCCCTGCAGGGTCAGCAAGGGGAGAAAGACAATGATGATGATCAAGATGCCGGACGATACCGGCATCGCCACTTCGCGCACCGCCCGAAAAATCAGATGCAGTGACGGAATATCCTTTTGCCCCTCGGCGAGTTGCGTCTCGACGTTTTCAACGACCACCACCGCCGCATCAACCAACATACCGATGGCAATCGCCAGACCGCCCAGGCTCATCAGGTTGGCGGACAGCCCGAACATCCGCATCAGGATGAAGGTAACGAGCGCCGAGAGCGGCAACATCAGCGCAACGACCAGCGCCGCACGGAAATTCCCCAGGAAGGCCAGCAACAACAAGAGCACCAGCACGATGGCCTCAAACAGCGCCTTGGCCACGGTGCCGACAGCCCGTTCGACCAGGCTGCTGCGATCATAAAAAGGCACAATCGTCACGCCCGGCGGCAAACTGCCGGCCAATTCGGCCAACCGGGCCTTGACCCCGCTGATCACGGCTTGCGCGTTAGCCCCGCGCAAGCCAAGCACCAGGCCCTGCACCGCCTCACCCTCGCCGTTACGCGTCACCGCGCCGTAGCGGGTCAGCGCCCCCATGCGCACCTCGGCGACATCGCCAACGCGCACGACACGACCGCCAGCATTCGAGACCACGATGGCGCGGATGTCGTCCAGCGAGGTGATGGCGCCTTCAGCGCGCACCAGCAAGGCTTCCTCACCGTCGTCCAGGCGCCCGGCGCCGTCGTTGCGGTTATTGCTCTCCAGCACCTGCTGCAGGTTTTCCAGCGTCAGGCCGCGTATCGCCAGCAATTGCGGATTGGGCACCACTTCGAAGCTGCGTACCAGGCCACCCAGGCTATTGACCTCAGCCACCCCGGGCACCGTGCGCAATTGCGGACGAATCACCCAGTCGAGCAGCGCCCGCTTTTCAGCCAGCGGCAGATCGCCCTCGATGGTGAACATGAACATTTCACCGAGCGGCGTGGTGATCGGCGCCATGCCGCCCGTGACGTCTGGCGGCAGTTTTTCCATCGCCGAGGCCAGACGTTCGCCGACCTGCTGGCGTGCCCAGTAAATGTCGGTGCCATCAGCAAAGTCGATGGTGATGTCGGTCAGCGAATATTTGGACGTCGACCGCAGTAAACGCTGGTGCGGAATGCCCAGCAGTTCCTGTTCGACCGGCACGGCCAGCCGGGTTTCCACCTCTTCCGGCGTCATGCCGGGGGCTTTCAGGATGATCTTGACCTGGGTGGTGGACACGTCGGGGAAAGCGTCAATCGGCAGACCAAGAAAAGCCCAGACGCCGGCAGCACTCAGCGCGACGGTGAGGACCAGGACCAGCAGGCGCTGGGTCAGGGAAAAACGCGTCAGGGCGTTCAACATCATTCGCCGCCTTGTGACTGGAGCATGCCTTTGAGGCTGGAAGCGCCCTTGATGACCACAGCTTCACCGGGCTGCACGCCGCTCAGGGAAACATCCTGCCCCCCCTGGCCGAGTAGTTTGACCGGGCGCACTTCATACTGCCGGGCCGGATTGCCGTTTTTCTCGGCGTTTGCCTCAGCACTCACCGCCTGCACAAAAACGACAGCATCCTTGCCAACGCGCACCACCGCCGACGCCGGCAATTTGACCCCGACCGTCTGCGCCGCTGCCAGATCGACTTCCAGCACCTGACCGGGCGTCAGCTGGGCAGCCCCCTCGCGCACCGCAGCGCGCAGCAGGACGGTTTGACTGGCCGGATCAACCGAACGGCCAATCGCAATCAACCGTCCGCTCAAAGCCGGGGCCAGCACGCTGACCGGGTCACCGATCTTCAGGCTGGTGGCCACGTCAAGCGGTGCCTGAATTTCGAGCCAGAGCGGCGAGAGCTTGCCAATCCGGTAAATCGTCGCCGCCGCTTCGACACGTTCGCCAAGTTGCGCGGTCTGTTCCAGGATGGTTCCATCAATAGGTGCGGTCAACGCCAGCACCGAGCCCATTTTGCCCGGCGTAATGCCGGCCATCGCCAGCCCGAGCCGGCGCTCGTTGGCCAACGTACTGGCCTGCCGTGCCGCATTGCGCGTGGCCTTGAGTCGCGCTTCGGCAATCAGCCCCTCGGCGAACAGCAACTCATCGCGGCGCAGATTTTCCTGTTCCAGCGCCGCCTGACTCGCCGTCGTCAATTCGGCCGCCTGCAACTCCAGGACTTTCGCACTGCGCAAATGGGCAAGCACCTGCCCCCGTTTAACCGAATCACCAGGCGAAACCGCCAACATCTCAATCAAGCCTTCGGCAGGCGCCGCGAGCAAACGTAGCTGCGCCAGCGGCACACTAACCCGCGCCGCCAAGCGTTGCGCCACCCGCGCCTGCGCCTGGGCTATCTGCTGGGTTTCAATCCCCAGCGCCTGCACCTGAGAATCCTGCAACAACAAGCCTTGCCCCGCACCAGCCAGCACCGGCATCCCGACAAGCAGCAGGGCTAATATTTTCAATCGATTCAGCATGGCATCGCTTTTCACCAGTTCAGGGCCTGGATTATAGCAACGCCTATCTTAAGGTTTGCTTAACGCGCGGGGAGATCGTGACGCCACACATCTTGAATCAGCGAAAGCACTGACCTAGCTCGACTCATCGCCGCATAGTGCAAGACCAAATCCTGGCTAATTTTCGTCGGAATTGGCAGATCAATAACGATCACAGCCTCATTTTCGAGACCCTTAACCCGAATGTTTCTTAGCGCGGCCTGTGGCCGCAACCAAAGGGTGTCGCCCCTGACGCTGGCGGATTGAATTTTCGAGGACAATATCCTCAACCTCACGAGGAGGTAGACCACCACACAGCGACGGAGGCGACATGGACATTTTCCTTGATCTACACCGGGAAGCAATACAGGGAGTCATCGAAGGATTTGATCGGCTGATCTTCAAGGGGCACCTGACCTCACTGTTTCCACAAGATGCCTTTGGGCGGTATCTGTCCAGGCGGGGTATTTTGCTCAAGGAAGCCGGGAAATTCTTTGAGGCGGAAACCCAACGTATCGTGACGCACGCCAAGGCGGCCGCGGCACAAGCCGGTCGCACCTACCGCTATCTGGAATCTGCGCACACCCATGCCAGCGGTCAGTCGAAGGAAGCCATGGCACGCGCCCTTGCCGAGCAGGACGGGATTACCGAAGGACTGGTGTGTATCTTCTCCGTACTGGAAACCTGCAGTTCGTTTGCCGTGGTCGGCAACCACCGGACGCATCGTCTCGAAGTCGTCACCCGCAACCGCAAGTGCCTGCATCTGTATTGGTACCTGATCCACCCCGAATTCGGCTGGATGCATGTGCGCATTCAAACCTGGGCACCCTACGCGATCCATATCTACATCAACGGTCGTGAGTGGCTGTGTCGGCAACTGGCGAAAGAAGGTGTCGCCTTCGAGCGCAGCGACAACAAGATCGTCTGGCTGTCCGATCTTGCTGCTGCCGCCAAACTCACCGAGCAGTTCAACCACATCGACTGGCCCGGCGCGCTCATTCGCCAGGGGCTCATGGTCAATCCGCTCATGGCGGATATCGCCAAGGCGGGCTTTGGTGGGTACTGGCTGGGTACTGATCAGGCCGAGTTCGCCACCGACATCCTCTTCAAGTCGCGTGCTGACCTGGAGCGTGTCCACAAAGACATCACGACTGCCGCCATAATCGGTTTCAACGCTACCGATGTGATGCGTTTCCTCGGCCGCAAGCCGCATGGCAACTTCGCCGGCGAGGTCATCATCGACAGCAAGAAACGGCCCGAAGGCGCTCGCCTCAAGTTCCGCATGAAACGCAACTCCATCAAACTCTACGATCACCTCAACGTGCTTCGTATCGAGACCACCATCAACAATCCGGCAGAATTCAAAATCCTCACCTCGTCCGAAAATGCCGAGGGACAAACCATCTGCCGGTGGTGCCCCATGCGTAAAGGGGTCTCGAACTTCTGGCGGTATTCGCAAGTCGGTCACGGGGCCAATGCCCGGTTGATCAATGCACTGGCTAATGCTCCCCTTCAAGGCAAGGCGACCGATACCCTGGATCACCTATGCCGGTCCCAGAGCAAGGCAGGTCATCATGTTGCCGCTTTTAATCCGGTCAGCCCCGAAACCATCGCTATCTTCAAGGCGCTGCTCTCCGGTGAATTCGCGCTCAATGGGTTTCGCAACCGCGATCTCCAGCAAAAAATCTTCCCATCAAAACCCAAGGACCCAGACGACTCAAGACGCCGCACTCATCGCGTCTGCCGCCTGATCTCGAAACTGCGCGGGCATCGCTTAATCGCCAAGGTGCAGAACTCCCGACTCTATCGCATCACTCAACACGGCGCCTCCGCCATGTGGGCTGCTATTCGCTTCCGCGAAATCGACTTCCCAACCCACTTCAACATGTCAAAAACATTCGCTCAGTAGAGACAATTCTTGAGAAGGAATTTCATATCTCGGTAGATAGCCTCGGGGGTCGGATCGGTCAGTGAGGTCACGACAAAGCGCGGATTGTCCCCCAGGCTCATGACTTCTGCTTTGACCACGACACGCCAGGCGCGGGACCAAGAGCCGGCC
>Ga0209066_10005853_pt1 | contig 12771 bp, 15 predicted proteins | sample All_14_2_FD_187198 | JGI IMG/M metagenome (GOLD analysis project Ga0209066, IMG submission 187198) | Freshwater microbial communities in response to fracking from Pennsylvania, USA - Allegheny Zone_MetaG_DW_15 (SPAdes) (version 2) ...
TCGATGGGCCCCGCGCCTGAAATGACGCTGGGGATTCCGTAATACATCAGGTCCGGGCCGAAGGTGTCCTTGTGCACGACGGACCCCGGCACCCCGATCCGGCCCGCCGCGAACGGGATCGGGCCGTCAGGGTCAAGGGTCCATTCACAAGGGCGACCCGCCGCTCCGACCTGGGGCTGTAGCGCGGACATCACCGCAGATATGGCGATATTGGTCAGGACGTTGGTGGCGACCGACGTGATCGTCGCCATGATCCCCCCGGATGCAGCAGCCCCGGCAACGGGGGCAGCAGCGGCAAGGGCAGAGGCGGCGGCGGGCAGGATAAAGGGCATTCAGACCCTCCATGCCGTGACGAAAAGGTGAGGGATCATCGGCTCGATCAGACCCGACGCCGGGTTGAGGGCCAGCACCCGACCGTTGTCGAGGGCGACCGAAAGCGAACACCCGAATCCATCGCCCGGTTCGGACGCCAGGGCGATGATATCGGCAGGCCAGGCCGACGCCGCGCCAATCCGGGACAGGCCGGATGCATCCATAAGCGCGACCAGATCGGCGAAACCGAGACCCCGGATGTAGCGGACGGCACCGGCAAATGTCTTGTGCCGCGCCCCGTTCAACAGAGGGGCCGGTCGGCCCATATGGTGCATCGTATGCGCCGCCAGCTTGCCGCAATCGCGCACACCGGGGACCACGGGCTTGAAACCGAACCTGTCCATACAGGCCTGCGTCGCCGCCTGCCGTTTCAGCATCGGGCTCATTTCGACCCCGGCACGAACATGTGCAGAAGCCGTTTGAACAGGCCGGGATTTTCCGGGCGCGACCGCCATTCCTTCTTGCGGGTGATGCCGTCGACGAACTCCAGGCCGCGCTCGCCGGGCCATATGGTCTGGTGAAAGGCATCGTTCAGACGCCAGTCGGCGTTCGGCTCAAGCTGACGTTCGGCCTGCGTTCCGCATTCCAGGGTCAGCAGCCAGGCCTCCCCGACCTGAAATCGGGCCTTGTCGATCTCGCCGTCGAACTTGAGCTCCGGCACACCGACCAACTGGCCGGTCGTGGCGTGGATCACGCCCTCCCACCACTGAACCCGGCACCCCTGCGTCGTCGGGGCGGCCAGCGCGGCAACCGCCGTGTCGGATGCGGGCAGGATGCTGATATCGATCCGCGTTGTCTGTGCCTCGGCCCCGTCCTTGATCGACCCGACCCCGTTGAGAACACCGTAGTCGGGGTGACGCCCCAGATAGAGCTCCTCCCCTTCGCCTTCGTCGGCATCGAACGGGACGAACCCGCCGTCTGTGAGACAGATTGCGCCACCGGGCATGTCGAGCCGGATCAGGGTCGCCTTGATCGGGGCCGGGGCCTGAAACGCGGTGACGAGGGCGGCGTCCATTATTCGCGCTCCCGAACCGTGAACGTCAGATAGACCAGACGCTCGACCCCGACCGAGACATCGGCCACGTCGCGCGGAAAGCCCTCGATCATGGGCTGGGCGATCTCGACCACGTCATTGTCGGCAGGCGAGCGACGCAGCAGGTGGCGCAGCGGCACGACCATCTCGCCCGCACCATCTGCGGCCACGGCGGCGCTGGCCTGGTACAGGAATCGCTGCCCGCCCGTGATGATCGACAGAAACTGATCCTTGCGAACCACATAGCCGGGCATCATCCCGTCGATCAGGACCGACGCTCCGATCTGCGCGCCCCCCTTGATCCGGGGCGTCCCGATCCCCGCATCATCGCCGATGAAAAGGCCGGGCTGATACACCCGCATCACAACCGTCTCGCCCTCGGCCTTCAGGTCGCCCCAATCCATCGCCTGGACATAGGTCATTGGCGGCATGGCAAAGGTCAGGGCGTAGCGCGAACCTTTTCGACGCAGCTCCTGCTCGCTTCCTCCGGTCGCTGCCGTCAGGCTGTTTCGGGCCGAGACGATTCCGACATCCATTGACGCCGGAGGCGGGGCCGTCGGAAGGGTCAGGCTCATGAGCGCGACCGGCTGTACCGGCTGGTCTTGGCCATGTCGGACGGCACGGCCTTACGGGCCCCGGCAAAGGACCTGTCGGCCAGGGCCGCAGCCTGTGGCCCGGCCACCTTCTCGACCTGTGCGTCGAAATACGGGGATGGATTGATCTGGAGCGCCAATAGGCCGCCGCCGTTTACCGGGCCGGTTTTGCGCGCATCGACCATTTCGCGATAGGCAGGCTGGAGAGCGGACGGATTCGGGTTCGCGGCGGCGGCGATATGCGCAGGCAGGGCCATCCCTGCTGTGGCGGCCATTGAGGAGACCGCCATACCCTTGAAACCGGCCGTCATCATTGAAACCCCGGCGCGCGCCTGGGCGAAGGTGTCTCGCATCTGGCCGGCGACCCGGCCGAGCGAATCCGACAGGGCTTCCACGGTCGGCCGGGTCAGGACCTGCGCGCCCGCCTGAAGATTGGTCAGCACCTCGCCGCCGTGGACATAGGACAGGCCCCCCGGCGCACTGTCGGTGCCCCTGGAGAATCCGGGGATCTTGATATTCGAGCCGCCGAACACAGAGGTGAAGATTTTCCCGATCTCGCTGAAGCCGCCGCCTTGCGCCGACTTGAACAGGCCTGCCCCGAGATTGGACAGGCTGGAGCGCATCACGTCCGAAAGAAGGTCAAGGAACACGCTCTTGATGTCGCCAGTCAGCACCCGCTCCATGTTCTGGGCAAAGGCATCGCCGAACTGGCGCGCGGCATCGTCCATGGTCGCCTTGATGGCGGCGGCCTGGTCCCGAATGCCCTTGCCAATGTCAACAGCCTCGGTCCCGAGGGAGCCCAGCGTTGGCACATCTGGCAATGCAGCGCCCTCCCAAGCAGCCGCGCCTTCCATCTGTCTGCCAAGCTCAGGCCTGATGATCCCGGCGGCCACGGCGTCCTTGATCGTCTTGGTGTCACGGGCAAGCTGGAGCGCCGCGCGCTCGCTGTCGGTCATCAGCCTGTCCATGACCCCGGCGACATCATCTCGCAGGCGCTCGAACGCGGCGCGGGTGGCGTCGGTGGCGGCGACGGCCGGAACCACCATGCCTGCGTCCAGCTTGGCCATCCAGGCTGCCACGCCCTCGACCATGTCCGGAATATAGGAGTGGCCGACCACGGCGTCGTACAGGTCAAAGAACGCCTGCCCGACGCCCTGGATCTTCTTGATCGTGTCGCCGAAGATCTTGAACAGATCGACGCTGAACCACTTCCTCACGCCATCGACCAGCCGCGTGATGGCTGCGAGCGCCCCCGGAAACACCGCGTCGATCACGCGACCGATGCCCAGGACGATGGTGCCGACCAGCGTTCCCGCCGCATTCCACGCTTGCGACCAGTCACCCTTGAAGAGTGCGGCCAGCACCCGGAAAGCCTGGCCGATGATGGCAAAGGCGTTCGTGACGCCTGCGACCAGGACGCGCAGCATTGTGATGGCCTGGGGGCCGAACACGTTGATCATGATTTTCGCGAGACCGGCGAGGATCGGGCCGACGAAATCCACGACAGCCTTGATGGCCGGGCCAAGCGCAGCAAAGGCATCCTTCGCCGCCTGCAAAAGGCCGGGAAGCATCGGCCCGACTGCGTCCATGACAGCCTTCTTGAACTCATTGAAGACGGGGATCAGGTCGTCGCGGAAAACCCAGATCGCAGCAGCGATGGCGGCTCCGGCGGCGACGAACGGTGCAGCAGCGATGGCAAAGGCCCCCAGACCAGCCAGGACGCCACCCGCTGCGAACGCCGTGGCCAGAGAGCCAAGAGCGCCCACCACGGCCCCGACGACCACAAGCACGGGGCCGAGGGCGGCTGCGATGGCCGCACCAACCACGGTGAACGTCTGCATCTGGGGTGACAGGCCGTTGAACTTGTCGAGAAGCCCGGCCAGGGCGCTGGTCATCGGCACGAGGAAGCGATTGATGACCTCGCCTGCCTTTTCGGACAGGGTTGCGAGGCTGTCCCGCAGTTTGTCGTAGGGGTCGGTATTCTGCGCCGCGGCTGCTGATCCGCCGAACTGACGTTCCAGCTCAGAGAGCATGATCGCCTGCGCGCCAGCCGCGTTGCCGCCTGCGACCATGGCGGTGATCGTTTGCTTTTGGGCATCCGTGAACTGGATGCCCGCACGGCCAAGCGCCGACAGACCCTTGATCGGATCGTTGAGCGCCTTGCCGATCAGAAGCGTCGCGGGTTGCAGATCCATCTGCATACGGGTCGCCAGATCAACGGCCGCCTGCTGCGCCCGATCAAACGCCGATCCCGATACGTTGCCGAAGGTCAGCAGATTGGCGGTGACCTTCCTCAGGATGTCGTCGTCGTCATAGAGCGAGGAGCGCATCAGGCCGTCCGCGAGCCCTGCAAGTTGCTCCCTGGTACGACCCGACGCATCGCCCATGGATGTCAGCGCGGCATCGACCTGCCCCATCGCATCGGCGGCCTCGGTCGCCGCCTTGGACGCCGCAAACCCGGCAGCGATCAAGGGGCCGGTGATGGCGAGCGTCATGCCCGCCCCTACAGTCGCCACCTGAGCGCCGACGCGTTGCATCGACTTGCCGACGCCCTGAAGGTGTTTCTGGGCCTTCGATAGTCCGTCCGTAAAGGACGCGCTGTCGAGGCCGAGAACGACCCTGAGAGCCCCGATTGTGGCGGTTCCGGCCATGGGGGCCTCCTACATTTGCGCCCACGCCATCATGGCGGCGCGCATTTCGTCCGGCGTCTGGATCTGCCTCGGTTTCGCCGTGGCGGTCAGGCTTTCGAGGGACGGCATTTTCTTGGGGTCGTGATAGGAAAAGGCGGTCAGGCTGGCGATGTGCCAGGCCGTCCAGGCCCGTGAATGCCGCTCGACTTCGGCGGTCTCGGCGCGGGCTTCAAAGATCAGCGAAAGGGTTCTGGGCGTATGGTCCCAGAACCGGTCCGGATCGCCGCCGATCCGGACCCAGGCCTTCAGGAGGGACGGCCAGTCCCAGCCACTTCCGCCTTCCGAGGGTCGCCTTGGGCGTCCGGGAACGCCAGGGCGACAGCCTCACTGATGATCTCGCCCGCCCGCTCTGAGCCGACCCGGTCCAGGACATCAGACGCCTCACGCACCGACAGGTCGTGATGTCGCAGCAGCCCGCCGTGCATGATGGCCAGGATGTGATCCATTCCGAACGCCACGCCCGGCTGAAAGACCTCGCCCAGCGGTTTGCCGAGATGCCGCTCTATGGCGGCCAGACCATAGGAGCCGAGGACGAACCGGTATTTGCCTTCCGGCAGTTCGATGGCGACTTCACCGATTTGAGGGTTCGCCATGGCTTAGGTCGCCGCAGTGAAGACGGGTCGGCCACTGACCTTGTAGGTCGCCGACATCGAGATCACGCCCTCCACACCGACCTCATCGATCGTGGCCCCGGTCGGAATGCCATTGAAGAGCAGGCTGGAACCTTCGGGCAGGACGCCCTTGTAGGTTCCGAGAAGACGGCCGTTCACGTCGCTGAGCAGAAGCGCGTAGCCAGCCTTGGTATAGTTCATCGTCGCGGTGACCTCGCCCGGATCGACCAGGGTCGGGATATATTCGTGGGTACCGTCAGGCGAGCCCATGTGCGTGGCCTGTTCAGTCCCCAGGGTCGGGGAGGGCAGAGAGAGGGTCAGAAGCTCGGCATAGTTCGTGAAGACGGCGGGCGGGCCTGCGGAGGTCATCTTGCCGAAGGTCGCACCATACCCGTTGATGGCGGCAGTGGTCATAATTCAGATCCTGTAAAAATCGTGGAGGGGAGGGAGGTCAGGCTTTGGCGGGAGGCTTGGCCACGGGCTGGTCACCCGGCTTCAGGACGCCGGATTTCGCGGCGGCGTCGGCGATTTCCTTTGAAACCTCCCCGGTGAACCCGGCCGGATAGGCAAGGTGGCCGGTCTCGGTCGGATGATCGTAGGGCTTGGCGAAGGTCACGGTTTGCACGGCAGGGCTCCTAGGCAGTGGCATGGTAGATGATGAAGTCGAGGCGGACGCGGCTCAGCGGGGTCCCATCCTCGTCGAACGAATCCTCGTTTTCGGAGGACAGGAAGACGCCATCGAACCGGATGCCGCCAAGGCTGAACCGGGCACCGGACAGGCTGGCCTTCACGGCCTGCGCCACGTCTTCGGCTATGGTGTTTGCATTGCCGGAACCGTCCGCATCGGTCGCCCAGCAGTCCACCTGGACGCGGCTTTCGACCAGGCCAGAGGGCCCGGCGTGGTGATAGTCGGGACGGCCGTTGATCAGGTGCAGGACGATGGCGGGCAGGACCCCGCCCTGCGCCCGGCGGCCCCATGAAATCCGGTCATCGACCACGGCGATCACGCCCGGCGCGGTCAGCAGGCGCGAGGTCAGGGCGGCTTTCATTTGCTACCCCTTCGCGGCCTTCTTCGCCAACCGTGCGGAGGCCCTGTGGATTTCGGACCAGAGGTCGTCGCCTATGCCCTCGAGCAAGGCCTCTTTCCCATTGTCCCAGGCGGGCCGCATGAACGGCTGCGGAGGATGATTCTTCGTACCGAACTCCTGGAGGCTGCCCTGTGGCGGGGCGTGCCCAGAGCCTTCACCGCCCGGCCCCATGTAGGCCTCGACGGTGTTTTGCTTCTTGCCCTTCCACTTGGCGTATCGGCTCGATTTGGTCGAAACCGCGATGCTCTCATGCAGGTCGTGGTTCCCTGTGGCAGGGTCGTCAGGTGCCCGCCGACGAGCGTCGTCGGCCATGGGCTCCAGGCGGGCCAGAGCGACCCTTTTAAGGACATTTCGGCCGGTCGCCTTCGGGAGGTCGGCCAGGGCTGCGTCGATGGCCTTCAGCCCCTCGACCTTGACCGTCCCGCGCCTAGCCATCGGCGCGTGCCACCGCCGTCAGTTCAATCCCGACACGATGGCCCTCATATTCCTTGGCCCCGAGGATCTCGAATACCCGACCCTCGAACCGCAACCGGTCGGACGGGCCGACGCTGGCGACAGCGCTCGAGTGGCGGATGACGAACCTTGCCAGACCGCTGCCCGCCCGCTCTCCAGCCCTGAACGTCTCCCCGTCCGAAACCGGCGTATAGGCCGCCCGAACCGAGGCGATCTCTATCCAGGTCGGAACATCGTTATTGTTGCGGTCCTTCTCGACCATGAACCGTTCGATCGCGATCCGGCGGGTCAGACTTCCTGCTGCGAGGGGCATTAAACTCGGAGCCAACGGTACGGGTCGATGAGAGACCGGATCGGAGCGCCGTCCGTTAGGACAGGCTCACGGTTGGCGTAGAGGTCGCCGAGCGCCAGGAGGGCGGCGGCTTTGAAGACGGCGATGGTGCCGGCGTCGGACGGAACCAGCGACAGGTTGCAGTATTGCAGCACCCGCGCGACGGCCGCGTCCGAATAGATGCTGATCGTGGTGTCTTCGTCGCCGCCATCGACGCGCAGATGCTCCTTCGCCTCTTCCAAGGTGAACAGCGGTCCGGTGCCGGTGACGACGACGTTGAGCGACATGGCTTAGCCTTCGGCCTTCAGATGATCGACGACCTGTTCTTCCTGCGACGCCAGCGCCGAGGGGGTGTTCAGGTCGATGCGGTTCATATCGGCCGTGGCCCGCTCACGCGGGTTGTCGTCGATCGCCACGTGAGCCGTATCGACGCCGGTCGCGATGGCGGGCTCGATGAGAGCGCCAGACGCAGCGACTTCCGTCGCGGGTGCCAGGTCTTCGGGCTTGTCGGCCTTCGGGTCTTTGGTGGTCATAGCGGTCTCCTTCGCTCGGGTGTCCCGGCTTGCCAGGAGGGGCGACCAGCCGCCCATCCAAGAAAGCCGGACCGGAGTTTCCCCCGGCCCGGTTCCCATCAGGCGGTTAGGCCTGCTTGATGAAGCGCATGTATTCGGGGTTCTTGACCCCGCCGCCGACGCGCTTGGTCGTGTAGAAGCCGACGTAGGGCTTGTTCGTGAACGGGTCGCGCAGGACCCGGATACCGACGCGATCGATGACGAGATAGGTCGCCTCCATGTCGCCGAAGAGGATCGACACCAGGCCGGTCGTCATGTTCGGCATTCCGGGGACTTCCACGACCGGCGCGCCTTGGAGCGTGGACGGCTGGCCCTGAACATACGTCGGCTGCCAGATGTAGTTGCCCTGGCCATCCTTCAGCTTGCGGATCTTGCCGAGGCTGGTCCGGTTCATGAAGAACTTGGCGTTCATGCTGCGCTCGCTGGGGAGCGAGTAGACCAGATCGATGATCTCGTCCGTGGTCACAGCGGCGGCGCCGGCGACGGTCGTGCCGGTGATGGCCCCCAGCGGGTTCTTGGCAGCGTTGGCTGCACCCGTCACGTAGGTCAGTACGCCGTCCGGCTTGTTCGTGCCGTTGCCGGACAGGAAGGCGATGTTTTCCTGGATGGCGAACTCGCCGTCGACTTCGTCGGCCAGCCACTTCTCCAGATCGACTGCCGCATCGTCCAGCATCTGCTGAGTGATCTGCGGGTTGGCGTAGATCTCCCCGGTGTTCCAGGCCAGCGAAGTCAGGCCGGGCGTGGTGGTGGCGGGGCGAGCAGCCGTTTCACCGACCCAGCCCGAGCCGATCACGCCGTCGTTGTAGACCTTAGAGAAGCCAGCGCCGCTGATCGTGATCACCTGCGAGTTGGCGCGGATCGGGCTGATCTGCTTCAGCTTGTTGGTGATCGTCCGGTCCCACTCGACGGGGGCCAGATAACCACCCTCGGCCGCCGTCCCGACCGACATTGCGGCCGATACGTCGCCCTTGCGCATGTGGGCCTTGAAGTCCTTCACATACTCGGGGTTGGTCGGCTGCATGTCGCCGACCGGGCCGTTGACGCCGGCGGCAATCTTGGCGTTCAGATCGTCGATAACCTTCTGATAGCCGTCCATGGCGTCGTTGAGCTTGGCCAGCTCGGCCTTGACGACAGCATCGTCGGCCTTGGCTCCGACTGCCTCGTCGTTCTTCGACTTGAAGGTCTCAAACGCCTGATTGAGAGCAGTGATGGCCGTCTTGGGATCAGACGCATCGGCTCGGATGGTGCCCGAGATAGCCTTGGGGCGAGAGAGAACGGCGGCGGCCGAGAGACCGGCGAGCGCCGTCGAACCCGCCAGAAGGCGAGCAGTGGGGGTGTGTCGCATGATGTGGTTCCTTTCGCGCTCTAGGCGCTGATGGTGGCAAGCAGTCGGACGAGGCTGTCCGTCAGTTCAGGGTCACCAGCGCCGGGCGTGGTGTCGGCATCCAGGGCAGCGCCAGGCGTGCCCTTGATCTTGTTAATGCGAGCCCGCGCGTCAGAGCGCGTCAGGCCGGCAGAAACCAGTTGAAGTTCCATGGCCCGAAGATCGTTCGTCGATCGATCCGAGGCCTTGGCCTTTTCGTCTGTCGTCATCTTGTCGGCCGAAAGCAGGACGTCAGCGAACCCGCGCTCAATGGCCTGCGAGCCCGACATGAAGGTCTCGGCATCCATCCACTTGGCGCACTCAGCGACGGTTCTGCCGGTACGGGCCGCGTACACCTCGGCCATGGCTTGGTCGAACGGGACAAGGAAATCCGCCGTCTCCTGCATGTCGTGGCGGTTTCCCATCGCCAGGACCCAGCAGTTGTGGATCATGATGAAGGACGCAGCCCCGATCTCGACAGTATCGCCGGCCATGGCGATGACGGACGCGGCAGAGGCCGCCATGCCCATGACCTTGATCGTGATGTCCTGCGGATGCTCGCGCAGGACGTTGTAGATCGCGATCCCCTCGAACATGTCGCCGCCGGGCGAGTTGATCTGAACTTCGACGGGGCGGTCACCGATGGCGCGAAGCTGGGCCGCGACGGTCTTGGCTGTGATGCCGCCACCGGACCAGAAGTCCTCGCCCACGATGTCGAACATGGTGATGACGTTGTCGCCCTTCTCCAGAGCACGGATGCCGGCCCCATCCTCGGACCAGCGATCCAGCACAGACGGTGCCGTAAAGGCGTTCACGTCGCGGCGTGCAGGGATCGGCAAGGCACCAGGCCGGGTCTTGGCGAAAACCATCAGATTACGTTGGCGCATTGTCGCCTCCAGTCGGATCAGACGGCGCGGCCGGGGCAGACATCCCGAGCCCCAAAGTCGCATAGGCACCGCCCTTCGGCGGCAGATTGGAAAAGCCGCGAACCTCGTCCTGCGTCATCCACGGGAGCGAGCCGCCGGAGCCGAGGGCCTTCGCGAAGAAGTCGCCCTGGTCTTTGGTCGAACCCTTCAGCAGGGCGTCGGCGTTGAACTCCACCGAGTAGGTTTCGGCTTCGTCTTCCGTGAGCAGCGACCGCTCAGCGGCCTGCTGCCACGCCGTGAACCACGGGTTCAGCGCATACTGGACGAAGAACTGGCCGAGGGCCTGAATGCCGGAGCCCCAAGAGGTCTCGTCCACCATCAGCAGCGGCCGGGGCACCCCGGTGACCCGGGCAATCTCTTCGACCTGCATTTTGCGAAGGCCTGACAACTCGGCGTCCTTGGCGTTCTGCGCCATGGCCGCATAGTCCATGCCCTCTTCAAGGATCAGGTTCTTGCCGGCGTTCGCCGCGCCTTCCTTCTCGGCGAGGCTAGACTTCAGCCGCTCAAACGCCTGGTCCGAAAGCTTGCCCGGATGCTTCAGGGCACCGCCGATGAACGATCCGTTTTTAAAGAGCCTGCCGGCCGCGAGCTCGGCGCTCAAAGCCAGTCCGATCGCGTCGCGCGCCTGCCGGACGAGGTTGACGCCATTCAGGCCGTCCATCGACAGGCCGCGAAGGTGGAAGATCTCGTCGGCAGCGTAGGTCCGCTTGCTGCCTTCGATCGGCTGATATTCGTAGACTACGGTCCAGTCGGGGCGCTGCTTTACTTCAACGCGCTTCGGATCAAACGGAATGAGCCGAACGATCTCGTCTCGGCCGGTCCTGATCTGGCGCGACTTCACAATCAACGCAACGGCTGGTCTATCGCTCGTCATCGCGCGAAGTTGCATCAGCGAACGGAAGTCGAATGCAGTCTGCCAGGGGTTCGGTCGCCTATGCAGCAGCTTGTAGATCGGAAGCGCCTTCGCCTTTTCCTTTGTATCGTTGTTCAGGACATGGACGGGCAGCATGCCGACCGAGTTGGCGATCAGGCTCATGGCGCGGAAGAACGCCGGGTTGCGCATCGCGGCCTCGGCCGACACCGTGATGCCCGATGAAGCCTCAAGGCCGTCCCGCATGAAATCCGACAGGAACGGGTCATTCAGCGAATAGGCCATGATCGCCGGGCCGGTCGCGCTCGCCCGAGACGACGACACCTGATCACGGGGCTCCTGGCCCGTCAGAACGAGGGGCTGATATCCTTTCATCAGCCCTCCTTCAGACCATTCTCATGCCGCGCGTCTCATAGACCGATGGCCCCTTGGCCTCCGGGTTACGCGCCATGAGCATGATGGCGTTGAAGCTCGCGACGAGCGGGTCGATCTTGGCCCGGCCCGCCGACTGCTTGGTGATGACCACGGCACCGCCGCGAACCTCGACCTTGGCGTTGCCGACGCACCACGACATCAATGGCCTGCCGCCATGGACAAGAGAGCCGTTCTTCAGCTTGATCTCTGAGCCCCAGGAGGCAGGCGACAAGGCGAACCCCTGGCGAACCGCGACCTGCATCCCGACGCCTATGCCGCGAGCCTCAAGCTCATCCACGAGCGAAGCAACGCCGGCCGGGTCCAGCCCAACCGCGTTCTCATCCGGTAGAAGCCCAGCATCCTTGACCCGTTCGACGATGCTCGCGGCCTGGTCGATGGGCTCCATTGGATCGGAACTGATCGTCAGATCCTTGTCCCGCTCGAAATCCCGCAGATGGGTCGCGATGTCCGCACGTCGCTTGAGCACGTCATCATGCGCCCATGCATGGTTCCAGAGCATCCACTTCCGGGTCTGCTTGCACCTGCCCAGTACGGCCAGGCCGAACAGATCGTCCAGGCCGCCGCCGTCAATGCCGACCGTGCAGACCTCGGCGCGCTCCAGCAGCGTATCCAGCGTCAGGGTAGTGTCGGCCGCGCCTTCCCAATAGTCGGCCCCGGCCCAGCGGCTGTTCGAGAGGGCAAGGCCGATCTCAATGTTCAGGTGCTTGGCGAGGAAGACCTGCTTTTCGCCGCCGGTGGCGTCCTTGACCTTGCGAAGCTCGTCCTCAAGCCAGGTCTGGCGAACCGATCGGCCCAGGTTCGGGTTCGTGATGTAGAAGTTGGCGGGTTCGAGGAACGCCTGGCTTTCGACCATCGCCTCGGGAAACTCGTAGATGACCGGCAGGCTGCGAGGGTCGTCAATCTTGCCGTCCCGCACGTCGCGGAAATAATCGAGCTTGGTCTTGAACACTCCGGCCGGCTCTTCGTCGGCCTGGGTGCTGGCCCAGATCACGAAACCTTCCGGACGGGAGACCGTGCCGCCCGTGGCCTCTCGCAGCATGGCGTCGGCCTTGGCCCGCTTGCCGAAGACCCACAGCTCGTCGACGAAGATGTGACCGGCCTTCTTTCCGGAGACCGTGTCGGTGTCGGCGGCGACGACCTTCAGCATGGCGCCGTTGCCACGATGGGTGATCGTCCGGATGTGGTCTTGGACGTGGAGCAGCTCGTCAAGCTCTTCGTCGGCCTTCACCATGTCGCGGGCGGGCTTGTAGGCGTTCTGCGCCACCTCGATCGTGGGTGCCAGGATCAGCAGTTCGGCCGAGTGACGCCAGTTCCGGATCAGGGCCGTGACCATGATGCCGGCGGCGATCGTGGACTTGCTGTTCTTTTTCGAGATCAGCAGGAAGAACTCGCTGATGAGGCGCGCGCCGCTGTCGGCATCATAGGCTCCGAAG
>Ga0209066_10005854_pt1 | contig 12770 bp, 8 predicted proteins | sample All_14_2_FD_187198 | JGI IMG/M metagenome (GOLD analysis project Ga0209066, IMG submission 187198) | Freshwater microbial communities in response to fracking from Pennsylvania, USA - Allegheny Zone_MetaG_DW_15 (SPAdes) (version 2) ...
CTTCATGGCCTGATTGAGCGGAATGTCGGGCGACAGCATGTCGAATCGGCAGGCCAGGTGTTGCGGGGATGCGGCGAGGACCGAGAACTGCCGCGTTACGTCCAGCCGGCCGCGCAGCACCGGCAAATCCTCCTCCGCACCGATGTAGCGTCGTGGCAGCCCGTGGCGGACGGCATCGGCGAGCCGGTTGCAGAATAACCTGATGAGGATTTCGAGGATTGTCTCGTGCTGCCTGCCCAGGTGGGCGAGAGCGCCGGCGTCGATCGGCAGGTCGCGAGCTATGGCGAGCATATGGACGAGCCGTCGACGAAGGGTCGCATCCTCGGGGAGGGCCGCCTCGTCACCACCTTCGATCTTCGGCAGGATTTCAAGCTGGCAGCCTGAGGCCGAGACCATGCCGACGACGCCCCGGGCGCGCAAATCCTTGCGCGTATGCTCCAGCACGCCCGAACCGTTGGACCCGGCGAGCGTGGATGCGCGTGCCGCAGCCGCCAGACGTAGCGCAGCCGGTTCGGGGATCGTGGCGATGCGCTCCCATTCCCGGATCGTCCACCGGGTCACGGCTTCAGCAACTTCGCATAGTCGAAGCCCTCTTTCTCGCTGCGGATTTTCCAGCGATAACGCACCGGCGCCTCGCCTTCAGCGTAGAAATCGGGGGGCGGCGTCAATTCCTCACGATTGAGGAAGGCGCCCTTGCCGTCATCGGTGACGCCCCCCAGCACGGCCGCGACCTTGCCCCAATCCTCGAAGAAATATTCGGCGAGCAGCGGGATGATCTTGTCGCGCATCACCGCGTCGACGGAGGCACGCGTATCGCACCCCACGAAATAGGCGTGGCCGATCTGATGCTCGCGATCGAACAGATATTCGATCCGCTTGTTGATGGTAGTAAGCAGACGGGGCAGGTCGATGCCGGTTCGCGATACAGCCGGTTCAAGAACCTCCGGATCCGGCATCATCTCGCGGAACGTGAAACGGCGGCGGAGCGCCGTGTCGAGCAGTGCGATCGACCGGTCCGCCGTGTTCATCGTGCCGATGATATGGAGGTTGGCGGGAACCCCGAACGTGTCTCCGGAATAAGGCAGTCGGAGTTTGATTTCATTCGGCGCGCCGAGACGCTTGTCGGGTTCGAGCAGGGTGATCAGCTCGCCGAAGACCTTGGAGATATTGGCCCGGTTGATTTCGTCGATGATCAGGACGAAGGGTTCAGGTATCGCGCCTGGCGCTTCCACTTCGGGACTGGTGCTGTTCATGTAACGTTCAAGCGCCTCGACCTTGAGCTCGTTCCTGTCCAGGGCATAGATCGTCCGCATCGTGAATTGGCGTCCGTAGATTTCGTCGACTGAAACCCCCTGAGGATCTACCCACAACCATCGTACCGCCCGGCGGTGAGCGTAATCACCTTCATTGCGCGGGTGAAACTCATATCCACCGGTGACTTCGCCGATGGCTCGAAACTGGCCATTGCCTTTGGATACAACGAGAAGGTCGCCCAGGTGGACATCGTTGCGGAAGGTGTCTGGTGTCTGGATATTGCCGGCATTGCCGCTCAATTTTTCTTCGGGAACACCGTTCTCTCGACAAGCTTCGATGATTGCCTGCCGATCCGTGTATTTTTCATCGCTCCAGTCGATGTCGGCGAAGCCGACGACGGTGTAGCCGCCACTGATCGCGTCCTCGAACAAGTGATTTTGATCAGGGTCTGCGGCTTCGCCGATTGAACATTTGAACACGCGGCGGTTGCCCAAGCTCAGCGGTACCCGAGATGCGCCGGGGCCCTGGCTCGTTTGGGCATTGTCGACGATGCGCCGAAAGATGCCGGGGACGGTCCGGAGCCGAAAGCCGGCGCCGCTCTTGCCATCCGTATCAGGCTGCCTGCCTTCGACGAAATCCTCGTAGGACATCGACTGGTGGAAGGTGACGAATTCGATCCGCCCTGCGGCACAAAGCCCTTGGTAGGCCTTCATGAGATCGTCCCGGTTCGCGGGTACGTCTTCGCCGCACAGGCGTAAGGCTTCCGCCGCCGTGGCGTAGGTCTTGCCGGTGCCGGGTGGGCCATAGAGGATCAGATTGGTTGGGGGCATGGCTGGGCTTTCCGGTGGCACGACGTCGGTGGTGGTATGGGCTGTTGGTGTTTCTGTCTCGTTCTTCAAGGCGATCCAGAGGAAGGCCTGAAGGTCGAGCCAGTCTTGCGGCGCCCAGCCCCAGTCGTCGCGCATGATGGCGAACAGGCGCTCGAACACCGAGACGAAATGCTGGTAGGCGATATCGAGGGGCGGGCCGTTATCGACGAAGAGGCGCGTTCCGGCCAGGAGGGTCCAGGCGTCATTGATGAAGGTGATCTTGAGCGGAATCGCGGCCATGGGGCGGACCATTGACAGCGCCGAGAACAGGATGCCGACACGTTCCCCCAGCTTGAGGATGGAGGCCCCTTGATCGTACAGGGCTTCGAAGGCCGCGAACGCGTGATGCAGGACGGCGGCCGTGTTGTCCCCGGATCTGATCATCTCACCGATCGTACGGTAGAAAATAGGCAGCAGGTCCGGCGTTTTGCGGGCAATGGTGTCTTCGGTCTGCCAGCGCACCAAAGGGCTGTTCTTGGCTTCGGTCTTCAGAACCCCGTAGACCGCCTTGCCGAGGGCGGTATTGTCGTTTTCCCCGGCCAGAGCCTGACGCACGCGCTCAATCGCCGTATCCTTGGTCAGCCTTTCGCTCAGCGCCTGTCCGGTCCCGGGCTCGCGGAAGGTCCGGAAGTCCGGGCAGGCGGCGAGGAAGCGGAGCCGCAGGTTGTCCAGGGCCGCGCGGTCGATCGGTTCGTCCGAGACCCGGAAGCGGAAGACGGTGGCTGAACTCTGGGGCCTGCCGATGCGCTTCGGTGGCGGCACCTGTGCCAGGGCCAGGAACGTCTCCCCCTCCAATGCCTGGCAGATGTTGGGCCATGCCTGATTGAGCTGAAGGGCGGTGTTGACGTCACGCACGGCAACGTCGATCTCATCCTGACCGTTCTCGCGCGCGGTCTCGATATAGTGTTCGAGAACATGCAGGCGAATACGGTCGGCGTCCTTAGCCGTACCGGGCGTCTCTCCGTCCAGGAAGCGGCCGTACTGCCCGAGCCAGGCGCTCCAGTTGGCGAGGCGTCCCTGGGGTTTCTCCGAGTCGGGCATCAGGATGCGGTAGTCCTGACCGCCATCCCGCGCGTCGTCTCTCATCCGGCGCAGACGCGCCTGAAGCTGGCCGAACCGGTCGGCGGCCCATGCTGCATCGAGATCGCCGGCGGGCGAGCCGAGTTCGGCCATCTTGCGTTCGATCGTTCTGACGGCGTGGAGGCGCGTGCCGCGGCCAGCGATGGTCTGCGCTCCATTCGCTTCCAGCCATTCCTTGAATTCGCTTTCCTTCACAGGCACCTCATGGGGATCGCGTGTAACGATTCAGGTCGACGACCATCTTTTCGCCCTCGCGCGCTAAAGGTCATTGCTACTCGCCACGATCATCTCCAGCGTCCCGTGGTCGATCCAGAACACCGCGACGCCACGGAGCTGGTGCTGCGGAAATGACCGCCGTACAAGCCCGGCATAGGTGGAAAGCTGGGGCCAATAGGGGCCCAGGCCGTCCCCCGTGCCGCCGGATTTATGGTCGATGAGCAGGCAACCCTCGGGGCCGATCGCCAGAAGGTCCAGGACACCGGGGATCTCTGCCCCCTCGGGCGTGTGGCCAAGGACCGGGATTTCGCATCGCAGGTCAGCGTAGCCTCGCATTGACAGCCATGACCTCAATTCGGCCGCCCGTTCGGCGACGAGGGCCAATGCCACGTCGTCAAGGCCGGTCGCGCCCGGCAGTGCCGAGGCCAGATCGGGGCGCTTGAGGCAAGTGCGAAGGGCCAAGTGCAGTGCCGTGCCCCGTGCTGCCGTTCTTGGCCCGCCGGGCCACGGTGCGCCGAGGACGAAGGTCTGACTGGCGGGCGCCGGCGCAGCGGCCCGCGCCAGCGAGGGCTGCAACCGCCATGGTGTCAGTGGCATCGGAGGCAAGGGCACGGCCGAACCGAAGCGGGGCATTGGGACGGCTTTCCCCTGGCCGTATCCGGTGAAGCCCGCCAGTTCAGGCATGGCCGCGATCACCGCCGGGCAATCCACCGTGCCGATCCGTAGCCTGCCGTCGCCCATCTTCGGTGCGCATTGGTCTTCGAAAACATGAAACAGGCAGCTGGCCCCTTCGGCATCCTCTCTGCGCTCCTCCAGAAAGGCCGGCCACTCCAGCACAAGCCGGTCACGGGCGCGGGTCAGCGCGACATAGAGAAGATTGCGCGCGTTCGCCTCAAAATCGGCGCGCCGATCCTCGATGAAACGGCGCTGTGCTTCGGGGGCGGCCAGGGTGGGGGTGTGAATAAGCGCGGCCGAGGCGAGAACGGCCGCCATGTCGTCGATCCGGTCAAGCGCCTCGAAGCGGGCCGATGTCGTGCCGGGCCGTTCCTCGATGCCATCGTCGAATTCGGCAACCACGGTGATCGGCCATTCCCGGCCTTTCGATGCGTGCCAGGTGACGATTTCGATTGCCTCGGGAGTGTCGACGGAGGGGTCCGGACGGCGGTCGAAATCGCGCTCGCCCGCGCGGGCGTCGAGCCAGCCGAGAAAGACCTTGATCGTCTCGCCATGAAACCCCGAAGCCGCCTTGAGATCGCGGTGTGCGGTCTCGAAAGCCTCGGCTTCCGCTTCAAGTCTCAGAAGATCGGCGCGGGCCTGCGCCGCGTCAGGCAACCGCTCTGCCCAGTGGCGAATGCCCGATGCCTCGAGCACCAGGTCTACGCCAGTGGAAACCGGCAGCCGGGCCAGGCGATCCGACAGCTCCGCCAGCCGGGTCAATGCCGGATCCTCACAAAACCGTCCGTCGATCTGGGTGGCCAACGCCTCCTGTAATGGCAGGGGATCAGGGCCGAGCGTGCGCAGGATCAACCCTGCATGGATGTCCGAGGGATTGGCGGCGTAGGACAGGGCGGCACGGGCGGCCTGGGCCGCCGGACTGACGGACCAGCCATCCTCGGCGATGCGCACGGGAATGCCGCGGGCACGAAGTTCCTCGGCATAGCGGGCGGCCGTAGCGTGGCGGCAGACCAGCAGTGCGATATCCGAAGGCTGGACCTTGCGCACGGCCTTCGTGTGACGGTCGGTGACAGTGTCTCCTTTTGTCAGGATGCGGGCAATGCGCTCCGCCACATGTTCCTGCGGTTTGGAGTCCTTCCGGACGCCGCGTCCTCGCGTGACCGATAGAAGCTCGAGCGCCGGCCCGGCAACCGGATCGCGGGTCGGGGCCAGTGGGTTGTATCCCGCGCCAAACAGGCCTGCCCCCAGTGCGTTGACGAATTCCATCACGGCGGGGGTCGAGCGCCAATTGCGATCGAGAGACTGCGTGGCTTCCGGATTGGCGGCAGCCAACGCCACGGAAAGCCGGGGATCGGCCCCCTGGAATCCCATGATCGACTGCTTCACATCGCCGACCAGCAATGTCCGCGGGGCGTACCGACCAAGCTGCCAGAGCAGCGCGAATTGCACCGGGTTGGTGTCCTGGAACTCATCGATGATGACGCAGTCGATCTCGGCAAGAACGGCCTGCCGAACCGAGCCTTCCACGCGCAGAAGCCGCTCGGCCCCGGCGATCATGTCGGTGAAGTCGATGAGACCCAGCGCCTTTTTGCGCGCTTCATAAGCCTCCATGACCTCCTGCGCGCAGGCGATCAGGCATTTCAGGTGCAGCTTTGCATCCGCCAGCGGGCCAGGGTGCCGTGGCAGAACATCGGCGGCAGCCATGATCGCCGAGGCCAAGTCATCGTAGCCAGCGGGGGTTTTCGTGCGGCTGTTCGAAATAAACAGGGTTCGCAGTGCCTGCCACAGGTTCCAGTTCCGGTCCAGATGCTCGGGGTTCCGTTCCACCCGATGGAAAAGTGCAAGATTCTTTTCAAGTGCCTCTCGTGGCCCCCTGGACGTGACGGTCGCCGTGCCGCCTTGGGGAAATCTGGTCAGCATCGCGGCTACGGCCTTTTCCAAGGCCAACCGGGCCCCGGCCGGATCGGTCAGGGGCGGTCCATAGATCCTGTCCAGACGCTCCAGCGCCGGGCGGATCAATCCCGGATCCCGCCCCATGTCGCCAAGCCCGCGGAGCAGGTCGATCATCGACAGCACGCGGCCACGCAAGCTGTCCTCTACCGTCTCGCCCTTCTGCCAGTTGGTGGCGTAGTTGAAGCGTTCCGGATCGGCCTTGATCGGATCGAGGGACTTCGCATGAGCGAGTGCCTGCCGGAGCAGCAGGTCGCGCTCGGCATCGGCCAGGTGCCGGGGCTGTGGCGAGGTTCCCGCCGCCAGCGCATGTTCGGTCAGGAGCCGCAGGCCCAGGCCGTGAATGGTCGAGACATAGGCACGTTCGACCGCCAGTGCCTCGGATACCAGCCCCTCGGCCAGGAGCCCGGCGCGAATACGCTCACGCAATTCGCTGGCGGCCGCCTCGGAGAAGGTCACGGCAAGGATGCGCTCTGGCCGGACCAAGCCGCGCTTCACCCAGCCCGACAGGGTTTCCTTGATCTTGTGCGTCTTGCCAGCCCCGGCTCCGGCGGGAACAATGACCAATCCATCGTCTTGGGGCATGGTCACGCCTCCTTGGCCGGACGAATGAAGGCGCGAACCAGGGGGGAGCCGTCGGTCAACGCATAGGGGGTGAAGCCTCCTGTCTTGCTGAAGAATTTTCCGTCTTCCGCCGCGTTGAGCATGATCTTTCCGTCGGCCAGCTCCTTCAGCCGCTTGGCCAGGCACTCAATCACACCCTGGTTCACCGCAGCGCCCATGTCGCGGGCGGATGCATCCTCGACCGGCCCGAGGCCCGAGGTCAAAAGACCGCCATCATTCATCAGATAATAGGCGACCGCGATCTTGCGGCCAATCAACGGGGCTATGCCGTCGCCCTCCGTGCGGATCGGATGGGTAATCATGTCCCGGTAAAGTCCGGCCTGAAGATCCCAGCCCGCCTCCATGCGCCTGCGCCGCCCCGCCGTAGCGCTTTTCTTGTGGTCGACCACGAGCAGCGTGCCGTCAGGCCGTTCGATGATCGCATCGGCCTTGCCGTGCAGGCGGATGCCATGCGCTTCCCCACGCAGCCAGACTTCATTGCCAAGGATCTTTGCGCCAAGTGCCTCGAGATGATCCAGCCAGTGCAGCGCGGCCTGCGCGATCTCACGTTCCAGCCCGTTGCGCTCCATTTCCCAGGCGGCACCGCGAAGAAAGCCCGCGTGCCGGGTCAGCGCACGGTCATAGGCTTCGGCCACAGCTTCGGGCAGGGTCTCAGGCCGGGGCAGTTCCTGACCCGGCGTAAAGACATGCTCGAACACGTCATGCGCGATATTCCCCTTGATCATGACATCCAGCCGTTCCGCCGACCACGACAGGTCGACGGCATTCAATTCGCCCAGCAACCACGCCAGGGGACTGACGACCAGAACCTCCAGCCGGCTGGGCGACTGCGGTTTCATCGTGCCGTCTTCCTCGCGCCGGAGCATGCGAAGATCGTGGTCTGGAAAGCTGATCGCCTCGGGTATCGCCGACGGCTCGGGAGCCGAGGGCATGAGGTGATGCGCCACGGGCCAGTCCACAGGCGGCACACGGGAAAGGTCGGTGATGAGGTCTGCGGCATTCCCGACGCCATCAATGACCCGCGCAGCCAACGACAATCCCGCCGAGGCCGCCAGCCGTCCTCCTGACAGATCGCGCCAAGGGATCAGAAAAGTTACACTTTCGCTGGTGGCCCGGAGCTGCGCTTCAAACAGCGACAGGCTTCGGGTAAGCCTCTCGGACCGGCCGCGCAGATGGAGGCCGGCGACGTCGCGGATCATCGCGATCTCGCTGTCAAGAAACAATGGGTTGGTACGCGGTCGGGCAGGATAAAGCCCCTCGGTGAAATCCGTCACGATCAGATGGCGGCATGGCCGCCATGGGGTTTCATGGGCGGACCAGAGGCTGACGCCTTCCAGATTGTAGGCCGGCCCGCCTGTCGCGGGCGAAGTGATCTGCAAGCCATGCAGGATCGTTTCCCAATCCGGGTTACCATCCCCCATCGGGATTGGCAGCCGGGCACGGAGGGCGTCGCCGTCGGGCAGGTGCTGGCAGATGCGGTCCATCAGGAAGCGCAGTTGCGGCAGGCTGGAGGCCGAGGCACGGATATCGTCCCACAGCGTCTTGTGATCGGGAGCGGTCTCCAGTACCTGCCCCCGGAAATCCCCCCCCATCAATGCCTCGGCCAGATCGCGGCCGGTCTGCGCGCTCCACGGCATCAGCGGTGACAGGGCGATGCCGGCCAGCACCATGGCGGGTGTGGGAGGGCGCTTGGCCAAAAGCAGATGCAGGGCGGTCTCACCCTGGACGTCACGTTCCGGCAGCATCGCGGGCAGGCCGGAAAGAGGTACCCCCTGCGCCGCACAGGCGTGGGCCAGTTGGCGAGTATCGCCCCCGGTCATCAGCGCGATTTCCCGCGCGGGGCAGCCCCCTTCCATCAGTGCGCGTACGCGTGCGGCGGCAAAATCGGCGCAAGATGCCGGATCTCGCAGCCCATAGAAGGCGGTGCTGCCATCATCGGGACCAATGTCGGCATCCTTGGCCGTCAGCCCGCCCTGTAGCGCATGGAGACGGCTCCCCTCGGTCGCGGCCCTGGCGGCCGGGTGAGCGGGGACTGCGCCAAATTCGGCCCGAAGCCGGTCATGCAATGCTTTCATGGCAGCCGGCGCCAATTCATCGAGTGAGTCTTCGACGACCGGCAGTGGATCGAGGAACCTCCCTTCGGGCAGGTCCAGGACATGCCGTGCCACGGCCAGCCCTTCGGGTAGCGCATCTGCCATCTGACGCCAGAGATTGACCAACGCCGTGAGATGCCGTTTTGCCCGACTATCGGGCAGACCGTCGACCTCTGGAACACGCAAGTCCGGCGCCGCCAGAACCAGGTCCTCCAATGCCGTGATCACCGTCGAGATCATCTCGCTCGGGGCATTGGCAAGGCTGTCCGCCCAAACAGGATCCCGCACGGCCGCAATCACCCTTGCGGGCGCCCATTCCACAGGGCGGGGGGCCAGTGAAAGTTCTGCAAGCCGCGTATCGCTCAGGCGGTAGTGGAGGCCCGTATGAGGATCGGCCACGAGGAAAGGATAGTGCATGAAGCGACCTGCATATTGCCTATCGGGCAAAGATAGGAGGTTAAAAGATTAACATCTTGGGTTGTTTTCTTGGAGGGGGTTCTCATTACCCCCCCTCGCTCGGGACACGTCTTCTCATGCCCCGAAACTTGCCCGCCTGCTGTGAAGGTTATTGGACGTGCCGGCTGAGGCGAGCTGCAGAAAGCGCCCAAGGTCGGCTAACGTGCCGATGTGGTGGAAATCTGTCGCCCCCGCTCATCGTATGTGATGATGAGGCCGCCATGCCGGATGCTGACGGTCTTGGATGTATATCCCTTTAGTCCGTCCTCTGATTGGCTACCCCGGGTTTTCGTCAAGATCTGTCTCCCACGTTCGTCGTAGACGTAAACGAAGCCGCCTTTTTCGATTGCACTGCCGATCGACACCGTAATCTCCTTCTTCCCTACCAGCCGGGATAGCGTGTCCAGATTTCGTCGTCATATGGCCCGTCTTCACCGTCGTAGAGGCGCGGCACACGTTCGAGATCGGTTGCGACCTGCTCCACGATGTCGCGCAGGTCGAGGCGCTTGATCCAAGTGGCAGGGATTGATTTTGGTCCGTGGATCAATCCCAGGAGATGGCCAGCGATGAGGCCGGTGCTGTCACTGTCGCCATCGTGATTTACCGCCATGATGACGCCGTGGGCGAAGTCCCGCGCGGCCAGGGCACACCACAATCCGATTGCCAGGGCTTCCTCCCCAACCCAGCCACCTCCCAGGTTTGCGATACCGGTCGGATCGGGCATCACGCCATGGCGATGCAGGTCGAGCACACGTTCGATAGCCGGAGTGACGGCCTCTATCCCCTGCGTGTCGACATGGGTTTCAAGTGAAAGGCGCGTCGCCGCCTCGAGATCCATGGTCGCGGGCAGCAGTCGGGCCAGGATGTCGGCGAAAAGCCCGGCGGAGAGATAGCCTGCGGGATGACCATGGGTAAGCTGGGCTGTCTCCACCGCCAGATTGAAGGGGCTGCCGAAGAAGGCGCAGGGGGCAGAACGCATCACTGCGCCACAGCCCTTGCTGTTGTTCGATGCCGTCTGTCCGAAATGCTCGACCGCCCGTAGAGCGGACAAGCAGGTATTTCCAGGGGCCCGCCGGCTGAACAGGCGTCGCTTCCCGATCAGCCACCCGTCCCGGCCGACCTCGCATTTTGGCATCTCACCTTGTGTTATCAACCAACGAAGCAGCGCGTGGTGGACAACGCTGGGCGCATGGCAAATACCCTTCGCTGCATAACGCACAGCGGCGCGAAGCAGTCCCTCGGCCGTGAAGAGCATCATCTGTGTGTCGTCGGTGACGTACCCCTTAGGCCCCGGATATTCGGTTAAGCCCGCCTGGCCGTAGCAGCTTTCGATTTCGCGCCAGCGCATGAATTCCACCGGTGCTCCCAATGCGTCACCAACAGCGCCCCCCAGAAGACAGCCCTTGATCTGCCGTAATCGATCGTGCTGCGGTTCTTCATCGTCCATGGCGGCATCCCTTTCTTCGCTTGCAGCCGTTCGACGGTTAGGCCAGAGGCTTCTGGTACTGGCTTGGCTGCGACGGTGTATCGGGCCGGAAGTGGCTGAGAAGGCGCAGGTGCTTTGCGATCGGCTCTGGCTTCCAGCCCGCCTTCACCTTCAGGTATCATGGCGATCTGCCATATCCGGTCAGGTGAAATGCGCCAGGAAAAAGCCGCCAAAATTCTGGAACTCGCCATGGAGTTCAGGGCCAGCCATGCGGGGCTCACGCTCGACGACATCGGGGCGCGGCTCGGCGTCTCGGAACGGACGGCGCACCGGCTGCGCGACGCGGTGGCACAAGTCTTCCCGTCGCTGGACTTCCGGCTGGGCGACGATGGGCGAAAATACTGGTACTTGCCGACCAACACGGTCGACCGGCTGGTCGACGTTAGCGCGGACGATCTTTCCCTCCTCGCCAGTGCCGCGGGCCTGATGACTGCTCATGGAAACGACGATAGTGCCGATCGCCTGCGCCGGCTGGCGACCCGGATCGCGGCGTTGATCCCGCCGAAACTGGCCATGCGGTTGGAACCGGATGTCGAAGCCCTGATGGAAGCCGAGGGGATCGCCCACCGGCCTGGGCCGTGGCCCATCATATCGGGCGACGTGCTGGCGACGCTCCGGCAGGCGATCAAGGCGGGCCGCCGCCTAGCCATCACCTATCGGGCGAAGCGGGGGGCGGGCCCGCGTCAGCGGCGGACGATCGAGCCTTATGGCCTGCTGCTTGGCGCCCGCACCTATCTCGTCGGGCATGATCCCGGCCAAGGCAATGGCCCGTTCCTGCGCCTTTTCGCGGTCAGCGGGATCGAGGCGGCGAGTCTCGAGGATACGCCGTTCACACGAGACCCTGCCGTCTCCATGGCCGGCTTTGCCGCTGAATCTTTCGGTGTCTTCCACGAAGATCCGATCGACGTCGTCTGGCGCTTCCAGGGGGATGCGGCCAGGGACGCGGCCGCCTTCGCTTTCCATCCCCGGCAGATCGTGACGACGGCGCCGGATGGCTCTGTCACGGTGCGTTTTCGCGCCGGGGGACTTCTAGAGATGTGCTGGCACCTCTTCACCTGGGGCGACAGTGTCGAGATCGTCGAGCCCGCGAGCCTGAAGCAGCGCTACGAGAATCTGCTCCACCAAGCCCTTCGGCAGGTCGGAAGCCCGTGAGATATGCTGATTGTCCGCGAGAAAAGCGTTCTCACCCGAACCGGTCTGCCTGGTTCACGATCTGCCGCAAGGTCATAGACCTCTTGCCGAATCGCCCGGAAGCCTCGACCGCATGCGGGGTAATCTCGGTCAGGGGGGCGGGATATTGATGCCGAAACGCCGTAGCAAGGGGCGAACTTGGACTCTAGCTCCACAGATCGTCGTGGAAGCTCTTGTCGATTGGCTGCCTGTTGGGGCCGGCGATGGCCCGCAAGTCATCCAGGAACGGCGTGAGGCGTTCGACTACCGCCTGCTTACCGTTCTCACGCAGCAGTTCAGCTTCGACTGCGTGGCGAATGGCCTCGGAGAGTGACGTTCCACGAAACCGGCGGCAGGCCAAACTGAACCGCCCCAAGTTTGCCGGAGGCTCCACCACCTGAGCAGGATGGAGCATCATGAGCAAGACGACGGACAAGTTTTGCCCTGATGTGCGCGAGCGCGCGGTACGGCTGGTGCTGGATCACGAGCACGAACATCCTTCGCGCTGGGCGACGATCATCTCGATCGCGGAGAAGATCGGCTGCACGGGGCAGACGCTGGACGAGTGGGTGAAGAAGGCCGAGATCGATGCCGGCCGACGTGCCGGTGTGCCGACGGACTTGGCCGCGAAGCTGAAAGCCATGGAGCGTGAGAACCGGGAGCTGCTGACCTGGGTCGGCTGGTTCAACAGTCGCCGGCTGTTGGAGCCATCGGGAACATTCCGCCGGCCGAGGCAGAGGAACACTACTACGCCATGTTCAACGAGCAGCAAATGGCGGCCCGATTTAAACCAATTGGCCTCCGGCAATCCCGGGGCCGTTCAGTTCGACGGCTCGAGGGAACTTGAAGCCGGCCCGGCAAGTCAGAAGTCTTGCCAATCGTCGGGCCGGCTTCAAG
>Ga0209066_10005858_pt1 | contig 12761 bp, 3 predicted proteins | sample All_14_2_FD_187198 | JGI IMG/M metagenome (GOLD analysis project Ga0209066, IMG submission 187198) | Freshwater microbial communities in response to fracking from Pennsylvania, USA - Allegheny Zone_MetaG_DW_15 (SPAdes) (version 2) ...
CGATACGGTGTTGTCTCCCGGAGCGAAGAGTGTCGTCCTGCGCCCGGTCGGCGCGGTCAGGTTCTGAATCGGTCTCGGAAGGTCGTAACGGAGAAAGAAAAATGAAAACAGCAAGATTCGTTCTGTGTCTCATGTTGGTCGTGAATGGTATCCGTATGTTGGCGGGTGACCTGACGGTGGAAGGCAACCTGAATGTGACTTCCAACCTGACAAGCCAGGCGCTGGTCGCGACCAACGCCGCGGTGGGCGAGCTTGCGGTCACCGGCAGCGCAACCTTTTCCGGCACGATCCACGGCGACGGCGGCGGCATCACGAATCTGCCGGGTGTGGTCTCCACGCAAGCGCTCTCCCAAGCGATCGCCGACGCGACCTCCTCTCTGGCCGGCACCCAGTCACTCGCGGCTGTCGCCTCCGGACTGTCCGTTGTCTCGCAGGCGGTCGCGTCGGCCGCGTCGGCCTTGGCGACCAACACCGTGTCGGCCGCCCGCACGATCTCGATAAACGGCGATGCGCAGTCCCTTGCCGACGATGTCCAGTTCTGGGTCCCGCCGAATCCGGCCAATGCGGCCGATTTCTCGTACACCACCAATGCCGCCAACGAGATCGTTATCACCGGCTACTCCGGTCCGGGTGGAGCGCTCGTCATCCCCGACACCATCAACGGCCTGCCCGTCACGGCGATCGGAGCCTCTGCGTTTGCCAACAACTTAACGATCAACTCCGTCACTGGCGGTGCGAATGTCAAGATAGTCGGGGATAGTGCGTTCGGCTATTGCATCGCTTTGACCTCGGCATCCGTGCCCGCCGCCACGTCAATCGGGCAAAGTGCGTTCGGCTATTGCAGAGCTTTGACCTCGGTGTCCCTGCCCGCTGCCACATCAATCGGGGTTTGTGCGTTTAGAAATTGCTCTGCACTGACCTCGGTATCCCTGCCCGCCGCCGCGTCAATCGGGGATTTGGCGTTATTCAGTTGCCCTGCGCTGACTTCGGTCTGGTTCTTTTCAAACGCCCCGGCAATCGGTAATTCCCTCTACTTACAATCCACAGCCGTCATAAACTACATCCAGAACCCCACGGCTACGGGTTGGGGCGAGACCCTTAGCGGACGGCCTGTGGTGCGCGTGCCGGTCTATGGCGACGGCTCGCATCTGACAGGCATCACGACTGCCCAGGTCGGCGCCTACACCACCAACCAGACAGACGCCGCGATTCTGGCGGCCCTCAACCTGTTCAGCCCGGACGCGTGCGTCCGGACCAACCACGCGGGCGACGTGTCTGTCGCGGGAGCCCTGTCCGTCACGGGATCGGTGTCGGCGGCCTCGTTCGTCGGCGACGGTTGGGGGGTCACCAACCTCGACCTTTCCCCTTATGTGGGCGTATTCGCCCCGTCCGATCTCTCGGCGTACGCCGACGGCACGACGGTTGTGTACTCCAATGGTCATTTTCAAGTCGCCGGGGCATTGGCCTCACCCGATGTGACGAACACGGTTGCGCTCGCGTGGCCGAACCTGGATACGGACACGGCGAACGATCTCACCGTCGCAGGCGGAACGCTGACCGGCAACCTGAACATGTCCTCCAACCGCGTGACGAACCTGCCGTCGCCGCAGGCCGACGGGGACGCCCTCTCCAAGGCCTATCTACGGGCCGTGCTCTCGGCGCTGCCCCCGCAGGGAGATCTGCCGATGGGTGCGTTCACGAACGGCGCGCCCTTCAGATTCCCGTTGGGGTTCAACTGAAAAGGCATAAGGGCAAACGTGTTCCTGCGGGTGATTCCAGCGGCATGCTTAAACGGTGATCCAGATGAGAAAAAAAACTATCTTTTCTTGTGGCGGCGCGGCCCTGCTTTACGTGCTGGCGATCGAGTTGTCTTCTCCCGGCTCGTGCGCCGCGGAGACAGCCCCGCAGTGGTGGACGGATCGCGGGATACTCACCACGAACCCGGCGAACGATTACGCGGCGCTCAACATGGGCCAGCTCAAACATCTGGCCTATATGACGTGGCTGGAACTGGAGGCGTGCCCCGGAGGGGCCGGGTTTCTTCCCGCCTTCACCAACGCGGGGAACAACTATGCGGCGGTGAACCTCGGCCAGCTCAAGGAGACGGCCCGTCCATTTTACGACCGGATGGGACTGCCCTATCCGTGGACAGGGAGCACGAATGCCGCGGCGGACTACGCCATCGCGAATATCGGCCAGGCGAAATGCCTGTTCAGTTTCGACCCCGAAAAGGATTCGGACGGCGACGGGCTGACGGATCTTGAGGAACTGCAAACCCGCGTAATAGCTTGGGGATACGACGACGCCGGACAATGCAGCGGTGTCCCGGCCTGGCCGACCAACGCGGTCGGTATCGCGGCGGGGACACAGACCGGTCTGATTCTGTATCCGGGCGGGCATCTGGCCGGATGGGGCCTAAATGATGCGGGGCAGGCCACGATTCCTGCCGACGCGACGAATGTTATCGCTTTCGACGCCGGCAACTTCAACTCCGCCTGTGTCCGGAGCGACGGGTCGGTGTTGTGCTGGGGCGATTCGTCCTATGGGGTCATAATCGTTCCTGAGGATGTCACGAACGCCGTCGATGTGGAGTGTGGGCAGTCGTTCGCGGTCGCGTTGCTCCGCGACGGTCGGGTGCGGGCGTGGGGATTGAACACCTCCGGGCAGTGCGATGTCCCGGAAGGGGCTACAAGCGTTGTCGCCATTGCCGCCGGTAACTTTTTTGCGCTCGCTCTGAAAGGCGACGGTACGGTTGTGGCATGGGGCACCAACACGTTCGGCCAATGCAGCGTTCCTGAAGATGTAACCAACGCCTACGCAATCGCGGCGGCGGGATCGTTGGGTTTGGCGCTCGGTACGGACGGGCGGGTGCGGGCGTGGGGGCTGAACACCTCCGGGCAGTGTGATGTCCCTTCAACGTTAAGCAACGTGGTCGGGATAGCGTGCGGGTCCGAACACGGGGTCGCCGTTCAGGAAGACGGGCGGATCGTCTGCTGGGGCACGAACACGAACAGTCAGCTCGATGCGCCTGAGCGTGTCGGCCGCCTGTTGCGGGTCGAGGCCCGGGGCGAGTGGTCGATGGTCCTGACGACGGTGTCGGACCCTCTTGATCGGGACACCGATGACGACAGTTTTGATGACTGGGAGGAGATGGGGCTGGGCACGGACCCGCTGGACAGCGATACGGACGGCGACGGCATGCCGGACAAGTGGGAGACTGAAAATGGCTTGAATCCTCTGGACGGGGCAGACGGAGGCCAAGACGGTGATGGTGATGGGCTGTCAAATTTCGAAGAATGGCAGAATCAGACAATTCCATGGCGGAATGACAGCGATTTCGATCAGATGCCCGATGGATGGGAGGTGAGATATAGGCTGAACCCTTTGGATTATTCCGATGAGTCCGCAGACTTCGATGGTGACGGGCTTAAAAATGTGATGGAATATTGGCTCGGGACATATCCTGATAACACAGACTCCGACGCCGATGGTATGCCGGACGGCTGGGAGATCGATAATTTCTATTTTAATCCTGCAGACGGTTCGGATGGAGGTCAGGATTTCGAGGGTGACGGACTGACAAACTTAGAAGAATATCAACACCAAACGCTCCCATATCGTTATGATACTGACATGGACGGCCTGAACGATGGGGAGGAAGTTCATAATTGGTTGACAAAGCCTAACAGCAAGGATTCGGATGATGACAATTTCTCCGATTATTGGGAGTGCCAATATGGGTATGCCCCCAATGTGCCTGATCCGGATACGGATACTGACGGGCTTCCCGATGCTTGGGAGATTAAGTGGTTCGGCTCTTTGGGTGTGTCCGACTCTCAATGCGATGAAGATGGGGATGGCCTGCTCAACGTGACCGAACTCGCGATGGGGACCGATCCGGCCTTTGCGGCTTTCGCCGTCACCTCTTCAGGCGGAAAACATGGGTTTTCATGGACGGAGATCGCCAATGCCACAAATTATAATGTGACCCTGCATTGGGGAGTGTCTAACGTTACGACGTTTGTGACAAATGTCTGTTCCATAGTGGTTACGGGCGATTACACGTCGGCGGCATGTGAACTGATGGTTTCCGCGTATGATCCTGTTGTCGCAACCAGCCGAACGGCTAGCGTGACTTTCCGGCAGCCGACGCTTCCAGATCAGACGGTGTGGACGGTCTCCGATCCGTTTGAAATGTGTCCGCCCGTCGTCGATCCGCAGGAAGGCACGCTGGTTATAGAGCGGCTTTTCCAGATTAACCAGAACACGAATTGGCCAAGCCTGTTCTATCTTTCATTTAGCTCGGAATATTTGGGAAACGGCGAATTTGATGGAATGGAACTGCAGATTTTTGACGACAAGGGAACCTATACCAGCGCGTATTGTGAGTGGGGCGAGAGTGGTTATTATCAGCCGTCTGAGATTGCAAAAATACCTGTGGCTTCGGATGCGCAGACCCTAACGGTGAGATTTGTTTGGCGCGGATATGCGTATGATTATTATTCTGGTGTTTATATTGCTCGAAGTGGGCGTTTATTCCGGGCGCTCAATTTGATCGCATGGGCTCCCAGCGTTTCGTTTGCGACCAATGTGCCGAGCGTTGACATTGAGAACGGTCAGGCGCTGATCAATGTGATCGACGGGAGCACGCCGGAGCCCGCCGAGTTGCCTTTCTCGATCAATTATGACGGACTGCCTCAGGGCATGTCGCTTTCCCCGCAAGAGGCCGCCTGTTACAGCCAGCCGTTCGGGAGTAGTCTACCGGAAGGATTCTCGATGGGTAACCTTATCTATGATGCCGAGGGGAAGCCCATCGGCGGGTCTCTCAGACCTCCGAGTAGCAGTGGGTCATTCCCCCTCCCCCAAGACGGCTCATTCGGAGGAAGCGGTCAGGCCGTGGGAAATTCGAGCCCTTACTTTATCCTTCACAATGTCTACCTTAGCATTAATAAAATTTATTCGGAGAATACCGTTGGCGGAATAGATACGCACAGTTGCGATTATCTTACCTATCCGCTGGATAAGGAATGCCTCTACACGGCTTGCAAGAATGGCGAGGTTGTTGAGGATTGGGGGGGATACGTCCGAACCGAGATCGGATTCACCGCAGCGCTGGGCGATGGGTATTTTTCCGATACGGTGCTCATCACGCCCAGTTCATATTCATGGAGCGGGGTGGAAAATATTAAAACGGTCACCGTTTCAGTTGGGGACCAAAGCGTCGGCATCGACGTGAAGCGGGACGAGGACATGAGCCATGCGTCCGGGACGTATATCCTCAACACATGCGCGGAAAGCATATGGGACGGCGGCTGCGACTCCTGCGAGCTTACCTGCGGGTCCGGGGGATGCGGGTCCTATGAGGGGTTTTCCCTGGCCTCCGTCCGCTTCCGCATACCCCTGGGGGTCACCGGCTACAACACGCTCGCCGGCATGCTCTGGTTCAACGTCGGAAGCAACACCTTGCATGTGTCGCCCGCCATCTTCTCCGTCATGACCAACAGTTCCGTGGACGTTCGCTTCTATCCCGGCGGGGGGGTCAGCAACGCGGTCTGCAACGCCGCAGGCGGGCGGCAGGTGACTGTCGTCCCCACAGAGGCGGGGAACGGCGTCGTCGTCTCGGTGTTCGAGAACGCCGGGCAGGCCGCCGATCACAGATGGGAGATCACGAACGAGGACGAGACGGACACCAAGGTCCGGATACGCAAGCGGTCCGGTGACGGCGAGCTTCTGCTGGAAGACGGGCTTTTCGAGTATGCCGACGGCTGTTGGACGCTCACCGACGGACTGACCGGCTCGTTCGAGTCGGTCAGGCACGAGGGCGGGCTGCAGACCGCGGGCTGGGAGTCGACCGTCCGCGTCTTGCGCGACCGTCCGGACGGGACCGTCCTGTCCGGGACCCTGACGACCAATGTCATGGTCGGGGCGGCGGGCACTGCCGTCGCGCGCGAGGTGTTCCGCGCGGAATGGGACGGCGCGGCGGGCCAATGGCATGAGACCCGCATGACATACTGGGAGTCCGCCGAGAATGCCAAGCTCAACGGGTGCCCGAAGTTCAGGTATCGCCCGTGCGACGGTTTCTGGGAATACAGGGCTTACGACAATTACGGGCGTGAGACGCTCCGCGCGGAACCTATTAATGGCTCTCCCGCTCCGGCTTGTGTTGCGGACGGAACTCCGGCGGCCCTCGCCGGCTTCACCGGCCAGGCCGGCGTGTCGGCCAGGATCGTCGTCTCGGGTTACGGCAACGCCGAGTACGAGAACCCGCTCGACCTGAACAGCCCCCGTACCGTCGAGGAGTACGTGGTCGTGAACGGCGCCGCGTCGGCCACGAAGATCTCGTGCGAGTGGCACAGTTATTCTCGCCAGGAGCAGGAAGGTTACGCGGCCCTGTGCCACCGCGTGACCCGCGCCTCGTCACAGGCCTCCCTCGTGGACGACCCCGCGAACGGCTGGACGGAAACCCTCTCTTACGCCGACAGGACAGTCGGCCCGCACCCGCTGGCCCCTCTTCTGCTGCGGGGCCGGCCCATCTCCGAAAGTAGCGGCGGCGGGGCCGGCGGTTCGCCCCTGACGACATACGGCTATGTTTATAGGGACTCGGACGAGGACACCGTCGACGACCGTCTCGACATCGCCGTGCGGCTCGGAACGCCGGCCCATCCAGCCGGCATCGCGAACAAGAGCACGTATGAGGTCGAGACCCTCGACGCCTCCTTCGGACGCCTCCTGCGCCGCGAGACCCGGGTCGTGACATCAGGCGGGTCCGACCTGCTGTCCTGGGAAGAGCGCCGTTACGACGAGAAGGGCCGTCTTCTCGGGACAACGTACTCTGACGGCACCATGGAGACCAACGCGTGGAATTGCTGCCTCATGGAGTATTCCGTTGCCCGCGACGGCACGCGCCGCGATTTCATCGCCTTCCCCGGGGAGAAGCGTTGGAAAGCGACGGCCGAGACATCCCTTAGCTCTCTGCCGGGTGCAAATGGGCGCTGCCCCGCCACCGAGACGGTCACCGACGTGCTGGGCCGCGAGACCAACAGGGTCCTGTGCGTGTACTCAGGCCTCGCCCCCGCCGGCGACCCCGGCTATCCCGACCTCGTCACCCGCACCGAGTATCCCTTCGGCACTGACGGGTATAGCGTCACGACCGACCCGCTCGATGTCGCGACCATCCATTGCACATACTACGCGGACGGCGCCAAGATCACCGAGAGCGTCTCCGGCGGCGTCACCAACCGCACGACGGAGATCTTCGGCGGCGCCACCGTCCAGGAAAGGTTCTGGGACGGCAAATGGACGCGCGAGACGCGTACAGCGTCCTACGGCGAGGACGGCTGCCGCGTCGAGACCGTGGTCTCCGAAGCATCCGACATGCCGGCGCCTGCCACCAGTTCCGTCACAGCCTACGACTTCCTTGGGCGGACGGTCTCCGTCTCGACCCCGCTCGGCGTCACCTCGAATTTCTACGACGGCGCGTCGGCGCGGGTGGTCCGCACAACCCGCACCGGCTCCGCCGACACCCGCTACACGTACGATGAGCTAGGCTATGTTACCGCGACCGCCCTCGACGCCGACGGCGATGGTCACGTCACCTATCTGGGTTCGGACCGGATAACGGCCAGCGAGTCTGTTTACGTTAAAACGGGGGCCGACTGGTGGCGCGAGACCGTGTCCCTGAACTGGAACGTGGACGGGCAGGACACCTTCCTGACCTCCTCGGTCAGCCGCGTCAGGATGACGGGCCTCGGGACCCCCGCCGTCAACGTGCCGGGAGTGCCCGAAGGGGCCGTCCTCACGTCACAAGGCGATACGGCCAGCCGTTTCGTCGCCTCGTATCAGGAGGTTAAAACGACCTCTTACACCTATGTGGACCGCGCGTCCGCCGCGACCTATCAGGTCACCGACACGCCGGAATCTTCGTTCAATGCGGTCCTGTGCTCTGTGGCCGGGAACGCCGTTTCCAACGTTTCCGTCACGGCGGTCTCGTCATCCTACACGTACGACGGCTTTGCCCATCAGGTCACCGCCACGGACGGCCGGGGCAACACTTCCACAACCCACAACAACGCCCTCGGTCAGGTGGACTACACGGATGACGCCGCCTCCAACCGCACCTGTTACGCCTACGACACGCTGGGGCGGCAGACCGCTGTCACCGACGCGCTCTCCAACATAGTCCACACCGCGTACGACAGCCTCGGCAACGTCGTCGCGCAGTGGGGCGCGGCCTATCCGGTCGCCTACGCCTACGATACCGCCGGGCGCAAAGTCGCCATGGCCACCACCCGCGACGCCGCCCTCGACTTCTCCGCCCTGGCCGACTCCTCTCTCCTCACTCCCGACCCCTCACTGGACGTCACCCGCTGGCTCTACGACGCCACAACCGGCCTGCTGACCAACAAGGTCTACGCGGACGGCTCGCGGATAGCCTACGCCTACACGGCGGACGGGAAACTTTCTGCCCGGACCTGGGCGAGGGGCGTTGTCACGGAATACGCCTACGACACACTCGGGCAGCTCACCAACACCGTCTACTCCGACGGCACGCCCTCCGTCGCGTACGCCTACGACCGCCTCGGCCGCGCCCTGAGCTCGCGGACGTTCCTGTCCGCCACCGGCGAGACCGTATCCTTGGTCACAAACGCCTACACCGGGCTCGATCTCGTCCGGGAATTCCAGAACGGCGACATGCTCACGCCGAAATATGACTTATACGGGCGGCGGGAACTCCTTTATGTCAACAGTGTCGGGGGCGAGCAGTGGGCGGACGTTTTCGATTACTTCCATTATGTGGAGCGCGACAACAAGGGGCTTTTGCGATATGTCTATGGCGGCATCAGTTACGATTCCTATACTGAGCACGACTACGCCCGCCTGCCCGGATCCGACCTGGTCCGGTCGATGAGCGGTTTCGATTACAACTATTGCGCGACTTTGGGCTGGACGCGCGACTTCGAGCCGCGCCGTGATTTGATCTCCGCAGTCTCCAACTATTGGAACGGCTCGCCCGTTTCCTCGTACGCTTACGCCAACGACGTTGCCGGACGCCGCGTCCGGCGGCTCGACACCGACCAGGGCTTGCCCGTGACCAACCTCTTCGGCTACAATCTCCGCTCGGAGGTCACGAACGCGGTGATGGGCGCAAACGCATACGGCTACGCTTACGATCCGATCGGCAACAGAACCGGGGCGGCCGTGTCGTCCGGCGGAGGGCAGCCCGACGTGACGGCCTACGCCGCCAACCTGCTCAACCAGTATTCCAATATCACCTATCAGTCTGACAGCCTACAGCCTAACAGCCTTTCCCCCTCCTACGACCCGGACGGGAACATGCTCACGAACGGCCCCTGGGCCTACACCTGGGACGCGGAGAACCGCCTCGTCAGCGCCTGTTCCAACGGCGTGCTGCTCGTCACGAACGCCTACGACCACCGCTCCCGCCGCATCCGCAAGGAGGTTTCGGTCTGGGACCCACTGCTTACGGCTTACTGTTCACAGTCCACCGCCTCCTACCTCTGGGACGGTTGGAACATCATCCGCGAGACAATCAGCGGGCAGGAGTCGTCGACCACCAACTACTACACCTGGGGCTTGGATCTCAGCGGCACGCTCCAGGGCGCGGGCGGCGTCGGCGGGCTCCTCGCCGTGACTTGCGTTTCCTCCAACACCTCTTACTTATCACCTCTTACCTATTACCCTCTCTTTGACGCGAACGGCAACGTCACGGGGTACGTCGGCACCAACGGCGCGGTCGTGGCCCGTTACGAGTACTCTCCGTTCGGCGGGATCACGGCCCAGTCCGGCGACATGGCCGACGCCTTCACCCACCGTTTCAGCACCAAGCCCTTCGACGCCGAGACCGGGATGTACAATTACGTGTACAGGTTTTACTCGCCGGAGCTCGGGCGGTGGATGAGCAGAGATCCAATAGACGAACAAGGAGCATTTAATATATATTCTTTCTGCAACCAGTCCGCAATAAATGAAATCGACCCTCTTGGTTTGTGGGGAGCCGATGTTCATCGTACGAGAACATTGCAATGGGCGGTGCAACTGAATATGTCAAATTTCGGCGCAACCCGCATTGCTGACCAAGATGCTGCTGTCGACACCTTTTACGCTGGAAACAGTCCTTTTATGGCAAACAACGATAATTGGTCATGGCATTTTAACCGTTCGACTGGGAATTCCGACTCTCGCCTTGAGCATTTTGAACAAGAAATTGTGTCTGCTATGGCGTTCTGCGACTGGAAATCGCGGGGCAATGATAACTGGCTCGAATCTGGGTTGCACATGGGTCGCGCTCTACATCCTCTTCAGGACTGGGTTGCGCATGGCGATTTCAACCGGGCGAAGGAAATGCCAACTCTAGGCTTCGTCACAACCCCGTTGCGCTTCATTCACAATTATGACTCTCCTTCAAGTCTAGGGCTTTGGCAGCCCGACAACCCTGGTTTGGATGCTACTGGTCCGGATGGACGTGCGATAATCTCCGTGATGCATCCGGCAAAAAATGGTCGAATGAGCAACTACGATTTGCCATATTGGGCATTTTTCCAGTCCGGGAGTCGAAGAATTAATCTGACTGAGCGTCGTACAAATGAGGCATTATCGCGTTTCATGAAGTTCATTAAGAGTAACAGCAAACCTTGCGGCGAGTGCCAAAAGGCTTTTAATTAGGATGTGTTTCATGTTTAAGAATCTGTCAGGAGCGCAAAAGTTTGCTTTAACGTGTGGCGTTTCTTTAGGCGGTCTGATGACGGTTCCTTTTATATTATTACCTATTTGTGATATTGTTAGTGGTGTATCAAAACTGGGTGAAATCTGGCAACTTCTTAACAAACCAGCAACCGCTTGTTTCTGGTTTCTGACACAGAAGTGTTGTCTCATTCCTCCAGGAGGGGTTGTTGGGTTTATAACTTTCTATGCGTTATGCGTTTTCATTCAATGGTTCCTTCCATTTGCGTGTGTCGGGCTGATTTGGACGCGAATAAGTCCGGTGCGAAAAAAAGGGGGGCGCTCATCCTAGAGGCGGAGTGTCACGGGAAATAAAGGATAACCGTTTAGCCCGCCGCCCGGCCCTGCCGGGAACGAACTTCGGGGTAACTTTTGTGGCGGAACAGGGGTCGCTCACTCATCCTAGAGCCGGAGTCAAGAGGCAAACACTTCCGCGCCCGCCTGTTTGGGGCGGTGTCTTTCTTTTTCATGTCTTTGCTCCGTTAACAGTCGGGGCTGCGACAGGCCCTCTTGCCCGAATCCGCCGTTGCTTCGTCCGCTGGTTCCCGGCCGGCCGAAGCCGTGCCGTCCAGTCGCTCATCTGGCATTGCGGCGCGGTGGGCTGAGCGCTGCGGACATGACGGGTGGGATGACTTACCCCTACTCTCGCAGCGGCTCGACACCGACCAGGGCTTGCCCGTGACCAACCTCTTCGGCTACAATCTCAGCTCGGAGGTCACGAACGCGGTGATGGGCGCAAACGCATATGGCTACGCTTACGATCCGATCGGCAACAGAAAGCAGTCGGCAATCGACGACGGGCAAGCGGCTGACGGCACGGCCTACGCAGCCAACCTGCTCAACCAGTACGCCGTCATCACCAACTCCGCGTTCTCCGCGTCTCCGCGTGAGATATCCCCCACTTACGACCTCAACGGCAATATGACCTGGGACGGCACGAACGCCTATTTCTGGGACGTCCAGAACCAACTCATCCTAGTTTCCAATTTCCAGTTTCAAGTATCCAATGCCTACGACGCCATGGGGCGAAGGGTGCGGAAGAGTGTCTCACGCAGAGACGCGGAGACGCAGAGTTGGGAGGTGGAGAGCACCCGCCACTTCTTCTACGACGGCTGGAATGTGATCCGCGAGACGATAGCAATCGGCAATCAGCAATCGGCAATCACGAACCTCTACACGTGGGGCAGCGATCTCAGCGGCACGCTCCAGGGCGCGGGCGGTGTTGGCGGCCTCCTTGCGGTTCTTTCCTCCGGCTCACAGCCTTACAGTCTTACAGCCTATTACCCTTTGTTTGACCATAACGGCAACATTGAGCGCTACGTGACCCGCAGCGGGGCAACCGTCGCTGTATTTCAGTATGACGCGTTCGGGAATACCATCTCCGAAACATTCACGCAATCCGGCAATAACGCAGTCACGCATTTCCGTTTCTCGACCAAGTACTGGGACAATGAGGTGGGGTTGTACTATTACGGATATCGGTTTTACAGGCCGGGGTTGGGGAGGTGGGTGAATCGGGATCCATATGAAGAAAATGGCGGTGAAAATATTGTGATGTATGTTGGTAATAATTGTATGAATATCATTGATAAATTCGGTCTTTTCTCGTTTCGACCAAGCGAATGCAGAGAAACTTGTAAAGAGAATACGAGGTCTAATTTCTCGCCTTATAGGATCTATATCGGTCCGCTGAGTCCAACAGATGCTGCTACTTGGGATGCGGTATTATTGTTTGCTGATGTGCTATCAGCAATGCCGACAGGAATAAAACCTAGTGATATCGCTTCATGGATTAGTAGCAATATCGTGGTCCCAACTCATGAGATCGCCGATAAATTAAAGGACTTGTTGACTCAAAGAATACCATGGGATGTATATCTTCTATACACGGTTACACTCTTGTCCAAGATAGCGTTTTGAAATGAAAAGCCTCCGGTGACCGTGTACGATGGGTGTATCACAAAAAACTCATCCCCGCGGTTGACGCCGCGGACACAACCCCGGAGGCGTTATCATGATAC
>Ga0209066_10005859_pt1 | contig 12759 bp, 11 predicted proteins | sample All_14_2_FD_187198 | JGI IMG/M metagenome (GOLD analysis project Ga0209066, IMG submission 187198) | Freshwater microbial communities in response to fracking from Pennsylvania, USA - Allegheny Zone_MetaG_DW_15 (SPAdes) (version 2) ...
GGAGGATGCGATTCGCCTGGGTAATGCCGGCGAGACGCTGGAGGATATCGTCAAGGGGCTGCTCCGGCCCATGCTCCGGCAATGGCTTGACGATAATCTGCCGGGTATGGTTGAACGCCTTGTCCAGCGGGAGATCGAAAAGATCGCCTCTGGCGCGCGCAGGCGCGACGACGATTTCTGATTCCCGCCCGGGTTTCGTAACTGTGGTACGCGCCGCCCGCCGGATGCCGTGAAAGGTATCCGGCGGTTCAGGTCATTTTCCCGGAAGGACCGGTCCGATGCTGGACAAGACCTATCGACCCGAAGCGGTCGAAGCGGAGATTTATCGCGAATGGGAAGGGGCGGGCTGCTTTGCCCATGGTCGCCGTCCGGATGCGACGCCCTATACCATCGTCATTCCGCCGCCCAACGTCACCGGCAATCTGCATATCGGCCATGCGCTGAACAACACGTTGCAGGATACGCTGATCCGCTGGCGCCGCATGTCGGGTGATGATGTGCTTTGGCAGCCGGGCACGGACCATGCCGGCATCGCCACCCAGATGGTGGTGGAGCGTGAGCTTGCCAAACAGGGCAATCTCGGCCGCCGCGAGCTGGGCCGCGAGAAATTCCTGGAGAAGATCTGGGAATGGAAGGCGCAGTCGGGCGGCGCCATTGTCAACCAGTTGAAGCGCCTTGGCGCGTCCTGCGACTGGTCGCGCGAACGTTTCACCATGGATGAGGGGCTGTCGGAGGCGGTGCGCCGCATCTTCGTGTCCCTGCACAAGGACGGGCTGATCTATCGCGACAAGCGGCTGGTTAACTGGGACCCGAAATTCGAAACCGCGATCAGCGATCTGGAAGTGATCCAGACCGAGGTGAAGGGCAAGCTGTGGTATTTCCGCTATCCGGTGGAAGGGCAGGAGGGCGTGTTCATCACGGTCGCCACCACAAGGCCGGAAACCATGCTGGGCGATACGGCGGTGGCCGTGCATCCGGAAGATGAGCGTTATGCCGAGCTGATCGGCAAACTGGTGAAGCTGCCCATTACCGGCCGGCTGATCCCCATCGTGGGCGATGACTATGCCGACAAGGAGGTCGGTTCCGGCGCGGTGAAAATCACGCCTGCCCATGATTTCAATGATTTCGAGGTGGGTAAACGCCATGACCTGCCGCTGATCAACATCTTCGACAGCCAGGCCCGGATCAATGACGAGGCGCCGGAAGCCTATCGCGGTCTGGACCGGTTCGCCGCGCGCGACAAGGTGGTGGCCGAGATCGAGGCGCTGGGCCTGCAGGAGAAGATCGAGGACCATGTGCATATGGTCCCCTTCGGTGATCGCTCCAACGTGCCGATCGAACCCTATCTGACCGATCAGTGGTTCTGCGATGTCTCCGGCCTGGCCAAGGCATCGATGGATGCGGTCAATGCGGGCGAGACCAAATTCGTGCCCGACAATGGGCGCACGATCTTCTTCCAGTGGATGGAGAATATCCAGCCCTGGTGCGTGTCGCGCCAGCTCTGGTGGGGGCACCGCATCCCGGCCTGGTTCGGCCCGGACGGCCATATCTTCGTCGAACTGACGCAAGCCGACGCGCTGGCTGCTGCGGAAAAGCACTACGGAACGGCGGTAGAGCTGCGTCAGGAAGAAGACGTGCTCGACACCTGGTTCTCCTCCGCACTCTGGCCCTTTTCCACGCTGGGCTGGCCGGAGGAGACGGACCCGGTGCTGGCCCGTCATTATCCGAATAATGTACTGATCACCGGCTGGGACATCCTGTTCTTCTGGGTCGCCCGGATGATGATGTTCGGTCTCTATGCCCGCAAGGAAGTGCCGTTCCACACGGTCTATCTGCATGGGTTGATCCGGGATGCCTCGGGTCAGAAAATGTCGAAATCCAAGGGCAATGTCATGGACCCCCTGGATATCGTCGATGAATACGGCGCCGATGCGCTGCGCTTCACCCTGGCGCAGCTTTGCGTGCAGGGCCGCGATATCAAGATTTCCAAGGACCGCGTCTCCATCTCGCGCAATTTCGTGACCAAGCTGTGGAATGCCTCGCGCTTCTGCGAGTTCAACGGCTGTGTGCCGGTGGCGGATTTCGATCCGTCCACCGTGCGCGAGACGCTCAATCGCTGGATCGTCAGCACCACGGTCGCCGCCGAGCGGGAAATCCAGGCGACGCTGGAAGGCTATCGCTTCAACGACTATGCCAATGCACTGTGGCGGTTCGTCTGGGACCGCTTCTGCGATTGGTATGTCGAATTGGCCAAGCCCTTCCTGCAGACGGAAGAGGACACCAAGGCCAAGGCGGAGACGAAGGCGACCGCGGCCTGGGTGCTGGGCCGCATCCTGGGTCTGATGCACCCGCTGGCGCCCTTCGTGACGGAAGAGCTGTGGCGCGAGATGGGCTATCGCGCCCAGGCGGGCGACGCGATGCTGATCGACGGGCCTTGGCCGCAGGACCCCGTTTCCCTGATCGATGCCGAAGCCCAGGCGGAAATGGAATGGGTGATCGATCTGATTTCCGAAATCCGCTCGGTGCGCGCGCAGATGAATGTGCCGGCCGGCGCCCAGATTCCGGCGATCCTGGTTGGCGGGGATGACCGGGCCAAGGCCTGGCTGGATGCCCATGGCGCGCTGATTGGCCGTCTGGCCCGCATCGCAGCCTTTTCCACGGCGTCGGAGGCACCGGCAGGCTCCATCCAGCTGGTGCATCGCGATGCGGTGGTGGCCCTGCCGCTGGCCGACATCATCGATCTGGATGCCGAGCGGGACCGGCTGGCCAAAGGCATCGCCAAGGCGAAGCAGGAGATCGAGAAGATCGACCGCAAGCTGGGCAATGCCGATTTCCTGGCCCGAGCCCCGGAAGAGGTGGTGGAGGAGCAGCGCGAGCGCCGCGCCGGTTATGAGGCCGAGCAGATTGCGTTCGAGGCGGCATTAACCCGTCTGCAGGCCTTGTAAGGCGCGAACCGGTTTCCCGGGCAGGTCGATTCCCGTATGCTTGCGTCATTCCGTCACGGCTGGGCGATCCGCGGTCGCCCAGCCTTCTTCTGGGGGTTGCCATGCTCAAGGAATTCAAGGAATTCGCCCTGAAGGGCAATGTGCTGGATCTGGCCATCGGCGTGATCATCGGGGCGGCCTTCGGCAAGATCGTCGCATCCCTGGTGGATGACGTGATGATGCCGATCATCGGGGCCATTGTCGGCGGGCTGGATTTTTCCAACTACTTCCTGCCGCTGGCGGAAGGCGTCACCGCGCTGTCCTATGCCGAGGCGAAGACGCAGGGAGCCGTGTTGGGCTACGGCCAGTTTCTGACCATCGCCATCAATTTCACGATCATCGCCTGGGTGCTGTTCCTGGTGGTGAAGGCCGTCAACCGTGCTCGCCGCCGGGAAGAGGCTGCGCCGCCGGTCCCGGCTGCCCCGCCGCCAACGCCGGAAGATGTGGCCCTGCTGCGCGAAATCCGCGATTTGCTGGCCCGGGAGAAGGGGGCCGCCTGAGGCGGAAACCCTGCTTTGCCATGTGCCCGGCACAATCCGGTTTGAATCCGGGCTGTGCCTGTGTCAAAAGAGCCGCCGTCCCTGCCCGATCCGGCCGGGGCGGCGTTTCCTTGAGCCCGATTGGCGACGAACATGACCGAATCCGCGAATGAACCCATCGTCCTGGCGGTCCCCAAGGGCCGCATCCTGGAGGAGCTTCGGCCCCTGATGGAACGCGCGGGCGTTCATCCGGAAGCGGCTTTCGATGATCCGAAATCGCGCGCGCTCAGCTTTGCCACCGACCGGCCCGATCTGAAGATTATCCGGGTGCGGGCGTTCGATGTCGCGACCTTCGTGGCCTTTGGTGCGGCGCAGATCGGCATCGCCGGCAATGACGTGATCCAGGAATTCGACTATCCGGAGCTGTATGCGCCGGTCGATCTGAAGATCGGCCATTGCCGCATTTCCGTGGCCGAGCCGGTGGAACTGCGCGCCGGCGACAATCCGGAACGCTGGAGCCATATCCGCGTCGCCACGAAATATCCCAATATGACGCGCAAGCATTTCGCGGCGCGCGGCGTCCAGGCGGAATGCATCAAGCTGAATGGTGCGATGGAACTGGCGCCGGGCCTTGGCCTGTGCCGCCGGATCGTCGATCTGGTGTCGACCGGGCGGACCCTGAAGGAAAACGGGTTGGTGGAAGTGGAAACCATTGCCGAGGTGACCTCGCGCCTGATCGTCAACCGTGCGGCGCTCAAGACCCGTCCGCGCGCGGTGTCGGAATGGGTGGATCGGTTCCGGGAGGCGGCCGATGCCGCTTGAACTGGACGCCTCGGCGGTTGATTTCGAAACCCGCTTCCTCGCCTTCCTGTCGGCCAAGCGCGAGATGGACGAGGATGTGGATCAGGCGGTGGCCGGCATCCTGGCCGATGTGCGCAAACGCGGCGATGCCGCCGTGCTGGACTATACCAAACGCTTCGACCGGCTGACGCTGACGCCGGAGACGATGCGCATTCCGGCCGAGGAGTTGAAGGCGGCGCTTGGTCGCTGTCGGCTGGAGACGGTATCGGCCCTGATGACCGCCAAGCAGCGGATCGAGGCCTATCACCGGCGCATGCTGCCACAGGATTTCGCCTATACCGACGAGCAGGGCGTGTTCCTGGGCGCGCGCTGGACGGCGGTGTCGGCGGCCGGGCTGTATGTGCCGGGCGGGCTGGCTTCCTATCCCAGCTCGGTGCTGATGAATGCCGTGCCGGCCAAGGTCGCGGGCGTCGGACGCCTGACCATGACCGTGCCCACCCCCGACGGCGTGGTAAGCGATCTGGTGCTGGCGGCGGCCCATGTCGCGGGTGTGGACGAGGTGTTCCGCATCGGTGGCGCCCAGGCCGTGGGCGCCCTGGCCTATGGCACGGAGACCATCCGGCCGGTGGACAAGATCACCGGCCCCGGCAATGCCTATGTCGCCGCCGCCAAGCGCCGCGTCTTCGGCACGGTTGGAATCGACATGATCGCCGGCCCGTCGGAAATCCTGGTTGTGGCCGACAGCGCCAATGATCCGGATTGGCTGGCGGCCGATCTGCTGTCGCAGGCTGAACATGACGAAAGCGCCCAGTCGATCCTGATCGTGGATGACGCCGCCTTCGCCAAGGCCGTGATGGCGGCGGTGACGCGCCAGTTGGAAAGTCTGCCGCGCCGGGCCATCGCGGGCAAAAGCTGGGCCGAGCATGGCTGTGTCATTCTGGTGCGCGATTGGGATCAGGCGCTGCCGATCATCGACCGCATCGCGGCGGAACATCTGGAACTGGCGGTGGATGAGCCGGAACGGCTTGCCGCGCGCATCCGCAATGCCGGCGCCATCTTCCTGGGCCGGTATACGCCCGAAGCCGTGGGCGATTACGTGGCCGGTCCCAATCATGTGCTGCCGACCGCGCGTTCCGCTCGCTTCTCCAGCGGGTTGGGCGTATTGGACTTCATGAAGCGCACCTCGCTGATCGGTTGCGATGCTGCGGCGCTTCGGGCCATCGGGCCTGCCGCCGTCGCCTTGGCCGAGGCCGAAGGGCTGGGGGCGCATGGCCGTTCCGTTTCGATCCGCCTGAATATGCCGGAGTGATTGCAAACCGCTTCAGCGGAAGGGAGTACGCCATGGACAGCGTCGAGAAGGGCACCGAGCGCATCGTCGCAATCGACTTGGACGAGCATACCGTGGTGCGGCGCAGTCCGGAGGTCGAACATGAACGGGCGGTCGCGATGTACGACCTTCTGGACATGAACCGGTTTCGCCCGATGGGTGACTTCGCCGGTCCCTACAGGCTGAAATTGTCGATCGAGGATCGCAGCCGGCTGGTCTTCGACGTGATGGACGAGGGCGGAGAGGGGCTGACCAGGATCATGCTGCCGCTGACGCCCTTCCGCAGTATCGTGCGCGACTATTTCCAGATCTGCGAAAGCTATTATGACGCGATCAAGCGCCTGTCGCCGGCGCAGATCGAAACCATCGACATGGCCCGGCGCGGGCTGCACAACGAAGGGTCGGACCTTTTGACCCAGCGTCTGGAGGATAAGGTGGAGATGGACAAATCCACCGCCAGACGGCTGTTCACGCTGATCTGCGTTCTGCATATTCGAGGCTGACCGAGGCATCTGGCGCCATGGAGCCTGCGGTCGACATCCCCGATGCGGTCCTGTTCTGCTGTACGATGAATGCCGTGCGTTCGCCGATGGCGGAAGGGCTGATGAAGGCATTGTACGGCACCACGGCCTATGTGGATTCGGTGGGCGTGCGCGCGGGCGAGCCGGATGGGTTCGTGGTCGCGGTGATGCAGGAGCTGGGCATCGATATTTCGCGCCACAAGGCCAAGACCTTCGACGAATTGCATGACGGGTCCTTCGATCTGATCATCGCCATGTCGCCGGAGGCGCAGCATCACGCCGTGGAAATGACCCGCACCATGGCCTGTGACGTTGAATTCTGGAATACGCTGGACCCGACCATCATCGAAGGATCGCGTGAGGATCGGCTGACCGCCTATCGCCAGGTGCGCGACCAGATCCGCAAGCGGTTGGAAAACCGGTTTGGTCGGCCCAGAAACCCGCTGCCGACCCCGGCAGCCTGACGGAGCCATGTCTTTGAAGCCTTCCCTAGTTCTCGCCTCCGCGAGCCCGCGCCGGCTCGACCTTCTGGCCCAGATCGGCATCGTTCCCGATCAGGTCCTGCCTGCCGAGATCGACGAAACCCCGCGGAAGGGCGAGCTGCCGCGCCCGCATGCCGGCCGCCTGGCGGAGGAGAAGGCCCGCAAGGTCGCCGCGCTTTGCCCCGACGCCATGGTGCTGGCGGCCGACACCGTGGTGGCGCTCGGCCGGCGCATCCTGCCCAAGGCGGAGGATGAGGCGACCGCGCGTGTCTGCCTGGAAGCCCTGTCGGGGCGGCGCCATCGGGTTTATAGCGGGGTTTGTCTGGTTTCGCCCGATGGCAGCCTGCGCAAGCGCGTCGTCGATGCCGTGGTATCCTTCAAACGGCTGGACGGGCGGGAGCTGGAGGACTACATCGCTTCCGGCGAATGGCGCGGGAAGGCGGGCGGCTATGCCATCCAGGGACGCGCTGCCGGGCTGATCGACTTCCTGTCCGGTTCTTACACCAATGTGGTCGGCCTGCCGCTATACGAGACCGCACAGCTTCTGAAGGAATGGCGATGGCGGTGAAATCGCGCGCGCTCGATGTCTTTGTTGAAATCTCCCCGGCGGAAACCCGCGCGGCGCTGGTTGATCGCGACGGCGTGCTGCGCGGCTTCGCGGTGGAACGCATGGGCGAGGAAAGCCTGATCGGCAGCATCCATCTGGGCCGGGTCAGCGCCATCGAAGGCGCGGCACAGCTGGCCTTTCTGGATATCGGCCGGGCGGACCCCGTGCTGGTCAACCGCCCGCCGGCGGGGCTTAGCCAGGGCGCGAAGGTGATCGTCCAGATCACCCGCGACGGGCGCGGCCATAAGGGGCCGGCGGGCACTCTGTTGCCGGCGCTGGAAGGCGTCAGCCAGGCCTATTGCCCCGGCCGTGCGGGGCTGGACTGGCCGCGCAGCTTCGGCAAGGGCAAGGCACGGGCGGAGATGGAGGAGAAGGTCAACCGCATCTTCTTCGACGGCATCGACGGCATGCGCCCGCTGATGGCGGGGCTGGAACTGACCGACAAGGCGTTCCAGGCGGAGGCCGAGGCGCTGCGCGCCCGTTGGGCGGAGATCGAGGCCAGGGCCGCCGCGATGGACCGGCCCGGCGTGCTGGTGCCCGCCCCCGATCTGGTGGATCGGCTGATGCGCGAAGCGGGGCCGGAAGACCGTATCGCGCTGGACGACCGCATCGCCTTCCGCGCGCTGGAAGAGCGCAGCGCGCAGGAGCTTTCGGCCTGGCGCGGCCGCATCGCCTTCCATCCCGGCCCGGAACCGATCTTCACCCTGGACGATATCGCCGACCAGCTGGAACAGGCGCTGACCCGCGTGGTGCCGCTGGCCGGCGGCGGGCGGCTGGTGATCGACCGTACCGAAGCCCTGATAGTGATCGATGTCGATCTGGGCGACGGGCTGGCCGATGGCGATGATGCGATCCTGCGCGTCAATCGTCGTGCCGCTCAGGAAGCGGCGCGCCAGATTCTGCTGCGCAACCTGTCCGGCCTGATCGTGATCGACTTCCTGCGCATGAAGGCCAAGGGCAGGCTGGGCCAGGTGCTGGATGCGCTGAAATCGGGGCTGAAGAATTCCCGCACCCCGGTCGATGTGCTGGGCATGAGCCCGGGCGGGCTGATCGAAATCACCCGCCAGCGTGCCGGTGCCTCGCTGGACGAGCTGGTGCTGGAAGCTCCGCAGGCGCGTGGTCCGGCGGCAGGGGCGGTGGCGGCCGATTTGCTGCGCCGGGCATTGAGGCTGACCGGGACGGGCCGTCCGGTGCTGACCGCGCCGCAGCCGGTGCTGGCGCTGCTGCGCGACGGGGCGATGGCCCCCGCGCGGCTGGACACGGAAAAGCGCCTGGCTCTGCCGATCACCATGCTGGAAGGCCCGGTGCCGGAGGTGCGGCTGGAGAAGGCAAGATGACGGTGACGGGAACGGGCAAGGGGCCACGCGCCACCATCGCCGCCTGCCCGGTCTGCGGCAAGGCCACCAAGCCCGCGCTGCGGCCCTTCTGTTCCAAGCGCTGCGCCGATGTCGACCTGCATCGCTGGCTGGGCGAACAGTACCGCATCGAAAGCCCGGCGGAGGAGCCGGCCAGCGCGGGCGGGGAAGAGGAGGAGCGGTAGACTAAGCCCTCACCCGCCTCGCCTCGGGGCTCGGCACCCTCTCCCGCAAGCGGGCGAGGGTTTCCTTTTTAGCCCTCGCCCCCGGAACGGGGGAGAGGGTTGGGTGAGGGGGCCAGGGATGCGGCCAAAGATCGTCGGGTCAAGCCCGACGATGACGGTATCTATATGAAGTAATTATAATTCCGTCGCCCTCGGGCTCGACCCAAGGACCTTTCTCCGCAAGGATGGAAGTGGTCGGGTCAAGCCCGACGATGACGCAAATCGAAGGATCGACGGACCTAAGAAAGCGGCCGGTCCCCGTGGGAACCGGCCGCCCTCAACGCATCAAGGCTGAAGATCAGACCTTGGACGGAATGCCCGTCAGATAGCCGACCTGGGCGCCCATCTTACCATGCGCATCGGCGAAGTTCTTCTTGAGCAGCGGATCGAGGGTCTCATAGACCTTCACATGCACGCCGCCAGTGACCTTGCCGTCCTTGTCCTTCTTCAACTCCCAATCGCCAGCGTGCTGGAAGTTGCTCATGACATAGGTGAAGCCGTTCACCTCGTCGACGGCGTGCAGGCCGGTCGATTCGGCGCCCGACGGGGTCGACAGGATGCGCGTCAGTTCCTTGCTGTCCACATTATAGGCCCAGAGGAAGTTGTTGACGTGCAGGCCGCTGTCTTCACCGATGAACAAGGTACGCAGCTTCTCGGAATATTTCAGATTGTCCGGGCTGGCGATGAAGTCGGGATGCGCCAGATTGCCGAGAGCGTCCGGCGTTTCCAGATCCTTGCCGACCACTTCGGCCCAGGATTCGACGGGAACCCATTCGCTGTTGATCGCCGCACCCGCGACATCCTTCTGGCCGCCGGCCAGCTTGTGGGCATAGACCGCACCCGCTTCCGGACCTTCGACCTTCACGCCGCCGGAGCCATCCTTCATCTGCTTGCGGATGGCCGCCATCGCGGAATAGGCGATCTTGTCGGCGATGTTGACGGTCGTGCCTTCCATCTTGGTGAAGCCCAGGCTGCCACCGACCAGGGCTGCATAGCGATGGGTTTCCAGGAAGGCCGCGGCCTTTTCCATGCCGGGCTTCAGCTTCACCCAATTGGGCTTGCCGCCATAGGGGATCTTGGTGAAGGAGGCGTCCTGCGGATCTTCGGTCTTCACATCCATGATATCGGCGGCCGTCAGCTTGTCGGCCAGGGCCTTGATCTCGTCGGAGGTGGCGTGACCCAGATTGATCCAGGTGAGGTCGGCGCTGCCGCCGTTCTCCGCCGTCTTCTGGTTCCACTTGGCGACATAGAGCGTGCCGGCGTCGAGCTTCTTCGGCTGGTCGGCGATGAAGATGAACAGGCCGCCATTGGTGGCGTCGTCGCCCATCAGCACGGTGCGGTCGTCGGGCATAACCTGCACCAGCTCGTGGGAAATGCGGCCCATGCAGTAATGCTTGGCGATGGAGCCGGTGCCGTCAGCATGCACGGTCACTTCCGGCATATGGCCGTAATGATAGGGATTGGCCTTCTTGGCGTCGCCATAGAGGTTTTCGCTGAAGCCCATCAACTGCTTGTCGGAGCCGACCTTCGTCGCGTCGGATTCGTATTCTTCGCTCGACAGATGGGTGCCCCAGGGCGACAGGCTGGCGCCGCAGGTGATCCACAACCCGTTCACACCCGACGTATCAACATTGTGATACTTCACCAGCTTTAGATGTCCCGTCTTCTTGTCCTGATCGAGCGTCAGCACCGCGATCGGAGAGGGCAGCATGCCATAGGCCGAGTTACCGGCGGCGTCCACGCTGGTATATTCGAACTGCACCACGGCGAAGACCGGGTTGCCGGTCACGCCGTCGACCTTGGCGCCGGGCACGGTCAGGAGCGAGGTGCCATCCGGGCAATCGGAGAAGAACTGCGGCTTCTGATCGCCGCTCGCGGATTTGTCCAGGATCGGCTTGTTGTTGATGTCCCAATAGCCGCCGGCCAGCATGGTGCCGCCCTTGCCGTCGGGAACCTGGGTGCCGGTCACGAAGAAGGGCTGGTAGCCGAAGGCGAAGGTTTCTTCCTTGCCGTCCTTGTACTTCACCTGCATGCCCGACTTCACCAGCGTGGTGGCCATGTCGGCGGGGTTGGCGAGGCTGGGGGCATCCATCGGAATGAAGCGGAAGGACGCGGTGGCGGCTTCCGCACGCCCGGCGATCGCAAGGTAAGAGGTGGAGCCCAGCGCGCCAACGGCGAGCGGCAGGAGCGGTACGCCCGCGACGAATTTCAGCGCGTCGCGGCGAGACAGTTTGGTCATGCCAGTCATGGTGGTTTTCCTTTGTCGGACATCGGTGACGCGACGTTATCCGGCAAAGCTCGGTCATCGCGTTCGGCCGCACTTAACCATCCGTCGATGACAGATACGTGACCATGGTCCGGAGATAGGGCCGGCCGGGCCGGAGGGCTCAGAACCGCATCAGGCGCGATAGCAGGGCCGGATTGTCCCAGCCCGGCTGGCGATCCTCCACCAGTACCTTGTTGCCGTCATCCAGCTCCACGATGATCTCGATCCAGCGCGGCACCATCTCGTTATTCAGATCGTCCAGGATGGCATAGGCCAGCTCCTCGATCCCCTGTTTGGCGACCGGGGCCAGCTCCGTCAGATAGCGGTCGAAGGAGCGATGCTCCAGGAACAGCTTGCCGGGCACATAGCGCAGGATGACCCGGACCTGGGTGGCAGGCATGCGCCCGGCGATCATGTTCAGGCTGTCGATCTTGCGCGCCGGGTTGGGCCGGAAGGACAGCTGGGCGCGCCGCCTCGGCTCGAACGGGCCGGCGGTCATCGGAAAGGCGGCGGTCAGGCCTTCTTCGTCGGTCATGCGGATGTTTCCCCCGTATTGCCCGGATCATCGACCTCCACCGGGGCGACGTCAAACCGCTTCACCTGCTGGAAGCCCAACTCGCCCGTTTTGCCCAGCGCGGAAACGGTTCCGGCAAACAAGGCGCGAATCTCATCGCGGGTTTCCTGGTCGAACGGTTCCAACGTGCGCAGCATCAGATCCAGATGGCCGGGGCGCGTCAGCGTGTCGAGCTGCACCCCGCCCAGATTGCTGAAATGGGCTTCGACGATGAAGCGGATCGGCCGGCTTTCGTCGCTGTTGTCCCGGCCCTGGCCGTCCTTCTCATCCTCCGGCCGGCGATAGAGGCGGATTTCCTCCAGCCGGCCCTCCTGCATCATGGGCAGGCTGGTCAGGCGCCAATCGGCGCCGGAACTGTCGCGGGCGCGGCCTTCGACCCCGCCCAGCTCGCGCGACAGTGCATCCAGGCTGCCGGGCTTGACCCCGTCCAGCACTTCCGAGGCGGTGCTGCCCAGCCAGCCTTTGCCGCCCGTGCCGCTGCGCCCCATGGCCATGAAGAACAGCATGGCCGCTGCCATCTGCGGCCCGGGCTGTGGAATCGTCGCCTGCAGATTGGCGAGCGCGGAAGACGCACCGACCTGGCCCGCCGCGCTGCCGCTGGTCAGGGCGCGCAGCGCATCGCCCAGGCCGGGGAAGCGGTTGGCCGCATCCTGGGCGGAGGCGCCGGTTCCGGGCAGGGCTATGCCCGTCACCTCCAGCGCCATACGGGTGCCGGGGGGTGGGGAGGTGAGCGGGATGGAAAGCGCCCCGCGCGCGGTCGCCACCAGCGTCTGGCCCTGCGGCGCACCGTCCAGCACCTGTCCGGTCAACAGCGATTGCGCGGCGCTGGAGGGCAGGCTGGGCAAAGGCTGCCCTGGCGGCGCCAGGGAGAGGAGGCGGACCGCCAGCTGCGTTCCCGCCGGAAGGGGGGCCGCCTGCGCCAGCCCGCCCGCCTGTGATGCGGCAGTCGCCTGGCCCGACCCGGGATGGCCGGCCATCGGCTGCCCCTGCGTGGCCGTCTGCTGGGCGGAAGCGGCGGGCGGGGTAGTTGGCTGCGCCTGGGCCTGGGCGGGCAGGGCGGCCGGCGACAGGCCCGATTGCGTGCCCTGCGGCAGTGTGCTGAGCACCGTTGCGGTGGTCGTGATGCCGGGGGAGGAGCC
>Ga0209066_10005860_pt1 | contig 12756 bp, 10 predicted proteins | sample All_14_2_FD_187198 | JGI IMG/M metagenome (GOLD analysis project Ga0209066, IMG submission 187198) | Freshwater microbial communities in response to fracking from Pennsylvania, USA - Allegheny Zone_MetaG_DW_15 (SPAdes) (version 2) ...
CCCTGCTGCGCGACGCGCTGGAGCTGGACCCCGGCAACGACGAAGCCCGCTTCGACCTGATCAAGCTGCTGCTGGCCGATGGCGATGTGGACGAGGCCAAGGCCGTCTTCCTGCCCATCGCAGGCCGTGCCACTGGCCCCGTGCCCGAAGCCCGCGTGCTGGCCTTCAGCCGCTACATCGCCGCCGTGGTCGCCGCACGCCAGGGCCGCTCGCCCCAGGTGCTGGACGCGGCCCTGGCCGCCAACAAGCGCGACTTCGAGGCCCGCTTCGAACTGGCGCAGGTGTTCTGGGCAGCCGGCCAGCCGACCAACGCCATGGACGAGCTGCTGGAAATCATCATGCGCGACAAGGCCTGGAACGACGAGCTGGCGCGCAAGACCTATGTAGCCATCCTCGAAGTGCTGACCAAGCCCGTGCCCAAGGCAGTGCCCGGCAAAGGCCCGGCCGCCGCCCCGGACGGCAAGCCCAAGCTGGAGATCGCCGGCAAGGCGGCCGTGGCCGCCGGCGACCCGGTCATCGACCAGTACCGCCGCAAGCTGAGCATGGCGCTGTTCTGAACCCATGGTCACCACCGAACGGGTCAACCTGCCCGCAGTCGCCCCGGCGCCCAGCCCCTGTCTGAGCTGCCGCGTGGCCGGCCCGCGAGGCGCGCCGCTGCTGCTGTTTCTGCACGGCTTCCCTGAGGCCAACTTCGTGTGGGACGACCTGCTGGCGCACTTTGGTGACCGTTACCGCTGTGTAGCGCCCAATCTGCGTGGCTACCCGGGCTCTTACGCGCCCACCGAGGTCAAGGCCTACCGCGCCAATGTGGTCCTGGGTGACCTGATCGGCTTGATCCAGCAAGAGGCCGCCACACCCGACACGCCGGCTGCCGCCGTGATCGCACACGACTGGGGCGGCGCGCTGGCCTGGGGGCTGGCTGCCGTGGCGCCACAGTGCATGCAGCGCCTGGTGATCCTCAATGCGCCACACCCCGGATTGTTTTTGAACGCCCTGCGAGACGACCCTGCGCAACAGGCCGCCAGCGACTACATGAACCTGCTGCGCCAGCCGGGCATCGAAGCGCAACTGGCCCAGGATGACTTCGCGCAGATGTGGCCCTTCTTCGAGCGCTTTGGCGGCGCCACCTGGCTCACCCCCGCGCTGCGCGCGGCCTACCGCGAGGTCTGGTCCCACGGTTTGACGGGCCCCTTGAACTACTACCGTGCCTCGCCGCTGCACCCACCCACCTCCCCGGACGACGCCATCCACACGCTGCAACTGCCTGATGCCTTGCTGCATGTGAACGTGCCCACCAGCGTGGTCTGGGGCGAGGCCGATACCGCCTTGCCGCCCAGCCTGCTCGATGGCCTGGCTGCCTACGTGCCCGATCTGCACATCACCCGCCTGCCTGCGGCCACGCACTGGCTGGTGCACGAAGCCCCCGAGGCCGTGCAGCAGGCCATTGAAGCCGCGCTGTCGCGCTGACCCTGGCGAGACCACCATGACAAGTCCTTTGATTGACGCGCGCACCTTGGTCGCCAACTTGTCGGCCTCATCTGACACGGACTGGCTGGTGATCGACTGCCGCTTCAACCTGGGCAACACGCAAGCCGGCGAAGCCGCTTACGCCCAGGGCCACATTGCTGGCGCGGTGTATGCGCACCTGGACCGCGACCTGTCCGGCCCCAAGACGGGCACGAATGGCCGACACCCCTTGCCTTCGCCCGAGGCCTTCGAGCGCACGGTGCAAGCCTGGGGCGTGACGCCGGCCACGCAGGTGGTGGCGTATGACGACGCGGGCGGCATGTTCGCCGCGCGCCTGTGGTGGCTGCTGCACTGGGCTGGCCACGAGGCCGTGCAGGTGCTCGATGGCGCCTGGCAGGCCTGGCAGGCGGCGCAAGGCCCCGTGGACACGGCTTCGGCCGACACACCCCAGCCCACACGTGCGCGCAGCGCCTTTGCCATACAAGCCCACCACGATTGGGTGCGCAGCGCCCATGAGGTGCTGGCGCTGCTGGACCAGCCTGAAAAGCAAGCCCTGGTTGACGCCCGTGCGCCCGATCGCTTTCGCGGCGAGAACGAAACCATGGACCCGGTGGGCGGCCACATCCCGGGGGCCCGCAACCGCTTCTTTCAGCTCAACCTGCAGGCCGATGGCCGCTTCAAGACCCCTGAACAGTTGCGCGCCGAGTTCACCGAACTGCTGGCTGGGCAAGACTGGGCCAGCGTGACCCACCAGTGCGGCTCGGGCGTCACAGCCTGCCACAACCTGCTGGCCATGGCCCATGCCAGCCTGCCTGTGACCGCCTTGTACGCCGGCTCATGGAGCGAATGGTGCGCCGACCCGGCGCGGCCCACCGCACGCTGAAGCGCACCTCACGCCGACCACGCGTCAGCGCTGAACGGTTGCCCCGCGCCGACGAACGGTTGAGGGGCGGCAAATGCCCGTGAAGACCTGCGCGACCCCACTGACAAACCGCCGCTAATACGTCGGATTTGTCACGGTTATCCAGCCTTCCATCCCGAAGGCCCCATCCCAGAATCCCCAGGGCAAGGACATCATGTCCTCAAGAGAAGGGGTTTCTGGCATGACCACATTCACATCCATCAGGCTAACCGGCCAGCCACACAGCAGGCCACGTGGCTTCACCCTCATCGAAGTGATGATCGTGGTGGCCATCGTCGCCATCCTGGCCTCGGTGGCCCTGCCTGCCTACACGGACTACATCCGGCGCGGCAAGCTCCAGGAGGCCACCTCGGCCCTGTCCGACTACCGGGTCAAGATGGAGCAGTACTTCCAGGACAACCGCAACTACGGCTCGGCCACCGGCTGCGCCACCGACGCGACCGCCAACGCCTGGAACGGCTTCACGCCCAGTGGGGCCGAGCACTTCACCTACGCGTGCACGACCGCCGACCCGTTCCAGACCTACACGATCACGGCAACTGGCACCGACAGCCAGCACATCTTCACCATCAACCACAACGGCGACCGCACCACCACCAAGTTCAAGGGCACGACCTTGAGCACGGCGGCCACATGCTGGCTCAGCAAGAGCACCACCTGCTGACAGGATGAAACACACCATGCAACAACGCGGACTCACCCTCATCGAAATGGCCGTCACCCTGGCGGTGATGGCCCTGCTGCTGTTTGCCGCAGCGCCCAATATCGGCGCGTGGATCGACAACACGCGCATCCGCAACGCGGCCGACTCGCTGCAAAGCGGGCTGCAACTGGCGCGCGGCGAAGCGGTGCGCCGCAACCAGAGCGTCACCTTCTGGCTGGTCAGCTCCGACGACCCGGCCAAGCTGGACAACAGCTGCGCGCTGTCCAACGCCAGTGGATCGTGGGTCGTGAGCCTGCTCTCGCCCGCAGGTAACTGCGGGGTGAGCGACCCGACAGAGGCGCCCATGATCGTGACCAGCCGCCCAGTGGGCGATGGCGGCGGCAGCGTGGCCGTCACGGCGGTGCAGTCTGATGGCACGACAGCGGCCACCCAGATCACCTTCAACGGCTTTGGCCGCATCGCGAACACCACCGACGCCATCAACAAGATCGATGTCACGGGCACCCACGATGGCGTCGAGTACCGATACCTGCGTCTGGAAATTTCGTCTGCAGGCCTGGTGCGCATGTGCGACCCGCGTGTGACCAATGCCACCGACCCTCGTCTGTGCCGACTCTGATTGAGGTTCATCCATGCACACATGCCCTCATCCAAGCCCGCGTGCCGCCCGCACTCACGGCCGCGGCATTGCCCTGATCGAAGTGCTGGTGGCCATGCTGGTCTTTGCACTGGGTGTGCTGGCCCTGGTCGGCCTGCAAGGCGCCATGGTGCGCGCGCAGACCGACGCCAAGGTCCGCGCCGATGCCGCCTATCTGGCCAGCGAGTTGATCGGCAAGATGTGGTCCGACACCACCAATTTCGCCAGCTTTGACGACGCCGGCTGCGAGGGCCAGTCTGCCTGCAAGGAATGGCAGGACAAGGTCGCCCTCAACCTGCCTGGCGGCGAGGGTGCGGTGGCCGTTGACGCCGGCACGGGCAATGTGACCGTCACCATCACCTGGTCTGTCCCCAACGGCGGCGAGCACAAATACGAAACCAGCACCACGATTGCCAAGGCGGGAGGAGCCTGAGATGAAGCACCCTCACTCCGCCATCGCCATGCCAGCCAGACAAAGCGGCTTCACCTTGATCGAGTTGATGATCGGCGTGGTGCTGGGCATGCTCACCGTGCTGGTCATCACCCAGGTCACGGTGCAGGCCGAGAGCCGCAAGCGCACGGTGTCGATGGGCAGTGATGCCCAGATCAACGGCTCCCTGTCCCTGTTTGCGCTGCAACGCGACCTCCAGATGGCGGGCTACGGCGCAGCGGCGGCGCCGGGCGCGTTGGGCTGCACCGTCACCGGCCAATACGACGCCTCTGGTGAGCCCTTTTCCTTCACGCTGGCGCCCGTGGTGATCTCCGATGGCGTCGATGGCGCGCCGGACAGCATCACCGTGCTGCAAGCCCGCAAGCAGAGCTTCTCGGTGCCCATCCCCATCACGGAGAACCACACCCAGACCGGCAACTACTTCGTGGTGGACTCGTCCTTGGGCGTGGCCGTCAATGACGTCATGATCGCCGTACCCAAGGCCCAGTCTGGCACCACGCAGTGCGCGCTGTTCAATGTGGCGGCTGACACTTCAGCGTCCAACACCACGCTGAGTGCGTCCCGCATCCCTCATGTCACCGGCAGCAGCGACTACGCCAAGTGGAACCAGAGCAACGTGTTCCCGACCGCGGGCTATGAGTCTGGCAGCTACCTGCTGAACCTGGGCAACATGGCCCAGCAGACCTACTCGGTGGACGCCAACCAGAACCTGACACTCACCGCGCGCTCGGCCGCCAACGGCCTGCAAGCCTCGTTTGAGTTGTACCCCCAGATCGTGAACCTGCAGGCCTTGTATGGCAAAGACACGGGCACGGATGGCGTGGTTGATGTGTACAACACCACGGCACCCACCAACAGCGCGGAGTGGGGCAAGGTGCTGACCATTCGCCTGGTGGTGGTGGCACGCAGCAACCAGTACGAAAAAGAAGAGGTCACCCCCAGCGCGCCGCAGTGGGACGTGGGCGCCAGCGTGACGGTTGAGGGCGAGACCCTGACGGATTGCCATGGCAGCAGCCAGTGCATTGCCCTCAAGGTCGACGGCCTGACGGACTGGAAGCACTACCGCTACAAGGTCTACGAAACCATCGTGCCTCTGCGCAATGTCCTCTGGAACTCCTGAGCGAGCACCATGTACAAGCAGCCTTCCCTCCCCCCGAAGCACCACCCGCGTCAAAGCGGTGTGGCGCTGATCTTTGCCCTGCTGACCCTGGTGGCGCTGATGCTGGCCACGCTGGGCCTGGTGCGCTCGGTGGACACCGGCACCTTGCTGCTGGGCAATATCGGCTTCAAGCAGGATGCCACCGCTTCAGCCGACCAGGCCACTCGCGAGGCCATCAACTGGCTGGACAACAACAAGGCCAGCCTCAACACCGACATCGCTGGCGAGGGCTACTACGCCAGCACGCAGGAGTTCGAGTCCAATGGGGTCACGGCCAAACTGCCCCTGGATGTCACCTGGAAGCAGCTTGAAGGCAGCGCCAGCCGGCAACTGCTGGACTGGGACGGCGACAACTGCGCAGCCGCCACCTCGGGCAGCTACACGGGTTGCACCGTCAAGGCCGTCAGGGGTGAGGACGTCAATGGCAACAAAGCGCACTACGTGATCTTTCGCCTGTGCTCCAAGCCTGGCGACTATGGATCGGACAACACCGTGTCATGCGTCAAGCCGGCTGACAACGGCAAGAGCAACGCATCGGGCCGAGGCGAATTGAACTACGCCGAACCCACGCGCTTTTCCAGCACGACAGGGCCTTACTACCGGGTCGTGGTGCGTGTACTTGGCGCGCGCAACACCGCGAGCTTCACAGAAACGATCGTTCATTTCTGAACCAGCCCGCCTCTCCAAGCCAGGACAAGGAAGTACGCCATGAACATCAAGACCACTTCTGTTTACCGCGCCACGCTGGTCTGCGCCGTGGCGGCCCTGCCCTGCTTCGCGCCCTTGCAGGCGGCCGAAACGGACATCTCCAACCAGCCGCTGGCCACCCGGCCCACGGTGCAGGCCAAACCCAATCTGCTGTTCATCCTGGACAACTCCGGCTCGATGAGCTGGAGCTACATGCCGGACAAGCTGGGCGCATCGAGGTCCAACGACGACGAGCCCTATACAGGCTGGTATGGCTACTGGTCCGCCCAATGCAATGGCGTGGCCTATGACCCCACCATCACCTACCAATTGCCCCTCAAGGCCGATGGCACCAGCTACCCCAATGCCAGCTTTGGCAGCGCCAAGGTCGATGGTTTCAACAGCAGCAGCAGCGCAACCAACCTGGCAGACACCTACTACTACCGATACTCGGGCTCGCAGACAAAGATGGGCTGGACCTACACCAGCAGCGGCCCCATCAACACCACTTTTTACCAGGAATGCACCAGCGACATCGGCGACACACCGGGTAGCAATGTCTTCACCAAAGTGACGATGACCAGCACGTCAAGCGATGCCCAGAACTACGCCAACTGGTATTCGTACTACCGCAAGCGCTACTTGCTGATGCGCTCGGCCATGGGCCGCGCCATCACGGGGCTGGACGCGAACTACCGTGTGGGCTTCACCACCATCAATGACACCTCGGCCGTGGAAGGCACCAACTACTTCCGCGACGTCAAGGACTTCAACGACACACAGAAAACCAACTTCTACAGCAGCCTGTACGGCTCCACCCCAAGCGGCAGCACGCCCTTGCGCGTGGCCCTGTCCAAGGCCGGCCGCTACTTTGCCAAGAAGGTGTCAGGCCAGACCTATGACCCCATGCAATACGCCTGCCAGCGCAACTACGCGCTGTTGTCTACCGACGGCTACTGGAACGGCGGCAAGGGCGTGATGCTCGATGGCTCGACCGAAGTCGGCCAGCAAGATGGCACCGAGGTACGGCCCATCCGCGACGAGACCCTGGCCATCGTCACCACCAAGACAACAGCCACGGCCACCGCCACACGCAACCGCACCTCGTCCACCCAGACCAGCACCCGCAAGTGGACCCGCAGCAGGATCGTGGTGGCGGCCAACAAGGGTGGCTCCTGCAGCAGCAGCAAGTACCTGGTCAGCACCACCCCTCAAACTCACACCGTCACAGAAAACCGAACCCAGTACTTTGTGACGCCGCAGGCCACCACTTCCACCAAGATCACCACCCAGATCACCACCGATGGCGTGGTGACCTATGGCCCCACCGAAAGCAGCCCCACACTGGGCACCTGGGCCAACAGCGCTGCGGCAGAAACCATATCCGGAGGCTCCGGCGACCCGACTGGCAGCGCCACCTACACCAATGGCACGACGTCAAACAGCTGTGTGACAACACCCAGCTACAACGCAGGCTCCACGAACTACACCACGCCGACCCCGGGCAACTGGAGTGCCTGGTCGCCTGCCACGCCGACCTACACGAACAGCACAGCGGTTGTGGGCGCCTACACCTCGGGCCCGCCGGTCGTCACCCCGTCCACATCGGGCGGCACAGGCAACACCCTGGCCGACGTAGCCCAGTACTACTACGCCACCGACCTGCGCACCAGCACCCTGAACAACTGCACCTCCAGCAGCTCGGGCACCAGCCAGAACGTGTGCGACAACATCGTGCGGGCCGTCAGCAACGACGCCTCGGACAAGCAGCACATGAACACCTTCACCATCGGCCTGGGCCTGAGCGGCACACTGACCTATGACAAGAACTACCTGACGCAGACATCGGGCGCCTACGTCAACCTGACCAATGGCAGCGTCTACTGGCCGGCTCCCTACGGCACCGAGTCCAGCAACACCAGCGGTGGCGACGCCACCAACATCGATGACCTCTGGCACGCCGCCGTCACCGGCCGTGGCCGCTACTACTCGGCGCTCAGCGCCAGTGAACTGAGCCAGGCCATCACGGGCGTGGTGACCTCGGTGGGCGAGTCACTTGGCGCCTCGTCGGCAGCCTCCACCAGCTCGCTGGAACTGGTGGCCGGCGAAAACAACCAGGTCTACCGTGCCAGCTACACCACCACCTCGTGGTTTGGTGACCTGGAGGCCTTCGCGCTCAATGGCGAAGATGCCACCATTGCCACCACCCCCACCTGGTCGGCCAAACAGCGCCTGGACGCCATCACCTCGCACTCGTCGCGCAACATCTACTTCAAGGCCAGCACCGGGCTGCAAAGCTTCACCTACGACAACTTGTCTGACACGCAGAAGACCTACTTCAGCAACCTGTGCGGGCAAAGCCTGGTCTCATCCCAATGCACCCTGCTGTCCAGCACGGCCAAGGCCTATGCCAATGACGGCGCCAACCTCGTGAACTACCTGCGCGGCGACCAGACCTTCGAGTCGGCATCCAACGTCGTATCCGGTGAAACCACCGTGGCCCTGCCCGCGCTGTACAGAGACCGCTCCCACATCCTGGGCGACATCATCAACGGCGCCCCCGTGCATGTGGGCAAGCCGCCCTTCTCGTACTCGGACACAGGCTACGCCGACTTCGTGACCGCCCAGGCCAGTCGCAAGCCCGTGGTCTACGTGACGGCCAACGACGGCATGCTGCACGCCTTCTCGGCCAGCGGCAATGACGGCGGCAGCGAGATGTGGGCCTATGTGCCCGGCGCGGTCATGCCCAATATGTACAAGCTGGCCGACACCGGCTACGGCAACAAGCACCAGTACTACGTGGATGGCGCCCCCGTCATGGGCGACATCAAGGTGGACGACACCTGGAAGACCATCCTGGTCGGCGGCCTCAATGCCGGCGGCAAGAGCTACTACGCGCTGGACATCACCAACCCCAACAGCCCCGTCACCCTGTGGGAGTTCACCGACGCCAACATGGGCCTGAGCTATGGCAACCCCATCATCACCAAGCGTGCCGATGGCACCTGGGTGGTCATCCTCACCTCGGGCTACAACAATGGCAACGGTGATGGCAAGGGGCACCTGTATGTGCTGAACGCCAACACGGGCGAGAAGCTGCTGGACATCGCCACCACGGCGGGCAGCAGCGGCACGCCCAGCGGCCTGGCCAAGATCAATGCCTGGATTGAAAGCCCCACGGACAACACGACCAAGCGCATCTATGGCGGCGACATGCTGGGCAATGTGTGGCGCTTCGACCTGGACGGTCTGGTCGAGCCCCACCAGTCAGCGCTGCTGCTGGCCAAGCTGCAGGTCAACAACACGACACCGCAGCCCATCACGACCAAGCCCATCACGGTCGAGGTCTCCAACAAACCGGTGGTCATCGTGGCAACGGGCCGCTACATGGGTGACAGCGACATCACCGACACCACGCAGCAAGCCATCTACGCCATCAAGGACCCGCTGACCAACGATAGCTGGGGCGACGTGCGCGCCGCCACCAGCAACTTCGTGCAGCAGACACTGACCTTGAACACCACGGTGGCTGCGGATGCCACATCGGCATCGGTCGAGGCCAATGCCGTGGACTGGGGTGCCAAGGCGGGCTGGTGGATGAACCTGCCGCAATCGCGTGAGCGCGTGTTCAGCAACATGGGCCTGCAACTGGGCACACTGGCCATCGGCACCGCCATCCCCAGTGGTGACGCCTGCGCCTCCGGTGGGGCCTCCTGGCGCTACTACCTGAACGTGGCCAATGGCGGCGCCATCATCGGCAACCCGGTGGGTGTGCGCTGGAGCCCCAACTCCCTGATCGTGGGCGTGAGCTGGATCAAAGACACCAACGGCAACGTGCGCGTCATTTACCAGAACAGCGACAGCAAGATCATCTCGGAAGTGCCCCCCACACCGCCGACCTCGGGCGGCGGCAGCGCGCACCGCACCTCCTGGCGCGAGCTGATGGACTGAGGCCACCACCATGCCCTACCGCGAGCCCATCACAACCGGACAGGTCAGCCTGGCTCAGCGCCTGGCGCGCCCTGCCGTGTTGTGGTGCGCCTCGCTGTCTCTGGTGGCCCATGCCGTGCTGTTGAGCAGCTTCACGTCTCAGGCTCAGCCTGGCACCGGTACACGAGTGCGCAGCGTGCAGCAGGCCTCGGCCTTGCAGGTGCGCATGCTGCACGCGGCAAACAGCACCACGCAGGTGGATAACGAGGCAGCTGTTGCCCAGGCGTCCGCCTGGACACAGGCAGAGGCAGAAGCCACATCAACAGCGTCCGAGCCCGAGCAGCCACAAGCCGAGGCCCAGGATCCCACGGTCGCCTCAGCCTCCATCGACATCGCGCCCAGCGAGGTCGTGAATGAAGCGCAGGTCGCCACCGGCGCACCTGAATCCGGCCACAACGACTATGTGCCCCGCCCGCAGCTGAGCGTGGCGCCCATTGCCCGGGCACCGGTATTCATCGAAGCCCCTGAAGGTGACACCAAGGCTGCACGCCACGTCGGTGTGCTGGCGCTGTACATCGACGAAACCGGCCGCGTGGACCACATCGAGCCCGTCGAGCCCCGCATGCCGCTCATGTACGAACGGGCGGCGCAAGAGGCCTTCAAGGCGGCGACCTTCTCGCCCGGTCAGATGGACGGCCAGACCGTCAAGTCGCGCATCCGCGTCGAGGTGGTGTTCGACAACACCCTGCTGGCTTCACGCTGAACGGCTCAGCGCCTCGTCCACCACTTCCAGCCAGTGTTTGACCGGCGTGTTGGTGCCCGACTGGATGTGCACGATGCAGCCAATGTTGGCGCTGGCGATCACATGCGGCTCGGTGGCATCCAGCGCCTTGACCTTGAGGTCGCGCAACTGCCGCGACATCTCGGGCTGCAGCACGCTGTAGGCCCCGCCCGCGCCGCAGCACTGGTGGCTGTCCTGCGTGGCCAGCTTGACCTCGAAGCCCAGTTCACGCAGCCCTGTCTCAATGGGACCGGGCTTGGCCGCGCTGCTCAGCTTTTGCGCATGGCTCAGGCTGCACGGCGGGTGAAAGGTGAGCGAGCCCAGGCCAGCCTGGGCGCGTTTGCCCAGCTTGCGCTTGAGCAAGGGCAGCCAGATGGCCAGCAACTCGCCGGGGTCACGGGTGAGCGCCACCACACGCCGGGCCTTGTCGGCATAGGCCGGGTCATCGGCCAGCAGGCTGTCGTAGTCCTTGACCCAGGCGCCGCAACCCGAGGCATTGATCACCAGCGCCTCGACCGGCGTGGGCGACTCGATGAAGGGCCACCAGGCGTCGATGTTGCGCCGTGCGCGCACCTTGGCACCGTCCACATCGCCCATGTGGCCCTGCACCGCGCCGCAGCAGGTGCTGGCCGGCGCCACCACGGCACGGATGCCGATGGCGTCCAGCACGCGCGCCGTGGCCGCGTCGATGTGCGGACGCAAGCCAGGCTGCACGCAGCCCTTGAGCAACAGCACACGCCGTGCATGCAGGCTCTTGCGCGGGTCGGGCCAGGCGGGCGGCGACATGGGTGGCCGCGCCGGGATGCGTTCGCGCACCGACGCGGGCATGAAGGGCCGCACGGCCTGCCCCAGCTTCAAGGCGGGCGTGAACCAGGGCGAAGGCATCAGGGTGCGCAGGCCCCAGCGCAGCAGGCGCTCGCGCCAGGGGCGTTCGACCTGGGCGTCGACCTCGGCCTGGCCCACGGCCAGCAGCTCGTGGTACTGCACGCCCGATGGGCAGGTGCTCTCGCAATGGCGGCACCCGATGCAGTGGTCCAGATGGGTCTGGGTGGTGCGCGTGGGGGCCTGCCCCTCGAACACCTGCTTCATCAGATAGATGCGGCCGCGTGGGCCATCCAGCTCGTTGCCGGTCAAGCGGTAAGTGGGGCAGGTGGCGTTGCAGAAACCGCAGTGCACGCACTGGCGCAGCACCTCCTGGGCCTTCTGCCCGGATGCGGTGGACTGGTGCTGCGCGGCAAGTTGGGTCTGCATGGTGGATCAGGCTGCGGGGTCGCGCGGCCACAGCCGCCCGGTGTCGAACACCCCATGGGGATCAAAGGCGCGCTGCACCTGACGATGCAGGCGTTGTTGCACGGGCGACCAGGCCGTGAGCGATACGAGCGCCGCCACCTGTTGGGCCACAAAGGGGTGGGCATGGCCGCCGACCTTGGCGACCACCTCGTGCACGGCCTGGGCCGGCGCGGGCGAACACACCCAGCGCAAGCCGCCAAACCATTCGGTCAGCTGTTCGCCATGCAGGCCCAGCGGCGCGGTGGTGGGTGGCACCGAGATACGCCACAGCGTCACGCCCTGCCCGCCGGCTTGCGCCACCACCTGGCGCGCCCGCGCGAAGAACTCGTCGCTGTGGTCCCGCAGGCCTTGCCAGAAGGCTTCTGCCACGGGCGGGGCCAGCAACTCGCCACGCCGCTCGCGGTACAGCCTTTGCACCGCACTGGCCACAGCCGCGCGGGCACCCCGCAGGCGCAGCACCAGCAGGCCGTCCCACCAGGCTGAGGCATCCAGCGGCAAAGGCTGCGCCGCCCATTGGTTGACCTGGGCCAGCGCCTCGGCTTCGTTCAGCTCAAACCGCATGGTGGCCGACACCACCGGTTGCGGCATCACCTTCAGCGTCACGTCCAGGATCACGCCCAGGGTGCCCATCGAACCGGCCAGCAAGCGCGACAGGTCAAAGCCGGCCACGTTCTTCATCACGGCCCCGCCAAAGCGCAAGACCTCGCCGCGCCCGGTCAACACGGTGCTGCCCAGCACATGGTCGCGCACCGCGCCCCGCGTGATGCG
>Ga0209066_10005862_pt1 | contig 12749 bp, 7 predicted proteins | sample All_14_2_FD_187198 | JGI IMG/M metagenome (GOLD analysis project Ga0209066, IMG submission 187198) | Freshwater microbial communities in response to fracking from Pennsylvania, USA - Allegheny Zone_MetaG_DW_15 (SPAdes) (version 2) ...
ATCTTGTACATCTCGTTGTTCTGGCCGCGCCCGAACGTCGGCGGGTCGAGGATCACGGCGTCGTAGCGCCGCTCGCGGCGCGTCTCGCGGCAGAGGAACTTGTGGGCGTCGTCGACGATCCAGCGGATCGGGTGGTCCTGCAGGCCGTTGAGGCGCGCGTTGTCCCGCGCCCACTGCACCATGCCTTTCGAGGCGTCGAGGTGGCAGACCTCGGCGCCGCCCAGCGCCGCGGCGAGCGTCGAGCCGCCGGAGTAGGCGAAGAGGTTCAGCACGTGCACGGGCCGGCGGCGCGCCTCGGCCGCCGCCCGCACCGCCGCGCGGATCCAGGCCCACTGCGCGCGCTGTTCGGGGAAGATGCCGAGGTGCCCGAAATCGGTGCCCGAGAGCTTGAAGACGATCTCCGCCGCCGTCACCTTCCAGTCAGCCGGCAACGCGCCGCGGTTGTGCCACTGGTTGCCCTCGGCCCGGTCGAACACGGCATGGGCTTTCTCCCAAAGGGCGGCGGGCAGCGCCGGCTTCCAGACCGCCTGCGAACAGGGGCGCGCGAGCACATACGGGCCGAAGCGCTCGAGCTTCTTGCCGTCGCCGCTGTCGAGCAGTTCGTAATCGTCTGGAAGGTTGGCATGCATGGGAGTGTGTTATAAGTCCACGGTTACGCGTTGAGCCTCACGATCTGGGCCAAAGCAGCAGAAGGGCCATCGAGGCAAAGAAAAGCCCGAGCAGGATCTTGACGACCACCAGGTTGCGTCGGCTCCACGAGATGAGCGAATTGAGCTGCAAGCCGCGGTGGAAGCACACGAAGACAACCGCGAGCGGCAGGATAAACAGCAGGTTGTACGTGACCAGCAACATCCACGAACAGACGTCCGAGCAGTCCTGCTTCAGCATGTACATCAGGACCGGCACATAGCTCTGGCCGGTGCAGACGCTTTCGAGAACCGTCACCCCCGCACCGGTCACCAGGCCTCCCAGCACCGGCCCGCCGACACCCAGATGCGAATTCATGAACGAGTGGATGCGGGTCTTGATCTTCTTCGGGATCTGGAGCGTCACGTCGTCGGGCCGCTGCGACTTCCGGAAGCGGAACGCGTCACGGAACGAGAGCACGGCCAACGGCACCATGCAGAGGCCCAGGGCGATCTCGACGAATTTCTTCACGGTCCCGAAATTGGGAACCTGCCGGAACGCGTAGAGGATTCCGAGTCCCAGCCCCATGTAGACAAAGAACGAGGCGCTGATGAAGGAGACCCCGACCAGAAGCCGGGTCCGCCGGCTCGCCTTGGAGATCGCCAGCACGCTCATGAAGAAGATCAGGGTCGAGATGGCGCACGGGTTGAACCCGTCCAGCAGCCCGCCGAAAGCGACCACGGAAAACGTCAGGGCCCCGGCGCGTTCCGAAACCGCCTCCTTGGCTTTTTCGCCTTCGACGGAAGGCGGAAGCGGCGGCTGCCAATCCGGGGACTGGCGGCGGATCAGCGCCGCATTCACACGCGCGAGCAGCCCCGTGGAGATCGCCTCGTATCCGGACAGGAACTCGGTGTGATCCACAACCAGCGAGACACGGCCGTTCTCCGTGTTGTGACACCGCTCTTGATAGGCGACCAGCAGAGGGATCGTTTCCGACACGGTCATGTCGTGGCTCACAAGCTCATAGAAACCCTCGAACTGCGACTCCAGCTCGGGAAACACCGTGCGTTTGACCTGCTCGCACTCCGTGCAGCCGGGCGTGAAGAAGAGGTCAAGACGGACCTGCTCCGCCATGTTGCCGGCCGCGCCCAAGGCACAGCCGCCGAGGCAACAAAAGAGAGCGAAACGTTTGAACAAAGAAACAGACATTCTGTTGCTCATCACTCCGCTGTCCGCTCGGTCAGTCCGCTCGCCGGCGTCAAAAGCACCTCGACGGGCTCGTGCCGGGGATAGCGGAAGATCAGACGGCTCTCCTTCCCCGCCCGCAGACGCTTCACCGCCTCAGGCGTGAACTCCAACGTGACCATGAACGTGGACTTCGCCTTGATCTTCCTGACGTTGACCGTCAACCCCTCGATGGCCGGCTCCCACTTCAACGACGCCTCTGTCGCATCCGGGTCGTCCGTGCGCAACAGGATACGGCGCGTGACCGGCGTTTCCGAGGCGTACAGCTTCACCTGATCGGGCTTGGCCGTCAGCGACAACCCCGCATGGACCGAGAGGTCCAAAGTGATGGCCGGCAGGTCGGGACGGCCCAAGACCGGCAGGGTCACTTGCGTCTTGTTCCGCCCGATCGCCAAAGGCGCAACCACAATGGAGACCTCATAGGAAGCTACTCCGGCGGAATTGGTTGTGGGGAACGTGCCCAGAGAAGCCTCAACCCTCAAATTGCCGTTGGAGCTGACCTTGGGCGGGTCCAAGCGGATGCCCGCCTCCGTCGGCGTCAGGACATAGCGATTCGTCCAGACGACGTCCATATCCGCAGACTGCAGCGAGAGGGGTTCAGACGGCAACCCGTCGAACAGGGGGCGCACCTCGCCGTTGACCGCGAGGTGGAACCGCTTCAGGGTCGAGCCGGAAAAGCTGACCCAAAGGCCGCGCTGAAACGCGCCGTGAATATTGTAAGGGGTGAAATGAAACATCACCTCCACCGTGCCGCCGGGGGGAATCACGCTCTTGTCTGCATTGCCGCGCACACAACTGCACGTGGGCCTTAACGAGGTGAGCCGGACCTGCGTCTGGCCCGCGTTCGTGAAAACGAACGGCACATGCTTGATGTCAAGCCCGGACACCTTTCCCAGCTGGACCGTATTCGTTCCGATCAACTGCATCTGAGAATAACCATCTTCGGCCTTCTCCTGCCCGCGCGCCGGAGTGAAAGGAGAGCGCTCTTCCTCGGCCTCCTCCTGACCCCATGCAGGGGCGAGGGCGACGGCAAGTGCGGCAGACAGCAGAAAGAAAATAAGTTTCATAGTAAACCTGATAGATGGAAAAGCTTTACAATAGCGCAAACCGGACCGGTGAAACAACTCAAAAATGAGTCACAGGCTTTGCACCGTGCGCGAAAGACAGGCAAGTCGCTGTTCCGCACTCTTGCCGCTCAAGGCCGGCAGACGCCCTTTGACGAGAAGCGGCGAACGGTCACGCTGCCGATAAAGGTAGATCTTGTTTTCCCGCGTTTCGATGCGCCCGAGTTTCTTCTGCGCAGCCAAGACGCGCAGCTCGGTCAGGGACAAAAGACGCTGGACGGCGGACGGCGGACGGCCGTAGCGGTCGGCGAGCTCGTCACGAAGCACCTTGACCTCTTTGACCGTCACCACCTCGGCAATACGGCGGTGCAGAATCATGCGGTGCGCCTCGTCCTCCACATAAGCGTAGGGCAGACAAGCCGAGCTGTCCGGGTCGATCGCGCCCGGAGAGAAATCGAGAAAGTCGATCGCCAGGTCAACGTCCACCAGCAACGGCGGAGCCTCTCCCTTGAACCGGGCGATGGTGCGCCGCAAGAGCTGGCAGTAGAGCCCGAAGCCGATGGCGGCGATATGTCCGCTCTGCGCCGCGCCCAGCAGGTTGCCCGCGCCGCGGATCTCCAGATCGCGCAGCGCCAGGTTGAAGCCCGCCCCGAGGCCGCTGTGTTTCTGCAGCGCCGCGATGCGCTGCCGCGCGTCCTCATCCACATGCCCGTACTCGGGCAAGAGCAGCCACGCGAACCCCTTCTGCGACGACCGCCCCACTCGCCCGCGGAGCTGGTAGAGATCCGCGATGCCGAAGCGGTCGGCGCGATGCACGAGCATCGTGTTGGCGCGCGGGATGTCGAGCCCGCTCTCGACAATCGTGGTGCAGAGCAACACGTCGACCTCGCCCGCCTCGAACTCGCGCATGATCCGCGCCAGCGTGTTCGAAGGCATCTGGCCGTGCGCAACCGCAATGCGGGCCTCCGGAACCAGTTTCTCCAGCCGCCGGGCCATCAGACCGATGGTCACCACGCGGTTGTAAAGGAAGTAGACCTGCCCGCGCCGGCTCAGCTCCTGTCGGATCGCCGTGCGGATCACCGTGTCCGCGTCGCGCGCGACCTTGGTCTCCACCGCGACACGCTCGCGCGGCGGCGTCTGGAGCAGGCTCATGTCGCGCGCGCCGGTCATGCTCATGTAGAGCGTGCGCGGGATCGGCGTGGCCGAGAGCGTCAGCACGTCCACAACCTGCCGCACCTGCTTCAGCCGCTCCTTGTGGGTCACGCCGAAGCGCTGCTCCTCGTCGATGATCAGAAGCCCGAGGTTCTCGAACGAAACCCCTTCCGCAAGCAGCGCGTGCGTGCCGATCACGATGTCCACTCGGCCGTTCCGGGCGTCCGAGAGGATACGCTTGCGCTTGGCGTGCGTCTGGAAGCGGCTGACGACCTCGATCTTGACGGGATAGGCGGACATGCGGTCGGAAAAGGACTCGTAGTGCTGCTCGGCCAGCACGGTGGTCGGCACCAGCACCGCCACCTGGCGTCCGTTCATGACCGCGATGAACGCCGCGCGCATGGCGATCTCGGTCTTGCCGTAACCGGCGTCGCCGCAGATGAGGCGGTCCATCGGGCGCGGCGACGCCATGTCGCGCTTGACGTCCTCGATGACCTTCACCTGATCGACGGTCTCCTGGTACGGGAAGGCGGCTTCGAACTCATGCATCCAAGGCGGCTCGGGATTGAAGGCGAGGCCTTGCACCACTTGGCGCCGCACCTGCGTGTCGAGCAGCGCCGCCGCCAAATCCGCGACCGCGCGTTCGGCGTCGGCTTTCTCGCGCGTCCAGCGCTTTCCGCCGAGACGGTGAAGTTTGGCCTTGTGTCCGGCCACGCCCACATACCGGCTGAGCAGGTGCGCGTGCGAGACCGGCACATGGAGCTTCGCGCCCTCGGCGTATTCGATGGAGAAGACCTCGGAGCGGTGCCCGTCCACCTCCACCTCGGTCGAACCGAGAAAACGGCCGATGCCGTGATCGACATGCACCACGAGGTCGCCGGGCTCGAGGTCGGCCGCGTTCTCCACACGTCCGCCGCGCGTGACCTCCGTGGCCGAAGGGCGGCGCAACGCCTGTTTGCGCACGGCGAAAAGGTCGGGCTGCGCGGCCACCGTGAGCCCGGGCAGGGAGAAACCGCCCGAGAGCGAGGCGCGGCGGATCTGCACACGCGTGTCCGCCCCGAGCTCGCGGGCCAAAAGTTCACAGGCCCCGGCGGTGTCGGCGCAGATGATCACCGTCTCGCCCGCCGCCGCACGCCGCTCGAAATCGCCGAACAGCCGTTGCCGCGCCTGGGTCAGCAGTTCGGGGTGATGGGCCTCACCCGCCCCCAGTTCCGCAAGCCCGGGCAGCGCGGCGATCTCCAGCGCCAGAGCGGGCGTACGCGCAGGCGGGGGATCGCCCGTAAGAAGCTGTAGCCACGGCTCACGCGCGGCGACGCGCTCCATGAGCTCTTCCCACGAGCACGCGGAGCGGGTGTCCTCCGGCGGAAAAGGCATGCCCGCGCAGATGCGGTCGTGATCGAGCCAGACCACCGCGGCCTGCGGCGGCAGCAGGTCGATGAGCTGCACGGTCGCGAGATGACGCTCGGAGCAGGGCGCCAGCCAGACCTCCGTCCCCTTCTCGACCGAGCACTGCGTGGCCGGATCGAACATGCGCAGCGACTCCAGCTCGGTGTCGAAGAACTCCGCACGCCACGGAGCGGCTGTGGCGGGAGGCCAGACATCCAGCAACCCTCCGCGCACCGCCAGCCGGCCCGGCGCGTCCACATCGGCGACGCGCTCGTAACCGCCGTCGACGAGTTGCGCGACCAAGGCGTCAAAGGGGTAGTGCGCGCCGACCCGGAGATGCACGGAGGCCTCTTCGACTGCCGAAGGATCCGGGGCGGGCTGAAGAATGGCTTGGAGCGAGGTGACGATGACCGTGGTGGTATGGCGCGGCGTCTCCGGCGTGTCGGGCCGGAGCATGCGGATGACACGCAGTCGCGTGCCTGCGGTTTCGGTGTCCTCCCCCATCTGTTGCGGAAAGAGTGCGGGCGTCACCCCGCTGTCGCGCCCCAAGGCACAGAGGTCGCCGTACACGCGCTCGAGGTCGGCCGGTCCGGCCGTAACCGCAAGCGCGAGGCGCGAGGGCGCCAGACGAGCGAGCGCGGCAGCGGCCAGCGCGGCACCCGCGCCGGGCAACGCGGGCGCGGCCAAGCGCGCGGCCTTTCGGGGCAGGGCCCGCGTCAGCAGATCGGCAAAGAGTTGTGACAGCGAAGACACAGGTTTTAATGTTAGCCGATCACCCCAAGGATGTCGAACGCGGGCTGTGAACAGCCGGCAACCCGAGCGCAAGGTTGTGTTTTTTAGAAAGGCACGTTTTGTTGGTGCTCCCGCGCCGTCAAAACCTCTTATCCTCAAATCGATTTCACTTGGGCGTTGAACGTTGAGCGTTCCTGCCCATTTTTTACAATGTCAAATACGCCCCTCTTTCGCCCACAAGACTGTTAACGGAGCAAAGACATGAAAAAGAAAGACACCGCCCCCAACAGTCGGGCGCGGAAGTGTTTGCCTCTGACTCCGGCTCTAGGATGAGCGACCCCTGTTCCGTTCTCGTAATCGCTATATGTTTCACATTGACCGGCTATCGATGAAAACCTAAACTCACTACGTGAGTCGGGATTTTATCGATCTGGTTGAGACGAATACGCTGTCGGACTTGAGGGAGCGGAAGAGCACAGAGATCCTCTGCAACAAGACCGTCATCGTTACGAGCCCCACCATACCGGGGTGGAAAATTACGCAAGTCATGGGGATCGTGACCGGGGAAGCGATCATTGGTGCGAATGTTTTCCGCGACTTGTTTGCTGCCATAACCGATATTGTCGGCGGACGGGCGGGTGCATATGAAGAAGCGTTGAACCACGCGCGCGAAACAGCGCTTGACGATATTCGTTATCAGGCGGAGATGAGAGGCGCGAACGCGAACGTCGCCTGCGACCTTGATTATGAGACCCCGGGAACCATGCTGATGGTTGCGGCAAGTGGCATGGCGGTTAAGATCGAACCAGAGTGCGAGTCCTAACCCGCGACGTTGGCGCGCCGCAACGCTCGACAATCTGAAATAGTCGCTAACATGGGTTCAATGAAATGACTGTACGCGAAGAGATTGCGAAACAACGTAAGCCTTTTGTTCGCGCCGTTCTTATTGGCGTGGCGCTGTTGGTTGTCGGCCTTGCCATACAGAACGCACGGTTGAGGAATTCCTCGTCCGCACCGCTGGACGGAACAAGGTCAATCGGTGAGATTTTGTTGCTGGGCATTATGCTCATCGATTTTGTATTCCTTATCGTCTTATCGTCCCTGCTATATTTGCGCGGTTTTTGTCCCTGCTGCGGTAAGAACATAACCCCATACAATTTCAGAAGAATGGACTACTGCCCATATTGTGGTGTCGCGCTCGATGCGGAACTTTCGGCTGACGGGCAAGCTTCGGCTATCGTCCATAAAGAACAAAGAAAAGACTGGTTGTTGCATCTGGCGTGTGTCATTCCGAGTCTGCTGTGTTTCTTTCTCTACTTCGGCCTTGTCATTCTCTCCATGCGCCTCTTGTACCTCGAGGCGGATCGCAGCGGTAGTGCTAGAATTCTTGGTTGTTTTTATGCTCAAGCCTGCCGTAATAATCCGGTCGGGGAGAAAGCCATGCGGCGCATTTTCAGTGAACGTCTGAGTCAAGTTCAGACATCAACCCGCATGGAGAAACTGTCCTTGCCTTCAGACGAGATCGCCTACCGACAAACCGTTTTGGATGAGTTTGAAAAGGCGCTTCTCAAGAAAGAGGGTCCCACAGCGATAACCGAAGATGCGGCCAATCCGACCGAACACGGAACGCGGTAACTCGCCTTCTATAGCGCTCGACGTTAGGCCAACGAATATGAAACTGGCAGAACGAGCACGATCGATCATCAAGCGGTTCTCGAAGGAGATCGATTTCTATCGTCTTGTCCTCAAGCATCCCCGGACGCCGCGCGCGGCACGGTTCTTTCTAGGCGCGGCGATCGCTTATGCGGTTTCGCCCGTCGACTTGATTCCGGACTTCATTCCGGTCATTGGGCATCTGGATGACGTCGTTGTCCTGCCTGTGCTGATCTGGCTTGCCGTGCGACTCATCCCCAAAGATGTGATGGCTGAGTGCCGGATGCAGCTGAAGCAGGATGACGGCAAACGACAAACTCCTGAACACCACGAGCGCGAGAGCACGCCGAGGGAGCGCTAGGGGTCAGACAATCGATGGATTCACAAGGCAGCGTTCAGGTGGTCGTGAAGTCAAGGGCCATGAGAAGTCCGCTTGAGGGATTACGATTATGGTTCCGTCCCCTTTCGTAATCTTAATCCTACTCGTAATCGTAATCCGTTCCACCCATCAACCCTGGCGGCATAGGGGGTCGTATCGCGACATCGGGTTGCGCTGAAAAAGTTGGTTGCCAATAGTTTCTCATAACCGCGAGACCTCATTCCCGGCCTTTCACGTATCCCCACAACCGGACACCTTGCGGCGCGTTAGGGAACCTCACTCCGCCGCCAGCACGCGGAACTCCTCGAGCGTCGGCACCTCGCTAGCCTCATGGATCACCAGCCGCACCAGCCGCGCCTTGACCGGAGCGAAGGGGATTTTCTTTCGTCCCTTGACGGTTGTTCCCCGCGCGACTTCGAGCCAGGCGTCCCCCTGCCGGACCTCGACCGAGAACGACTCTGTGCGCGGGAAGTTGATCTCCCAGATCTCGACGCTACCTATGCTCTGTTCCGCGCCGAGGTCGACCTCCAGCCAGCCGCTGCGGCTGTTCTGCGCCGCGCCCCAGCGGGTGTCGGGATCGTCGTCCACGGCCTGCGCCGCCCGATAGCCGGTGCCCCACTCCGTCGAGGCCCGCGCCGGCTTTCCGCTTGAAAGCACCGGAAGCAACTCGCGCTTGGGGTCTTTGAGCCCAAACGCGTTCACCGCCTTGGGCGGCAGCGCGCAGGGAGTGACCTCCGGCATGCGGTCGCCCGCCTCTTGGAACAGGATCACCTCTTGTCCTTTGAGGAGGCCAAACTCGAACAGGCCGGGACCGATCTCGCGCGGCGTCACGGACGCCGACGAGGTGGAGAACGCGCCCTCGAAGCCGGGACAGATCCGGCAGGGCTCGCCGGCAAGGCTCTTGATCCTCACCCAGCGGGTTCTGCCGTCCCGCCGCGCGGCGCTGACGAGAAACGCGCCCTCGGCCCGCAAGTCGTGAAACACCGCCTCTTTCCACTCCGCCGGGACCGCCGGAAAGACCCGGATGCGGCCGCCCCAGCTTTGCAACAGCATGTCCTGCAGCGACGTGGCGGCGACCAGCGAACACTCGATCACCGGCGACCCTTCGATATACATCGTGTTGGGCATGACGAACCGCCGGTTGTTGTGGTGCGCGCGCAGGTGCTCCAGCGCCTTCTCGCCATCGCCCATGCTGGCGTAAAGGCACGAGGCCGCCGCGCTTGACCAGCCGAAAATCTGCTTGCCGTTCTCGACGGTCAGCCAGTGCGTGAGCGTCTTCTCCACCAGCGCCCGGTTTTCGGGCTGTTCTACTGAGAGCAGGCGCAGCGGCCAGACCATCAGCAGGTGCGACCAGTGGCGGTGCGATTTTTCAAAGGGTTGGCCCGCGCCGACCATGAAGCCGTTTTCGTTCTGGGGATACGGCACGAGCCCGCGCAACACACGTTCCCACTCCAGCCGCTGCGGGTCGTTGAGCCCATAACGCTCATCCAGTTCCAAAAGCGTCGCGCAGCCCCAGCGCAGAAGGGAGAGGTTGTAGTTGTTGTCCGCGTAGGGCGTCTGCGAGTACTCCGGCGAGTGCATCGGCGGCAGGTGCAGCCTGCCGTCCGCGCCGGTCTGGAGCAGCTTGAGGTAGAGGTTGACGCTGCCTTTCAGCAGCGGGTAGAAGGCATGCCGGGCCTGGTTCGTCACGAGCGCGTGATCCATCGAATACCGGTACTGCTGCCAGTACAGGTGCAGCGCCCAGGTGAAGTCGCCGGGGTTGATGAAACTCTGCGGCGCGCAGGAGCCGTCGCCGCGCAAGCCTTCATAGCAGGTGGTGTGCGGCACGGTGGCGCAACCGTCGAAGCCCCAGATCTCCTTGGCGTTGCGGACGAAGTTACCGCGCTTGGCGTCGATGAACCGCGTAAAGGACTCGCCCAGCTCGAGGCGGTTGGCGGCGTAGACGGGCGAGTAGGCGAGCTGGATGTTGAGGTTCCACCAGATGCGCGGCCAGCCGGTCTGCCGATACCAGGGGCCGAGCAGGTCGATCACCTGGCGGTCGCGCCGCGTGGCGCAGGCGAGCTTGTGCATCTGGATCCAGTAGAAGCCTTCGACCTGCCCATCGGGCACGGACACGAAGCTGGCCGGATAGTAGGCGTGCCACCACGCGCGGTGGCTCTGCTCCAGCACGTCGGGCGGCTGCGCGGCCACGCGGCGAACGGTGGCCAGCGCTGTGGCCTTCGCCGTCAGCGCCGGGAACGCGTCAGCCACGCTGAGCGTAAGCCAGCGCTTTGAAGGCGTGCCCTCGACCCGCCACGCCGCGGCAAACGCGCCCCCTGCCGCACGGCGCTGTTCGCAGAATCCCGCCTCGCCGTCCGTGCCAGTCTCAGCAGGCGGGTTCGCCGCATCCGGCAGCTTCATTGTCTTTTCGCGGAACACTTCGGCGACCTCAGGCTCCCAGACGAAGGCCGCGTCGCTCTCGCCGCCCTCGGCTTCGAGTTCGACCCGCAACGCCATCTCGTCCGCATGGACGATGGCGCGGAAGCGGAGACGCCCCTTGTCCGTGACGACCTCGCCGCGCGTCTCGGCGTCCCACAGCACGGTCCGGAGCGTGCCGGAGCGGATCGCGCCCGCCGTCTTGAGGACCATGCCTCCGATCGGCAGGCGGGCGTTGTCGCGGCGGTGGTCGGTGACGTCCGAGCGCCCGAGCTCGAAGCGCAGCCGGTCCGGGCCGTCGGTGTAGACCGTGGCGCCGAGCAGCCCGTTGCCGAGGAAAGCGCCGTGGTCGAATTTGGCGGGCAGCACCTCCCAGACCAGGTCGTGGCGGGCGAGGAACGCGGGCCAGTCGATCCGCGCCTCGACCCGCGGCGGCGGCGGGGTGCGGATCATTTCTCCGACCTTGCGCAAGGTCCGCACGTCGATCTCGCGCAGGCGGCCCGCATAGTCGGGGCCCACATCGACCGAGAAGATGTTGCCGTGCTGCACGGCGCCGAGATAATCGCGGTAGAGCTTCTCGGGCGGGTGGCAAAGGCCGTCGTGCCCGGGCAGCGAGTAGAACCACATCGCGCCGCCTTTGTGCGGAGGCAGGATCGGGTAGGTGAACTCCGCGAGCCGGTAGGTTGTTGCGGGCGCATCGCGCATGTGCGGGCCGGCGGCCTTGTGGTCGGCGAGCGGGCCGGGGCGGCCCATCTCGCCGAGGCGGATATCCGCGCCGGCCTGATCGCCGTGGTTGAAGCCCACGAAGCAGCCGGGCTGAAGCGACTTGCAGAAGGCGACGGTCTCCGCGTGGCTCAGGCCGCCATCGCCGACCGCGTGGTCGAACCAGATATATTCAATGGGGCCATACTGTGTGAGCAGCTCCTTGAGCTGCGCTTTTTTCATCTCGGGGTCGCGTCCGCCCTGATTGCTTTTCTTGGGGCCGGGCGTGGCGGGATCGTCAAGGCCGCCGGGATGACGCCACTCGGCCTCGGAGAAATAGAGCGCGAGCTTGATGCCGTAAGAGTCGCAGCTCTTCTTCAGGTCCGCCAGCACGTCCCTGCCCAGCGGCGCGTTCGTCACCTTGCGGTCGGTGGTCTGCGTATCCCAGAGGCAGAAGCCGTCGTGATGCTTGGCGAGAAAGAGGATGTAGCCCATGCCCGCCTCTTGGGCGGTGCGCGCCCACTGGTCGGTGTCGCAGCCGGTCGCCTTGAAATAGGAGACGTCCGTGACGCCCGGCGTCCACTCCTTGCCGGAGAAGGTGCTGAACGACCAGCAGATGAACATGCCCCAGCGGAGGCCCTTGAGCTCCTCCGCGCGTTTGGCCATGTCTGCATGTTCGGCCGCCGTGGCGGCGAGCGCTGTAGTCACGGCGAGCAGGGCTGCGCCCAGGTGTCGGATGCGTTTCGTCATGGTGAGTCTCCTTTAACTGCCTCAGAACACACGGATCAATGTCCCTTTGGGCGCCGGCCCTTCGGCGGCCAGCAGAAAGCCGTCGCCGCTTAGAACCGCAGGCAGGTTGTCCTCGCCGTAGCGTTTGTTCCGCGTCAGCGGCACCCCGTTGGCGGTCAGGCTTTTCACCGTGGCGGTGCCATCGAAGGCGAGATCGATTTTAGCGCCTAACACGACGGTCACGTCGGTGTTGGTTGAGAGCGCCTGCGCTTGAGCCAGACGGAGCACCCCGCTGGATACGACGGTCGCGCCGCTGTACGTGTTGGTGCCGGCGAGCGTGAGCGTGCCGGAGGCGAGCGTCAGGCTGCCCGACCCGCTGATCACATTGCTGACGGCACCGCCATAGCTGTCGGACCGGCTGAAAACGAGGGCGGCGTTGTTGGTCACAGCGCCCTTTCCCAGCGAGCCTGCGGTGCCGCCATTGCCAATCTGCAGCGAGCCTGCCGCGATCGTCGTACAGCCGGCATAGACGTTCGCCGCCGTGAGCCGCAGTGTGCCCAAACCGTGTTTGGCAAACCCGAGCGTCGTGGATTTGACATAGTTTGTATCGCCGTCGATCGGGACGCCGACGGTGAGCGTGGCGTTGCTGCCGACCGTGAAGAACG